>Ga0326760_1000008_pt1 | contig 159301 bp, 179 predicted proteins | sample GCREP_S_FD_207668 | JGI IMG/M metagenome (GOLD analysis project Ga0326760, IMG submission 207668) | Hot spring sediment microbial communities from Geyser Creek Basin, Yellowstone National Park, WY, United States - GCR.EP_S | ecosystem: Environmental > Aquatic > Thermal springs > Near-boiling... | reverse complement strand
TTAACCAAATTATAGAAGGTGATGGAAAATATCCTCCTCTTACAGGTGAAAATATGTATTTATCATATATTAAAAGTGCATATGTCCATATTAAAAATCCAAGATATTGTGGATGTCTAGAATATTTATAAATTCCCCATGTTATAATATCAGAATTAATAAACTTTCCATAAATCCAATTTAAACATGAAATAAAAAATATAGTAATACCAAAAAGCAATATTATGAAGAATAATACAGTATCAATAATCATTCTTATATTAATTATATTCTTAGTTATTATCATAATAAAAGCAAAAATAATAATTCTCAAAATATCATATGGCAAATAAACTATATTTCCCAATTCAAGAATGTATTTTGTATTGTATATTTTTTCAAAAAATGTTGCTCCAGGAGATAAATCTATTATTGGAATCCATAAAGTTCTTAAAACTCCTATTCCTGCTAAAATAAACATTGAAGATGCAAAATAGCTAAATGTTGGAAGATATAACATTATAGATCCTAAAAATGAAAAATTATATTTTCTTAATAAAAATCCAAGAACTATTAATGCTATAATTGTTATTAAGCTAATATATCCTAATGGTCTTATTGTATTGATAAATCTTAAAGCTTCTTCCCAATTAAAATAAATCATATAATCAGGAAATAAATTAATGAGAAGCTTATTGATAGTTAATGGAAGAACAATTGTTGAAATAAATAATGCTATAGAAAATATTAATGATAAAACTATGGATATTATCATTAAGTATTTATTTTTAATTTTCATTACAATCATATTTTATTTTTAAGTCATTATTTAAGAATTTTATTCTTGAAAATACTATTTTTAACAAAAAAGTAATAATTGTTTGCAATATAAATTATTGTAATTAATGGTGAATTTAATGGAAAAAAGAGCTATACCATATCTTACATTTACATTAAAACCAATAAAAAGAGCTTGGATTACTTTATCTGAATGTAATTTTAATTGCAAAGGATGTTTTACTATAGCAAAAAATAAAGTAGGTAGAATTTTATCAGTTAATGAGCTTATTACATTGTTTATTAAATCATGCAAATATTTTTACAATAAAGTTATTGATGATGTTGTAATAACTGGTGGTGAACCTACACTTTATCCAGAATATCTTTATTCACTATGCTTAAAATTAAAAGAATTAGGTATAAAAATTACATTATCAACAAATGGTTATTTAATTAATGAAAATTTAATTGAAAAAATTAAGTCACTTATAGATTTCTTTATTGTAGATTTAAAGGCCTATAATGAAGAAATTCATAGATTTTATACAGGAAAAGATAATTTCAATGTATTAAAAGCAATAAGATTATTACATGAACATAGAGTAAATTTTAGAGTTGAAACTCTTCTTATTCCTGGAATAATAGATGTAAATGAAATAGAAAATATTGCTAAATTCTTAAGTAGTATTGATAGAAAAATATATTATAAAATAAATGAATATGCACCTGAATATACTAATGATAAATTTTCTAGAAGACCAACAAAAGAAGAAATGCTTAAAGCATTTAATATAGCTAAAAAATATTTAGATAATGTAATTATTGGAAAAAGCTGTAGAGTAGAAAATATAAAAAATGATAAATATGATGTAAAAGAATATGAATATGTAAAGATTTACTCAAATGAATTATTAGAATATATTAAGAAAAGTGATAAAATTTCAATATCAAAATATAATTGGAAAATAAAATATGTTAGTATGGATGAAATTTTAAATTCATAAGAAGTTGATATAAATGTGGATAAATGAATTTAAAAATTGTAAATTATGCTCTTGGGAATGTGGAGTAAATAGAGTTAATGGTGAAATAGGAGTATGTAGAATAGGACTACCAGAAATTGCAACTATAAATATTTCTATTGCAACAAATAGTATTACTGTAACATTCTTAGGATGTTGTTTTAGATGTATTTATTGTAATGCATATCGTATATCTCAATATCCATCAGTTGGATGGTTTTATAGAGGTTATATTGAACCCGAAAAATTAGCTAATGAGTTAATTAATTTTATGAAATTAAAAAATATTAATGCAATTAGCTTTACTGGAGGAGAACCTACTATTAATATGCCATATATTGAAGAAGTTGTAAATATAGTAAGAGAAAAAATTGGTAATGTAAAAGTAGGATTTGCAACAAATGGTTTTTCATCTATAAATACTATGAAGAAAATGATAGATTTATCATCTTTTATAAGCTTTGAAGTAAAAGCATTTGATGATGAAATTCATAGAGCTATAACAGGAGCTCCTATTAAACCAGTAATAAGAAATATTGAATATTTAATAAGAAATGGAAGAGATAAAATAAGAGTAATAAGAACAGTAGTAATTCCAGGAATAAATGATAATGAAATTGAAAAAATAGCTGAGTTTATAGCAAGTATTGATGAATCAATACCATATAGAATTATTGGATATAGACCAAATTTTATTCTTTATTATCATCCAGGTCCTTCAAGAAAATTAATGGAAGAACTTACTGAAAAAGCTAAAAAGAAAGGATTAAAAAATGTTGATTGGTCAGCTTATTATCCAATTGAAATACATGAAAAAATTTTAGAAATATCAAGAAAGATAAATTGGTGTGAAAAAGAAGAAGCAAAAATTGCTTATGCTTATTTAAGCTTAGCAGGATGTATTAAGAAAATAAGAAATTGTGGAAGTTGTGAATTGAAAAATTCTTGTCCTGCAATGCTTTGGAGACCATGGGCTTTACAAGAATTTTTAAAATAATATTAATTTGTTCTGAAGATAAAGTCAAAAATTAAAAGAAAATAATTTAAAATTCTATTAAAACTGGAATTTTTGATTCTTTTACTATTTTTTCACTTACACTACCTAAATATTTTGTAATTTCTTTATCTTTTCTACCAATTACAATTAAATCAATATCTTCTTCTTTATTTACAAAATTTAGAATTTCTTCTGCAATATCTCCTTCTAGTAATACTGTTTCAACATCAATACCTGCATCCATAGCAATTTTCTTAGCATGATCTAAAATTTCTTTTCCTTCATTAAATAAATGTTCATAAATTTCTTTTGGCGGTTCAATTTTTGTACTTTGAGCATATGGTAATTTCTTTGGAATTACATGAACTATTATAAGTTTTGAATTAAATTTCTTTGCTATCATTATTGCTCTACATAAAGCTTTAGCAGATCTAAAAGTATTATCAATAGCAACTAGAATTTTCCTATATGGTAATGTTTTACACATTCTTAAATATTCATCTATTTTACTCATAAAAAATAATAAAAATCATTAAGTATTTATACTTATTTTGATATAAGCTTATTCTTGAGTTTTTATGTAAAATTTTTTTATTATAAAAAATTTAAAAACTCAAATATAAAATTTCATAATTTTTGAATTTCTAAATCTAGCTCTTCACCTTTTAGATATAATAATTCTATAATAGCAAAGGACTTTAGCTATTTTGATTTTTTTGAAATTCTTTTTATTCTCTTAATAAATCTATCATAACTAATATCATAACCATCTGCTTTCAATAATTTCCATATGGCTTTTTTGCTTAATCCTTGATATTTTTTAATATATTGTAAAATTACTCCATCAGAAACTTTTTGTGGTCTTCCTTTTTGTTTTCCTTGCCTCCAAGCTTCTTCTTGTCTTTCTCTTATTCTTCTTCTTTCAAATTCTGCAATCCATGAAAGTATGGATATTATTAATTTTCTTATATTATTATCAAGTGTTTGAAGCCATTCTTCTTTTATAGTAATTATTTTTATTCCTTTGCTTTCAAATTCCATTATTGTATTAAGTGTATCAAGCATTGTTCTTCCAAGTCTATCTAAGCTCCATGAAATTATACAATCAGGTTTTAATTCATTAATTTCTTTTAATAATTGAGAAGCAGCAGGTCTTTCTTTAAATAATTTTGCGCCTGATTCTCCTTTATCAATATACCATTTAATAATTTCCATATTTTTTGTTCTTATGAATTCTTCTATTGCTTTCTTCTGAATTTCTTCATCTTGTTCTTTTGTTGATACTCTCACATATGCCACACATTTCATAAATTATAGGTAAAAAATGCTATACATATATACCTTTAGTTTTTATGTAAAAGTATTACTTTTACATAAAGATAGGCAAAAGACCACTTTTGCCAATAGCTTAAAAATAATTTTTAATAAAACAAAAAATAAAAAAATTATTTAATATATTGCTTTCTCATTTCATTTAAATCAATTAATGTTTTATTAATTATTTCTTTAAATATTTTCTTTAATTCTTCTTCTTTTGGTTTTAAAGGTTGTAATCCAATCATATTTTTTAATTCTTCAATAGGTTTTGGAACTTTTAAGACCATATCTGCAGTTCCTTTTAAAGTTAAAGCTATAGCTTCTCTTACTAATTTTTCATCAAGTCCATTTTCTACTCCAAAGTTAATAAGTACATCAATAAATGGGAAGAAGTATGTAGGTCCTGCAGCACAAATTATAGTATAAAGCTCCATTTTATCTTCATCAATTTCACGATATTCACCTAAACAAGATAGCATTTTTTCTATTTGTTTTCTTTCTTCAGCTTTTATAAATTTGCCAAATGTAACTAAATTAAAACCTGAGCCAATAAGACTAGGAATATTTGGCATTACTCTAACAACACTAATATTATTACCTAGTATATTTTCAATAAAATTAGTGGTTACTAATCCAACAACTGATACAATGATCTTAGACTTTACATAAGGTTTAATTTCTTCTAATACTTCTTTCATTTGTTTTGGCATAACAGCAATTATTATAATATCACCAAATTTTGCACCATCTTTATTATCTTTGCTTACATTTATTCCAAATCTTTGTTTAAGTTCAATAAGACGATTTTCATTTATATCACAAGCAATAATATTATCTTTTGAAGTAAATCCAATCTCTAAAAGACGTTCTAGTATTGCACCACCCATTCTACCTGCTCCAATAATTGCAATTTTCATTTATATCCCCAATAATAATTATTTATTATAATTAAAAAATCTTTGGATTATCTAAATATATAAATATTTTCATAAGTTTATAGAAATTATGTCTTCAGAAACTAGAACATTTAGACTAGATAATGAAATAATAAAATATCTTGAACAAGAAGCAAAAAAACAAGGTGCTACATTAAATGGTCTTGTATGTAGAATTTTAAGAAATTATGTAAGAATAGAATCAAAAATTAAGCAAATTGGAATTATTTCATTATTTAAAGATGATTTTATTAATATATTAAATTTAATTGATGAAAATAAAATTTCAGAATTAGGAATAAAAATTGGAAATTCAATTTCAAAAGACATAATACTATTATTATTTGGAGAAATATCTATGAATTCATTAAGACAATTCTTATCATTAGTTTTACATGGATATTTAAATTGGATTAATGTTAATGAAGTAGAAAATGAAGATTATATTGAAATAAGAGCATGGCATAATATGGGTAATAAATGGTCAATATTTATTAAAAATTTTATAGAAAGCTTATTTATTTCAACAATTAATATAAAACCAAGATTTAAATATATATCAGATTCAAGTATTATTTTTACAATTAATAAAAATTAAAAAAAAACATAAATTAAAAAATAATATTATGAATTAATTGAAAAGTGTTTTTTTGTAAAACACGAAAACAATTATAAAAATCCTCGCAGAAATTTTATAATGTATGTATGATTATGATTTTGAGAAAAGAGATCTTCGCTTTCTCAAAAGAAGAGGAAAACTTGAAATTTATCTTGACATTCTTTTTTCCATTTATAAGCTAGCAGGAAGAAGCTGGGCTAAAATTACAAGAGTTATGTACATGACAAATCTTAATCCTAAAAGCTTAAAGGAAAAACTACAAGAATTATCCTATCTTGGTTTAATAATATGGGATGAGCGAGGAGTAAAACTTACTGAAAAGGGTTTTTCATTTTTAAAGGAAATACATACCATTTTCGAAAAATATAAAATTCATCCCATATGGCATACGAAAGTATACGACTGATATATATTTTTAATATATATTCTGAATTTTTATTTATAATATTAATTTTTAATTCATATTTTTAATATTTATTTGTAATTTATATTTATAATTTATATCAAAAATTCATATTATTTAAATAATATCTTTTTGAAATAAAAAATTGGGGGGAGAATGAGAAAAATAAGTAAGAGGGGTATTGTAGGTATTGAAGCAGCAATCATACTAATAGCATTCGTTATTGTAGCTACAGCCTTTGCCTTTATGGTTGTGAATATGGGTCTTACTTCAACTCAACGTGGTAAAGAAGCCATAGGGCAAGGCCTTAAAGAGGCAACTAGCCCATTAACATTAGATGGTACAATGCTATTAAAATCAGATCAGAATTATCCAAATAATATTTCAAATATAATTATACCACTTAAAACTTTAGGTGTAAAGTATGTACCAATGTGGGAAAATGAAACAGTTGTTAGTATAAAGATAGGTACAAGAGTAGCTTTAGCTAATATCTATGCAGGTATTAATCATACTATTGATCCTACAACAATGACTTTTGATGCAATAATTACTAATTTAACTAGTGGGCATTTAAATGATTGGTGGACCAAGAAAGGTGTTAGTAATGAATCAGATAAAACAGGAGCTGTTTTAGTCATTGTAAACGATAATAAAGATGACTCACTTGATTTCTATGAAAAAGGCTACTTAGTAATTCAATTAGGAGCCAGTCATAGAGCATATCCAAGAGAAAATATTGTTATAGAGATTAGACCTGAAAAAAGTGCTCCATTAACTATTGAATTTACAGTTCCAGATGCTGTACCTCCTAACGCATACATTACTGTTGGCTAGTAGTGGTGATTTCTTATGAAGTCTCATAATACTTCAAAGTCCCGTAAAGGTACCATAGGTGTAGAAACAGCTATTATAATGATAGCTTTTGTTGTAGTAGCCTCAGTAGTTGCATATGTAATAATAAACATGGGCTTCTTCTCAGCTCAAAAGACCAAGGAGACCATTTGGAGAGGAGTAGAATCAGCATCAACTTCATTAGAACTTGATGGTTCAATAATTGGAAGAGCTGATAGCAATGGTAATTATATTGAGTTCTTAATTGTACCTATTAGATTATCTGTAGGTCGAACAGCAGTAGATTTGTCTAACAATAGTGTTGTGGTCTCAGTAATTGGTAGCAATTTTACAATAACTAATCTCTATAAAGGCATTAATGATACAACAGGAGTAACAGTAGAAAACATAATTGGAGATCTAAAAGGTACCAATAAAAATGAGGCTTGGAGTGTAATATACAATAGTGATGGAGATAAACTCTTAGAACTTAATGAAAAGGCCTACATAATTATTAAACTGGATACTGCTACATATCAATTAAAACCATATGATAGAGTTACAATTGAAATAAGAATTGGTGATGGTGCAGCTCTAACAGTAACATGTCAAATGCCTCCAGGATTTTCATCTAATGAATACGTACGTCTTGGTTAATTTTTTCTTTTTTTTCTTTTTTATGGTGATGTAATATGGCAGAAATGTCTAATAGATTTAATAAACTTGAAGAAGAAATGGAAAAATTAAAGCAAGAACTAAAGACAATTACTCAAAATTTTAATCAATCGATTGAAGAATTAAAAAAAGCAATCATTGAGGTTAAAAATAGTATTTCTGATATAGAAAATCCTTTTAATCTTCTCAAGATCATATCAAGTGAAGAAGATTTTCAACGCCTGAAAAAATCAACAAAAGAAAAAACTGAAAAAGTATCAGAAAAAGCAATTGAAAAAGAAAAAATGGAGAGACCTGAGAAAATTGAAAAAGCTCCTGAAATTGAAGAAGCTGTTAAAAAAATTGCAGAAATTACAACAACAAGTTTTGAAGCTGGATTCTCTATAATAAAATGGGTATGGGCGCTATTAGATGCTGGCTTTGATAGAGATGATGTACTTAATCTCTCTAGATATTGTGAGAGTGTTGGATATCTTCCTAATAGATCATCTGAATATGTAGGATATATAGTAGATGCTATGAGTAAAGCAAGACTTGGAGGCTTGAATATGGAAGAATTCATGCTTATAATATATGGGGCTGCTAAAGCTTCCGGACTTAAGCTTGAAATGAAAGAACTTGAGGAAATTGCATTTAAATTATTGAGGAAAATCCTAAAGAAAATAAGTTTTGAGGGGAGGCAAGGTTGAGCGCCTCAACTATAAGTGAAAGTATTTTAGTATTAGCAGCAATAATTCTTGCAAGTGGTGTATCTGCTTATGCTACATATTTGACTGGTATTCTTAAAAATGATATGTATCAAGTTGTAAGTGATACAAAAAAGATTATAGAATTGAGAATTGAAATAGTCTATGCTTGTATTAATGGGAGTGTTTTTGTAGTATATGCTAAAAATATTGGTTATCTTCCCATAACAGATTATAATCTCATTGATGTTTATATAGGGCCATATGGCTCTGCATGTTTATATACTTATTCCTCATCACCAAGCACTGGTCACTTTACTATTACTGATGTTAATGGAAATAATTCTTGGGATCCTGGAGAGACTGCTATAATAATAGTATATCCTAATAATATTCCACAAGCCTCAGTATATGAGGCAATTATAAAGCCATTACGCGGTACAGGAAGTAGCTATTTATTTCCACCACCTCCTTAGAAGGAGGTTTAAATATGAATTGTAAAAATAAGGGAATTAGTGGTGTCATAGGTAGTGCTATTATATTAATTACTTTTTTAACAATAATCGGAACTACCTTTTTAACATTTTATGTATATTCTAAAGAAAACATAGATATATTAAAAAATTATATTCAAAATGAAAGAACTAGAATGGAAGTTTTACTCACATTGAATATTACAAACATAGAAAATAGATCTATAACAGCAATTTTAAAAAATATTGGTTCAAGAACAATATTTCTTAAGCCTAATTGGAATGATATAATTGTTTATTATAAAGCTAATGATATTTGGTCTTCTTATTTAGCAAATTATAGCTATAATGTAAGAGTAATAAACTCAAATATATTATTTCAAGATAATCACAATTATATCAATCCAGGAGAAGAAGCAATTCTCAATATTCAATTACCTGATTATGCTCCAGATATCCCTATAAATACTACAGTTATAGTTGTATTTGTATCTCATTATGGTATTTCAGCAATAGGAGAGGGGATGAGATCATGAAAATCATTAGTCTTGGTATTAAAGAGCTTGATGAGTCAATAGGTGGAGGAATTCCTCATCCAAGTCTAATATCTATAGAAGGAGAGCATGGAGCTGGAAAGACTATTTTCACACAGCAAATAATTTATTCCATGTTAAGAGAGAATATGAAGGTACTTGTAATTACAGGAGAAACAACTACTAATGAGTATATCAACATGATGAAATCAGTAAAACTTGATGTAACAGATTATATCATTAAGAATAGATTTACTATATATCCTCTTCATGTTAGGGGTGTACAATGGAATAAATTCCTTTCCACACTCTTTCTTCGTGTAGTATGGGGTTATCTTGAGCTTAAAAAAGAAAAATTTGATTGTATTGCTATAGATAGTCTTAGTACGATCTCTACAGATACACCTTATAATGAATTTCTTACTTTTCTTACAAGAATAAAGAATATAGTTTCAGATGGGAAGTCAATTATAGTTACTTTCCATCCAAAAAGTCTTTCAGAAGATAACTTGATGAGACTTAAATCAGCAAGTGATGTATACTTAAAATTAACAAATACTAGGTTTGCTGAAACTCCAATTAAAATTCTTGAAGTTGTAAAACTATGGGGAGGAGGTCAACGAAAAAGCTCAGTAATGCTTGAAATTCATCCTTCAATAGGTCTTAGGGTAATGCCTTTAGGAGGAGTAAAACTTTGAAGTTTTCTTTAAAAATCCCTAGCCTCAAGATAAGTTTACCATTTAAAAAAGTAATTGAAGATACAGAAGCTAGACTCATTGAAATGGGTAAACCAAATAATCTTGAAGAGGCAATTAATCAATGTCCATATCTTAAAGAATATTTAGATAAGCTCAAAAATAAACCAAATTATATATCAACGCTTAGTTATGGTGTTAAATTTGGTGAGCAAGTAAATATAATTTATCCCCTTGGAAGAGGAATTTTTGTTCATATTGAAACTGGTGAAAAACGTCTTTATAATGTAATCGAACCGCCAAAACAAGATCCAAAAATTTTAGAAGAAGTTGAGGCCTCTATTGCACTTTTAATTACAAATAAGGAAAAAGTAGAAGGTAATAAAGTAGATATCTTAGTTAAATTGTATAGAGAAGCTTTAAAAAAGGGAAAATTAAAACTTAAAGGAGATACCAATTGGGTATTATATTATTTTCTAAGAGAAAAAGTTGGTCATGGTTTTCTAGATCCATTTCTTTTAGATGATTGGCTTGAGGATATAAGCATACCTGGTGGTGGAAGAGTATTTGTATATCATAAGCTTTTTGGGTATCTTGAGACTAATGTTATAGTAGAAAAAACAGAAGTTGATCGATTACTTAGAAGTCTAGCTGAAAGATATGGGAAAGTTTTAAGTTTTTCAAATCCTATTGTTGATTTACATCTTCCAGATGGCTCAAGATTTAATATAGTATTTGGAGAAGATATAAGCCTAAGAGGGAGTAATTTTACTATTAGAAAATTTAGTAAAGAACCTATATCTATTGCTCAGCTTATTAAATGGAAAACACTTTCTGCAGAAATGGCAGCTTATCTCTGGTTACTTATTGAAGCAGGGATTTCATTTTTTGTATGTGGAGAAACTGCCTCAGGAAAAACAACAACTCTTAATGCTTTAACAGCTTTTATAAAACCTAATGCCAAAATTGTGAGCATAGAAGAGACACCTGAAGTTAATGTTCCACATAAAAACTGGGTAAGAGAAGTGACCAGACTTCATACTGGTAGTCCTGTAACAATGTTTGATCTTGTTAAAGCTGCTTTAAGACAGAGACCAGACTATATAATCATAGGTGAGATAAGAGGAGAAGAAGGTCGTGTAGCATTTCAAGCAATAGAGACTGGACATCCAGTTATATCAACAATGCATGCAGGAAATTTACCTCAATTATTTCAAAGACTTACCTCTGATCCAATAAATGTTCCAAAAAGTCATGTTGATAGTTTAAATTTAGTTTTATTTCAAGCAAGAATAGAAAGAAAACATAAATTCATAAGACGTGTAACATCAATAAATGAAATTATTGGTTTTTCAAGTGAAAGTGGGCAATTAAATTTTTTACAGACTTTTACTTATGATTTTGATGCTGATGAACATAGATTTTCTGGTTCGAGTTTTTTATTAGAAGCAAAAGTCTTGCCACTTAAAGGTATGGATATTAGTAATTTAGATAAGCTTTATTACGAGATGAAGATGAGAGCTGAAATTCTTACATGGCTCTCAGAAAATGATCCATCATATGATAGTGTTTGGAAGACTGTAATTACAGTAGATAATTATGGAGTAGATTATGTTTATGATAGAATTAAAAGAGGTCTTAAACCGTGGAACGAAAGTTAAAAATAGTAATATTATCTATTGTAATATCACTTTTATCCATTTTATCATTTTTATTATTACAAATTAATATATCATATGCTTATTATGCTCTTATTATTGGAATTATAATTCCCATAATATACTTAATTATTGCTCTTAAAAGAAGACAGAGAGGAAAAATTGATGTTAAATTGGTCATGATGATACTACATATGTATGTTGTAAGTTTAGGAGAGGCTAGTACTGATAAGCTTATTGATACAATTGCAAATTTTCAAGAATATGGTACATATAGTAAAGTTTTTGCTTATATTAAAAAGCTTGCAAAAGATTTTGGCTATGGGTTTAGTAAAGCTATACTTTATGTATCAAAAACTGTAAAATCTCCTTTTAGAGACATATTGATACGTCTTTCTGAGGCCTTTTCTAGTGCTAAACCAAAAGGATACTTTGAGCTTGAATATTCAACGATTATGGAGGAATACTCTGGATTTTATACAAGAATGTTGGAATCTTTAAAATTACTTGGAGGCATGTTCTCAACATTTCAAAGTGTTTCAGTATTTATAGTAATGACAGTTTCAATATTAACGATATTCATAGTAGATGAGAGAGTAGTTCCAATGGCTTATTTAATAGCCATATTCTCCACAGTTATTATGTTTTTTAGCTTTAGAATGGTAACAATAAGAGATCCAATTGTATATAAAGGAAGGAGTCCTCCAAGATCTTATAAAATATTCAGAATGCTATTTCTCTTAACATTAGCTCTTATACCTTCTGCTATTATTATAGATTTATTTATGGGAATACCATATGGATTAATTTCAATAGGATTCATTCTAATTTTACCAGGTATTGCAGCCCATAGATTAGAATCATATGTTAATTCCATAGATGAAAACTATCCTGCTTTTCTAAAGGCATTAGGCGAAAGCCTATCATCAACTTCTGATATAAAATCAGCATTAGAATATGTTCTCTATATGGAGCTTGGAACTCTTAAAGAACTTATAGCAAAGTTATTAGCTAGAATTAAGATAGGAATAGATAGTGAAGTCGCTTTTAATTTTTTGGCCTCGGAATCAGCTTCCTATAAAGTTTATACATTTAATAAAATATTTTTAGATGCATTTAGAGGTGGAAGTAGTGCTATAGATACAGGAAAGATCCTAGGAAATAGTTTAATAAGATTTTTAGAGTTCAGAAAGAAAAGAATTGCGACTTCAAAAAGTTTTGAAGGTGTTGTACTAATACTTCAACCTATAACAGTTGCTTTATTAGTAGTTATGAGTAATTTATGTCGATTTTTTTCATCATTAATTATTTCTCTTCCATATTTCACATTTGGTAAAATACCTTTAGATATAATAAATATTGGAAATATTGTACTTATATTATTAATAACAATATTGAATTCATTTGCAATAATGGAAGCTCGAGGAGGATTTTGGGGTTCAAGTTTACTATATGCAGGAATATTATTCATAGTTAGTGGAGCAGTGTGGCTTGGAAGTGAGATGCTTGTAAATCAAATATTTGGAGGAATAGAGGGCATAGGTATATAAGTGAGCTGCTCTGCAACGAGGGCTTCCACTGTTTATAGTAAGCTTTATGTTTATCTTCTCATTTGCTAGTTTGGGGGCTCACATCTCGCATAGATCTCATTATTTCATGGGATGAGCTTCTATTTTACCTCACCATGTAGGTTCATAGGTCATTGCAACATGCTCAAATATTCTCATCTATTTAAGATTTGACCATTCATTTCAAGCTCTAGATTTTCTGAGTCACAATTATTATAAAAATTAGCTCAGTATTGGAGTCACACATCATAATTCAGTTCTGCAATAGTACATCATAGCTAATTAATATATTATTTAAATCAAATTAATATATTTTTCATAAAATGAGAAAAATAAATAAAATTGTTATTCAAATAAGAATTTAGAATAAAAATGATGGAAATAAGCTCATTATATTTTACCATAGGATTAATATTAATTATCATAGGTATAATACTTGTAATAATTTCATCAATAAAAATGATTAGTAAAGGTAAAGGAGAATCTGCAGGTCTTATTCTTATTGGTCCAATACCAATTGCATGGGGTACTTCAAGGAAAATTTTTGCTATTACAACATTAATAGCAGCTATAATTATTTTTATTGTAGTAATATCATGGATTTTAAGTATTACAGGTGGTTAAAATGAGTAAAATAAATTATGTAAAAGTAGTATTTTTGAAAAAAGTAGGGGCATTTATTGGTAGTGATGGTAAGACCTATGGTCCTTATTCTCCTGGAGATGAGGCAATTATTCCTGAAGAAGATGCTAAATCCTTAGTTTTTGAAGGAGCTGCAGCAAGAATTGGAGGATATATGATACAAGAACCTATAGAATCAGTAAAAGAAACAATTTCATCACCTATAATTCTTTTAATTATTGGTTTTATTTTAATAATGATAGGATTTATTATAATGTCTTTTTCAGCTATAAGTTCTCATGGATTTATTTGGATATTTCCATTTCCACCAATATCAGTTACAGGTCCTTTAATAATATTTACAATTCTTCCATTAATTATTTTCTTAATATTCTTCATTATCTTTATTTACATTATGATTAAAATGATTAAACATTTATGAGTAAGATGGTAAGAAGAACAAAAAGCTATATGTAGAGTCATAACAAATCATAATATGGTGCTAAATTTGGAATCCTTGAGAATTTATACAAACTTATTAAAGGTTTTAAGTGAAATTATTGATAATATGGCAGATGTTGAGAAAAAATATGGTAAAAAGATTGATGAGATAGCTAAAGAACTATTAATGCCAGATAATATTCTTGAGTTATCTAAAAAAGTCCCCCCAGATATTTTTAATCGTTTTATATCTATACTGCTAAGACTTAGTATTTTAGCTAATAAAACATCAAATTTATTGCAACTCATGCCAGATGAAAAGAAGAATTTAGCAAAAGAATTAAAAAGTATTACAGAAGATATGTTAGGTATTTTAAATGAATTAGAAAATTATACTAAAAAGTGATAAATTATGATAAATGATGTTAATGTAAACTCTATTACCATACCTTCAATAATTCAAATAATAGAATTTCTAAGTAATTTACTTATTAAAAGTATGGATATAAGCAATAAACTTAATGTAGATCTTATTAAAAAAATAGAAGAATGGGAAAGAAGTTTTATTCAGATTTATGTTTTAAAAGACATATTATCTAATTTAATAGGTTTACCTATTGTGAAAATTGAATATAGATCAGATAGAAGTTGTATTATAGCAGTAGTAGATGGAAATGCAAGAAATGTACTAGAGTGCTGGCTTGGTATAGTAGATAAGATTAAAGATGTGCCTATTTTCTTTGATTGGATCGGAGAAACAGATGTATCTCCAGAGGAATTAGGTAAATATCTTGGAAAAATATTTAGCAAAATGGGATTGTTCCTATCTACTAAGGAAGAATTTAATGCTATAGAATTACTAAGAGAAGAGTGGAAATAATAATGTATTATATAGAAACAAGTCCAATTATAGCTTATTTATTCAAATCTGAACTTCATCATGATAAAGTTAAGAGCTTCTTAGAGTATATCGTTTTTAATAAGCAAGAGAAACTATACACATCAACTTTTACATTAGTAGAATTGGTTAATGTTATTAATAGAAAAATAAGAACTGATAAGCTTATAGAACCTTTAGACATCTACATAAGAAAATATTGTGATGATAAAAGCAATTATAAAGCTTTAGTAAGTTTTATAATAAATTTCATAAAATCAAAATTAAATATAGAAATAGTTGATAGCTCTGATTATTATACATTTGTCGATTTCAATTCTATGAAAATTCCATTTATATTTAATCAAATTATAGAGTTTTCCTCAAAATTTCATATAAGAATTAAAGATCTTCTACACATAGTTTATGCATATTTTTTATCAAGAAAATATAACATAAGATACATTATTACAATTGATGTTGAAAATTTTTCAAAAATAGAAACAAACATAAAGAATTTTCTTGATTTAACTGTAATAATAATTTAGCTATTTTTATTTCAAAGTACTTTAGAATTATCTGTATATTTCTATGGTTTCTTTTCTTCTTTTTCTTAACCATGACTTTATGAAATTCTCTATTTCATATCGATAAAATGGATCTCTCCATGCATCTTCTAAAATTTTACATTCATTTACTGCACCTACTATACCAAAATAATTTACCAGCTCATTGTATAATTGTCTTTTTTCATTTTCACTTAACCAAATCCTCATATTATTTAATATGAAATCTAAAACTAATAGACTCATTTTCTCTCATTAAATATTTAAGAATCAATAATATTAAATATTTTCTAGAAAAGGTGAATAAATGATAATAAGTGATATAATTTATTCAATAATTATAATGACTATAGCTTGTTTTCTTGGAGTATTTATTTCTAATTTAATTTTTGAATTTAGTTTAATACAATTAATTTCAAAACCAATTATTCCAATTATGAAAATTGCAAATTTACCAACTATACTCTCAATACCAACATTAATTTCAATAATTGATATAAGAGGAGGATTAAGCATAATTAGCTCAATAAAAGATAAAATAGATGATTCTGTTGTAATATCATATAAGTTAGTTACAAGACCTTTTTCAATTATTCCTCTTTTACTTCGTAATTATTTACCAATTTCAATAATATCCTTAGGATTATTTACTGGATCTTTCTACATAATACTAATTTTTATTTCAGCATTAATATCTATGATTATTGGAATAATATATGGTAGATTAAAAATTAAAAAATCATATAATTTAGAATTAATAAGTAATAACAAAGAAAAAAGAAAAATTGATACAATTAAAAATTCTTTAAATTTAGCAATAGATACAACTAAGAAAATTATTCCAAAATATGTTATTATAATTTCAATAATTTCACTTCTAATAAGTATGGGATTTTTTAATATAATTTCTGATAAGTTAGATATTTTCATAAGACAATTTGGATTTTCTTCAAGCTCTACTTTATTAATATCAATACATACTATAAGTCCAACATCTTCTATATTAACAGCAGGAGAATTATTAAAGAATGGATTAATAAGTATTAAAGAATGCTTATTAGCATTATTGATAGGAAGATTATTATTTATTATAGTTATGGATTATCCAAGACATTCTTTTCCTTTTTATGTATCATTTTTTCCAGTAAAGCTTGCTTTTAAGCTTGTAACAATAGAAATAATTATTAATATTATTATTACACCAATTTTAATGATAATTGTATATTTTTTAATTCCATAATATTTTTAAATATGAAAAATTATTTTTATATAGGTGAATTCTTTGGAAGTTGAAGGAATAATAGTTGTAACAACAGATTCAATTCCTGGATATAAAATTAAAGAAATAAAAGGAATTGCAAAAGGAGGAGTAGTAAGAGCAACACATTTAGGTCGTGATATTATGGCTATGCTTAGAAATATTACTGGAGGAGAAATAAAGGAATATACTCAATTACTTGCTGAAGCAAGAGAAGAAGCTTTAAAAAGAATGATAGAATCTGCTAAAGCCATGGGTGCAAATGCTATAATTGGATTTAGATTTGCTACAGCAACAATTTCAACAAGAATGGCTGAAATATATGCTTATGGAACAGCAGTAGTTATTGAAAAGGAATAAAAAATGCTCAATTTTATATTTCCAATAATTGGAGGATTATTTGGAATTATTTTTCTACGTTTAATTGGATTTAAAAAATTTAATATTGGAGATTTATTACTTGGTTTTGTGGTATTTTTCATATCAATTATTATTCAATCTTTTATTCAATCATTACCATTTATAATTTATATTAGTAGTTTAGCAAATCCCATAGAAGTTCAAACAAAAATAATGAAATATATTTTATCTCAGGAATTACCTATGATTTTATTATTATCAATTTGGTTTGGATTTATTGCAGCAATTATTCAATCAGGATTTAAGTATTTATTCATAAGAAATAAATCATATTCAATTTCTACGAATATTGGAGCTGGATTTGGCTTAACTGAAGCATTTTATATTGGAATAAGTGGATTAATTTCACAATTTTTAATTACTCAGCAACTCAATATACCTATCTATTATTATTTAATTTCAGGATTAGAAAGATTTTCTGTTCTTCTTTTCCATACTGGAAGTACATTATACTTATTTGATTCAATAAAAAGAAGGAGAGGATTAATTGGATTTTTAGTAATAGTATTTATTCATGGATTAATTGATTTTTTAGCAGTAATCTATCAATTTACTGGAAGTTTAATAATACTCATTCTAACTGAAGTTATTGCTCTATTGACAGGTTTATTATTAACATTAAAGCTTTATAAAAAAGCCATAGAAGAGCCAAAAGAGAAAATTCTATGGTAAAATTAGTAATTTTTCATAACTTCTAAAAAATCATATATAATTTTCTTTTTGACCATCTCTTCATAAATTCTCCATACTCTCTTTATAGTTAAAAATGAAGTCTTAAAACCTTTTTCTTCAAGTTTTGCTTTTACTTTATCATAAAAATCTTCTGGTTTAATAAAGATTTCTTTATTTGATATTTCCATTATTACTTTCATAATATCAGAATTATGAGGATATCCTTTCTTTCTTTTCTTCATATTAATTCACTTGGAATATTATTTGGATAATAATAAATCTTAGGCTTAATACCTTTTTTTCTAAGTCTTTCAGCTACATGAGGATACATAAATACATATTCTTCTTCTATCATATTAGCAAATTTAATATCAATTTCCATTAATCTTTCTTTTATTCTTTTATAATTTTCTTTATCACAAAAAGATAACATAACTGCTGGATGACATGATACTCCATAATCTAATAAATTCTTTAATGCTTGAAGTTGTAAATTAAATTGCTCAGGTAATGCTCCAGTTAATAATGAAAATTCTTCTTCATTTGTTCCCTTAATTGATACTCTTACATGTACTCTACTAAATTTTGATAATTCTTTTGCATATTCTTTATTACTACCAATGAGAATTCCATTTGTTTCAAGAATAAAATAAAATAATCCATCATTTTCAACAAATTCTAAAATTTTTAATAAATGATTTTTACCTATAGTTGGTTCATTTCCACTAATTCTAATTTGATTATAACCTTTTTTTAGAGCACAATTTTTAAGAGAATTATAAATTTCTTCTGGTGTGTAAAATTTACCTATTTTTTCAGGAAAATCTCTTGGTGCACCACTCCAGCAAAAAATACATCTTAAATTACATCCACAACAATCTGCTGTTGCTATACCTCCATACCATCTACCACTTCTAGCAACTCTATAGTATTTTCTACTTAGATTTTTAGTAACAATTCTCTCAGTAATTTCTGATAATTTTAATGCATCAAATGTCATCAATTAATAATTAGAATTAGATAGTAATGAAGTTTATGATTTTGATTTATTACTTAAATAATCAAATATTCTTTTAAAGAATTCTTCTCTTAATGTTTTATTTCTTGAAAGCTTAAAATTAATGTAGTTTACTAAATTATTTAAATATTCTTTATTTATTATTATTTTTCCATCAATAATAACTGGAATTTCTACTCTATCAATTCCATTAATTTCACAAACTATTCTTTCTTTTTTCATACTTATTATTCCACTATGTTTAAATCCTACATCTCTTGCAATTCTTATTATTTTTACAGCATCTCTTAGTTTTTTACAAATAATATGAAGAATAAAAGGTTCTTGTTTTAGCCAAACTAATTTTTCATTTGAATATTGAATAATTTTACTCCAAATTTCTTCAGAATTTACAAAATCATGCCATTTTCCAGCAAAAAAAGAATACTTCTTACCACCTCTATCTACTAAAACAATTACTCTTCCAGCACAACTTGATGTTGTATAAATATCTTCAAATTCATTAATTTTAAGTAAATGATCTATTATCGAATAATCTACTTTACCATCTCTTATTGCTTCATTTAATTTCTTAACTATTTGTTTCTTTCTATTTTCAAACATCAAGATTTCTTCTCTTGATATATTTTTAATCTTTTCTTTATAATAAAATTCCTTTGCTATTATAAAATCATTATATCTAAAAAGTAAAGAGCTAGATTTAGAAATTCAAAAATTATGAAATTTTATATTTGAGTTTTTAAATTTTTTATAATAAAAAAATTTTACATAAAAACTCAAGAATAAGCTTATATTTTTGCAAAATAATCTCTTTAAAACTCAGAATTTTTAGTTCAATGAAAAAATTAAAGATTTTCAAAGATATTTCAATAGTTTATAAGCTTATGAAAATATATCTAAAAGACATTTAAGTAATACTTGTATTTATCTAGATCATAAAAGCTTTTGTAACTAAATTTTTAGCCCTTTAAGCATTACTTCTAATGAAATAGTTTCAGTAAACTTCAAAAGATCTGAATCCTCTGTAACTAACTTTAGTTTATATTCTTTAGCTACATAGATATATGAGGCATCATAGAAAGTTATATTATTTTTCTTGGCTATTTCTAAAACTTCAAGTATTTTTTGTCCAATATTTAATTTCTCTAAGTTTTCTATAATCTCTTTAAACATATTAACTATTAAGAGCAAGATTCTTAATGCTTTCTCTTTTATATTCCTTCCATATAATATTACCAATTTCATAAATAGTAAGATCAAGTATTGCAAATTGATTTTAATATAATAATCTCTCTTAATCTTATTATTAATGGATATAATACAGATGCATCAAGTAAATACTTAGTAGACAAATTATATCATCTCTCAAGTCTTGATTCTTTAACAGCTTCTATTATTTTTCTTCATTTTTCCATTTTTACCTTTTTAATTTCTTCTTCTAAGCTTTTTTCAATAACTTCTTTTAAATTTATACTAAGTTTCTCAGCTTCTTCTTTTTCTTACAGAAAGAACAGTTGTAGTCATATTTCTCATTTTCTGAGTACAATTCTCAAGTATATATAAGCTCTTCATATACTAAAAATGTAGCTTAATAATATTTTTATGATTTTTTACTTAGTTTTAAAATTCCCTGTATTATCCCATTTATTATTGCTTCAGGTTTTGGAGGACATCCTGGAACATAAACATCAATAGGTATTACTGAATTTGGAATACCTATTATAGCATAATTTTCCTGATCATAAAATATACCTCCACCACAAGCACAACTTCCTATAGCTACAACAACTTTTGGTTCAGGAACTTGTTCATATACTCTTTTAGCCATTGGAAGAATTTGTTTTGTCATTGGACCTGTAATTAAAAGAATATCTGCATGTCTTGGAGATGTAACAAGCTGAATTCCAAATCTCTCTACATCAAATCTTGGTGATAAAGCTGCTAAAATCTCAATATCACAACCATTACATCCTCCACAATGAAGATGATATAGCCATGGAGAATAAATTCTTGATTTTTTTAATAAGCTCATTTTTATCCCTCTAACCAAACATACTTTTTTGGATGTGTATTTAGCTTAATAGAAAGTATTCTTCTACAATCAGTACAATACTCTTCAATTTTCTTATAATCATTCATTACTAATTCCTTAATGATAGGATTAATTTTTTCTATTAATCTTTGATATGTTTTATCAATAAATTTCTTTGTTGCAAAATATTTTCCACAATTTTTACATTTTACTAAATCTAATTCTGTAGTAACATAAGCTTCTTTTTCATTAGGATTATTTATAGTAATTTCAAATGTTTTAGTTAATTTTATTGCTTCTTCTGGACATATTTCTTGACAATATCCACAAAAAGCACATCTTAAAATAAATGTCTCTATGATTAATTTATTTTCTCTATATTGAAAAGTAGTTGCTTTTCCAGAACAACTATAATGACATGCTTTACATCCTATACATTTTTCATTATCACGTTGTAAAAGTCCTCTTAATCCTTCAGGTATTTGACTATATTTCTTTTCAGGAATTAATGATGAAGGATATCTTAATGTTATTGGTTTTTTTATTGTATATTTAATTAATTTAATTTCTGAGGACATTTTATATCACCATGGCTATAATATTAATTAAACATAATATAGAAATAATCTTTATATACCATATTAATGCATTTTTTATTCTATATCTTGGATTTAATACATGTATTATTGAAAGAATAAAGATAATAAAAATAGAAATTATCAAAAATAAAGGTATTGATAAATATATTGGTAATGTATTTATTGGTGTAAAAATTGAAATAAATAATGCTATAAAATCATAAATTAAAAATATTTTTGTTAAATAATAAATTCCTAATAATTTTCCTGAATATTCAGTATATGGTCCTGCAACTATTTCAGCTTCAGCTTCAGACATATCAAATGGCTTTATATGAAGCTTTCCAAGAATTGAAGTAAACATTAATAATCCTGCTGTTATATTTATTAAATTAAATTCTTTTGTAGAAATTTCCCATATTATTAAACTATTTTTAGAAATTGCCATAGAAAATAAACTTATTATGAAACTAAATTCAGCTACAAGAAATAATTCTGCTTCTCTTCTAACTCCAATAAATGCCCATGGGGAACCACTTGCAATTGGACCAATTATCATAAATAATAATGAACCAATAAGTAAGTATGAAACTATTACTATACTATATGGTATATTTGAAAGTAAAGGAATACTTGAAAATGGTATAAAAAATATAGAAGTAAATGCAAATATTAATGAAATATAAGGAGAATAAATAAATAATCTTTTTCTTGAGGATTCAGGAATTATAGTTCTTTTACCAAAGAGTTTTATTATATCATAAAGAGGTTGAATAATTCTTGTAATTCCCATAATTGATCTTAAGTCTTTATACATAAATATTAAAGGACCTATTCTCCATTGAAGTCTTGCTGAAAATTTTCTTATTAAGAAGGAGTAAAATAATCCTAAGAAAAAGCTTATGAAAATTATTAATAATAATTCTATCATAGTAATCCCTTCTTTTTACTCATTTTTATACTTAAATTAACTAAATCTTTCCAGCTCATAATTTCTCTATGATTATTTCTTATTATTTCAATTCTATCAGTACATGCAAGACATTGATCTATACTTCCCATTACTACAGGCACATCAGCTAAATTACATCCTATAAGCATTAATGGAATTAATGCATTATTTCTATAACTTGGTGTTCTAATTCTTATTGCTTGTAATAAATTATTATTTTCATATAATTTCATATAGTAAAAAAGTTCACCTCTTGGTGCCTCATTTAATCCTATAGCTTCTATTCTTGATGGTACTTCTTTTACTTTTGTTCTTATTTCTCCACTTCTTTTTGAAAGATAATCTAAGCATTGAATTACAATATCAGTAGATACAAGTACTTCTTTTATTCTAACAATCATTCTAGCATAAGAATCACATCCTTCATCAGTTACTATTTCCCATGATATTATACTTTGATCATAAATTGCATGTGGAGGATTATCTTTTCTTACGTCTATCTTCCATCCACTTCCTCTTGCAGTTGGTCCTACTGCTCCTCCATTAAATGCTTGTTGATATGTTAGCTTACCTACATTAATTAATCTTGATTTTATAACAGGATGATTAGTAATTTCTAAAGCCATTTTGGAAAATTCTTCTTTTAATTCTTCAATTGCTCTTTTTGCTTTTATAGCAATTTCCTGTGAGATATCTCTACTTACACCACCTATTCTCCATATTCCATAGGTTATTCTATTTCCTGTTATTGATTCTATTATATCTAAAATTCTTTCTCTTAATCCCCATGTATACATAAATCCAGTTTTCCATCCTATTACATCTGCTACAACACCTAACCATAATAAATGACTATGAATTCTATTTAATTCTGCTAATAATGTTCTAATGTATAATGCACGTTCTGGAATTTCTATATCAAATAGATTTTCTGCACATGTAATATATGCAAGTCCATGAGCACCTGAGCATACACCACATATTCTTTCTGCTAGAAAAACTCCTCTATTATAGCCTCTATTTTCTATAAGCTTCATTATTCCACGATGATGAAAACCAGTCTTAATATCAGCTGCTACAATTTCTTCTCCTTCAACTTTTACATAAACTACTTGACCTTCTATAACACCTGGATGATATGGACCAATAGGAATTAAACTTTGATATGCTTCTTTTATTGGCATTTTTAATTGAAGATAATTGCCATTAATATTTACTTCAGGAATTTCTTTTAATTCACTTTCTACAGGATTTGGCCATTCATATGGTAAAAATTGATGACGAGAATCTGGTAATCCAATAGGATTTATTCCTAATAATTCTTTTATTTCTTTTTCAGCCCATACTGCTTGCCATGTAATTTTTCCTATTGAAGGATATTCTGGTTTTATTTTACTAATATTAGCTTTAAATATTATATTAGTTATATTATCAAGAGAAATATTAGCATGTGTTATATCATATACATTAATAATTTCAAATCCTTTTGTTTCAAGATCTATTGCAGTTATATGGTTAATTCTTGCACCTAAATTTATCATTATTTTTGCAATTTTATCTAATTCCTCTGGCTTTACTTTTATTATTAACCAATTTCCTGAAATTTTATATTCTAAGCCATTTGGATAAATTTCCTTAATACGATTTATAATATTTTCACTCATGATATTACCTTATTTATTAAATTAATTGGAGAAATAGACCTATAGTACATCATTCCAAAATCTTCTGGCTTATAACCAAAGGAAAGAGCTAAAAGCTCAGATAAATGGATAATAGGTTTCTTAAATTCTATTCCTTTTTCATCTTTATAAATTCTTACTACTCTATCAAATTGATCATAACAACCAGAACATATGAAAATAAGACAATCTGCATCTGATTTTTCAATATATTCTAATTTTAATCCTGCTCTTTTATAAACTGAAGTATATGGATCTGATAAATATAATAAAAGACCACAGCACATTCTATCATAAGGAGTATCAATAATTTCTATACCTAGAGATTTTATAATTTCATCAAAATAATTTGGAAGTTTTTCACCATGTTTTCTTCCATGACATCCTAAATGTCTTATTGCTTTAATTTTAATTGGTCTTACAATATTTTTCTTTATTTTATCTAAATTTTCATATAAAATTTCAAGAAAATGTTTTACATCAACTTTTAATTCAATTTTAAGTCCTATTTTTTCTAAATAATTATTTACCATTAATAATTTTTGAGGATTATTTTTAATTTCTTCAAGACATTCATAATGTGATATATAACAACCATTACATGAATCTACAATAATTACTTCTTGTTTTTCTGCTAAAGCAAGATTTTGACTTGTAAGTAATAACCACCAATCTGGATTTATAGCCTTCCAAACACCAGGTCTTATACAACAAAGAGTTCCTTTTAAATAATCAAAAGGAAGATTAAGATGCTTTGCTACAAGAAATGTAGCTTTTTCTGCCCATGGCATTTTAACAGGCATTACACAACCAAGAAAATATCCATATTTCATTTTTATCCCCTAATAATAGAATTTCTTTTTTTCTTTATCATACATTAATTCATCTTTAATTCCAGCTTCTTCAATAATTTTTATTTTATTATAAAGAGATTCTTTTATTAAATGAGCAGTAGGAGGAATTCTATCAAGTCCACATTTTTCTCTTATTTCTTCTATATTTTTATCTATAGGATAGACAAGACCAATTTCAAAATCTCTTTGAAGAGCAGGTTTTACTATATTTGGTGCTGATGGTCTGAATAATTTTCTTAAAGGATATAATTGAGATTCTTCATTTTGATTAAATATAGTAAGTTTTATTCCTGATTCTAATAGTTTCTCCCATGCTTTTACTTTTTCTTCTTTCATTTTTTCCTCTCCTTTAAATATTCTAATGCTTCTTTTCTAGGAAGAAGCATTAATGCTTGTGCACTACACATTTTTACACACATAGGATCACCATCACAGAAATCACATTTAACATAAACATTTTTTTCTTCATCAATTCTTGGTATACCAATTGGACATGCTTGATTACAAGTTCCACATCCTATACAAAGAGCTGGAGAAATTCTTACTATTCCTAAATCATCTTTATAAATAGCTTCTCTTGGACATGAAGAAAGACACATAGGAAATATACAATGAGAACAATTTGCATTTATAAATCTTCCAGGATTATCAGGATCTTCATAAACATAAAGAAGAGCATATCTTCTATCAAATGTTTTATAATGTTTATATGCACATGCTATCATACATTGCATACAACCAGTACACTTATCAGGATCATGAATTATTACTAATTCTGTTGCTTTTGTTCCATAGATTAATATTGATGATTTTAAAGCCATATTATTCTACCTCACATATTGTTTTTGCTATTAGCTTAAACCAATTTTTAAATTCATGATAATATTCTGTAAAGAAAATTCCATTTGATCCTAATAAAATTAAAATTCCTAAGCTAATAATACATATAGCTAATATAAGACTAGGAATTCTTAAGAATAAATGCTCTTCAATATTCTTAATATATTGAATTTTTACTTTAGGTTTTCCAAAGACTATAATTTTAAAAGAATATAATGTTGTAAAGAATATTAAAATAGCAGATATGAGAATAATTATCATGATTTTTAAATCAATATTTTCTTTAATAAATTCTAAAAATGTATTATAACCAAGTGTTCCTGGAATAAGAGATAATGAAAAACCTCCTATTAGATATGTAAATCCATTCCATCCTATTCTTCTTCCAAGTCCTTTCATTAATGAAAGATCTGCTATTCTACTAGTCTTAATAACAAAACCACTATCAAAGAATAGAAGAGCTTTTGCAAGTCCATGATTTAAAAAATGTAATAATATTGCTGAAAAGAAAAATAGCATGAGATTTGGATTAATTAATGCCAATCCAATTAGTAAATAGAAATATCCTACTTCTGAGCATGTAGAAAAAGCCCAAATTCTTTTTATTCCCTTTATATGTACCATACCAACATGAAATCTTGAATATTTACTTCCATATATAGCTTCAATCATAGCAAGTAAAGAACCTGTAATAATGCTAAGAATACCAATTATTATTAAAAATAAACCAATATTTGTATTAAAAGGAGACATTATACCAATTATTCTACTAGTAGTAAATGCAGCTATTTGAACCATAATTCCACTTAATACTGCACTCATAGGTGTAGGAGCTTCACTATGAGCTGCAGGAAGCCAAAATAAACCAAAAGGAAATACTCCAATTTTTATACCAAATCCAATTGCATATAAAATTGTAATAATTTCAGAATATGGTATACCATGTTTTAATATAACATTACCTATAGTGTAATTTTGATATAAAATACCAATTATTATTAAAATTGCTCCTATTATACTCCAAAGGAAAAATCTCATTGTAGCTTTAACTGCACTTCTTCTTCTTGTTAATAATATTATTATACCACCAAGAATTGTACTTGCTTCAAATGATACATATATTAATAATAAATTAAAAGAAGATGCCATAATTGATAAAGTTGCAATAAATAGAGGAAAAAGTAAACTAAAATATCTTAATTCCTTATTATCTTCAAAATAATGATAGCTATAAATTATTGCTAAAAAACTAATAAAATATGTAACTTCAAGAATAAAAGCAGTAGAATAATTTATTAAAATTCCATTAACATTAGGATAATAAATAATCTCTCCATTAATTAATAACCAAGTATTAATTATAATAGCAATTAATGAGAATATAGATAATGAGATAATTATACTTTTTTTCTTACTAAATAAAATAGATGTTATTATTCCTCCAATAATTAATATAATTGGAGAAATTATTGCAATAAAAGATTCCTTCATTTTTCCACCTTTAAATATGATTTATCATAATATTCATTCCAATTTTCATCATATGGTAAATTTATTATTGGAACAATAGGTCTATAAATACTATCATTATTCATATATGGCTCTTTTGCAAGTCCACAATAAAAAATAGATTCAGTATTTATTCTATCTGGAGAAGAAGAAGGAATTAAACTTAACATAAGCATAAAGAAAAGAGATATAGAAGTTATTTCTATAAACATTAATAATAATGGAAAAATAAAAATGATAGATAGTATTATACATCCAAAAATACCTATAAGCATAAATATCATTGCAATAATAAATGAAATTTCTTCTGATGTCTTTTTTAATTTCTTCATTAAAAAAGAATTTTATAATGATGAGAATTTAAATATTTTAGTACACGTTAGGATACTTTGTATTACAAAATTAATGATCATAATTAACTTATTATAATTTATTCTAAAAAACTTATTTTATTATAAGGGAGAATAAAATGCCAATAAATTATAATATTGAGGATTTTATTGGTAAAAAAGTATTAATTAAAGGAGAAGTAAAATCAGGAAAAACAAAACTTTGTGAAGAAATTTTAAATAAAATGATAAAATATTTTCCACTATCAAAAATAACAGTTATAGATCTTGCTCCTTCAAAAAAATATTTTAAAGATATTGTATTAGGAGGGACAATGTCTGTTCCTAATGGGGTAATATACCTAAGACCTAGTATAGTGTATGCACCAAGATTAGAAGGAAAAAATAAAGAAGAAGTATTAGAATTAGCAAGAAAAAATGCCATAAATATTGAAAATATATTCAAAATTTATGAAAATAATCCTAGTGAAATTCTTTTTATAAATGATATAACATTATATTTTCATGCAGGTTCTTTTGAAAGAATAATAGAATTAATAAAATATCCAAAAACATTTATTTGTAATGCTTATGAAGGAGAAAAACTTCATGATGATAAAGAAAGTGGAATAACAATAAGAGAAAAAGAAATGTTGAAAAAATTTGAAAAATACATGGACATAATTATAAAGTTATGATTTTTTTATTAGCTTTAAGCCACTTTTTACAACTGGTAGTAGCCATTTAAATCTTCCTTTTATTATTTGCTTAAAAATAAATGAAGCTCTAAGATAGAATTTTCTATATGCAAGAGATATAAGTGAAGATATTTCTTCTACGCTAAGCTCTTTAGTTCTCATAACAGGCTTAACTGTAGTGAATTTTGACCAATCTTTTGTAACTAATAGATTTTCTCTTTTAGCAATTTCGTATATTTCTGTACCAGGATATGGAGTCATTGCTGTAAATTGTGCAAAATCTAATCCAGAATCTATTGCAAATTTTATTGTTTTCATTACATCTTCTTTTGTTTCTCCTGGTACACCAATTATAAAAGAACCAACAACTTCCATTCCAACTTCTTTTGCCCATTTAATTGCTCTTTTTGCTTGCTCAAGAGATATGCCTTTTTTTAGTATCTTTAATATTCTTTCAGAACCAGATTCTATTCCATAGTATATTACTCCACATCCAGCTTTCTTAAATATTTGTAATAATTCTTTTGTTATTAAATCAACTCTTGATCCACAAGCCCACCAAATATCTAATTTACGATCAATAATTTCCTTAGCAATCTCCCATGCTCTCTTTTTATCAATAGTGAAATTATCATCAACAATTTCTATTGATTTTATTTTATATTTATTTACTACTTCTTCAATTTCATCAACAACATTTTTAGGACTTCTTGCTCTAAATTTTCTTCCATAAAATTGAGATGATGAGCAGAATATACAATTAAATGGACATCCTCTACTTGTTAAAATATTTCCAAGTCTTTTTCTTTCACCTAAAACAGTATATTTATCTAATGGTAGTAAATGTCTTGCTGGAAATGGTATTTCATCTAAATTCTCTATTAATTTTCTTGGTTTATTTCTTTTAATTTTTCCATTTTTTCTATATATAATTCCATCTACTTCAGATAAGTCTTTTTTACTTTCTATTGTTCTTACTAAATCAATAATTGTAGCTTCTCCTTCACCAATTACACCTATATCTAAATTTGGACATTCTAATAAAGTCTCTTCAGGTAAAGCAGTTATATGACAACCTCCCATAACTGTAATAGCATTTGGACAGTATTTTTTTGCAATATCAATTGTCTTCATAGCATCATATATTGTAGGAGTTATAGATGTTACACCAATTATATCAGGATTTCTTCTTCTTAATTCATTTCCTAGTTCTTCAAAAGATAAATCTAATGCAGTTGCATCTATTATATCTACATTATATCCTTCTTTTTCTAAAACAGCTGCAATATATGCAAGTCCTAATGGTGGTGCTCTAAGACCAAGAACTGAAATTGTTTCAATGTCCATTGAACTTGGTGGATGAATAAGAGTGATCTTCACAATTAAATTATTGTTATTTTTACATAAATTTTTTATTCTAGATAAAATAAATTAACCAAAAAAATTAAAACTTTTAATAATATCTCTAGACATATGTATAAGTTATCTAGACAAGAAATAATTGAATTACAAAATAAAAGATTAAGAGCTATTATAAAATATGCTTATGAAAATTCTCCATTTTATAGAAGAAAATTCTCAAAAATTGATATTGATAGTATAAGAACAAAAGAAGATCTTAAAAAAATTCCTTTTACTACAAAAGATGATGTAAGAGAAAATTATCCATTAGGATTATTAGCTGTAGATTTTTCAAAAATTATTAGATTTCATGCATCTTCTGGTACAACAGGAAATCCTACAATAGTAGCATATACAAAAAAAGATTTAGAAAATTGGACAGAATTATGTGCTAGATGCTTAGAATTAGTTGGTGTAACATCAAATGATGTTATTCAAATAGCTTATGGTTATGGATTATTTACTGGAGGATTAGGTTTTCATTATGGAGCTGAAAAAATAGGTGCAAAAGTTATTCCTACAAGTACTGGTAATACAAAAAGACAAATAAAATTAATGAAAGATTTGGGAACAACTGTTATTTGTTGTACTCCATCATATGCTTTATATTTAGCAGAAACTGCAAAAGAAGAAAATATAGATCCTAAAAAAGATTTAAAATTAAGAATTGGAATATTTGGAGCAGAACCATGGTCTGAAAATACAAGAAAGAAATTAGAAGAAAACTTTGTAGAAAATGCTTATGATATTTATGGTATGGCTGAACTTACAGGTCCTGGCGTTGCAATTGAATGTAAATATAAAAATGGACTTCATGTATGGGAAGATTACTTTATTGTAGAAATAATTGATCCTAATACTGGTGAAGTATTAGAGCCAGGAGAAAGAGGAGAAATGGTTGTTACAACATTAATGAAAGAAGCTATGCCATTTATAAGATATAGAACAAGAGATATAACAATTTTAGAAGAAGATTCATGTGATTGTGGATTAAATTTTGCAAGAATAATGAGAATACTTGGAAGAACTGATGATATGTTAAAAATTAGAGGTGTATGTGTATTTCCAAGTCAAATAGAAGAAGTTATTTTAAAAACAAATGGACTTTCTCCATATTATCAAATAATTGCAGATAGAGAAGGAGTAATGGATAAGCTAATAGTTAGAGTAGAAGTAGCAGAAAATTTTAAAACAGATAAATTAACAGATGTTGTTATGTTACAAAGAAAATTAGAAGAAGAGTTAAGAGATGCTCTTGGAATTAATACAATTGTGGAACTTGTTGAACCTAAAAAAATTCCAAGAAGTGAAGGAAAAGCTCAAAGAATAATAGATTTAAGGAAAGAGAAGGGATTATTATGAAGCAATTATGTGTATTTCTTGAGAATAAACCTGGAAGATTAGCAAATTTACTAAATATTTTAGAAGAAAAAAAGATAAAAGTACTTGCTATGGGAATAGCAGAAGCAGGAAATTATGGAATAGTAAGAATGATTGTAGATAAATTTAATGAAGCAATTGATGCCTTAAGAAATGCTAATATGGCAGTAAATCAAAGTAATGTAATAATAGTCGATCTTGATAAATTAGCAGAAGTAGCAAAATTATTTGGTGATAAAGGAATAAACATAGATTATGCATATTCTATGAATAATAATAAAGTAGTAATAAAAGTAGATGATGAGGAAAATGCTATTAAAATATTAAGTAGCAAAGGAATAGAATTTATTCCTTAAATAAAATACATTGTGATGGAAATTTTGATAATAAATTTTTTGAAATTAATCCAAATTCAGTCCATGAAGCATAAATAACACCACATGGTACAAGACATGTAGGACAAAGCTTAGCTTCAGATGCTTTTATATATACTCTATTTTTTATTATTTCAGTAAAAACATCTTTTAAATAAAGTTCTTTTATTAATAAAGAATAATCCATAACTTTTTTACATATAGAATTTATTGAAATATTAACATGATCTTTTTTAATTTCAGCAAAAATTTCACTAGTATTACCACATATACTAGAAGTTATGAATTTGACCATAACTTCTCATATGATATCATACAAATATAAATTTATAGTTTAAATTATGTTATGATGTAATCATTTTTATTATAATAAAATTATGATTATGATAAAAATTTAATCTAAAATGAAATAAATGACAAATGTCCAAAATATAGAACTGAAGTAACCTTTCCAACAAAAACATGGACATTAGCTCCAAAAGGAAGAAAACTAGTTACTATTGGATTATTTAAATGCCCAAATTGTGATTCTTATTTTAGAGCTGAATAAAGTAATTTCTATTTTTTTATTTTTTCAATAGATTTTGAAATTCTATCTATTCCTATATTTATATCTTCATCTGATATTGCATAACATAATCTTAATCTATTTCTATTATCTCCAAAAAATTCTCCAGGAATTACAGCTACACCATTTAATAATAAATAATGTGCTAATTCTAATGTACTTTTTTCTAATCTTATATATGGATAAACATAAAATCCACCTTCAGGAAGAGGACATTCAATTCCATTTATCTTATTTAATTTTTCAACTATGAATTTTCTTTTTCTATCACATTCCTTTACTATGATAGGAATATATTCTCTATATTTTTCAATTGCAGATATACAACCAAATTGTGCAAAAGTAGTTGGTGAGCTTACAGTATGTTCTTGAACTATTTTCATTTTATCTATTAACTCTTTTGGTCCTGCAGCAAATCCTACTCTCCATCCACTCATACAAAATACTTTTGAAAATCCATCAATAACAATAGTTTTTTCTCTAAGATTTTCAATAGAAGCAGGTGAAATAAATTTTCTATCATCATAAACATAAGCCCAATCAACTTCATCTGATAAAATATAAACATTATAATCTTCAACTAAATCCTTTAATAATTTCATATCATTCATATCAAGAATACCACCAGTTGGATTATTAGGTGAATTAATTATAATAGCCTTTGGTCTTTTTGACATTATTTCTTTAAGAGATTCTTCATCTAAATGATATGGATCTTTACTCCATACTTCTAAAGTATTTATTCCAAGCATTAAAGCTATAGCTTTGTAACTTGACCAGTATGGTCTTAATAATACTACATAATCTCCATGTTTAAGTAATCCAAGGAAAAAAGAAAAAACTGCAAATTTTCCTCCTACTGTAACTAAAATTTCATCTTCTGAATAATCTAAATTTCTTGTTTCTTTTAAATAATTTGATATGGCTTTTCTCAATTCTAATATTCCAAGACTTGGAGAATATCTATAATATCCTTTTAATAAAGCATTAACTGTTCCTCTTATTGCATCCCATGGAGGAGTAAACATTGGTTCAGCAATATCAAATCTTATTACTCTTATTCCTTTTTCTTTTTCTATTTTATTAATTATTTCAATCATAGATATAGGTGATAATGGAATTTCCATAATATTTAATTATTAGGAAATCTTTTTTAAGTATTATTATTTTTTAGATTTAGAAAAGGTGATATTATTGTACATGGATACAATATTACTTTTCTTGGGCTTATTGCTATCATTTATAATGGCAATAAATATAGGAGGAAATGATGCTGCAAATCCTACAAGTACAGCAATTGGTTCAGGTGCATTATCATTAAGAAGAGCATTAATGTTATTTGCAATATTTGTATTATTAGGAGCTTTACTTCAGGGTTATATGGTAATGAAAACTATTGGAAAAGGTATTGTACCAGAAGTTGATATTCTAGGAGCATTTATTATTGTTCTTTCTGCAAATATATGGATATTTTTTGCTACAATGAGAGGAATGGCTATTTCTACTACACATTCTATAGTTGCAGCAGTTATTAGGATATGGAATAGCACGATATTTTTCAGAAATAAATTTAGGAGTATTAATAACTATTTTTATAAGTTGGATAACATCACCTTTACTTAGTGCTTTACTTTCATTTTCTCTTTATAAATTATCTTATTTTTTAATAAGAAAATATTCATTAAAATCTGAAAAAATTTTAAGAATTTTAGTAATATTTACACTATTATTTTCTGCTTATTCTTTTGGTGCAAATGATGTTGCAAATGCAACTGGTGTTTATATTACTATTGCATGTAAATTAGGACAAATACCAGATTTTAATGCTATGATACTATTATCTATTTATGGAGCAATAGGAATTATTATTGGTGGATATATATTAGGTCCAAAAGTTATAAGAACATTAGCTTTTAGAATTACAAGACTTGATTTACTTATGGCATTAGCTGCAGGTTTAGCAAATGCAACTACAGTTTACTTATTTACAACACTACCATACTTTATATTTGGATATGGATTACCAATATCAACATCTTATGTAGCAGTAGGATCAATATTAGGAGTTGGAGGAGCAAAAAGTTCAATAAATATGAAAATAACTGCAAAATTAATTTCTTATTGGATTATGACTATTCCTTTTAATATAATACTAACATTTATTCTTTATAAGTTATTTACTATAAGTATTTTCTAAGAATTGCCATTGCTCTTAATATATCAGCAGTATTTTCCATTTCATCAGATGCACTTTCAATATTTTCAATAGCTTCTTTTATTATTAACCAATTACTTATATACTTGTAATTATCTCCCCATTTTAATACTTGAGCTAATAAATCAACTCTAAGATCATCAATAGCTTCTTCAATTCTTTCAGTTTCTTCTGCCATTTTCTTTACATCACCTTTAGAAACAAAAGCTTCAATAGTTTTTTTAAGTCGATTTTTTTCTTCTACTAATAATTGAGTAATTGATTTTAATCCTTCTTTTATATTATTTGGAACTTCTTGAGGTGTAGTACATAAGAGCTTTCTTGTTGCAGATTTTAAATGTGCTGCTATATCATCTGCAGTAGTTACAAGTTTTATAATTTCATCTTGATCCATTGGATGAAATAATAATCTCATTAATTTTTCAATAATATTTTCCTTTATTTGATCTGCTTCTCTTTCTAAATTTGAAATTTCTATTGCTAAATGATGACAATTTTCTACATCATTATTTACATATTTTTCAATAAGTTGATTAAACTTATCTACTACTTCAAATACTTTAAATAAATGATCTTCACATAAACTTATTACTTCTTTTTCAGTTTGTCTTGATAACCATATACCTACATGACCACCAAACATAGTACTTACCAAAGTATTAACTTAATCTTTAAATATATAAAAATGTCTATTCTCCAAATGGATTATTTTTATTAATTATATTATCTCTTATTTCTTTATGTCTTTTTGAAATATATCCTTTTTCTACAAGTTTTGCTTTTAAATATTCAATCATTTTTGGTACATCTATTTCTAAAGGACATAATTCTTTACATCTTCCACATTTAGTACAAACATCAATCGTAGCAGCTATTTTTTCCATACCTGATGTAAATGCACTCCATATAATTCCTATTCCTCCAAAATAATTATAACCAAAACTTCCACCTACAACTCTATAAACTGGACATTCATACATACATCCACCACATTTTATACAATATAGTGCTTCTTTTAATATAGGATCTTTAATTACTTCTGATCTTCCATTATCTAAAAATACTACATGTAATTCTTTAGGACCATGAACCCCATAAACTAATGTTTTTTCAATATCTGCAGTTCTACTTGGACTTGTAATCATAGATACATATGCAGACATGGGTATACCAGTAGCATATGGTGGTAATATTTGAACAATTTTAAAAGCATCTTCAAGAGTTGGTACAATTTTTTCTATACCAACTATACATATGTGAATAGGAGGAGCATTACTTACAAATCTTGCATTTCCTTCATTTTCAATTATAAATAATGTTCCAGTATTAGCTGCAATAACATTTGCACCAGTAATTCCAACATCAGCTTTAAAAAATTTATCTCTTAGATATTCTCTAGCAATTTTTACTAATTCTTTAATTTCTGGTTTTACTTCTCTTCCAATTAATTTAGAAAAAGTTTTTGCAACTTCTTCTCTTGGTACATGAACTGATGGATTTATTATATGAGTTGGTTTTTCTTTTCTTAATTGTATTATAAATTCTCCTAAATCTGTTTCAATAACTTTATTTCCATGTTCTTCTAAAAATTCATTTAATTCAATTTCTTCTGATGTTAATGATTTAGATTTTACTATTAATTTATTCTCTCCTATAATATCTAAAATTATTTTTCTAGCTTCTATAGAATTTTTAGCAAAATATGCATTTCCATGAGATTCTTCAATATTTTCCATAGCTATTTTTAAAAGCTCAAATATATTATCAATACTTTTTTCTTTAATTTTTCTTACTTCTTTTCTTATTTTTTCAAGTTCAGGCATTTTTGATAAAACATATTCCTTTGCACTTACATATGATGATACTGCTCTTGAAATTCCTTTTCTTCTATTTTCATCATTTATCCATTTAATAAATTCTTCTCTTTTTAAATCAAAAATATCCATTATTCTAACACCATGGCTATTAATTCTGAAATATCTAATACATTTACTCTATTACTTGATAAAGAATATTTACAAAATGGACATGAAGTAATTATAAAATCAATATTATTATCTATTTCATTTACTATATTTTTACTTACTTCTATAGCAACTTCTGGATAAACTGATCTAACACCACCACCATATCCACAACAAAGTGCTTTATTTCTATTATATTTCATTTCTATAAATTTTAATTTAGGTACTAATTTTATAATTTCTCTTGGCTCTTCATATACTCCCATATGTCTTCCTAAATGACATGGATCATGATATGTTACAGTAGCATTAAGCTCTTTTAATTTAAGTTTTTCCTTAAATTTTAATAAGAATTGAGAAAAATGATAAACTTGAAATGGAATATTATAGTAATTAGAATAATCTTTTAACATAGTTCTAAAGCAACCAGGACATGATGTTATAATTTCTTTAATTCTTAAAGATTTTAATTTTTCAATATTTTTTTCAGTTATTTTTATTGCATCTTTAATTTGTCCTGTTCTATAAAGAATTGATCCACAACAACCTTCATCTTCTAAAGTTATGTAATTTATATTCAAGTAAGAAAGAATTTTTTCTACTGATTTTACAATACTTTTTGTTCTATATCTTGACATACAGCCTTTCCAGTAAAGAAGCATTTTAATCCTCTTTTGCTTTTAGTTTTTCACTTATTGATATTCTTTTTCCATCTTTTAAATATGTAATAGAAGTTTCTAATCTTATAGGCATTCCAAGATCATAAAATAATGTATAAAGCTCTTCACCAGATATTTCTCCACTAATTTTTCCTTTTCTATAAAGTTCAGCTAAATATTTTACAACTTCACGTGCCATTTCTGGATATTGTGAAAGAGCTGCTTCTAAAACTTCTACTCCTCTTCCTACAAGCTTAGATTTTATAAAAGTAATATCATCAACTTCTTTTTTCTCTACTTTTTGTGTTTTTGTTGCTAATAATTTTTGTAATTCTTTCATTTTCTTAAGCTTTATGTACATTAGTTCTAAATCTTCTTCAGACATTTTTCATCGTCTTTATAATAGAGAAAGCTTAGATATATCATTAACTCATTTTTATTTATGTATAATTTTGTAGTAATAGCTGGAGGAGGAAAATTTGGTGTAAAAGCTTATAATGAATTATCATTATTATCTAAAAAGATCATTATAATAGATAAAAATCCAAATTGTATAGCAAGTAAAATGAAATTAGAATTAATAATAGAAGATGCTCCTAAGTATATTACTGAGCTTCTAGAGAAAAATATTATACCTGATTTAATAGTTCCTGCAATACCAGGAAATCTTATTGCAAAAATTTTTCTTTATTATATTAATAAACAAGGATTAATTATAGAAAAGAATTTAGAAGATTTTAATGAATTTTTATTAAAAATTCCTAAGGATATTATAGTTAAAGCAGATGAAAAAAATACTACTGTAGTACTATCACATGCTAAAGATTTTTTATGTCCTGATAATTGTATACCAAAGAATATATGTCCTATTACTAAAAAGAAAATTATTCCATTATATGTTTATGTGAATGAAGCTCTTCATAAAGATAATTTAGCTAAAAAAATTTTCATAAGTAAAATGATATCAAGTTCTATAGGTGCAATAAGTGGTAAGGAAGTTTATGAAGAAATAAAAGAATTAAAAAATAATTTATGTATAGGTACTTTATGTGAATGCCATGGAATAATAAGTTTTTTAAAAATAAGAGGTAAAAATAATTTATGATAACTATTTATATTGATGGTCTTGTAAATACAAATCCTGGTAGAATTGCTACTTATAGCTTTATTATTTATAAAAATGGAAATAAAATTTTTGAAAAATATGATGTAATTGAAAAAGAAATATTAGTAAGTAATAATTATGCAGAATATTATGCATTATATAGTTCTTTAAAATTTTTATTAGAAAATAATATGAATAATGAAGAAATTATAATAAAATCAGATAGTCAATTATTAGTAAATCAAATGAAAGGATTATGGAAAGCACATAAAGGTTCATATTATTTACTATATTTAAAAACAAAGGAATTATTAAAAGAATTTTCAAATGTAAAATTTATTTGGATTTCAAAAGAAGAAAATAAAGAAGCTGATAGATTAAGTAAAAAAGCTTATGAAGAATATTTAAAATCATTTTCTACTAACCCCAAGAATAGAGAAAATTGTTCCAAAAATACATGTAATTGAAAATACTAAAAATGCTATAGAAATTCCTTCTATGGAAACTAAATAAGATATTTCACTATTTTTAAATAAAGATAAAATAAATGTAGCAATAGCAAAGCTTAAATTTTGACCTATTACTCTCATTGTTGAAATTGTAGCTGATGCAATACCAAATAAATCACTTTTTACAGATGACATAATAGCATTAGTATTTGGAGAAGCAAAAAATGCAAATCCAATTCCCATTAATATTAATGTATTAAAAATAAAATACCATTCAGTATAGAGATTTATTGTAGAAAATAGAAATAATCCTATAGCATTCATTGCCATACCTATAGAAGCAATTTTTCTTGGTTCAATTTTATCAGATAGTCTTCCTGCTAAAGGAGATAAAATAGCTTGAAATAATGGCTGTATTAATAAGATCATTCCTGTAGATTTAGGTGAAAATCCTTTAATCATTTGTAAATATAAACTTAAAAGAAAAGATGTAGCATATGTTGCACTATAGTTTATTAATGCTGAAAAACTTGAAAATGAAAAACCTCTATTTCTTATAAATAATCTTGGATCAATAATTGGATTTTCAATTTTCAATTCCCATATTATAAATATAAATAATACTAATAATCCAAATAGAACAGTAATATTTATGGAAAGTAAACCATATACAATAAATATTAATGCAATACCATAAATAAAAGATCCAATAAAATCAAATTTCTCTTTTTCCCCTTTCCATTCTTCTTTAATATTTATTAAAAATAAAAGTGAAATTATTCCTATTATAGAATTAAAAAGAAATATACTTCTCCAATTAAATAATTCAGTTAAAATTCCACCAAGAAAAGGACCTAATGCAATTCCAGTATAAACTGCTGCAGAATTTATTCCTAATACTTTTCCTCTTTCACTTAAAGGAAAAACTGATGTTAAAATAGCTATAGTTGTTGTTGCAATCATTGAACCTCCAATACCTTGAAGAATTCTCAAAATAATAAGAGTTGAAAAATTATTTGATATATAAACTAAAAGTGATGAAATTATATAGATGAATAAACCAATATTTATTATTTTTCTTCTTCCAAAAATATCAGCAATTTTACCACATGGAATAAGAAATACTGCAGTAGTTAGTAAATAAGATGTTTGTATCCAACTTAACATTACTGTATTTAATTTAAATTCTAAAGCAATTGTAGGTAAGGCAATATTAATTGCAGATAGCATAAAAGGTACTAAAAAAGAAGCCATTGTTGTTGCTAATAAAGTAGAAGTTCTTATATTCATAATCATGAGTTTAAATCTCTTTATTTATTTCTTTAGAAAGCATATTCACACTTTACATTATATTTTTTACAAATAGTTTCAATTTTTGAAAATATTTTACTATAATCTCCATGATAATTTATATTCATTGAGTTTAATCTCTTTATTACATTTGGCTTTAAATTTAACTTATCATAAATTATTTTACTTTTTGTTTTTAATGCAATTTTTACAATTTTTTCAATTTCTTCTTCAGAATCATTATAATTAGGAATAATAGGACCATAAAAAATCCATGTTTTTATTCCTTTATTTGATAATTCCTCTAAAGTAGCAATTCTTTCATCAGGAGGAGGAGCATTTGGTTCAAAAATTTTTTGAAAATAAGAATCAGTTGATGTAATAGTTAATCCAATATCAATATTTTTATTAATTATAATATCAATATCACGAAGAACTAAAGAAGATTTTGTTTGAATAGAAATAGGAAATCCTGCATTTATTAATATAATTAATGCTTTTCTTGTAATTTCTAAATCTTTTTCTATTGGCTGATAAGGATCTGTGGAAGTACTTATTCCAACAGTTCCTATCTTCTTTTTCAAAATTTCTCTTCTTAATATATTTAAAATATCTTTTTTTACAAAAACAAATTTTCCCCATTCCATATTATTTATTTTTAAAACATCAGGAACATAACAATATAAACATCCATGTTGACATCCAAAGTATGGATTAAAAGTATAATCAAGTCCTGGTAACTTACTTTTTGATAATGCAGTTTTACATGGAATATAACTTATCAAAGCTTATCAATTCTCCTTTGAAATAATAAATCTTTAAGTATTTTACTATTTTCTATAACATTTTTAATACTTATATTCATTAATTTACTTAAATAAGAAATAACTAAATTTGCATTATCAAATACTAGTGGCTTAGATTTTAACATTTCTCTTATATTTTCTCTTACAAACCATACTCCTAATGGTAATGGAAATTGAGGTAAAATTTCTCTTATAACAAAAACAGTAGCTTGTCTTTTAATTTTACTTAAATACTCAGTAATAGCTAATCTTGTAGCAAAATAACATCCTCCAATTTCAGGATAGCTTGTTCTTCCATTATAATCTTCATAATCCCCCATTATTACTGGTTCTTTACCTTCTTTATTCCAAAAAGTATTTGGAAACCATACTTCTATCCATTCAAAAGACCATTTCATTGGCATAAAAATTGCAATAAATTTATTATACATATAGTTTCTATAAAAAAGATAATAATTATCAATAGTATCATAATTTTTTATTTCTTCTATAAGTTTTTTTGATATAATACTATCTACTGCAGTAATAGACCATCTTGTTGGAACTAATCTTCTATTCTTTAAAATACCAAATACTCCCATACTAAATGCTTTTTGTATTCTAGAAATTGGTACATTATTTTTATATAATTGAAAAATTGCATCTTGAGCTTTTAAATCCCAATCATAATATGTTTTTTCTATTTTTCTATCTACTCTTATGGAATAAATATGAAAATTCTTTAATGGAGCAGAAGGACCAAATATTTGAGAATTATCATCAATTTTTATTATTTTTGATGGTTCTTTAGCTAATTGAATTTCAGTATCTACAGAACTTATTCCCATGGATAATTCTTGTAATGATTCTATTACTCTATCACTTTTTCTTACTGAATCTATATAATATGGAATTTCTCCTCTTATTAAGATATATCTATAATTAACTATATTTTCTAAACTTTCATTAATCCATAATTCAGGCATATCCATAATAGAAGTATCTCCAGTAATAGGAGGAACCATTGGACCAATATAAACCTTAGGATATCCTATTCTTCCAACAAAAACTGATGGTGGAGAAGAACCAATAAATTCTTTTTTATTTATAATATCCATATTCTTAATGAGTAATTTTGCTTTTAGCTCTATAGGACATATTAATTTTCCACAAAGTCTTTTTCCTCCTCTACATAAAAGACAAATATTTTTCACATTAAAAAAATTAATCTATTCCTATTAAAATTCTTAATTCTGTATGAAAGTAGAATTGATTGCTTTTGATAGCATGGGAGTAAGATCAATGTGTACATATATAGAAACAAAAAGTCTTAGAATTATAATAGATCCTAGTGCAGCTTTAGCACCAAGAAGATTTGGATTACCTCCACATGAAATTGAAATTGAAAGATTAAATCAACTTGCTAAAAAAATAACAGAAAAAGCACTAAATGCTGATGTTATTATTATAACACATTATCATTATGATCATCATGATTTAGGAGATTTAATTCCTCTTGATATTTATAATAATAAAATAGTTATGGTAAAAGATCCTGAAAATAATATAAATAAAAGTCAAAAAGATTTTAGAGCTCCATTATTTCTAGGTATAATAAAACAAAGAGCAAAAAGCTTAGAAATAGCAGATAATAAAGTCTTTAATATTGAAGGTGTAAAAATAGAATTTTCAAAAGCAGTTTTTCATGGTGCTAGTGATTTACTAGGTTATGTTATTGAAGTAATGATTGATGAGGATGGAGATAAAGTAATTCATACATCAGATGTTCAAGGACCAATATTTGAAGATCAAGTAGAATTTCTATTAAAAAATAAACCAAGAATTGCTATAATAGATGGACCAATGATTTATATGCTTGGTTATAGATATTCTTATGAGAATTTAGATGCTTCATTAAAAAATATTGAAAAATTAATAGAAAGTGGTATTGAAGAAATAATATTAGATCATCATATGCTAAGAGATAGAAATTATATTTATATTTTTAAGAACTTAAGAGAAAAATATCCAAAAGCAAAAATATTAACTGCTGCAGAATATATGGGATTGGAAGTAGATATTCTTGAAGCAAGAAGAAAAGAATTATTTAACAAAGGAGGAAATAAGAAAGAAAATATGGAAGGAAATGATAGAGAAGAAAATAGCACTTCCTCCATTTCCAATATACGGGAGAATACCTAATTTTAAGGGTGCAGATAAAGCTGCAGAAAAAATAAGATTATTAAAAGAATATTTAAATTCAAAAGTAATTCTTTGTAATCCTGATTCTCCTCAAAGACCAATAAGAGAAATTATATTAAGAGATGAAAAATTACTAATTGTAGCAACACCTAGATTATCAAAAGGTTTTATGCTAATAGAAAAATCAAGTAATCCATATTATGATTCTACAATAAAGGGAATTTTAGAAAAAGGAAAACCTGTAAAACCAGGAGATTATGAAATTGATTTATTTATTGCAGGTTCAGTTGCAGTAACACCAAAAGGATATAGATTAGGAAAAGGAAAAGGATTTTCAGATATAGAATATAAAATGTGGAAGAATTATATGAATAAGAATTTAATAAAAATTACTTCAGTTCATGATATTCAAGTAGTAGATTATGTACCAGTAGATGAATGGGATGTACCTATGGATGTAATATTAACACCAACAAGAATTATATGGGCTGATAGAAATGAAACAAAGAGAAGTATTCTATATTGAGGATATGAAATGTGCATCATGTGTAAATAGAATTGAAAAGGGAATTGGAAAAATTCCTGGTATATACTATGTAAGTGCAAATTTAGCAACAAAAACTGTAGTAATTGATTATGATGATAATATTTTAAATAAAAAAGAATTAGAAAAAATAATAAAAGAATTAGGATATAAACCAAAAGCAATAGATAAAAAACAAAATAAATTATTCAAATTAATATTTTGCTTAATATTATCAATTCCAGTATTTATTATAAATATGTTTATTAATTTTGATTTAAAAAATTATGTTTTATTCTTATTATCAACACCTGTAATAATTGTTGGAGGAAGTGAATTTTATATTGGCGCATATAAAGCTATTAAGAATAAATATACTGATATGAATGCACTTGTAAGTATTGGATTTTCTTCAGCATATATTTTGAGTTTATTTAATACATTTTATAGAATAGGAGAAGTTTATTATGAAGCTTCATCAATGTTAATTACTTTTATATTAATTGGAAGATATTTAGAAGAAAAAACAAAAAGTAAAGCAGTAAGTACAATAAAGAAAATAATGGAACTTCAACCAAAATATGTAATTTTAGCAAATAAAGAAGAAAAAATTCCTATAAATCAAGTAAAAAAAGGAGATATTATATTAATTAAGCCAGGAGAAGTAATTCCACTAGATGGTATTATAGTAGAAGGAAGATCATTAGTTAATGAATCTATAGTGACTGGTGAAAGTATTCCAGTTGAAAAGAAAAAAGGAGATGAAGTAATAAGTGGTACATTAAATATTAGTGGTATTATTAAAGTAATGGTAAACAAAACTGGAGAAGAATCTTTTATTTCTCAAATAGTAAAACTAATAGAAGAAGCACAAATAAGAAAACCAAGAATTCAGAGAATTATTGATAGAGTTACTTCTTATTTTGTTCCAATAGTAATCTCTATTGCTATTTTAACTTTCATATATTGGATTATAAATGGAAAAAGTTTAGAATTTTCTTTAATTACTATGGCTTCTGTATTAGTAATTGCATGTCCATGTGCTCTTGGTCTTGCAACTCCAATAGCTATTATAGTAGGTTTTGGAAAGTCTACAGAAATGGGAATTATTATAAAAGGAGGAGAAGTATTGGAAAAAATAGAAAAAATTACAACAATAGTTTTTGATAAGACAGGAACATTAACTGAAGGAAAGCCAAAAGTTGTAAAAATATTAAAAAATGAAGAAATAAGTGAAGAAGAAATTATTAGAATAGCTGCATCTATTGAGAAAAATTCCTTACATCCTTTATCACAAGCTATATTAGAAAAAGCAAAAGGAATGAGACTTTATGATGTTGAAGATTTTGAAGAAATACCAGGTATGGGATTAAAAGGAAAAATTAATGGAAAAGAAGTAATTATTGGAAGTAAAGAATTAATTACTAAATTAATTAATAATGAAAAATTAGGTAATTTCTTTAATAAAGTAATGGAAATGGAAGAAGAAGGAATGAGTACAATAATTTTAAGTTATGATGGAAAAGTTCTTGGAGCAATAGGAATAATGGATGAGATAAAATCAGATGCAATTGAAGTAATTGATATGTTGAGAAATTATAAATTAATAATGATTACAGGAGATAATGAAAGAGTTGCTAAGGCAATTGCTAATAAGCTTAAAATAAATTACTTTGCAAATGTAAAGCCTAATGAAAAGATGAAAATAATATCAGAATTACAATCAAAAGGTGAAAAAGTAATGATGATTGGAGATGGAATTAATGATGCTCCAGCTCTTATACAATCAGATGTAGGAGTTGCCATAGGAAGTGGAACAGATATTGCTAAAGAAGCAGGTGATATAATAATATTAAGAAATGATTTGAGAATCATTAAGAAAACAATTGATATTAGTAAAAAAATGATGAAAAAAATAAAGGAAAATATATTATGGGCTTTAATTTATAATATAATTGCAATTCCAATAGCTGCAGGACTATTTTATCCTATTACTTTAAGACCTGAAATTGCTGCTATAGCCATGTCCTTAAGTTCTATATCTGTTGTTACTAATTCTTTATTGTTTAAATAGCTGAAAAATAATAATTTATTTATGAGTTATAAAATTGGAGAAGTTTATTATTTTCAAGAGCCAGGAGAGCAAAATACTGATTTTGTCATAGAAGCTGTAAAGAAATATATTGAAAAGAATGGAAGAAAAGATATTGTTGTAGCAAGTACATCAGGTAAAACAGCATTAAAATTTGCTAATGCAATAAGAAATACAAGAATAATATGTGTATCTGAAAGTGCTTATAGAAGAGAATGGGGTTATGAATATCCATGTATGGATCCTAAGATAAAAGAAGAACTTGAAAAAATGGGAGTAATTGTTATTGATAGAACTCCATATATATTACATGGAAATATTTATGAGCTTTCTAATTATAACTTTCCAACTCCAGAAACAATTTTTAAGGATACTCTTTATGCATTTGGACAAGGTATGAAAGTAGCAGTTGAAGTTGTAATTATTGCTGTAGAGCATGGTATTTTAGAGCCATTTAAAGATGTTATAGGAGTAGGAGGAAGTGGAAGAGGAGCAGATACTGCTATTGTTCTAAGATCTACATATTCAGGAACAGTATTCTCTAAGGATAAAGAAAAGAGATTAGAAATAAGAGAAATAATTGCTATGCCAATTAAAAAGAAATGGTGGGATTAATTTTTCTTTTTTTATATTTTAACCATTTATAATATGCTGCTAATGAAGAAACTGCTCTTTCTGGTATAGGGTATGTTGGTATAGAATTTTCCTCAAGTTTTTTCATAGCATTTTCACATTCTATATCACCTATAAAACATGTAACAATTGTTTTATTAATATCACTACATGCATTAATAATTGATTCTGCTATTTTTAAAGGATTAGTAATTGCAGTTTGACAGTAAAGTAAAATTATTGAACCTATTCTATCATCTTTTAATGCTATTTCTAATGCTTTATAATAATCTTCTTCATTTGCTTGACCTGTTAAATCTATAGGATTTTTTGCATTTCCAAAGAAAGGTATTATTTTTTTAAATTGATATTGAAGATCTTCTGGTAATATAGATAGTTTTACTCCATATTCTTCACATGCATCAGCAGCCATTACACCAATTCCTCCTCCATTAGTTATTATTATTGCTTCATCATTTATAGGAGGAGGTTGCATACTCATTACTTTTGCCCAATCAAATGCTTGTAATACATCATAAGCTCTTAAAGCTCCACATTGCTTAAATGCTGTAGTATATACAATATCACTACCTACTAAAGAACCTGTATGAGAAGAAGCTGCAATTGATCCTATTTTACTTCTTCCAGACTTTATAATAATAACAGGTTTATTTATATTATAAAGAGATTTCATTAGCTTTCTTCCATCTTTTACTCCTTCCATATATATTATTATTACCTTAGTTTCATTATCTAATGAAAGATAATCAAGAATATCAGATTCATCAATATCTAATCTATTTCCTATGCTTACTACTGCTGATAAACCTATTTTATTCATATTTGTCCATCCCATAAGAGCAATTCCAAGTGCTCCACTTTGAGTTATAAGAGCAATTTTTCCAGGATAAACTAATTTAGGACCAAATGTTGCATTTAATTTAGAAGAAGCACAATATATTCCAAATACATTTGGACCAAGTATTCTCATTCCATACTTTTTTGCTATAGATAATAATTCATTTTCTAAGGCAATATTTCCAATTTCCTTAAATCCAGAGCTTATTACAATTACTACTTTTACTTTTTTAATTCCACATTCTTCTAAAACACTTGGAACATAAGGAGCAGGAATAGCAATAATAGCTAAATCTATATCATCATTTATTTCTTTAATAGATGGATATGCTTTAATGCCAAGAATTTCCTTTGCTTCAGGATTAACTGGATATATTTTACCTTCATAACCACTTGAAATAATATTACTTAAAATTTGATAGCCAATTTTCTTTGGATTACTAGAAGCACCTATAATTGCAATACTATGAGGATGAAATAAAGCATTAATTTCATTCATTTTAAATCATTTTGTTATATTATTAATAAATTTAAATAATTTTTGTAGAAAATTTATTAATAAAAAGAGACAATAATTTGTAATTTACTATGGTTTTATTACCAGAAGAAATAATTAAAATTATTAATGATCCAAAATCAATTAAAGTTCTTGGAACTAAAACACCAGAAGGAAGAATTCACATGATTTGTGTAGGTAGTATGATGGCACCAAAGCCTGATATGATTGTATTTGGAACAATACTAATGAAAAAAACACATAATAATCTTGAAAATATGAAGAAGAAAGGAGAGTCTGTTTCTATTCTTATTACAAAAGAAAGAAATTCATATGAAATAATAGCAGAAATAAAGGATTATCAGACTTATGGTGAAATGTTAGATAAAATAAATGCTGAACTCAAAAGAATTGGTCTTTTAGCAAAAGGTATTTGGATTCTTGAACCAAAAGAAGTTTGGAATCAAAGTGCTAGTCCTGATGCTGGAAAAAGAATAGTATAATTTTAAACTATTGGTGTTAATTTTAAGCATGGCCATCCTTTAACTGGATGACAACTAACATGATATAATCCAGTTCTTGGCTTAACACCATAGAAGAAAACATAACCATTTTTCTCTATTAATCTTAAGTGCTTATCAACCATATTTAATACTCTTTGAGTTATGCGTAATCCAGGTTTTGCAATAGCAAATGTTAAATTTCCTTGTGCTTTACATTCTGCAACTTGTGTTCCTAATTCACTAAAAAGTCTTTCAGGAACTTCTGCATATTTACTTTCATATGTATCATAACCAACAACTATTAAAATAGGTTGCTTAGTAAATTCTCTTAAATTTATTTGAACTTGAGCCCATGCAGCAGCATCTCTTTCAAGATTTGCTGCTCCTCCTCTCATTAATGCAATATAAGGTGCAAATTGTTCTACTGATGGTTTTATATCTTCATAAATTCTCAAATATTTCTTTATAATATCTAGTCCAATAAATGGTTCTAGCATTTTTACAATTTCACTAGCACTAGATCCTCCTTCAGGTAAAATAGCTACACCTCTCTTTTGTGATAAAAAGTTTAATATAAGAGGTAATTCAAAAAGACGAATTGCTTCAATAGGTACATTTAAATCTGCTTCAAGTATTACATATGATCCTCTTTCAAATCCTCCATCTAATACTTTATCAAGATCTTCATTTCCTGTTGAAAAATGAGTCTCAGAATCTGGAATAGGACTCCATTTATTAGTATTATTAGATTTTATTATCTTAAAAGTAGGTAATATATGAAAACCTCCTTCTAATGTAAAGTAATATTTTGTTTGATGAATTCTTGTACCTCTTAGTTTTAATATTTCAAGTTCACGAATCACTCTATTTTTTCCCCTTTTGAGTAGGAAAATTCCATCAGCTATGAATTCTTCTATTCCTAATCCCATACTTTCTTGACCATATGGTATTTCTATTATTAAAATTGTTGTACAATTAGTTGATTTAACAATTTTTCCTAATATTGAATGAAGAATTATTCTTGCTTCAATTTTTTCCTTAAATGCTTGAGCTAAAACTGAAAAAGAATCTATTACAAGTCGCTTAGCATTAAAAGATAAAACCTCGCCTATAATCATATTTATTACATCTGAAATAGATTCTTCTTTTACAGTTAGCATATCAAGAATTTTAATCATTCCTTTCTTTTCAAGATCTTCAAAATCCATATCAAATCTACGAAGATAATTAATAAGATCATTTCTTCCTTCTACAAAAGTAACATAAATACCTTTTTCATTATAATCAAGAGCTCCACGATAAATAAATTGTGCTGAAAAAACTGTTTTACCAGTACCAGGATTTCCAGCAACTATAATTAGACTTCCCTTAGGAAAACCACCTTCAATTACTTCATCTAATCCATAAATACCTGAAGGTACTCTTTCCATATTTTGCCCTCTTTTCTGTAAGTTCCAATATTTATTTCTCTTTTAAACTTTTAGTAAAATTTAAAAAAATAATATGGAAATTATTAAAATTTATAAGCAATTATTCAAGTCTTTTTTGAAGTATTTTTGATCCAATAATTAAAAATATAAAGGAAAATAAAATTAAAGCTACAATATCTATTAGATAAGTAAATATTGATATTGAATTACCTACTGAAATTCTTAATGCTTCAACAGAATAAGTAAGAGGTAAGAAACGAGCTATAATTACAAGTTGAATTGGCATGTTTTCTATTGGTAAAAATACTCCACAAATAAATGCCATTGGAAATCTTAAAAAATTAGAAAGCATTTGAGCTTCAGGAACCCATTTTGCATAAGCAGAAACTAAAACTCCAAGTGTTGAAAAAGTTAATGAAGAAATTATAATTGCTATAAGGACTAATAAGGGATTTGCTATAGATATTCCAGAAATAATAGCTGATGGAATAAGAATTATAATTGAAAGAATTAATCCAAAGAATAAACCTGCTAAAGCTTTTCCAAGAACTATTGTAAAAAATGAAATAGGTGCTATAAGTAATCTTTCAATAGTACCAGTTTGCTTTTCAAGAACTACTGCTACTGCTTCAATTGATGTTGTTCCAAATAAAATTACAAGAGATATTAATCCAGGGATAATTAGTAAGGGATTTATTTGTCCAGAAAGTGAAAATGCAATAAATAATGCAAATGGCATTAATAATCCATAGGTAAAATTTGGTGCTTTAAAGTAATAAACCTTAGCATCTTTTTTTGCTATATAAAATGCTTTAATTAGACTTTTTATCCATGTTTTAGCCAAGACTAACCCTCTTTTTAGTTTCTTTTTCAATTTTCATAATTTCTGGACTTAAACCTGTAATTTTGACAAAAGCATCTTCTAGACTTGGTTTTAAGGTATTAATAGAAATTATTTTAAGATTATTCTTTCTACAAAAATCAATAATTATTGGAATAGCTTCAGAAGTATTTTCAACATAAAGTCTAAATTTATCTCCAATTCTTGAAATACTATTTACATAATTTAAATTTTTTAATTGATTTTCTATATCTTCATATTCTTCTACATCTTTAGATATACTAAAGGATATTTCTATTATATGTTCTTCTTCAGCTTTTGTTTTAAGCTCTTCTGGACTACCTAAAGCAATTATTTTTCCTTTATTAATTATAGCAATACGATGACAAAGTTGATCTGCTTCTTCAATATAATGTGTTGTAAGAAAAATTGTTACACCAGTTTTATTAAGTTGCTTTAAAAGAATACGAATCATTCTTGAACTCTGAACATCAAGACCAGTAGTAGGCTCATCTAGAAAAATTACTTTAGGCTTATGAATTAAAGCAGTTGCTATTGTTAAACGTCTTTTCATACCTTTTGAAAAATTAGCTACTTTATCTTCTTTTCTTTCATAAAGTCCAAAGAATTTAAGAAGTTCAATTGCTCTTTTACTTCTTTCACTTCTAGGTACATCATATAATTCAGCTGCAAAAATAAGATTTTCCCATGCACTCATTTCATCATATACATTAGAAACTTCTGGTACAACTCCTATAGATTCCTTTGCTTTTATAGATTCATGAATAATATCATAGCCAGCAATCCAAGCCTCACCAAATGTTGGTTTTATTTGTCCAGTAAGCATACGTATTGTTGTTGTTTTACCAGCTCCATTAGGACCTAATAATCCAAAAATTTCACCTTCAAATACTTCTAAATCTATATGATCAACAGCTAAAATATGTCCATATTGCTTGGTTAAGCTTTTTGTCTTGATAATTATATTCATTTTATTTCTATCTTATAATGGTACAAGACTACTTATATAATTTATAATTTAGCTTAAATTTTAAAAGAATAAAAAATAATAATATACTCTTCCTATTTTCTTTGCAGTAGATATAAATGCGTCTATCTTTATAACATGTTCAACTTATTTTTCAATTACTTCTAAGAGATTTTGAATAGAAATTAATATAAAATTATAGACAAAAGTATTTATATAAAATTATAATAATTTAAAAAAATATGGAATGTGATTTATGCTTTAAAGAATGTAATGCTATTAGATGTCCTTATTGTGGAAAATATTTTTGCTTAGCTCATATACAACCTGAAGTACATAATTGTGAAGGAATGGTATTAGATCAATAATTATTTCTTTACTTTAAAAGGAGGATTAAAATCTGGTAATTCTGGACAACCTTTTTCATAATTACATGAAATTGTTTTTCCTCTAAGTTTATCCCATAGCTCTTGAGGTAATTCTTTAAAATATTCTCTTAATTCTCTTCTTTCATAAACTCCTGGCTTTTTAGATTTTTTTGCTAAAAATTTAAAAGCTAATATTATTCTTCTTATAGGATATCGTTTAAAACCATTTAATAATTCTATATCTCTTTCTATTTGATCCCATTCAATATATAAATAATCTTTTGTTCCTGCTTTTGCTTCTATAACATGAAATTCTCCTTTTTCATCATTTGTAGCAATTACATCTGGTAAATAAGCACTATATCCTCCTACTCTATAAGCCCACCATCCTGCTTCTCTATATCTTTTTACAATTTCTCTTTCAAATCCTTGTCCTCTATTTTTTCTAATTCTTGCTAATTTTATTTTATCTAAGGACATTTTTCATCATCAATATTCCAATTATAGTTTTTGCATCTTCTATTTCATTATTTTTTATCATTTCTAATGCTCTATCAATTGGAATTAAGTGAACACTTATAAATTCATCTTCTTCAGTTTTTTGTGATAATTTTTTTAATTCTCTAGCAATAAATAAATGAATTATTTCTGTACAATAACCTACAGCAACATAAAATTGTATTAATTTTTCAATTTTATTAGCAATATATCCAGTTTCTTCTAATAATTCTCTTTTTGCACATTCTAATGGATCTTCTCCTTCTTCTAATGTTCCTGCAGGTATTTCCCACATAAATTTTCCTGCTGCATGTCTATATTGTCTTATAAGAATAATATTATTATCATTATCTAATGCTAAAATAGCAACTGCTCCTCTATGTACAACAATTTCTCTTTTTGATATTTTTCCATTTGGAAGTTTTACTTCATCTAATCTTACTTTTATTAATTTTCCAGAATAAACTAATTCACTTTTTATTAATTCTTCCATTTTTATCTTCCTTTATTTTCTTTTTCTAGTTGATACTATGCTTATTACATCTCTATCATGAAGTTGATAATCTTTCGGTAATCTCATTCCAGTAATTGCATCTATAGCATATAAAAATCCTTCAGCAAGTTCTGAATGTATTTCTCTTGCTAAATCTAATGGTGTAGATCCTTGAGGCATTAAAATAGCATCTGGTAAAACATTTCCTTTTGAATCTGAAAGTCTTTTTGCATCTTCTACTGGATAAATAACATTCATTTTTAATAATTTAAATACTGTAATAAAGAGAGCTTGGTCAACACCAGTTCTAAGCCATCTATCAAAAATTCTAGATTGTACATAATTTATTGCCCATTTTTGTCTTGGTGTAAGTTTACTTTCATCTTTTATTTTAAATCCTTCTTCTCCTGGTAAATATTCTATTGCTCCCATTCTTGCTGCTCTTCTTAGCATTAATTCTACTTCAGCTGAACATGGAATAACAAATTTTTCACCAAGAGCTTCTTGAAGTCCTTTAAAATTCTTTTCTGCTATGGGAATATCCATTTTATTTGCAATAATAAGTGTTGGCTTTGAAATATATCTTATATGAGAAGCAAAATTCTTTAAATCTTCATCATCCCAATCTTCAAATGGTACTTCATTTAAATTTGCTTTTTTTAATGCTTCTTCTATATGCCATTTTTTTACTTTTATTCCAGCAAGTATTTCAAATAATGCATCTACTAAACTTAATCCTTTTCCTTTTATTAACTTCTTTATTTTTTCTGAATTTTCTACTATATTTTTCATATACCATCGTATTATTTCATCTTCTATATCAAAATAATCTGCAAGAGGAGATCCTGAACCTGGTTCACATATTTCTCCTTTTTCATTTATACTTCCAGATGCATCAACAACATGAAGTAAAGCATCTGATTGTGCTGCTACACTTAAAAATTGATTTCCAAGTCCTGCACCAGCCCATGCTCCTTTTATTAATCCTGGAAGATCTATTACTTCTATTGGAATATATCTCCATCCATCTATACATTGAGAATTTCTTGGATTATCTTTTACTCCTAATTCTCTACATACACATGGAGTTCTTACATAACCTATTCCAATATTTGGAGTTTTTGTAGTAAATGGATATGTAGAAACTTCAGCATTTAACATAGTAATAGCATTAAATAGTGTTGTTTTTCCAGTATTTGTCTTTCCAATTATTCCTATTCTTATCATAATTACCAAGATAATAATATTCAAAGTAAAAGTTAAAGCTTTTCATTTTTAATTTAAATATTATGGAATTTTCCATAGCAAAAGTACTTGATGAAATAGAAGAATCTGGAATTAGAAAACTATTTGAAATTGCAAGTAAAGAAAAAGATATTATTTCATTAGGAATTGGAGAACCAGATTTTGATACTCCAAATCATATAAAAGAATATGCAATTGAAGCATTAAATAAAGGATATACACATTATACTCCAAATATTGGATTAAAAATTTTAAGAGATGCAATTAGTGAAAAATTAAAAAAAGAGAATAATATTAATGCAGATCCTGATAGTAATATAATGATAACTATAGGAGGAAATCAAGCTTTTTTCTTAGCATTATCTACATTTATAAATCCTGGTGATGAAGTAATAATTCCATCACCTTATTTTGTAACTCATGCTGCAGCAACAAAATTAGTAGGAGGAAAAGTAATTGAAGTTAAAACATCAATAGAAAATGAATTTAAAATAATTCCAGATGATATTAAAAAATTAATTACTAAAAAAACAAAATGTATTATCATAAATACTCCTAATAATCCTACAGGTTCAGTATATGGAAGAAAAGAAATTGAAGAAATATTTGATATAGCAAATGAATATAAAATAAAAATAATAAGTGATGAAGTTTATGAGAAATTAATTTATGATGGTGAACATATAAGTATAGCTTCTTTAGATAAAAATTTAGATTTTGTAATAAGTGTATTTAGCTTTTCTAAATCATATGCTATGACTGGATGGAGAATAGGATATGTAGTTGCAGATTCTAATACTATATCAAAAATGGTAAAATTTCAAATGTATCTTGCAACATGTGCTAATTCTTTTGCTCAATATGCAGCTGCTATGGCATTAAGAGATAGTAGAAGTAATCAATATATTGAATATATGAAAAATGAGTATAAAAAAAGAAGAGATTATGTTTTAAAAAGATTAAATGAAATTAATGGATTTATATCATATAAACCAAAAGGAGCATTTTATATATTTCCAAAAATATTTATTGATGATAATATATTTTCTGAAAGAATTTTAAAAGAAGCAAAAGTAGCAGTTGTACCTGGTTCTGCTTTTGGTACATATGGAAAAAATCATATAAGAATAAGCTATGCTACATCAATAGAAAATCTTGAAAAAGCATTTGATAGAATAGAAAAATTTATGAAATTGTTAAATAAGTAATTCATTATGAATGTTATAGAAGCAATTAATACAAGAGCAACTGTAAGAGAATTTTCTGATGAAAAAATAAAGGAAAATGATTTAAAAACTATTTTAGAAGCAGCAATAAGAGCTCCAAATGCTGGTGGAAATGAGCAATGGTTTTTCATAATTGTAGAAAGTAAGGAGAAATTAGAAAAACTTAGAAATTTAATAATTCAAGCTCAAAGATTATATTATACTGAAATGATGAAAACACCATTATCAAAAGAACAATTAGAAAAATGGGAAGAAAGAGTTAAAGAAGGACTTTATAAAGCACCATTATATATTGCTGCTTTTAAGGACTTAAGAGTAAGATATTATAAAAATAGTGAAATTGAGGAAAGATGGGCTGAACAAAGTGTATGTGCAGCAATAGAAAATATGATATTAGTAGCTCATAGCTTAAATATAGGAAGTTGTTGGTTTGGAGTTCCATTATTAATGGAAGATAAATTCTATGAATTTTTTAATGTTAAAAAAGAAGAATTAAAGCTTGTAGCAATTATTGCATTTGGATATCCAAAACAAAAACCAATACCTAAAAAAAGAAAAAAGAAAATTGAAGATGTAACTATTAGAATATAATTTTTTATTTAATTAATTCTTCTAATGGATGAAGTTCATCTAGATAAGCCCAATATACAGGTCCTTCTCCAAAATCCTTAATAGGATGTAATTTAGCTAATTCTTCATAAGTAATATAACCATAAATATATGCTTTATTAATTTCTAATCTAAGTTTTATTCCTATGTATATATCTCTTGGTTTAGAAATAAAAATATCTTTTGGAATTTGTATTCTTATATGATATAACTCCCATAAAGTTTTAAATTCAATAGTTTTTTGCTTTAAAGTATTAGGAAAAATAACAATAGTATCATTAATATAATCATAAGGAATATTTAATCTTTTTAATGCTTCTTTACCTATTTCTTCTCCTATTTTTTCTATTTTTAATCTTAAAAATTGTTCTTGTGATTTTTCACTAGGAATTTTTAATTGTTTTTCTGCATATTCTTCTGCTTTATTAAGAATTTCTTCACTTATTTCAATTTCTATCATTTCTTCACCTTTAATTCATAATAATTTACTTAATTCCAATAAATTTTTTACAATTAAATCTGGTTCTTTACTAAATTTATTTCCAACTAAAATTGTAAAAATTTTTGCTTTTTTTCCTGCTTTTATATCAGTTTCTATTCTATCACCAACTATTGCAATTTCTGATTTATTTAATCCTAATTTTCTTATTGCCATATTAATTATATATTTTGATGGTTTTCCAATTATTACTGGTTTTATACCAGTAGCAATTCTTATTGCTCCAACAATTGCTCCTGCTCCTGGAAGATATCCTTTTTCAATAGGAATATTTGGATCATTATTTGTAGCAATAAATTTTGCTCCATTTTGAATTGCAATACATGCAGCTGCAATTTTTTTATATGTTAAATTTCTATCTAATCCACAAATTACATATTTTGCTAAATAAGCATTTTCTTCATTTACAATTTCAAATCCTTCATTTTTAATTGCTTCTATTAATGCTTTTTCTCCTATAATATAGCATTTTTCTCTTTTAAATTTCCTCATATAATTAGCAGTAGCAATTGCTGATGTTAATATTTCAGAAGGATTAGTAAAAATTCCCATATTATTTAATTTATTTGCATATTCTTCTTGTGTCATTGTAGAATTATTTGTTAAAAATAATATTTTAATTCCTTTTGATCTTATAATTTCAATTGCTTTATCACTTCCTTCTATTAAAGTATTTCCTCTATAAACACATCCATCTAAATCAATTATTAATCCTTTTATATTCATACTAAATAGGTTTTGCTATGAATATATTATCTTTTACTCTTAATAAACGAACAGTAATATTTTCTCCTTCTTGTAAATTATTTCCAATAACTGTTACTGACCAATTTCCATCATTTGTTATTGCTAATTTTTCACCTTTAAACCATCCAGGTCCTATTATTTTTACTTTAATTTTTTCTCCTACTTTAAATTTAGATTTAATACTTTTTGTATGAAAAATTCCAAAATCTGATGGTTTTAATATTAATTTTATATTTTTCTTTAATTCAAGTTCTCTTAATCTTTTATAAAATTCATACCATGTCATATACTTTATTTCCTTTGTTCTTCTTCCATATTTATGAAATTCACATTTTTGTATTCCTAATGGAGGCCATTTTTTTCCTGCTCCAATTCTTTTTGCAAAATCTATTATTTTTTCTATTTCATTATCATTAATTGGATGAACCCAAACAGGTGCTATTAGTAAATCTATTTTTGTATTTTTAGTAATATATTCAGCTAGTTCTATTATTCTTTCTACATTATAATTTTCAGTTCCTGCAAGCTTTTTTGCTAATATAGGATCTAAAGCATCTATAGAAAGATTTATTCTTGATAATCCTATGCTATCAAATTCATTAATTATTTTTTCATTTAAAATATATCCATGAGTTTGTATTGATATTACATTTATTTCTTTAAATTCTCTTAGATTTTGTATTAAATCAATTAAATATGGATATGTTAATGGATCACCTACAGTATCTATATGAGCTTCAATATTTTTCTCTTTTATTTTTACAATATATTTTATCCATTCTAATAAATGATCTAATTCTACTAAGTATTCTGATTGTCTTTTTCTACTATTAGGACCTGCATCTGTAGAGCAAAAAATACAATTTAATGGACATAAAGTTGTAGGTCTTATTTGAATTACATTTGTACCTCTATCAATAATACCAAAACATACTGTTCCTATTAATGGAATATCACTTATTTTTATTAATTTAGCCATGATTTCATTATTTTTTATTTTTAATAATCTTTTATAATTTTATATTGAAATTTATTTTTAAATTTTTTAATAAAAAAGCAATAATTAAATATTATTTAGTAAATAAAAAATTATAAGTGAGTAAATTATTTTCTTATAAAAAATAGCAAAATTTAAAAATAATGAAAATATAGATTTTCTTTATTGAAGAGAGTGAAAATATGGAGACCACATTAATAGCTGCTTGTATAATAGCATACTTTATTGTAAGTATTATAATTGGTGTTTGGTTTAAGAGAAGAGCAGAAAAAAGTGTTAGTGAATTCTATGTAGCTGGAAGATCAATACCAGGAATGATTGTTGCTCTTGGTTATTACTCAACATACTTAAGTACAGCTACATTTATTGGACAAGCAGATCATCATATAAATTTGGATTACCATGGGTTTATGTTGGATTAATTTGGGTTGCCTTTTGTGTATTTGCTTGGATAGTAATAGCTCCAAGATTAAGAGCTCAAACTGAAGCACTTGGCTCTATTACTGCTACTGACTATTTTGATTATAGATATGATAGTAAGCTTCTCAGAGTATTAGGAGCTGCAATTGCAGTTTTTGCACAAATATTCTATTTAACATCAATAGTTATAGGATGTGCATGGCTTTTTAAATATGCATTAGGAGTTTCTTATGAAATGGGTGCAGCTATTTTATTATTTGTAACATTAATTTACTTAGTAGTCTCTGGTGCTTGGGCTGTTTACTATACTGATGCTTTACAAGGTGCTATAATGTTAGTAGCTGCAGTTTTATTATTTGCATTAGTAATAGCTATGGCTGGTGGAATAGGACCTGCAATAGCAACTATTTCAAATTGTCCAGATCCAATGCCAGGTGGTGGAGTAATTGGTGATAAATTAATGACTTGGGCATTAGTTTCACCACTTTATGTTTTTGCTATAGGATTTTCTATTGGTGCTAAACAAATATCAGATCCAAAAGTAACTACACGTCTTTATTCTATAAAGGATAGAAAAGCTCTTAGAACTGCTATGATATGGGCTCCAATATTTCTATTAATTACTTCTTTAGTAGTATTTCCTCTTGGAGCATTTGCTCATGCAATAATACCAAAGGAGCAAGCATTATTTTACTTTAAGAATACAGATCAAGTTGTACCTTACTTACTTACTTTCATTGGAAATCCATATATAATTGGATTTATTGTTGCAGGATGGTTTGCAGCTGCAATGTCATCAATTAGTCCAGCAGTATTAGTTGCAGGTACTCAAATAACTCGTGATATTATTCAAGTATTAAGTAAAAGAGCAGCATCATGGTCTGAAAAAAGAATAATTAATCTTACAAGAATTTTCATAGTAATATACATGGTAATAGTTTACATAGTTTCTATTTATCCACCCTATGGAATTGTAGAGCTTACTGCTTATACAGGATCAGTTTTTGCAGCATCATTTGCTCCAGTAGTATTAGGAGGTTTACTTTGGAGAAGAGCAACAAAAATGGGAGCATTAGCTTCAATGATAACAGGACTTATTGTAACAGGAGTATGGAGATTCTGGGTTATAAGAGCATACCCATGGATATACAATGTATATTGGATACATGAAGTAATTGTTGGCTTTATAGCTTCAATTATTGTATTTATAGTAGTTTGCTTAGTAACTAAACCACCACCTGAAGAAATTGTAAATAAAGCAATGACTGCAAGACTTTAAAAATCTTTTATTTTTTATTTTATTTTTTCTATTTAACAAATATCAATAAAAAGATATATATATGTATAATTAACTAATTATAGTAAGGTGTTTTTTATGAATAAGAAAGGAGTATCACCAGTAATTGCTACATTATTACTAATAGTAATTGCTGTTGCTGCAGCTGTTGTAACTTATACATTTGTTATGGGATTTGTTGGAACAACAACAACTTCAACACCACCTATAACTACTGAAAGAATTATAGTAGAAGCTGTAGGAGTAGATACAGCTAATCAAAATGTTACTTATGTATATGTAAGAAATGTTGGTAGTACAACTGTTAATGTAACAGCAATTTATCTAGTTAGATATGACGGAGTAGTAGTTAATAGCACTAGTATTACGGGTGGTACTACTATATCTCCTGGTGAAGTAATAAAAATCCCTACTGACATAACATATACTGATGCAAAACCAAATGAATTATATTACGTTCAAGCAGTAACTACTGGTGGAGCAATGGCATCTTCTACTTCATTTAAACTAAAGTAAATTATTTTTATTTTTTCTTTTTTATGATTTCTTGTCCATTCATATATGGAATTAATACTTCAGGAATTAATATACTTCCATCTTCTTGTTGATAATTTTCTAATATAGCTACAATAGTTCTTTCTGTAGCAACTAATGTAGAATTTAATGTATGTACATATTCAGGTTTTTCATTTGGTTTATCTCTATATCTTATATTTGCTCTTATTGCTTGATATGAAGTACAATTACTACAGGAAACAACTTCTCTATATCTTCCTTGAGCTGGAAACCATACTTCAATATCATATTTTTTTGCAGCAACAGTTCCTAATTCTCCACTACATACATTAACAACTCTATATGGAAGTTTTAAACTTTGAATAAATTCTTCAGCATTTCTTAATAAAAATTCATGTTCCTTTGGAGAATCTTCTGGTTTACAAAATACAAATTGTTCTACTTTTTCAAATTGATGTACTCTAAAAATTCCTTTTGTATCTTTTCCATGTGCTCCTGCTTCTTTCCTAAAACATGGACTTATTCCACAATATCTTAAAGGTAATTGACTACCATCTAATATTTCATTAGCATGAAGACCAAGAAGTGCATGTTCTGATGTTGCTAATAAATATAAATCTTCATTTTCAATTTTATAAATCATTTCTTCAAAATCAGATAAAGATGTTGCTCCTTCAACAATATTTCTTCTTAACATATATGGAGGAATAAATGGAATAAATCCTTTTTTTATCATAAAGTCAAGTCCATATTGAATAAGAGCAAGATTTAATCTTACTAAATCACCTTTAAGATAATAAAATCTTGAACCTGCTACTTTTGCTGCTCTTTCTAAATCTATAAGATCAAGATTAAGTGCTAATTCAATATGATCTTTTATTTTAAAATTAAATTCTCTTTTTTCCCCCCAATATCTTATTACAACATTATCATTTTCATCTTTTCCTATTGGTACACTTTCATCCATTAAATTTGGTAATCTTAATAAAATATAATGAATTTTATTTTCATAATCTTCAACAATTTTTTCAAGTTCTTTTATTTCATTTCCAATTTTTTCTGCTTCAATTAGCTTATCATTAATATTCATTCCTTGTTTTTTTAGTTTTGCAATTTCTTCAGTTATTCTATTTTTTATACTTCTTAATTCATTTAATTTTGTTAATGATGATCTCCATTTTTTATCATATTCAAGAAGTTCATCAAATAATTTTAATATTTGAGGATCTCCTCTTTTTGCTAAATTATTTCTTACATATTCAGGATTTTTTCTTATTAATCTTATATCTAACATTTTATCACCTTAGATATTCCTCTGGTATAGTTGTTATTTTTCCTAGACATGAAGCTACAAATATCATTATTGATATTTCTTCTAATGCTTCTATAATATATAAAGCTTCTTTTAAATTTGATCCTACTGCTATTACTCCATGATTTTTCATAATTACTACAGATTTTGATTTTATATTTTTAGCAACTAAATCTGCTAATTCTTTTGATCCTGGAGGTTTAAATTCTACAATAGGTACATCTTTAAATATTTTCCATGCTTCATAATTTATTGGTTCTATTTTCTTACCTGCAGATATTATGCCAATAGTATATGGATTATGAGCATGAATAATTGCATTTACATCAGATCTTGATTTATATATTGATAAATGAAGAGGTAATTCTATAGAAGGTTTTAAACAACCTTCTATTACATTACCATTAATATCAATTTTTACAATATCTTCAGCTTTTAAATCTGCTTTAAATACTCCAGTTGGAGTAATTAAAATTTCATTTTTATTTAATCTTACACTTGCATTTCCTCCAATACCAGATACTAATCCTCTATCATGAAGTATTTTCATACATTTAACAAGTTCATTTCTTAAATAATCCTCCATGAAATCACCTTTATTTATTTTTTATAAAAATATATTTATTTAATTTTTTAATGTTTAAAAGATGAAAATAAAAAAAGCAGTTATAATAAGAATGGGAGGAGAAATAGGAATAAAAAGTAGTTTTGTAAGAGGATATTATGAATCATTAGTAAGAAATCATATTATTGAATTATTAAAAGAAAATAAAATAAAAATTGATAATTTATTAAAAGCTCCAGGTAGATTATACATATTTACTGAGGAAAATGAAAAAGCAGCATTATTATCATCAAAAGTATTTGGAGTATCATCTACATCTCCTTGTTTTGTTTCAAGCTCAAATAAAAATGAAATAATTGAAATTGGTATTGATTTAGCTTTAAAAAATTTTAAAAAAGGTAGTTTTGCTATAAGATGTAGTAGAAGTGGAATTCATCCATATAAAAGTAAAGATATTGAAATTGAATTAGGAAGAGAAATATTAAAAAGAATGAATAATTTAAGTGTTAATTTAGATAATCCAGATCAAGTATTATATATAGAAATAAGAGATGAAAATGCTTTCTTTTATTTTAATTATATAAAAGGACCTGATGGATTTCCTATTGGAACTCAAGAACCATTAATTGGAATTATAAATGAGAAAAAATCATCAGTAATATCATCATGGTGTATTATGAGAAGAGGATCACTAATTAAAGCCTTAGTTATTGAAATTAATGGAGAAATTCCTTATGAAGTAAAAAATAATTTAAAAAAACTATTAGAATGGATAAGAAAACTTGAAGTAATAGTTGTACCAGTTAAAAGAATTAGTAATATAAGAATGATTGAAATTTTATCTGCTATAAATTTAATAGAAAGAGAAGATGTTGAAGGTGTTGTATCTAATATTAGAAGTATAGAAATACTTAAAAAATTTTCAAAAAAACCATTATTTCTTCCACTTTTAGGATTAGATAATGAATTAATAGATGAATGGTCTAGATTTATTGGACTTGGACCTTATGAAGAAGAAGAAGATGTAATAGAAGAATTAGTAGAAGAAGATATAGAAAATATTATATCAAAAGCATATAAAATTATTATTTAATAATTTGAATTCCTCTTATACTTTCTTCTATTAATTCTTCTACTGGAATTTTCTTTTCTTCTTCTAATAATTCTTCTTCTCTTACTTTTGTTCTTGCTTTTATTGCTGCTGCTTTACAATTTGTTGTTACTAACATTTTTGATACACCTAATTTTTTTATTATTAATTCTACTTCAACTTTATTTACTCCTAATAATGGTCTTACTATAGGCATATCAATAACTTTATTATTAACTATTAAATTTCTAATAGTTTGACTTGCTTGTTCACCAATTATTTCACCAGTTACAATAAAATCACAATTATAAATTTTTGCAATTCTTTCAGCTTTTCTATACATCATTCTCTTACATAAAAGACATGATAAATTTCTTCTACATTTTTCAATTATTATGCTTAAATCCTTTCCATGTGGAGCTATAATAATTTCTCCATATTCATTTGTAATATTCATAATGTATTTTATAATCTCAATAACTTTAGATTTATTTTCAGCATTAATAAATGGATAGTTATCAAAGTAAAGAAAAATAGGTTTCCATCCTTTTTTTATTCCAAAATAAGTTGCTACAAAAGAATCCATTCCACCTGATATTAAATAAATTGCTTTCATCAATATTAATTAAGCATACATGTTTTAATAATTTATTACTTTAAATTTCTATGTAAATTCTTTTTAAAATAAGATTTAAATTTAAAAATTACAAAAATTACCATGATGGAAATTAATAAAATGAAAAAAATTAAGTTCATAGGTTATTTAAAATCTACAGGTAAAAAGATAAAATACATGAAGGTAGAAAAATGGGAATAAGAATAAAGTTAAAATTATTAGTAGAAAATAAAGAAATAGATGTTATTGCTCTTGTAAATTCTGGTTTTGAAAGTACTGAACCTGATATTTGTATTCCTCTTAAATTAGCAGAAAAAATAAAACTATGGCCATCTTCAATATTTGAAAGTGAAAAAGTATTAACAGCTGGAGGAGAAGTATCAGTTTTTCGTCTTCCTTTAAAAGCAGAAATAATGTTAATTTTAGATAATAATATAAAGAAAAGAATACCTTGTAACATAGTAATAAATCCATATGTAGAAGAAGTTTTACTTAGTGATTATCTAATAGATGAATTAGAAATTATTCCAATAAGTTTTAGAAAAGGTCTTTGGAGACATAAAACTGATAATGAAAGTATTATAAGAGAAAGTGAAAAACCTCAATAAAAAAGATTAAGAATATTGTTAATTTATTCAGATTCTTTACTTTTTATTCTACATAATTGAAATACTTTTTTAGTACATTTTCTTCTTAAGATTTTTTCATGCTTTCCTATTAAGCCCCATAATAGCATATGTTTTTTATCTCCTTTTTTAGCATAAGAATGTGCATGAATATAAACATCAACTTTCTTATTGCATACTGGACAGAAATCAGTATGTTCTGATCTTACATGTTTTCTTAAATGAGTTAATATCTTGAAGGATTTTTTACAATAAGGACATATTAACATATCTACATGGATCATTCTATTGATCATATATTTATATTTTTCTATGAGGATTTTAATTTCATAAGAAAAAATTCAAGATGATAATAACAATTTTTTAATTATTTATGTTTTAATTTTTCTAATTGCAATATGCTATAATTATTATCTTGAATTTATTATATTATAATCATTAATTTATTATATTATATTTTAACTTTATATTTTTGATGTTATTATTAAAGGTAAAGTATTATTTGTTATGATGAATAATTTTTAAATTCTTTGAAATTATGTTTTTGTAAATTAAAAATTTGATAAAACTAGGAATTCAGATTCCATATAATTTGATATCTTCATTACCTCATTTTTATTCCTCTGTATTCCACTTAGGTTTTCATTAAGCTTGAGGCATTTAGGAAAATCAAAGCTTTTCACAAGAGGTAAAACCATTAAAAGAGTACATGTAATAATAATAGCAGAAGAATAAAATAATAAGCAGATATGAGGACCTCACAGGTAGGCTCATCGCTCATCAATCGCTCCTAGCAAACCTCGCTCATCGGTTCTTCATTATTATTGAATAATTTACAATCTTATAAACTTTATATTTCAAAAAGAAAAATATAAAATACATATCATTAATTCGAAACTCTTTTTAACTTTTATTACACAAAAAGATTGGAAGGTGAATAACTTAATGAGTAAATTTGTAGAGAGATGGGAGGCAAAAGAAGAAAAAGTAAGTCCTCCATCAGGTCCATTAAAACCTCACATAGAAAATGCAATAAGATTAATTCAAGCTCAAGCTCAAAGACTAGAATATGCAAGTGCTAGATTAGCTGAAAAAGATAAGATTTTATTTTCAAAAATTGTTGATGCATTTACAAAACATGATAGACAAAAAGCAGTAATTTATGCAAATGAATTAGCAGAAATAAGAAAATTAGAGAAAAAATTACTTCAAGTTAAACTTGCATTAGAGACAATAGCATTAAGACTTACTACTGTTAGAGATTTTGGAGATTTCCTACATGTTGTTACTCCTGCTATATCAATAGTTAAAAGTATTCAGCCAAGTGTATTACAAATAGTTCCTGAAGCTGAAAAAGGATTTGCATCACTAAGTGAATCATTATATAGTCTAATAACAGAAGCAGGTGCTAGTACAGGATTAAATGTATCTTTTGAAGCTGCAAATGAAGAAGCTATGAAAATATTAAATGATGCTGCAAATATTGCAGAACAAAAGATAAAAGAAAAACTTCCAGAACTTCCAGAAGAAGTAAAGGAAGAAGTAAAAATATAGTTATACATAAATTTCAACAATAGCATGTCTAATTTGTTTTACTCCTTTACATGTTTTAATTTTATTAATTAATTCTTTTACTTTTTTAATATCTCCTTTAACTGCTATTATTTCAAGACAATTTTCTTCATCTAAATGTATATGTAGTGTTGAATTTATAATATCTCTATAATTATGTTGTAAATCAATTAAATTATTACGTTCATCATGTCTATAAATAATTGTAATAGCACCTCCACATTCACCTAATTCTTTTTCCCATATATTTTCTAATAAATAAATTCTCATTGCTTGTTGAATAGCTTTTGATCTATCAAGAGATAAGTTTTTAACAAGTTCATCAAATTCTTTAAGTAATTCATTATCTACAGAAACACTAAATCTTTTTACCCCCATTTTTAATCATTATAAATTTTGTTAGTAAAATTTATTAAGGATTTTCTTAAAATAAGCATTTTCATATGACAAATGAAATGACAATAATTGAAAAAATAATATTTGAAAAAATTGGAAAAATTCCTTCACCTGGTGATATAGTAGTATTGCCAATAGATACTGCAATGGCTCATGATGGAACAGCACCATTAATGATAAAAAGTTTTGAAGAGATGAATGCAAAAAAAGTATGGAATAGTAGTAAAGCAGTATTTGTAATAGATCATGTAGCTCCAAGCTCAAATGAAGGAACTTCAAGATTACATAAAATGATGAGAGATTTTGCAAAAAAACATGGAATAAAATTATATGATATTGGAGAAGGAATTTGTCATCAAATACTTCCTGAAAAAGGACATGTATTTCCTGGTGCAGTAGTAGTAGGAGCTGATTCTCATACATGTACACATGGAGCTTTTACTGCATTTGCTACAGGAATTGGTTCAACAGAAATGGCTGCAGTATTTGCATCAGGAAAACTTTGGTTTAAAGTACCTGAAAGTATTAAAATAAATATAAATGGAAAACTTAAAGGTAATGTTATGTCAAAAGATTTAATATTGTATATAATAGGAGAAATAAAAGCAGATGGAGCTAATTATAAAGCTGTAGAATTTACTGGAAGTACTATTAAAGAAATGAGTATGGAAAGTAGAATGGTAATGACAAATATGGTTGTTGAAATGGGAGGAAAAACAGGATTAATAGAAACAGATGAAAAAACAAAAGCTTTTCTAGAAGGAAGAGTAAATATTCCTTTTAAAGAAATAAAAGCAGATAAAAATGCAAAATATTCTGATGAATTAGAAATAGAAGCAGAAAAAATTGAGCCAATGGTTTCTTGTCCACATTCAGTAGATAATGTAAAACCAGTATCAGAAGTAGAAGGAATTGAAGTAGATCAAGTATTTATTGGATCTTGTACTAATGGTAGATTAGAAGATTTAAGAATAGTTGCAAAAGTATTAAAAAATAAAAAAGTAAAAACAAGAACAATAGTAATACCAGCATCAAGAGAAGTTCTATTAAATGCAATTAAAGAAGGAATTATTGAAGAACTTATAAAAGCAGGATGTGTAGTAGGAGTACCTGGTTGTGGACCATGTGCAGGAAGTCATCATGGAATTCCTTCTCCAGGTGATATTGTAGTTTCAACAACAAATAGAAACTTTAAAGGAAGAATGGGAATAGCAGATGCTTATATATACTTGGCTTCTCCACTTACAGCAGCATATACTGCATTAAATGGAAAAATAACCATACCAGAGGTGATATTATGATAAAAGGAAGAATATGGAAATTTGGAGATAATGTATCAACAGATGATATAATTCCAGGAAAATATAAATTTAAAACAATAGATTTAAATGAATTATCAAAACATGTAATGGAAGGAATTGATCCAACATTTAGCTCAAAAGTTAAACCAGGAGATATTATTGTAGCAGGAAAAAATTTTGGATGTGGTTCAAGTAGAGAACAAGCACCTTTGGTAATAAAGCATGTAGGTATATCAGCAATAATAGCAAAATCTTTTGCTAGAATATTCTTTAGAAATGCTATAAATATTGGATTACCAGTAATTGAAGAAAAAGAGCTTTATGATTATGTAGAAACAGGAGATGTAATTGAGATTTCACTTTCTGAAGGAAAAATATATGCAAAAGGAAGAGTATTTAGCTTTAAGCCAATTCCTAGTTTCCTTATGAAAATATTAGAAGATGGAGGACTTGTAGAGCATTATAAAAAAAGAGGAAAATTCATTTGGGAAGATAACTTTTTATAATTTTATTTTAATATTTTTTATTAATGATAAGTGATTATGATTCATGGGCATTGGTTTATGATATAATATATGGAGGATATAAAGAAGATATTGAATTTTATAAAAAAGAAGCAAAAAAAGTAGATGGAAAAGTATTAGAAGTAGGTTGTGGAACTGGAAGAGTTTATTTAGAATTATTAAAAGAAGGAATTGATATTTATGGAATTGATATTTCTAAGAGAATGCTAGAAGAATTAAAAAGAAAAGCAAAAGCAATGTCTTTAATTCCTAAAGTAAGAATAGGAGATATGAGAAATTTTAAATTTAAAGAAAAATTTTCACTAATTATTGTTCCTTTTAGAACTTTTTTATATAATTTAACTACAGAAGATCAATTAAAAACATTAAAGAATTTTAAAAGAAATTTAAAAGAAAATGGAAAAGTAATATTGAATTTCTTTTATCCTGATATAGAAAGAATGATGAGTTTTGGAAAAGAATCAGAAGAACTTATAATAACTGATACAGGAGAATATGTAGTAAGAGAAAGATCTTATTTTGTTGATGAAATTAATCAAATAATAGAAACATCAGTAGTTGTTTATAAACAAGGAGAATTATATTGGAAGGGATCTTATAGATTTGCTTTAATTTATAAAAGAGAATTTGAATTATTATTAAGACTTGCAGGATTTAGAAAATGGGAAGTCTATGGAGGTTTTGATTATAAACCATTAACATCTTATAAACAGGAGATGGTGTGGATTATAGAAAAATAAATATTTTAATAAAAAATTTATTATATGATATGAGAAGAAATTGTAAAGTTATTCTTACAGCTGATAAGACCTTAATGAGTAATTACAACACTTCATTATTTTATGGTTTTATTTCTACAGCTCCAAGAGGTATATTATTTTCTGAGATATTATTTAAAGCTACATTTAGTAATCCAGTAGTTGATAAAAATGGAATTGCATTATTAGCTCCTCAAGGACTTAGAAGAATAGAATCTGCTCTTATTAATTCTAATATTGTTAGTAGAGAAGAAGTTGTAGTAACAACACTAGAAAATATTCCAAGATTTTTATCTAATGATACAAAAGTAATTGGTATAACAGTTTTTGATCCATTTGGAAAAGGTCCTGCATCAACAACAATGAGCGGCCCATATGGAATTATTCATAAAGAATCATTTAATACATACTACTTTAGGAAATTAATTACATCTAATATAATTAAAAATGCAAAAGAAAAAGGAGTTAAAATTATTGTAGGTGGACCAGGAGCATGGCAAATTGGATATGAAGAAATGAGAAAATTTGGAATTGATGTAGTAGTAGAAGGTGAGGGAGAAATAGTTTTTCCAAAAATTGTAAAACAAATTCTTGAAAATTCATTAGAATGTCCAATAAGAATTATTCCAAAATATAATGAAATTCCATCAGCAGAAGAAATTCCTTTATTGTTAGGAGGAACAGTAGGAGGATTAGTAGAAGTATCAAGAGGATGTGGAAAAGGATGTAAATTCTGTGCACCAACACTTAGAAGACTTAGACATAGAAAAATTAGTGATATAATTAAAGATGTAGAAACTAATATAAGATTTGGTCAAAGAAATATTTGTCTACATGCAGAAGATGTATTAAGATATGGATCTTTTTCACTAATACCAGATCATAATAAAGTAGTAGAATTATTTAGAAGTGTTAAATCTGTTCCTGGTGTAAAAAATGTAAGTATAAGTCATGCAGCATTAGCATCTATTGCATCATCTCCATCAACTGTAGAAAGAATCTCTGAAATTTTAGAATTAGATAGACATCATTGGCTTGGTTTTCAAACTGGTATTGAAACTGGAAGTAAAAATTTAATTGAAAAATATATGCATAATAAACCAGCACCATTTAAGCCAAGTGAATGGAGAGATGTTGTTGTAAATGCTTTTTCCATATGTGATGAGTATAATTGGATTCCAGCTGCAACATTAATAGTTAATTTGCCAGGAGAGACAGAAGATGATATTATACAAACAATAGAATTAGTTGAAGATTTAAAGCCATATCGTAGTTTCTTATGTCCATTACTTTATGTTTCATTTGATGGAAGTAGTAAGCCTATGAGATTTATTGAAGATGCAAAACCATATCATTTTGAATTATATAAAGCAATTTGGAGACATAATATGAGATGGCTAGAAGAATTAGCAGATGATTATTCTAGAGATAATAATCCTATTGTAAGAACAACTTTAAGATTGATTGTAAAAATGATTTCTACATATTTAAATAAGAAAGTAGAAAAATTCTTATCTATTGCAATTACTCAACAATCTTAATTTTTAAGAAAAATGAGTATTCATAAAGGAAGTGATAATGTTTGAAAAAATATAAAATTGCTGTAATACATGGAGATGGTATAGGACCAGAAGTAATGGAAGCAACATTATATGTTTTAAATAATTTAGGATTAAATTTTGAATTTATACCTGTAGAAGCAGGATTAAATGCATGGAAAAAATATAAAAATCCATTACCAGAAGAAACTATTGATATTATAAGAAAAACAGATGCATGTTTAAAAGGACCAACTCAAACTCCACCAGGTCCTGAAACATTTAAAAGTCCAACAGTTACACTTAGAAAATTATTTGATCTATATGCAAATATAAGACCATTTAAAAGTAGACCAGGAGTACCATCTATTCATAAAAATGTTAATATGATTATAGTAAGAGAAAATACTGAAGAACTTTATAGTGGAATAGAATATAGTATTGGTGAAAATTCTATAGCTATAAGAGTTATTACCAAAAAAGCATGTGAAAGAATTGCAAGATTTGCTTTTAATTTAGCAAAAAAAGAAGGATATAAGAAGGTTACAATTGTTCATAAAGCTAATGTACTAAAAGTTACAGATGGATTATTTAGAAGTATATGTTTTGAAGTTGCAAAAGAATATCCAGATATAATAACTGAGGAAATGATTGTAGATTCAGCTGCTATGAAAATTGTAATGAATCCAAGTGATTTCAATGTTATTGTTACTACTAATTTATATGGAGATATATTATCTGATGTTGCAGCTGGTATAACTGGAGGATTAGGATTAGCACCAAGTGCAAATATTGGTGATAAATATGCAATATTTGAAGCAGTACATGGAAGTGCACCAGATATTGCAGGTAAAGGAATTGCAAATCCTTCAGCTTTAATTCTTTCTTCAGCTATGATGTTAAAATATCTTGGAGAAGAAAAAATAGGAAAAATGATTGAAAATGCTATTGATAGTGTACTTTCAGAAGGAAAATATTTAACAAAAGATTTAGGTGGAAATACAAAAACAATGGAATTTGCTAAAGCAGTTGTTGAAAAACTTAATAAGCTATGATTTTAATATTTTCTTTATAATTTCATTTGTAATTTCATCTGTTGTAGCATTTCCTCCAAGATCTTTTGTTAATACTTTTCCTTCTGATAAAACCTTAGTAATAGCATTTTCAATAATACTTCCTGCTTCTTTTTCTCCAAGATATTCTAGCATCATTTTTGCAGATAATATCATAGAAATTGGATTTGCTATTTTCTTACCTGCAATATCTGGAGCAGAACCATGAATTGGTTCAAATATTGCATATTTATCACCAATATTTGCTCCTGGTGCTAGTCCAAGACTACCACATATTTGAGCTGCTTCATCAGATAATATATCTCCAAATAAATTAGTAGTAACAATAACATCAAAATCTTGAGGTCTTCTTATTAAATGCATTGCTGCAGCATCAACATAAAGTTCTTCACATTTAACTTCTGGATATTTTTTACTAACTTCAAGACATACATTTCTAAATAATCCATCTGTAATTCTCAATACATTTGCTTTATGAACAATTGTAACTTTTTTTCTTCTTAACATAGCATATTTAAATGCTATTTCAGCAATTCTTTTACATCCTTTTTTAGTAATAACTCTTAATGCTATAGCATCATCTCCAATATTAAATTCATATCCTTTGTAAAGATCCTCAGTATTTTCTCTTACAATTAGCATATCTATATCAGATCTTAATGCTGGAACACCTGGATATGATTTTACAGGTCTTAAATTAGCATATAAATCAAATAATAATCTTAGCTTTACTATAACATCTGCTGCACTTTCTCCAACAGGTCCTTTTAAGCATATACCTGTTTTTCTTATGATATCAATACTTTCTTCTGGTAGAGCAATACCTCTTCTTCTTAAGCATTCATCTCCACCTTCTATTTCAATAAAATCTAATTTAAAATTTGAAATTTCTTCTAATGCTGATAATACTTTTAAAGTAGCTTCAGTTATTTCTGGTCCTATTCCATCTCCTTTCATTAGTGCAATTTTATATGTTCTTCCCAATTTTATCACTTCCAAATTTTCTTTTAAGAGTTTGTAATAATCCTCCATCTTTTAGAATTTCTAATAAAAATTTTGGATATTTTTCTATCATTAGTCTTTCTCCATTTTCTCTTTCAATATATCCATTTTCAAGATCTATTAGAATTATTTCATTTTCCTTAACTATATCTCTTGCATTAGAGATAATTACTGGTAATCCAATATTTATAGCATTTCTAAAGAATATTCTAGCAAAGGATTTTGCTATTACTGCTGATATACCTGCAGCTTTTATTGCTAATGGTGCATGTTCTCTACTTGAACCACATCCAAAATTTTTTCCTGCTACAATAATATCTCCTGGTTTAATCTTAGTATAAAAAGATTCTATCATATTTTCAAATAAATGTTTTGCTAATTCTTTAGGATCTGTAATTACTAAGTATTTTCCAGGAATTATTAAATCAGTATCAATATTATCTCCAAATAACCATACTCTTCCCTTAATTATCATACTAAACACCTATATACTTTAATGGATCTGTTAATTTTCCTTCTATTGCAGTAACAGCTGCAGTTTGAGGTGAAACTAAGTATATTTTTGCTTTTGGACTTCCCATTCTTCCTATGAAGTTTCTATTAGAAGTACTTACACAAACTTCATTATCAGCTAATACTCCCATATGACCACCTAAGCATGGACCACAATTAGGATTACAAACTACTGCTCCTGCTTCTAAAAATATTCTAATATAACCTCTTTTTTCAGCTTCTAAGTAAATTTTATGTGATGCTGGAATTATTATTGTTCTTACTTTTACTTTTCTTCCTTTTAATATTTTAGCAACAGCTTCAAGATCTTCTAATCTACCATTAGTACAAGATCCAATAAATACTTGATCTACTTCAATTCCTTCTACTTCTGATACTGGTTTTACATTATCTACTGAATGTGGAAGTGCTACTTGTGGTAATATTTCATCTAAATAAACTTCTATTTCATCAATATATTCAGCATCATTATCACTTCTAATAATTCCATAGTTACTAGGCATATTGGTATATTCAAGAGTTTTTTCATCAGGATTAATAATTCCTGTTTTTGCACCCATTTCTATAGCCATATTACAAATTGTTAATCTACTATCAATACTTAATTTATTTACATCACCAGTAAATTCAGCAGCACAATATAAAGCACCATCAACACCCATTTTTCCAATAATATATAATATTACATCTTTAGCAGAAACTCCATTTCTCAAATTTCCTTTTAATTCAAATTTTATGCTTTCAGGTACTCTAAACCAAAGTTCTCCTGTAAGAATAACTGCAGCCATTTCTGTTGAACCAATTCCTGTAGCAAATGCTCCTAATGCTCCTAATGTACATGTATGAGAATCAGCTCCTACTACTAGCATTCCTGGTTTTACATATTCTTCTGCTAAAATCTGATGACATATTCCCTGATTTCCAAGATCATGTAGTTTTATTCCATACTTTTTAGCATAAGCTCTAAGTTGTTTATGATGTTCTGCTACTAGTATAGTATTTGCTGGAACTTGATGATCAAATATAATTACTATTTTACTTGGATCCCATGGCTTATCATATCCTACTTCTTTTAATACATTTAATGTTAATGGTCCTGTTAGATCATGAAACATTGCTAAGTCTATTTTTCCAATAATATATTCACCAGGTTCTACTTTGTCTTTACCTGCAGCTTTTGCTAAAATTTTTTCAGATATTGTCATTCCCATTTACATCACTTCTTAATTTATTTTTATGTAATTTCTTAAATAATTATTTCTTTGCTATTTTTACTGCATAATCAATAATTTTTCCAGCTATATCTATTCCAGTAGCAGACATTGCCCCCTTAAATTCTACAGTAGGATTTACTTCATGAACTACAATTCCATTTTTACTTTCCATAGCATCTATTCCAAGTACACCTCCTCCAATTACTTCTGCTGTTTTTAATATTATTTCCTTCATATCCTCAGTTAAATTACAAGGCTCAGCTCTTCCACCTCTTGCTATATTTGTTCTCCAATCATCAGGTGAAGAATATCTATATATAGAAGCAATAATTTCATTATCTATAACAATACATCTTATATCTCTTGGAGGTCTTTCTATCATTTCTTGTATATAATAAATTTGATAAAGTGGATTATTAATTTCTTCTCTATGTTCTAGTATTACTTGTGCTACATCTTTATCTTTTACTTGAGCTACTAATCTTCCCCAACTTCCAAATATTGGCTTAATTACAGCTGGAAATCCAATTTCTTCAATAGCTTTTAATGCTTCTTCTTTTGTAAAAGCTATTATTGTTTTTGGTGTTGGAATACCATGTTTTGCTAATATAATACTTGTTAGCATTTTATTACCACAAATACTTAAAATAGAATATGGATTAATGACTTTAATATTCTTTCCTTCAAGTATAGCAGCTAAATGAAGACCACGAAAATAACTTATACATCTTTCTATTGCAACATCTCCAAAAATTTCTCTATCTTTACTAGGATCTGTAATTACTAAGTGAAGATCCTTTACATCTATTGGTTTTAATTCAACTCCTTTTTTTTCAGCTGCATTAATAATAAGCTTTTCTTCAACTCTAATTCTATCATAAAGTAAAGAAAGAATAGGCAATTATTCTCCCCAATCTTCACCCTCACTTTCTGCTACTACAAGTTCATAAGTTCCATCAGCTTTCTTTTTTACTTCTAAATCTACTCCACAATCTTCACAACTTATTATTTCTCCTTCAAGTACATCTTCTAATTCAATTTCACAATCACATTCTGGACATCTTAACTTTATCTTCATCATTACCCCCTTCAAAGTTAGGAGTTTTAAGCTTATAAACTTTTCTTTTTTTAAAAATATAACCTTATTATTATTAAAGTAATATTTTAGAAAAACTTAATAGCTTAAAAACTACTCTTTTTCGATATTTAAAATTTTCTCATTTAGTTTAGTTAAAAATTCATAAAAGTATTCCTTTGGAATTCTAGCACCTACAGCTTTTCTATGTCCACCTCCACTTCCACCTAGCTTTTCTGCTATTTCCATTACTATTTCATTTAATCTTATATGATCAAAAGGAGTTCTAAGACTCATATCTATAAAATTTTTTCTGGTTTCAGCACCAATACCTACTATAGAATTTGTTATAGCTCTTGCATAAATTGCTGATTTTCCAAGAGACCATTTAATATCTAATAAATAAGCAATTTTTCCTATGGTTTTTACTTCTTTTTCTATAATTTTTCTCATTTCTTCTTCTTTTGAAGCTTCTTTTATAGCCATTTTAACAATTTCATCATTATCACTTGGTAATTTATTTTCTGATAAATATTTTACTAATTCTCTTTTCATATTATAATCTCTTCCCATTGATTCAATAGCTTCTATAAGTAAACCACTTTCAAAGTAAAGAGTTCTTTTATCCCAATATTCTAATAATTTTTCAATACCAGGAGTATTATCAAGATAATCACCTATAGCACCATATATAGCAATTCTTCCCATTTCCATACTTAAATAATTTTTAAATTTCATAAATGTAAGTTCAGAAGTACTTGATGATAATGAATGAATTAATTCTCCATAAAATAAATTTGAATTAAAATTTTTTGGAAGTGGATGATGATCAATATAAATTATTTTATAACCATTTTCATGAATTCTTTTTAATTCTTTTAATATACTATCTAATTCTCTTGAAGATAATGCAATATCTAATACTAGTAAGTCACCATCTACTTGTTTTAAATCACTCGCTAATCCAACTGGATGAGAAAAAAAGATATTAGCATTTTTAAATATAGAAAAAGCAATAGCACAAGAACATATTCCATCACAATCAGCATGTGCTAAAATCCATTTCATTTTTATACCTCATATTGCTTTAAAGCTTTCAGCCCATAGCTCATATGCTTTTATCATTTCCTTTGTAATACTTGGTTTTCTCTGAGAAATAACAATTCTAAAATCTTCCATTGTAATTGGTCTAGGTTTAGCATTTTTATCTAAGTATTTTCCAGATTCAAATAATTCACTTACTACTCTTAATTGAACAGCTTGACATACATCTCTTATATCACTACCTGAATAACCTTCTGATAATTTTGCTAATTCATATAAATCAACATCTTTCATAACAAGCTTTTGTGTATATAATTGATAAATTTTAAGTCTTGTTTCAAAATCTGGTAAAGGAACATAAATTCTTTTTTGAAATCTTCTTATAAATCCCCAGTCTAAAGTCCATGGCTTATTTGTTGCACCAATTACATATATAGGCCAATTCTTTCCCTTATCCATAATTCCATCTGTTTCTTTTAAGAACTGATTTCTTACTCTTACTTCACCACCTACTTCATTATATCTTACACCTAATAAGGAATCTATTTCATCAATAAATATTATTGCAGCTCCATGTTTTATTGCAGCTTCTCTTGCAGCTCTAAATAATCTTGCTACATTTTTTTCAGCTTCACCTAACCATTTTGACATAATAGATGCAGCATCCACAGAAAAGAATACAGCATCAATTTCTGTTGCTACAGCTGCAGCTATTAGAGTTTTTCCACAGCCAGGAGGACCATATAAAAGAATACCTCTAGGAAAGCCTAATGGAAATAAATCTGGTCTTTTTGTTGGATAAACAATAGCTTCTCTAATTGCTTTTTTTACTTCTTCTAATCCAGCAATATCCTCCCATTTTACATTTGGCTTTTCAGTTATAACTAAGTCTTCAAAAGCTGAAAAAGTTGATTTACTTTCTGTTTTACTTTCTGATATAGGTTCTTTTTTTATTTCTTCTTCTGAAATTTCTCCTCTTAAGACTTTTATTCTTTCTTGATACATTTTTGCTCTTTGAATATATATTTTATTTAATTCATAATCTGGATAAAGATTTACTAGTTTTAAAAAAGCATCAATTGCTTTTTGATAATATGCAATAGCTAATCCTTTTGCTCCTTGCTGATCTAAACGAGTTGCTTCTTTTGCATACTTTATAGCAAGAGCTTCTAATTCATTTGCAGCCATAAACCCCATCAAAAATCTCCTCAGCTACTAGTATTTTTATTAATCCTTTATTTGATAATCTTTCTAATGCTTTTAATACTTCTTCTTTTGGAAATTTTGTTATTTTACAAAATTCACTTATATCAAATTCTCCATTTTTTCTTTTTAAATATTTTACAAGATATTCATCAATCTTATTATCTACATCAACTGGTGGTATAGGTATATCTCTTTCAAGCTTATCTTTTAATAAACTAGATACTTCTTTAATTATATTACTACATTCCGATGATTCAATAATAGTAGATTCATTTATTTCTTTTGCTTCTGTACTTATTATAATATCTTGAGCAATAGTATCTATATTATCTAAGTTATTTAAAAATTCAGGCATAATTTTATTTACTTCTAATATTACATCTTTAATAGAATTCAATGTTTGATTTAATTGTGAAAATATTATTCTTACTTCTTTAATAGTTTCTAATCTGAGAATAAGTTGTTCACATATTAAAATACTTTTATTAATATTTTTTATAATCTTTCTTACTTCTAATAATTCATTTGCATATATTTTAGCTTTAACTAAATTATTCTGTTTTATAAATAATACAATATAACTAAATAACTTTTTTTCTCTTTCTTTTATTCTAATAATTAAGAATTCTAATTTTCTTTTTTGTAAAGAAAGAATATTAATAGTATTATCAATTTTTTGCTCAAGAGGTGGGGTATGCTTAAAAAAAAATTTAAAAATAACCCCCACCTCTTGAATTTAAAGAATTTAGAAGCCAGTCTTTTCTCCAGTCTTCTCTCCAACTGTTACTGGAGGTATTTCTGGGAATTTCTCTTTGAATTTCTGTTCTGCAATAGCTGCAGCTTCATTAAGTATTTTCATTGCATCTTCATTTGCAGTTTCAAAGTTCAAAGTAAGTCCTGCAGTTTGTCCTGCATCAACTAATATTGAACTTAATATTGTACTTATATCGCCAAGTTCTTTTTCTGCTTCTGGTATTAATGTAGATATTCCAGTCTTAATACTCTTTATTACTCCCATAGCAGGTGCTAATGTAGCAACAATATCTCCAAGTTCTGTTACTGTACTAAGTCTCATAACAATTTGTTCTAATGCCATTCTAGATTGCATTAATATCTTAGTCATTTTTCTTATTTCTGCTAATTCATTTGCATAAATTTTAGCTCTATCCATATCATGTCTTGAATAAGCATCAACTATTTTATTAAAAATCATTCTATCTCTTTCTTGAAATCTTTGATATGCAATATCAAGTTTTTGAATTTGTAATTGTAATGCTCTTATAGCAGCATCAAGTCTTGGTTTTAATGGACCTGGAGGTCTTATAGTTTCTTTTACTCTTGTAGCTAAACTAGGAGTTTCTTTTGGCTCCCACTTTTCTACAAATTTACTCAATATTTCACCCTAGCATTATCCTAGGGGCTAAGCTTTATAAGAGCTGTGTAACTGGTTAATTGTGTAACTAGGGTCAATGTAACTCTGGTGACAATTATTGAGGTTACAGGATTTAATTGAAGCTCTTAGTAAATTAGGATTAAGTGAATATGAATCTAAAGTTTACATAACATTAATTAAATTAGGAATAAGTGAAATAAAAGAAATTGCTGCTCATAGTAAAGTTCCAAGAACAAAAATTTATCCAGTATTAAAAAGTTTAGAAAAAAGAGGTTTAGTAGTTATTATACCAGAAAAACCTATAAAAGCAAAAGCTTTAACACCTACTAATTCTTTATTAGAACAAATAAAAGAATTAGAAGAAAATTTAATTATAATGAAAAATGCAGTATTGGAACTTCAAAAAATTTATGAATCTTCATCAAAAAAGATTAAAATTGAAGAACAAAAATATTGGATTATAAAAGATGATGAAATTATAAAGCATATTAATGATACTCTAGCTCAAGCTTCTAAATATGTTTATTTTGTAATTAATAATGATGGATTGGAAATACTAAGTAAATGTTATGATGTAATAAATAGAATATCAAAATCTGGAATAAATGTAAAAATCTATACAAATTCAAATTCTCTTATAATTAATAAATTATTAGACTTAATTGAAATAAAGTATATATCAAATACATATGATAGTAACTTCATATTAATTGATGGAAAAGATTTAATTGTATTTAATAAAAATGGAAAGCAATTTATAGCTAAGCACTTAAGTGATTTATGTATTTGTAATATTATTAATCATACTTTAAGTCAAATTGATAAGCAAGCATTTGATTCATTAATTCCTTTAATAATTCAACAATTACCAAATTTTAAAAAATCATTTATTGATGAACATAAGAATTTCATTCTTCCTATTTTCTTCTATGTACTTATGGAAACTATTTCAAAGAAAGGAGAAAATGTCTATGATTTCTTAGCAGAATTAGGAAGAAAAATAATAAATAGCATAGAGCCATTTCCTATTTTACCAAATATACAAGAAACTCTTGATTTACTAAGTTATTTATATCTAATAGATGAAGGAATTAAAGTAAAATTCACATGGGATGGAAGTTATTTACTTTGTGAATATTCAGGAGAATTACCAGATTTCTATAAAATAGCTTATGAGCGTGGATTTTCTATTTCTCCATCTGTATGGAGTATTTGTCTATTAGGACTAATGAGTATCTTTGGATATTATCTAATATGTGAAGAAGAGAATTTTAAATCAAATTATTGGTACATAAAGTACAAGGTAATAAATAAATCAGTATCACAAATAACAAAAGCAATAAAAGAAATACATTAAAAATTAACTTGTTGCATATGCCCATACAACAACTAATATTACAGTTATTATAGCACCTGCAATACCTGCAATAATCCAGTCAATACTTGATAGTAAAGAATATTTTTCTACAAGATTAGCTATGTTTTTAAACATATAATATCCTGCAATTCCTAAAAAGAATCCAATTATTGCAAAAGCAGATAATAATGCTTTTCTTCCCATTTAATCCCCTCAAATACTTATAAGTTAAAAAATATAAAACTTACTAGTGATATTTATGCTTAATGTAAGAGAAGACTTCCCTATTTTAAGAAATAACTACATATACTTAGATTCTGCTTCTACAAGTCTTACTCCTAATTGTGTAATAGAAGCTATGTTAGAATATTATAATAGCTTTAGATCAAATATAGGAAGAAGTATTTATAAAATAGCAAATAAAGCATTAGAAGCTTATGAAGAAGCAAGAAGTAATATAGCAAAACTAATTAATGCAAAACCTAATGAAATAATTTTTGTTAGAAATACTACAGAAGCAATAAATATTATAGCAAATGGCTTAGAATTTAATAAAGAAAATAATATTGTAACAACAATATTAGAGCATCATTCTAATTATTTACCATGGATTAAAAGAGGAATTCCTGTAAGAATAATGATGTGTAATAGTGAAGGAGAAATTTCAGATTTTTCACTTATTGATAAAAATACAAGAATTGTAGCAATAACTCATGTATCAAATGTTTTAGGTGTAAAAACACCAATAAAAGAAATAATAAAAATAGCACATGAAAATAATGCATTTGTTTTAGTAGATGGTGCACAATCAGTACCTCATATGAAAATAGATGTTAAAGAATTGGATTGTGATTTTATGGCTTTTTCAGGACATAAAATGTGTGGTCCAACTGGTATTGGTGTATTATATATAAAAGAAGAATTACAAGATATTATTCCTCCACTTATTTTAGGTGGAGGAATAATTGAAGATGTAGATATAAATTCTTTTATTTTAAGAAAAGGACCTGAAAAATATGAAGCAGGAACACCTGCAATTGCAGAAGCTATAGGATTAGGAGAAGCTGCATTATATCTTATGAAAATAGGAATGAATAATATAGAAGAACATGAAAAATATTTAACAAGAAAATTATTAGAAGGATTAAATGAAATTGATGATGTAATAATATATGGACCTAGAGATTCAAATAAGAGAACAGGTATTGTTTCCTTTAATATTAAGGGAATAAATCCAAATGATGTAGCAAAAAAGTTAGATGAAATAGCTAATATAATGGTAAGATCTGGTTTTCATTGTGCTATTCCATTACATAAATATGTACTTAAAGCTTACAATGGTACTGTTAGAGCTTCTTTATACTTATATAATAATTATGAAGAAATAGAGATATTCATTGAAACAATAAAAGAAATAATTAGTAAGTATAAAAAGCTTAATAAAAATAAAAGTTAATAATTATTTATGATTACTTGGTTTGATAATATTGAAATTCCAGAAGATGATATGAAGCTAATAGAGGAATGGATTAAAAATAATATAAAAGAAATTCATGAAATTTATCATTTTATATATAATCATGAAATGGAAGGTTCAAAAATAATACATGGAAAGGAAATTAAGGATGAGAAAGAAAATACTATAATAATATCTTATGAGTTATATTTACTATGTAATATGATATTAATAATTAAAAGTGAGGAAAAGCAAATAAAGAATAGTAATAGAATAGTAAGAAATGTTGTAAAGTTAGGAATTTTAGAAATTCCAACATTTAATAATTGCTCATGTTGTTCAAAAAATAAATAGGTGATAATTTATTATGAAGAAACCAAGAGGATTATATTTAATAATTTTCTTACAATTAATTTTTGTTGCTTATGATCTCTTTAATCCTTTTTTACTTGGTAAATATATTTACTATACTGAATGGGATTTCTTAATGGCATATTTATTTGCTTTTCTTGATTTTATTTTAATAATTGGATTTTTAAGAGGATCAAGATGGGCTTGGTTCTTTGGACTTGCTTATAGTGGAATTAATATCATAAGCTATGTATTTTCTTATATTTCTAATCCCATATTATTATACTTAATTTTATTTATGATGAGATTAATTGTTATACTATGGCTTAGAAGTGAAAATGTAAGAAAATACTTCCAAATTATTCTATAAGTGGAAATACTTCTTTTTTTATATAATTTAAAAATTCTTTTTGTTCTATTTTACTAAAGCATGTAATTACACAATTTCTTGTTATACCTACTATAATTCCAAATTTTTTTGATTTAAATACTATATACCAAATATTACCATGAGATAAGTATTCATTATATAAATTAGTATTTAAAAGTTGAGAACCATAAAGTGATAACTTTTTAATATTTGGAATATCTACATTATCAAAGAAAATTACTTTTGTATCTTCTGGATTAGATTCATGAAATTTTCTTAATGTTTCATGAGATATTCTTGCTTCAACTATACTTCCAGTAGTAATAAATATTATCTTACTTAACTGATTAGCTATGTTATTTGCTAATCTCTTTTTTTCAAGAACAACTAAAAAGATTCTATCATTATAAATTTGAAATAAAAAAGGTGCTTCTATGGTTTTTATTATAGTTTTTTCTCCTTCTCTATGATAAAAAGTAATAGGAATATCCTGAGAAAATATACCTTCAATATAATTATTTCCAATTTTTAGATTTTGTATTTCTGTAATTACTTTTCCTTCTTCTATTTCTTCTTCTTGCTTAAATCCTTTTAATTTTTCTGCTATTGTAGTTAAATCAGTTCTTTCTTTTACATTAAATATTTTAGCTGATAATACCATTTTTACACTAGTAATTATTAATTAATTTTAAATAATTAACTTTTAGTTTTTCTTTTGAAGGGAAAAATATGGGAAGTTTAGCAATACTTGAGGTTATTCTTGAAAACTTTATGTCATATGAATATGCTAGAATACCATTAAAAAGAGGTTTAAATATAATATGTGGTCCAAATGGTGCAGGAAAATCTTCTATATTACTTGGTATTTCTGTAGCAATTGGACAAAGTTATACTGAAAGATCAAAAAAACTATCAGATTTAATAAGAAGAGGGAAAGATACTGCTAGAGTTACAATTTTACTTGATAATAGTAAAATAAATAAAAAACGTCCTATTTCACATATAAATAGTGATGTTGTTTCTATTTCTAGATATTTAAAAAAAGATGGAAGATATTGGTTTGAAATAAATGGTAGAGAAGTTAGTAAATTTGATGTTACTAGAATTTTTAAAAATGCTGGAATTAATCCTGATAATATGCTAGTAATAATGCATCAAAATATGATTGAAGAATTTGCTATTATTCCTCCTGAGGAAAAACTTAAAATGGTTGAAGAAGCAGTAGGATTTTCTAGATATAGAGAAGCAATAAAAGAAGCAGAAAATAGACTTAAGAAAGTTATAGGAGAAGAAGAAGTAACATCAAATTTACTAAAAAGTACTGAACAAATATTAAACTATTGGAAGGATAAATATGAAAAATATCTTGAGAAAATGAAATTATTAGAAAGAAAATCATATTTAGAAAGAGAATTAATATGGGCTCAAATAATAAAATATGAAAATACTATTACTCAAATAGAAGATAAAATAAAACTTAAAAATTCTCAATTAGAATTCATAAAGAATGAAATAATTAAAAAAGAAGAAGAATCAGTAAAATTATGGAATGAATATTTATATCTTAAGGAGAAATTTAGAAAAGTAATTTTAGAAAATAATTTAAAAGAAATAGGATTAGTAAATGAAGAATTAGACAAAATAATAAAAAATTATGTAAATATAAGAGTTGATAGTGCATTATTAAATTATAAGAGAGAAAAAATTGAAGAAGAAATAAAAGAATTATATTCTTCAATTAATGATGCTAAAAAAGCTCTTTTTGAAATTAAAAATAAAATTGATAAGAATAAAATTGGAGAAAGAATCAATACAACAAGAACAATTTCTGAAATATCTGATGAATTAAAAACTGTAAATGCTCATTTATTATCTCTTAGAGAAATACCTGATGATACTCCTCTATTATATCAAAAATATTTAGAAACTTATAATGAATTAAAGCAAAAAATAGAAAACATAATTGAAAATAGAAAGAAATTATTAGAAGAAATTGAAGAAAGAAAAAAAGTATGGAGAAATGTAATGGAAAATTTAATAGAAGAAATTAATCCTATTTACAAATCAATTTTAGCAAATGTTGGAGGTACAGGAGATATAAGAATTTCTAATGCAGAAGATTATGAAAAAGCTGGAATTGAAATTACAGCTGGATTTAGAGGATCATCTCCTGTATTATTAGGAGAATACTCTCAAAGTGGTGGAGAGAGAACTGTTGCAACAACAGCTTTTCTACTTGCACTTCAACATCATTTAAAATCTCCAATAAGAGCAATAGATGAATTTGATGTTCATATGGATCCAAGAAATCGTGAAATTATGATGAATATGATATTTTCTTTTGTAAATGAAAATCCAAATATTCAATTTATTGTTATAACTCCAAGTCAAATAAGTATTGTAAATAATTTAGTTAATATAATTTTAGTTCAAAATATTCATGGTAAATCAGAGGTGATTAAAACTGTTACATGAAGAAATCTTAAAAATTATAAATTTATGTCAAACTATTAGAACAAAAGGTGGAGATCCTTTTATTGTAGATATTCAACAAAAACTTCAAGTTTTAAGAAAATTATTACCAAAATTAAAATCTATAGAAGAATTAATAATGGATTCTGAAGCTATAAAAGAATTATCATTTATATTAGAACTTCAAAATGATTGGATTAAAAGAAAAGCTTTAGGTTTATTTATTGATCCTTTTATTATTGATTCAAAAATAAGAATATTAGGAAAAAAGGAATTAGCTTCAATATTTTTATCATCATGGCATCCAATAGTATCTATTGAACAATTAACTACTAAAAAATTACTAAATGCATTAGATTATTGGAAGGTTTTAATTCCATTATCACAAAGAAAAAAAGAATTAGAATTAGCTAAGGAATTAAAGGAAAAAACAATTAAAATATCAGAATTAATTAATTTAAAAATATTATCTGATAGAAAATTTAATGATGAAATTAGTAAAATAAAAGAAGAACTTAAAAACTTAAAAGAACCTATTGATTATTGGGATTTTATTATAAGAGATAGTTATGAAGAAACAATTCTTAGAGCATATTTATTAAGCTTTATAATTTCAGAAGGTTTTGCAAGACTTATTATAAATCCATTAGAAGAAAAAATACTAATAGAATTATGTAAGGATAAAGAAGTAAAGAGAGAAGTAAAATCTCTTCCTATTGTAATTAATTATGATATATGGATGGAAAAAAGGAGAAATAAAAAATGAGTGAAGAAGCAATATTATCAAGAAAACTTAAAAAAGCATTACAATTATTATTATTTCAACATCATCATTTACCAGGTGTAAAAGGATGGGAATTAAGAAAAGCATTAGGAAAAGATTACTTAAATATTATAAGAATATTGAATAGGAAATTAGAAGAATTAGGTCTTGAAATAAAAATTATTCATGAGTTAGAAGATGAAAATGATTTTGATAAAGCAAGATTTTATGTTACATTTAAATCTATACCAGAGGAATTATCAAGTTGGAGAATAGATGAACTTGCAATACTAGCTATTAGTATAGCAATTATTGCTACAAGAAATTCTGTAAAAAAGCAAGAATTACAAGAAATACTAAAAGAAAAATTTCCTGATTGGAAAATAGATAAAGTAATTAATATGTTCATAAAAAAAGGCTATTTAGAAGAAAAAGATGATAATTTATATATTGGATGGAGAACAAAAGCTGAAGTTGATATTAAAAAATTAGTAGAATCTATAGCTGGTTATAAAGTAGATTAAAATTGGTAATTATTGATAAAAAAGCTTATTAAGTTGAAATAAAAAAATTATTTATTTTATGAATAATAAGATATATGATATTATAATAATTGGTGGTGGACCTGCAGGAATATCTGCAGCTATTTACTCAAAAAGAAAGAAATTAGATACATTAATTATAACTATGGATATTGGAGGAGGATTATTAGTAAGTGGAAAAATAGAAAATTATCCTGGATTTATTGGTAAAAACAGTTATGAATTAGTAGAAATACTTGGAAAACAACTTAAAGCTTTAGATGTAGAAATTAAATATGGTGAAGTTAAAAAAGTAGAAAAAGAAGGAGAAATATTTAAAGTAATAGCTAATGAAGGAGAATACTTAGCTAAAGCTATAATTGCTTGTAGTGGAAGTATTCCAAGGAAATTAAATGTTCCAGGAGAAGATAAACTAATTGGAAGAGGAGTAAGCTATTGTGCTATTTGTGATGCTCCTTTTTCTAAAAATAAAATTGCTGCTATTATTGGTGGTGGAAATTCTGCATTTCAAGCTTTAGAATCTGTTTCAAAATATGCAAAAAAAGTCTATTTAATACATAGAAGTGATAAATTTAGAGCAGATCCAATATTAATAAATATTGCTAAAAGCTTGAATAATGTAGAGTTTATACTAAATTCCATTGTAACAAAAATTAATGGAGAAAATAAAGTTGAGAGTATAACTATTAAAAACATTATTACTAATGAAGAATATGATTTAAATGTTGATATGATATTTATAGAAATTGGAAGAGAATCAAAAATAGATTATATTAAGCATCTTGTAAAATTAGATGAAAAAGGACAAATAATAGTTGATAAGTATCAAAAAACTTCTTGTGAAGGAATATTTGCTGCTGGAGATGTAACTGATAGACCATATAAACAAGCAATAGTAGCTGCAGGAGATGGAGCTATTGCTGCTTTAAGTGCATATGATTATTTAATAAGAAAAGGAATTTCTCCTTTGAAATAAATAGTATTTTCTTCTAAAGCTATTTTATAACATTCTACTTTAAGATTTTTAGATAAAGCTATTTTAATAGCTTTATAAAATTTTGGATCAATTTCTTTATTTATTGATAATACTTTTGGATCATTTCTCATTATAATAAATATCAATATTGGATTATCCTTACATAAATTTATCATATTAATTAATTGTTTATATCCTCTAATTGTTGGAGCATCAGGAAAAAGTGCATATTCATTTTTACATAAAGTACATCCTTTAACTTCAGCTAAATATCTTTTATTATTTCTTTCTAATAGAAAATCTATTATAGAATTTCCACATTTTACATTTTCATCTATAATTCTATAATCTATAATTGATAACTCTATGAGTTTTTTAAATATAATATTTGGAATTCTAGAATCAATTATAACCCAATTTCCTTTATTTTCTGCAGCTAATACATCATATTCTGTTTTTCTATTATTTCTTTTAACTTTTCTAAATAAAATTCTAGTATTAGGTATTAGTATTTCCTTTAATCTTCCAGAATCATGAAGATGACATAAAATATTACTATCTTTATAATTTAATAAAACTGTAAATCTATTTATTCTTTCTAAAAATTTTCCTTCAAGTAAATCATGAAATTCTATTAGTTTCATAAACATTCGATAAAATTATTAAATTAGTTCTATTTTATAGTTGTGGAAATGAAGGAATTATTTTCAAAACCAATTCAAAAATTATTAGAAGAAAAAGGATTTAATGAGCTTACAGAACCTCAGAAAAAAGCTATTCCACTTATTTTTGAAGGAAAAAATGTACTAATAATTGCACCAACAGGTACTGGAAAAACTGAAGCTGCATTTCTTCCAATATTAGATATGATGTTAAGAGAAGAAAGAAAACCAGGAATAAAAGTTCTCTATATTACACCATTAAGAGCATTAAATAGAGATTTAATGGAGAGATTACAATGGTGGTGTAGTAAATTAGATTTTAAAATTTCAGTAAGACATGGTGATACTGATGTAAGAGAAAGAGGAAAGCAAGCATCATCTCCTCCTGATATATTAATTACAACACCTGAAACACTACAAGCAATACTTACTGGAAAAGTATTAAGAAAACATTTATCAAAAGTAAAATGGATTATAGTAGATGAAGTACATGAACTTACAGATGATAAAAGAGGAAGTCAATTATCAATTGCTTTAGAAAGATTAAGGAAAATATTAGAAAAAGAGCCACAAATTATAGGATTATCTGCAACTATAGGATCTCCTGAAGAAGTTGCAAAATTTTTAGTTGGTACTGGAAGAAATTGTGAAATTGTAAAAGTTTCTGCTCAAAGAATAATGAAATTAAGTGTAGAAATGCCAGAAGTAAGAGAAGATGATATTTATCTTAGTGAAAAATTAGCAACTTTTCCTGAAGTTGCTGCAAGACTTAGAAGAATAAAAGAACTAATAGATGAAAATAGATCTACATTAGTTTTTACAAATACAAGATCTGAAGCTGAAGTACTTGCAAGTAGATTTAGAGTATGGGATATAAATATTCCAATAAGTATACATCATGGAAGTCTTTCAAAAACTTCAAGAATAGAAGCTGAAGGAGGATTAAAAAGAGGAGAATTAAAAGGAGTAGTATGTACATCTTCTCTTGAGCTTGGAATTGATATTGGTACTATAGATTTAGTAATTCAATATAACTCTCCAAGACAAGTAACAAGATTAGTTCAGAGAATAGGAAGAGCAGGTCATTGGATTGGTGGAATTGCAAAAGGAGTTATAATTGCTATGGATTCTGATGATTTTCTTGAATCTATTGTAATAGCAAGACGTGCTCTTAAAGAAGAACTTGAAGATGTTAAAATTATAGAAAAACCATTAGATGTATTAACTCATCAAATTGCAGGTTTAATTATAGAATATAAAAGAATGAAAGTAGATGAAATTTTAGAATTAGTAAGAAAAGCATATCCTTATAGAAATTTAACAAAAGAAGAATTAATATCAGTTCTTGAATATATGAGTAATAGAAGACCAAGGTTATTACTTTATATACCAGAAGAAAATATTGTTGTAAAAGCAAGACCATATGATGCTGTATTTAAATATTATTTTGAAAATCTATCTATGATACCAGAGGAAAAACATTATCTTGTAATTGATGAAGAAAAAGATGAAGCTGTAGGAATGTTAGATGAAGCTTTTGTAGCTGAATATGGAGAACCAGGTGTAAAATTTATTGTAAGAGGATCTCCTTGGAAAATTCTACATATTTACAATGATATAGTTTATGTAAAAGCAGAAAATGATCCTACTGGTGCTATACCAGATTGGATTGGAGATGAAATTCCTGTTCTCTTTGAAGTTGCTCAAGAAGTTGGAGAAATAAGAGATTTTGTTTATAGAAAGCTAAAAGAAGGAGTAAAATTTGATGATATTATTAATGAATTATGTAAAATTTATCCTGTTTCTAAGGATTTACTTAAAAAAGCATTAAGTGAAGTTAAAGAACAATTTGAAAGAAATATGGAAATACCAACTCATAAAGTTATAACTATTGAAGAATGGGAGGATTATATTATAATAAATTGTACATTTGGATTAATGATAAATAAAGCATTAGCAAGAGTACTAGGATATTTAATAACAGAATATACTGGAAGTGGTGTTGGAGTTTCTCAAGATCCATATAGAGTTTTCTTAAAAACATCAATTGATGTAAAAACTTTATTAAAGATAATTAATGATATTAATGTAGAAGAAATAGAGAAAATTATTGAAAAAGCTATTGAAAGAAGTGGATTATTTAAAAGAAGATTACTACATGTAGCAAAGAGATTTGGTATAATATCAAAAAATGCTGATTTAAGTGATGTTGGAATAAATCAACTTATGGAAAGTTTAAAAGGAACTATTATATGGAAAGAAACATTAAGAGAGATATCATATAAGGACTTAGATATAGAAGGACTTAAGTATGTTATTGAAAAAATTAAGAAAGGAGAATATGAAATTAAAATAATAGAAGGATTATCACCAATTTCAAGAATTGGTTTAAGAAAATTAAGTTGGAAATCTGATATTATTCCTGCAGATAGATTAAGAAGAATATTAATTGAATCTGGAAAAGCAAGAATATTAAATGAAGCAAGAATTGCATTATGTACAGAATGTTTTAAGTATTTAGAAATTGTAAAGATAAAGGATATTTTAAATGAATTAAAATGTCCAATTTGTAAATCAAAAAGAATAGCATTACTAGATGGAGATCCTAATGAAGTAAATCAAATGGTAATAGAAGTTACAGAAAAAGGAAGAATTTCTGAAAGATTTAAGAAAATGTATAGAGATGCTATGGAAATTGGAGAACTTATTGAAAAATATGGATTACCAGCTATATTAGCAATAGCTGCAAAAAATCTATCATGGCCATCAATTATTAAAATAGCATCATCAAATATAAAAGATTTAGATATTCTTATTGATATGATATTAAGAGAGGAAAAAGAATCACTAAAAATGAGATTTAAATTTAAGTAATTAAACAATATAACTTGTATCTTTCTTTTCTTCTGATGATTGAGATATTATAGGAAGAGGAATTGGTGGTGGAATATTTAAAGATTTTGCAATTATTACACCTTCAATAAATGAAGTATTTGCAATTATTTGTAATATATCAGCAGGTAAAATTTTCTTTTTATTAAATTCTTTACTTATATTTTCAATTTCATTTTTCTCTCCTGTTATTTTTACTACTCCTTTTATTATTATATTAGCAATTGCAGGATTGTAATTTGCTGTAAAAATAAAATTACCTTCTAATCCTTCTTCTGTTTTTACTAATTTAGTAACACTTATATTAGTAGTAATTTGTATATTAATTGGACCACTAATATCCATTATTTTCTCTCCAAAAAGATAATTAATTATAATGCTTACATTCATTTAATTTCTCTCCTCCAACCATATTTTTTAGTATCATAAAATGGAAAATCAACTACAATTCCTTTTTCAAATTTTCCTCTTATTTCTACTTCAACAATATCATTAATATTAATATTTAAAGGAAGATATGCCATGGCAATACTACAATTTAAAATTGGAGAAAATGTACCACTTGTAATATATCCTACTGGCTTTCCATTAAAATATACATTAAAATTCTTTCTTGGAATACTTTTTCCCATCATTTTAATTCCCATTCTTCTTTTATTTATTTTAATATTTAATAGAGCTTCTCTTCCAATAAAATTCTTATTCATTTTAATAGCAAAATCAAGTCTAGCTTCAAATGGATTTATATTTTCATTAATATCATTTCCATATAATGGTAATCCTGCTTCAATTCTTAATACATCTCTAGCTCCAAGTCCACATGGTTTTACTCCTAAAGAAATTAATGAATTCCAAATTTCATCTCCTTTATTTTCACCTATTATTTCAAATCCATCTTCTCCAGTATATCCAGTTCTCATAATTATGTAATCATTTATTATTTTTCCTCTAAATCTTCTTATTGAAGAAATTTCTTCATTAAATAATTGCTTTAGGATTTTTTCAGATTTTGGACCTTGAATTGCTATCATAAAGCTTTTTTCATAAATACTACTAATATCTACATTAAAATTACTAATTTTTTCACTAATCCATTTCATATTTTTTTCATGATTTATAGCATTCCATATTACTAAATATTCATTATTACTAATTCTAAAGACAATAATATCATCTTTTATTCCTCCATTTTCATTACAAATTAAAGAATATCTTGCTTGAAAAACTTCTAAATTTAAAATATCATTTGTTGTTAAATAATCTAGAAATTTTCCTGCATCTTTTCCTGAGATTATTACTCTTCCTAAATGACTTACATCAAATAATCCTACATTTTCTCTTACAGAAATTACTTCTTCTTTAATTCCTTCAAACCATAAAGGTAAATCAAATCCTGCAAATTCACCCATATGAGCTTTATTCTTATATAATTCATATAGTAAAGTTTTCTTTCCCAAAATTTTCACCTTATTCAATTTTATATCCTGGTAGTTTACTTATTCTATCAAAAAATTCTTTTGATTTTAAACATTCTATAAATATATTATTAAATCTTCCATTAGGATTAATAACAAAATCATATTCTTCATAACATAATGGAATAAAATCAAGATTATATTGAATTGCAGCACTTAATATTCCTATTCCCATATCTGCTTTTCCCTGGCTTATAGCAGCTGCTACTGCAGAATGAGTTTTTGCTTCAATTCTATATCCTTTTATCTTTGTAATAACTTCATTAAAATTTAATCCTTTTTCATTACAAATTTTTTTCAATAGGTAATCAATTAAAGCTCTTGTTCCCGATCCTCTATTTCTATTTATAAATGTAATATCTTTTTCAATTAAATCTTCAATTCCCTTTATATTCTTTGGATTTCCTTTTTTAACCATTATTCCTTGTAATCTTTTATAACCTTTTATAAGATAATCTTCTGGAATATTCATTTTTCTAAGAAATGGTTTATTATATGTTCCAGTTTCTGGATCAAATAAATGAATACCTGCAATATCAGCTTCATCTCTTTTTATAGCTTCTAATCCTGCTAATGATCCTACATTTATAAGCTTAGTTTTTAATCCATATTTTTCAAAAATTATTTCAACTAATATATCTAAAGCATGACAATTACTACCAATTATTACAATATCTGCTAATTCTTCACTAAATAAATTTACTTCTACTTTTTCTCCTTTATCTAAGAATTCTTTTTTATCATCTATTACTATATAACCATCTGCTTTAGATAATGTTCCAATTGCTCCAGAACTTATAAAAATTGGATAAGCAATAATTGAATTTCTTTTTATAAGATGTACTGGAAGAAACCATTTCTTTCCTTTTATTGTATTTATTCTATCAGAAAGATAAGCAATAATTTTCTTTTCTTCTTTTCTTTTCTTTTTTGTTATATAATGAATATATGGTCTTACAATTTCATTGAATATTATTAATGCAGAAACAGGAAATCCAGGAAGACCAAATATAGGTTTTCCTTTATGTATAGCAATAACTGTAGGTTTTCCTGGCTTAACTTTAAGACCATGAACAATTATTCCTTGATCACAATAATCTTCTAAAACTCTATAAACAATATCTCCAATACCTGCAGAAGTACCTCCTGATAATATAACTGCATTACATTTTTCTAATCCATTAGCTAATAATTCCTTTATTTCATTATAATCATCTTTTGCTCTTCCTAAGAATATTACATCTACTCCTTCTTCTTTTAATGCATTATAAAGCATAGGAGCATTAACATCATAAATTTTTCCATATTCTAAAATACATTCTTGATCTAAAATTTCATTACCTGTAGATATTATTCCAATTAATGGTTTTTTATAAACTTCAATTTTTTTAAATCCTAATGCTGCTAAAAGAGCAATTTCTTTAACACCAAGATAAGTTCCTTTTCTTAAAACAATTGTTCCTATTTCTATATCAGAACCAGTAAAAGCAATATTTTCACCTGGTGTTACTGATTTAAAAATTTCAACATAATCTCCTCTTCTTCTTGTATATTCAACCATTACTACTGCATCTGCTCCTTTTGGTATAGGAGCACCTGTAGAAATTTCAATACATTCTCCTCTTGATATTTCTTTTAAATTACTATCTCCAGGATTTATATTTCCAATTACTTTAAGCTTAATAGGATTTTGTTCAGAAGCACCTTCTAAATCTAATGATAATACTGCATATCCATCTACTTCTGCTCTATCAAAAGAAGGTAAATCTATTGGAGAAATAATATCTTTTGCTAATACTCTTCCATATGCATTATAAATATCAATAACTTCAGTTTCAATATCTTTATTAATTTTGCTAAATAATCTATTTAATGCTTCTTCTATACTTACAAGCTCATGAAAAATTTTTCTCATAAAATTTCTACCTCAACTTCTTCTCCTTCTTCTAATCCTTCTATATTTTCTTTAATTACAACAATTCCATCTGCTTTTGTAATAGATGATAAAAGTCCTGAGCCTGTAAGAGCAATTGGCTCAGCAATTAATTTATTATCTAATTTTTTAAGAGAAACTCTTAAGAAATGTCTTATACCAGGAGTTATTGGAATTCTTCTTGATAATATAGCTTTTATCTTTTTTCTTTCAATTTTCTTTCCTCTCCAATGAGATAGTAATGGCATTCCTATACATTCAAATCCAACTAATGCAGAAACAGGATATCCAGGAAGCATTAATACAGGTTTTTCATTAAAAATTCCAAATCCTGTAGGTTTTCCTGGCTTTATTGCTAATCCATGAAATATAATATTTTTAATAACCTTTGGTACTAAATCTTTTCCTCCTAAAGAAGTTCCACCTATAGTAATTATAATATCAGAAATACTTGAAAGTTCTTTTAATGTATTTAATATTTCATTATAATCATCTTTTACAATTCCTTTATCAATTACATTACATCCAATTTCTTTTAATAAGCTAATTATCATAGGTCTTGTTGAATCAATAATTTTTCCTTTAGTTAATTTATCTTCATAATCTATTAATTCATTACCAATAGAAAATATACCTACAATTGGTAATCTATATACAATAACTTTTTTTCTTCCTATAGATGAAAGTACACCAATATGCCATGGTCTTATCAATTGTCCTTTTCTCATTATAATTTCTCCTTTTTTTATATCTTCACCTTTTAATGAAATATTTGCATACTTTGGTACTGGTTTTTTTACTCTTACATAATTTTCATCAAAATCACAATCTTCAACCATTACTACTGCATCTGCTCCTTTTGGTATAGGAGCACCTGTATATATTGCATAGCATTCTCCTTCTCTTACTTCAATTTCTTCATTTTCAACTCCAGCTTCTATAATTCCTTTAATTTTAAAAATTGCAGGATTATATGGATTTGCACTAAATGTTTCATATGATTTTAAAGCAAATCCATCTACAGCAGCTCTATCAAAAGGAGGTATATCAATATCTGATATTATATCTTCAGCTAATACTCTATCTAAAGCTTCACTTAGCTTTACTTCTTCTTTTTCAAAATTTTTTGATCCAAAAATATTCATTACTATACTTAATGCTTCATCAACATTTTTTAATTCTTTAAATCCTTTTTCCATCATGTAATATAACCCTGAGCTTTTGTTATATAAACATCATTTAAAATCATAGAGGAAATAAATGTTGGTATTGAAACTTCCCACCATCTTATCCATTTTCTTTCTTTAAAAATATAATCTACTGAGTTAAAAATTCTTAATAAATTATCACTTATTCTAACACCTTTTATAGCTCCTTTTATTTCTCCATTTTCTACTAAGAAGACATTATCTCTACATAATGTTGAAAAATCTCCAATTCTATAATTTTGAAATCTTGTATACCAATTACTAGTAACATAAATTCCATTCTTTAGTAAACTCATAGCTTCTTTAAATGATATTTCTTCTGATTCTACTATTATATTCCATGGATGAGGTTTAATCCATCCTGCATTTCCTGTAGTTTCAGTATTAAACTTTCTTGCTGTTTTACTATTATGTAAGTAGCTTTTCAATACTCCTTTTTCTATAATAATATTTCTTCTTACATCTATTCCCTCATCATCAAATATTCTTGAATTTAATCCATCTTCTATTACACCATCATCAATAATTGTTAATTTTTCTGATACAACATTTTTTCCAATTTTTCCTACAAGACAAGATAAACCAGCATCGATATTAAATGCAGAAGTAGCACTTACTAATCTCTCCATTAAATTTGCTGCTACTATTGGACTAATTAATAATCTATATTTTCCTTCATTCCATTTTAGAAATTCCTTAGCACTACTTGCTATAATACCAGCTTCTTTTCCAGCTTCTTCACTATTAATTTTACTTATAGAATTTGCACAACTTAATCCTTGACCACTCATTTCTCCTTTAAATGCTCTTATATTTAATTCATAAGTAATTCTTTCATCATATCCTTCTGCTTCTTTACTACTTAATATACAAATAGATTTTAAACAACCTGTAAATACTCCAGCACATCTTTCTGCACCTTCTTTTAATGAAGAATTAATAGCAGAATAAACATAATCTATCATTTTCTCTTCATTTAGTTTTTCTTTTGAATATCTTTTTTGAAATTTTTTACCTATTGGAATAATAGCTGATCTTTCACATAAGAATTTTAAAGTTCTTTCTAATATTCTATCAATACTTTCTTTACTTACATTTCCAATATATCCAATAACACTTTTATCATTTTTAATTGCTAAAAATTTTACACCTGTTTCTGACCAATTTTGAACAACATCTATATCATTATTACTAAATCTTATCATCGTCTTTCTTATATGAATTGGAATAACTATACAATCATTCATTCCTCTATTTAGTATATTTTTCATTACATATTCTCCAATATAAAATAATTCATTATTACTCATTTTTTCACCAGCTTTATATAATTTCAGGAATTTTTCCATAAATTCCTATTTCCTCATTAACCATTATTATTACTCCTCTTACTTCTTTTATATTCTTAGCTATTTCTTTAGCTTTTAATAATCCATTTTCTAGAGGATTTTTTCCTCTAGTATAATTACATACAGTTGTAGCAACAGCATCAGCTATACTAGCATTATCTGCTATTATTGTTACTGAATCTGCAATTCCAAAGCTTAATGCATGACCATATTTTCCTGAGCTTGTAGCTATTCCAATAGGCATATCACAAGGTCTTATTTTTAATCTAAAAATAATTGAATTTCCTACTTTAATTCCAACTTTAAATTCATGATTTCCATTAATAGCAATTTCTCCTCCATTTTCAATTAAAATATATTTTGAATTTTCATTCATAGCAGCTTCTAAAGCTAAATCAGCTAAAACTCCTGCTACTGCTGCCATTGGACCTATACCTAATTTTTTTGTTACATCTACCATTTTTTTAACAACAATAGGAGCATTTTCTTCTACTTCAATTGGATTTAAAGCAATTTCAAAAATAGGATTTTTTATTATGTACTTTTTTAGTAATTTTCTATTTTCTCTAATAGAGTTTATAGCTGCTTTTATACCTTTTAAATTATCACAAATTATTATTCCTCTTGATTCACCAATTTTATATCTGTACTTCATTATAATATATATGAACATAGAAGATATTTAAGGGTGATTAATTGAAGACAATAAAAGAAATTAATGAAAAAATAAGAAAAGGAGAAGTTGTTGTTCTTACAGCAAAAGAACTTTGTAATATGATAAGAAAAGGAGAAAAAATTAAGGATGTTGATGTTGTTACTACAGCAACATGTGGAATTATGAGTGGAACAATGGCGGTATTTTCATTTAAAGTGGCAGAAAAAGGAGTTTTTATAAAAGCAAAAGAAGTCTTAATGAATGGAATTCCAGTATTTCCTGGACCTTGTCCAAATGAAAGAATTGGATATATTGATGTAATACTTTATGGACCAAGTGTAAGTATTTATAATGAAAAATATGGAGGAGGAGAATTAATAAAGGATTTAATAGATGGAAAATATATTGATGTATATGTTAAAAGTATTGAGGGAAAGGAAATTGAGAGTAAAATTAAGCTAGATGAAATGATTTATGCTAAATTAATTACTACAAGATCTTGTTATAAGAATTATATGGCATTTATAAATCCAAGAGAAGAATCGATAAGAACTATATTTTCTGTAATTCCAATGAAGAAAAATATGATTACAGTTTCAGGATGTGGAGAGTTAAATCCGCTAGAAAAAGATCCATTATTTAAAACTATTGGAATAGGAAGTAAAATACTAGTAAATAAAGCTATTGGTTATGTTATAGGAACTGGAACAAGATCAGTAAAAGAAAGACCAAATTTATCTTTATGTGCTAATATAAAGGGAATGTCATCTTATTTTATTGGTCAGTTTATTACTTCTTTTGGACCTGAAATTTATAATACTATTGCTATTCCTATTCCAGTATTAAATGAAGAAATATTAAGTAATGTTAAGAAAACAGATGAAGAAATAATTTTACCAATAGCTGATGTATATGATAGAAGTATAATTGATTATTCTAATTATGCAAATGTATGGCAAGGAACTGATATAGAAATAAAACATTATGAAGATATATGTAAAAATTGTAAAATAGATCCATGTCCAGTTTCTTTACTTTGTCCAACTAGAGCATTTAATAATAAAGTAGTTAATAAATCATTATGTTTTGAATGTGGAACATGTACATGGTTATGTCCAAATGGAGCATTTAAAGCAAATTTAGGAAAAATAAAATTTAAAGATATAGAAATTCCTATATCATCAAGATTATCATGCTTAAAAAAAGCAGAAATTCTTGCTAATTATTTAAAATCTATTATAGAAAAAGGAGAATTTTATTTAAATGAGCCTTCAGATAAAATCTTAATATGAAGGTAAAGTTTTCTTCACCTGGAAAGATTACTTTATTTGGAGAACATGCAATTGTATATGGAAGACCAGCTATTGTAAGTGCTATTAATAAAAGAGTATATGTATCAATGGAGAAAAGAGATGATGATTTTATAAAAATAATATCAGATTTATCATCAGATTTTATTTCAATTAATGAAATAAGTAACTATAAAGGATCACTAATATATATTATTAAAGCAATTGAAATATTATCAAAATATACTGGAAGAAAAAAAGGAGTAAATATTATTATAAACTCAGAAATGCCAATTAGTGCAGGACTTGGAACATCAGCAGCAGTTTCTATTGCAACTATTGCAGCATATTCAAGAATAATAGATTATAATATAAGTATAAGTGAAATTGCAAAACTTGGTCATAAGGTTGAATTAGAAGTACAAGGAATAGCAAGTATAATGGATACTACAATTTCAACTTTTGGAGGTACTATGTATATAAAGCCTAATGTTACTATTGAGAAAATAAAGATAGATTATGAAATTCCATTTATTTTAGGATATATAAAAAGAGAATATAATACTGCATATATGGTAAATAAAGTTAAATCTCTTATGAATGAAAATAAAGAAATTATTGAAAAAATTATGGAGACAATAGGATTAATAGTAGAAGAAGGAAAAAAAGCAATATTAGAAAAAAACATAGAAAAAATTGGATTATTAATGAATATAAATCATGGACTTTTAGATTCTTTAGGAGTATCAAATAAGGAATTAAATGATATGGTTTATTTAGCAAGAAAAGCAGGAGCTTTAGGTGCAAAACTTACTGGTGCAGGAGGTGGAGGTTGTATAATAGCATTATGTCCAAATAATGAGAGTATAAAAAATAACATTTGTAATGCCATAGAATCTATAGGAGGAAAAGTTATTCCAATATTACTATCAGAAGAAGGATTAAAAGAAGAAGACTAAAAAAGTAATATAAATAACTCTTTAAATAATTCTTTTTATGATTAATAAAGAAGAAATCATTAATAAGCTAAAAAAAGTAATGGATCCAGAACTTGGTATGAGTATTATTGATGCAAATATGGTAAGAAATATTTCTATTGATGAAAATAATAATATAAAAATAGTATTAGCTTTAACTTCACCATCATGTCCATTATTAGATAAAATTAAAGAAGATATATTATCAAATTTAAAAGAAATACAAGGAGTAAATAATATTGAAATAATAACAGAAGTAATGCCTGAAGAAGAAGCTAAAAAATTACTAAGTAAAATAAGAATAAGAAAACTTCCAAAAATGAATATTAAAAGAATTATTGCTATTTTATCAGGAAAAGGAGGTGTAGGAAAATCATCTATAACTTCATTAATAGCAGTAACATTAGCAAATATGGGATATAAAGTTGGAATACTAGATGCTGATATTACTGGATCAAGTATTTCAAAAATATTTGGAGTAAAAGTAACACCATTTATAGTTGAAGGAAAAATTATACCACCAAAATCAAAAAAAGGAATAAAAATTATATCAATGAATTTAATTCTTCTAGATGAAGAATCTCCAGTTATATGGAGAGGACCACTTATAAGTAGTGCTATAAGACAGTTTTATACTGATGTAGATTGGGGAGAATTAGATTATTTACTTATAGATTTACCACCTGGAACAAGTGATGCTCAATTAACAGTAATGCAAATTCTTCCTTTAGATGGTGTTATTATAGTTACATCACCACAAGAACTTGTAGGAACAATAGTAGCAAAAGCTATGAATATGTCTATATCTCTTGGTATTCCAATATTAGGAGTAATTGAAAATATGTCATATATTACTTGTCCTAAATGTGGAGAAAAAATAAGTATTTTTGGAGAATCAAAAGGAAAAATAATTGCAGAAAAAATAAATACTAAATTCCTTGGATCAATACCAATAGATCCAAAGCTTACTATTGCATGTGATAAAGGTATTATTGAAGATTATGAAAATAAAGAAATCTTCTCAATATTAAAAGAAATCATAGAGACTATTTCTCTATAAATTGTAATAATATAATGGCTATAGTTATAAAGAATATTCCATAGTAAAATGCATAAGAGCTTTTCATAGTAAATAAAATACCAGCAATAATATTTGTTGGTAATGTTAATATCCCTAATATCATATTATAAATTCCATATGCAGTTGCTTTATGTTCATTACTAATTAGACTTGGTATTAATGCTCTTTGTGAAGTTTCTACAATTCCTTGATGAAGACCAAACATTATTACTCCTAATAAAATTCCAAGTATATTATTAGTAAAAGCTATTATCATAAAGGATATTAAAAGAAATAAATATCCTAATTGAAGTGTTTTTCTTCTACCAATTCTATCAGAAAGTTCTCCAGCAGGTATTCCAGTTATTACATGAAAAATTTGAATTATTGCATATAATAAAGGAATAATTTCTTCTGCTATACCAATTTCTATTGCTCTTAACATTATAAAAGCATAACTAATTGCTCCAATAGAGTAAAAACCAACTGAAAATAAATATTTTATAAATTTTTTATTTAAATGAAATTTTTCTTTTTTAGCTATAGTCTTAGTTATAATCTTAGGTTCTTTTACAAATATTATTAATATTAATATTGCAATAATTCCAGGAATAGCTGTAAAAAAGAATGTTCCTCTATATCCTAAAATTGCTAATAAAGGAAAAGCTAATAGTGGTCCAATAACTGCTCCTAATTGATCTAGTGTTCTATGTATTCCAAATGCTCTTCCAATTTTATTCTCAACTGTACTTTCAGCAATAATTGCATCTCTTGATGGTGTTCTAATTCCCTTTCCTATTCTATCAGTAATTCTAATGATTAATACATGAAGCCAATCATAAGAAATTCCTAAAAATGGTTTTATTATATTTGAAATTCCATAGCCTATAACTACTATTTTTTTTCTTTTTCCTATTTTATCTGATATATATCCTGAAATACTTTTAAAAATAGATGATATACTTTCTGCAGCTCCTTCTATTACTCCAATTATATCTGCAGTTACTCCTATTTGATATACTAAAAATAATGGTAAAATTGCAAGAACTATTTCAGTACTTATATCAGTAAAGAAGCTTACAATTCCAAGAAATAATACAGTAGAAGAAATACCAATTCTTTCAAGTACTTTTTGCATATTTCACAGCTCTATCAATAAGCTCTTCTACTTTTCCTAAATAGTTTTCAGGCTTCATAAGCTCATCTATTTCTTTTTCAGAAAGATATTTCATTACTAATTCATCTTCTTTAATTACTTCTTTTAGTGATTTTCCTTCATTAAATGCTTTCATTGATAATTTTCTCAAAATTTCATGTGCTTTTTGTCTTCCTAATCCTTTTCTTGCTAATGCCATCATAATTGCTTCTGATAATATTGCTCCTTTTGTTATTTCTAAATTTCTTTTCATATTTTCAGGAAATATTCTTATATTTTCAATAACTCTATTCATTGTTTCAATCATTTCATCTAATATTATAAAAGTTAATGGAATAATGAATCTTTCACTACTTGAATTTGTTAAATCTCTTTCATGCCATAATGGTATATTTTCAAGTGCAGTAATTAAAAATCCTCTTATTACTTTAGCTAATCCACATACTTTTTCACAATCTACAGGATTTTGTTTATGAGGCATTGTACTACTTCCAACTTGTTCTTTTCCAAATCCTTCTGCAATCTCAAGAATTTCTGTTCTCTGTAAATTTCTTATTTCAGTAGCAATTCTATCAAGACTAGATGCTAATATTCCTGCCCAACATATTAATTCAGCAATTCTATCTCTACATATTATTTGTGTAGAAATTTCAGCTTCTCTTAATCCAAGTTTTTCCATTACTTTTTTCTCTATTTCAATTCCTTTATCTCCAAAACTTGCCATTGTTCCAACTGCACCACTCATTTTTCCAACAAGAACTCTTTTCTTAATTTCATTTAATCTTTCTAAACTTCTTCCTATTTCAGCTGCATAAACTGCTATTTTAAATCCAAGAGTAATTGGTAAAGCATGTTGTCCATGTGTTCTTCCAACCATTATTAATTTTTTATTTTTTATAGCTAAATCACATAATTTATCTCTAAAATTTCTTAATTTATTTTCAATAATTGAAATTGCTTCTTTAATTATTAAAGCCCATGATGTATCTACAATATCATAACTTGTAGCACCCCAATGAACATATTTTCCATATTTTCCACATTCTTCAGCTAAAACTTCAACCATTGCCATTATATCATGATGTATTTTCTTTTCTTTTTGTTTTACTTTTTCTATAGTAACAAAATCAATTTTTGCTTTTCTTTTTATTTCTTCAGCTGCTTCTTTTGGAATTTCTCCAAATTCAGCTAAAACTTCAGCTAAAGTTGCTTCAACATCAAGCATTTTTTGAAGTCTATAATTTTCATCAAATATTCTTCTTATTTCTTCACTTCCATATCTTCCAGTATCTATTGGACAAATTGGCATAATTATTTTTAATAAAAAATTTTAGATAAAAAATTTCTTATTAAAATATATGGAAGAAATAAATATTATAGATATTGATGATATTAGAGCATTAGATGAAAATGCAGAATTTTTTGGAATTTCAAGAATTCAGTTAATGGAAAATGCAGGAAAAGGTGTTGTTGATTCTATATTAAAAAGAATGAATGTTAAAGGGAAAAAAGTTTTGATTATTGCATATACTGGAAATAAAGGAGGAGATGGTTTTGTTGCTGCAAGACATTTATTATACCATGGAGCAATAGTAAATGTAATATTATTATCTAAGCCTGAAAATATTTCTACTGAAGAAGCAAGAAAAAATTATTTCATTTTAGAAAAATTCATAAAAATTTATTGTACTAATGATTTAAGTAATTTAGTAGAATTATTTGAAAATGCAGATATTATTATAGATGCAATGCTTGGAACAGGTGCAAGAGGTGAGCCAAAAGAGCCTATAAGAACTGCTATTGAGCTTTGTAATAAATCAAAAGCATTTAAAGTTGCCATAGATATTCCAACAGGAATTGATCCTATTACTGGAAAGCCATCAAAATTTACATTTAAAGCTAATCTTACTGTAACACATCATAAATTAAAATCATGTTTATTAAGTGAAGAAGCAAAATCATTTGTAGGAGATATAGATGTTATTAGTATAGGTATTCCACCTGAACTTGAATTATTTGCAGGACCTGGAGATTTAAAGCTTGCATATAAACCAAGAGATATTTATTCACATAAAGGAGAAAATGGAAGAGTATTAGTAGTTGGAGGTTCTCATAGATATTCTGGTGCTCCTGCTTTAGCAGCTTTAGCTGCTTTAAGAACTGGTATTGATCTTTCAATAATTGCAGTACCTTATTGTATTGCTAATGCTATTAGATCATATTCTCCTGATTTAATTGTACAACCACTACCTTCAAAATATATTTTAGATATGGATTCTATAGAATTATTAAAAGAAGAAGCAAAAAAAGTAGATGCTATTATAATTGGAATGGGATTAGGAACTGAAGATGCTACAATTATAACAGTAAGAGAATTTATTAAATATTTAAATGAAATAGGAAAACCAGTAGTTATAGACGCTGATGCTATAAAAGCATTAAGTAATTATGAAATATCATTTAGTAAAGCAATTTTAACACCTCATGCAGGTGAATTTTATATTTTAACTAAGGAAAAATTACCAGAAGAAAGAGATGAAGGATGGAGAAAAAGAATAGAAATTGTAAAAAAATGGGCACAAAAGCTTAATGCAGTAATATTACTAAAAGCACATTATGATATAATTACTAATGGAAAGAAAGTAAAAATAAAAACTATAGGAAATCCTGGAATGACAGTTGGAGGAACTGGAGATGTATTAGCTGGAATAGTTGGAGGTTTCTTAAGTAAAGGTATAGAGCCATTTAGAGCAGCAGTTGCAGCATCTTTTTTAAATTCATATATAGGTGATTTATTAGCAAGTGAAATTGGTTATCATTATACTGCAAGAGATATTATTAATAAAATACCTGAAGTATTAAAAAAATTTGGAGTTTAAATAATTGATGATATCTTTCTAACAATATTTCTTATTGTGACTTCTGATACATGAGTACTTTTTGCAATTTTACTTTGACTTAATTTTCTTCCTAGTATTAATGCAGCATAATAAACTACTGCAGCTGCAAATTTATATGGAACTCTACCATTTAATAAACCATATTCTTTTGTTTTTCTTATTATTTCTAAGCTTTTCTTAAATACTTCTTCATCTGCACCTACACTACTACATATTTTTGATAGATATGCTTCAGGTTCCATTAATGTATTTTTTACTATTTTATTCATTATGATATATTTATATACTCTCCATACATCTTTTTTATCACATGAATCAATCATTTCATCTAAAGTTCTTGGTATTCCATTAATTTTACATGCAACATAAAGTGATGCAACTATTGTAGCTTTTATTGGAAGTCTCTTTTTTATTTTTCTTACTTTTTTGAATATAGTAAGAGCTTCATCTTTTATAAAATTAGGAATATTTAGTTTAGAAACTAATCTATTAAGCTCATTTATAGCAGTTCTTAAAACTCTTTCTTCATAACCTCTACTTATAAGAGCTAATTTCTTTAATCTTATTACTTTTACTCTTTCTTCTTTTTTATTTTTTATTATTTCATCATTATTTTTAATAAGATGATAACGATAGAAATCACATGAATGATCCTCAATTACTAAACCACAATTTCTACATATAAGTTCTCCTTTATCTGATATTAATTGTTCACTACCACAAAGAGAACACTTCATAAAATTAAGTTGTACATATATACTTTTTTTAAGTTTTTATCTATTCTTACAAAGGAAAAAAGAAAAATTATAGAAAAAGAAAAGTCTAGAATTATTTACAATTTTTTACAGAAAGCACAAAATGATTTGAGTATTTTACTATAATGTAATTTATTATTATTGGTATTATTGAAATAAGTAAAATCCATAAAGAAATAGGAATTCCATAAATATTTATTAAAAATGTTTTTAATGGACCATAAATTATAGCATTACATAGTGCAAAAACAATACCAGAAATTAATCCTATTAAAGCTCCATACTTTAATTTCTTACCATTTGCTATTAATCCAATTATTGTTACTGGAGCAAGAGGAATAAGGATTACTGATGATAAAACTGACATTTCAACAATAAAACCAGGTCTTAAAAATGCTATTAGTCCAGCTATTAATGAGAATATTATTACTACAATATTACTAATAGCTAAGATATTTTTACTTAATCTTCTTTCAAAGAAATCTCTAATAATTGAAGATGTAACACTTAATATTATTGAATTTGCTGTAGAAATAGCAGCAGCTACTATAGATATGAAAATAAATGATGCTATTAATGGATTAAAAGTAAGTAGTAATGTAGGAGTAACTGCATCTCTATTAGTTATATATGGTAATAATCCTATATTTGTTAATCCTTTTGCTATCATTCCTATAATAACAACAATTAATGTATAAGAAAATCCATATATAGAAAAGTACTTAATCATATTTTTAAGTACTTTTTCATTTGCTGGCATATATAATCTCTGAACTACTTGAGGATTTGTTATTGCAAAAAATATCCATGGAATAGTATATGCTAGAAAAGTATTAATAGACCAAAATGATGATAATCTCACATCATTTATAATACTAAAATCTGGAATTTTACAAATAGTTAAACCTAAAAATAAAAATGCTGCAGTTATCATTAAAATTGCTTGATATGCATCTGTAGTTGCAACACTCCATATTCCAGCTAGTATAGTCCATAGTAATGTAAGAAATGTAGCAATAATTATACCAAATCCATAATTTAAACCTATACTTTCAAATATTACACCTATTCCAATTATTTGAGCAGAAACATATGGTATTAATGCTAATAAGTAAACAATAGCTATAAAATGTCTAATTATTTTACTTTCATATAAATCAGAAATCATTTCTGATGGACTTATCCATTTTCTTTCTCTTGCTAATTTCCATATTTTTTGAGAAAATATTGTTAAAATAGATATTGTAGCAACTAAATAAGCTAATTCAAATCCTAAAGCACCTATGCCTGTTGTATATGTAAGTCCAACAAGACCAACCATCATAAATGCACTATATGTTGTTGCAGCATAAGTCATGGATGCTAAAAAACTTCCAAGCCTATAATTTCCTACAAAATATTCACTAGTGGATTTTACTCCAAATCTTTTAGAAAATAAGGCAATTATTGTTCCTATTATCATATAAAGAGATAATAAAATTGAAAATTCTAAGAGCATATTATTTTCCCCTTATATAAATCATTGTTATTATTATCCAAATAAGTGTCATTATTGTCCAATAAGTAAATAAAAGATACCATTTGGTATTAATTAATATAGTGTATGGTATTATATAGAATAATAACATAAATATTATGAATGTGATAACATAGATTTTATTCATATGATTCACTAGGATAATATTTATGTATAGACTGAATCTTATATAAATTTTATATTAAAGACAAAGAAAATTATTCACAATAATTGAGAGGATGAGGATGAAAAAATCATCAATAATATTTTCATCTCTTGTATCTTTGTATTTCTTTGCTTTAGTTCATAGAGTTGGAATTGCAGTTATAGCAATTGATATGATGAAAGAATTTTCTGCTAATGCTTCACTTATTGGATTAATGTCATCCATGTATTTTTTCCCATATGCAATATCTCAAATACCTGTTGGAATAATGCTTGATAGAATTGGTGTAAGAAAAACTATTGTAATTTTATCTTCTATTGCATGTATTGGAAGTCTTATATTTTCCTTATCTCCATCATTAGAATTAGTTTCTTTAGGAAGAGCAATGATAGGATTTGGTGTAGGTGGATACTATGTTTCAGGATATAAAGCTATTTCTATATGGTTTAATCAAAGAAAATTTGCTACACTTACAGGAACATTTACATCCTTGGGGAATTTAGGTGCTATATTTGCTACTTTTCCATTAGCTATAATAACATTATATATAGGATGGAGGTATTCTTTTTTATTAATAACTATTATTATGATAATATTAACAATATTAGCATGGATTTCTATTGAGGAATATAAATCTAAGGAATTCTATTCAAAAAGAAGTATTATTTCAGATTTAAAGATAGTTTTTTCACATAAGGAATTTATTTTACTTTCAATTATACCATTTTTTGCTTATGGTCTTACTTTAAGTTTTCAAGGACTTTGGGGAGGACCATTTTTAGCTGATGTTTATAATATGGATAAATCTACTGTAGGAATATTGTTATTATTTATAAGTATTGGATTTATAATTTCAAGTCCATTATCAGGTTATATTTCAGATAAAATTAGAAAAAGAAAACCAAATCTAATATTTGGAGTAGCTATAAATGCAATATTTTGGATAATATTATCAATTTTTGGAAATAAATTAAATATCTTATCAATTGCTATATTATTATTTTTACTTGGATTTTCATATGGATTTTTTAATGTTTATATGGTTATTTCAAAAGAAATATTTACTTCAGATATTAGTGGAACAAGTGTTGCTTCACTTAATTTATTTAATTTTATAGGAGCTGGATTTTTCCAATATGTAATGGGTATAATAATATCAGAAAGAAGTTTTTCATCATATCAAAATTATTTCATAATTGCTTCTATATTAATGTTAATTACTATAATTCCTGCATTAAAAATAAAAGAAAGTTATAAAACATAAAATAATTTGTGAAAGCAAATATTAGAGATAGAATTTTATTATTACTTTCAATAAAAGAAGAAGGAAAGTATATTGATTTTGAGCATATATTTGAAAAAGTTTCAAGAGATGAAAAAAGAAAAATTTCAAAGGAAGAAATAGTTAATGAAATAAATTCTATGATAAATGAAGGTTTAATATTATATCATAATGGTTATGCAATTACTGAAAAAGGAATGAAAAAATTAATGGAAAGACTTCCTATTGTAGGAGATCAACTTAATTTATCATATAGATTAGTCTTATTAGCAAAGCAATATTATCCTAAAATATACAATTATATAATTCCCTTTTTAATAAATAGACCTGTAAGTGTTATAAAAGTATTTAGTGATGATGAAGATCCTATAGGAAAAATAAAACCATTATTTGTAAGATATGCACGTTATAAACCAAAACCAATTTTTATTTCAATAAATAATAAAGATGACTTAATAAATTATGTTAATGATCATGCCATAGATTTCATACCATATGTTCATAAATTTGATATGAAAGAACCAGATTGGTTTATAATTGATCTAGATGCAGGTGAAGGACTTATAAAAGAAGGACTACTTGCTATAAAATTTATTGCTAATGAAATATATCAATTTTTATTAGAAAATGAAGTAAAATCATATTTGAAGTTTAGTGGATCAAGAGGAATACAAATATGGGCTTCTTTTGATAATTCAAAAATTCCAGGATCTGATTTATTTGCTACTTATAGATTAATAATTCAAAAAATACAAAATAAAATTGAAGAAAGAATTTCAAAATCTCAAGCACCAAAGGAACTTTTACCTTTTATTAAAAAAGGATTAACAACTTCTATAGTAGCAAAAAAAGAAGAAAGAAAGTATAAAGTCTTATTGGATTGGAGTTCTATGAAGCCATATGGAGATGTAAGAGCTCCTTATAGTATACATTATAAAACAGGATTAATTTCATGTCCAATTGATCCAAATAAAGTAATGGATTTTCAAATAGAATATGCAAAACCAGATAATGTTTTAAATAACATAAATAAAATATCAAAATATTTTGAAATAGAAAAATCAAATCCATTAAAATTATTAAATACTTTAAATATAATTTAATTATGATTGAAAAAATAATAGAATTTATTAGTAAAATAAAAGGTATTGAAGATGTTATTTTATTAACAGAAGAACAGAAAAATGAAATAATGAAAATTGAAGAAAAAGCTGAAAAATCTATGTTAATGGGTCTTATGCCAGGAATAAATCAAGGTGTTAGAGAAGCTATTTCTAGAAAATTTACACTTGCTGCAATAACAAATAATGATTTTGAATGGCCAGAAAAAGGAACAGTAAAATTTGTTTTTGAAGGAAAAATAATAGGAGAAGATGTAAGAGGAAAAGAACTTGAAAAATTAAAAAAAGAAGGTAAGAAAATTATTGGAGATGTATTTGTATTATATGATGAAAAAAATCTAAGAAAAGCTAAACTTATTGTTTCTTCTTTAGAACTTCCATGGATAAAAGAAATTCCTTATGCAAAAAATGTAGTAATTGGTAGCCCTTCACCTCCTACAGATCTTTATATTAAAAAAATAATGAATAAAAATGGAGAAGGAAAAGGAACCATATTGATTGGTTTTGATAAAGAATAAGAAATAGAATAATAAAAAATATTTTATGAGTGAAGATTTACTAAAAGAAATAAAATCTTTAATATTATCTGGAGATAGTAAAAAAATAATTGAGATTATAGAAAAAGCAATGAAATATTATTCTATTGAAGATATAATAAATAAGGGAATTTTAGAAGCATGGAAAGAATTTAGTAAAATTTATGAGAAAAATCCTATTGAAGCATTTAAAATTTGGGATATTTCATATTTAGCTACTAAAAAAGCATTAAAAGTTATAGAATCTCATACAAAGCCAGGAGAAGAAATAGTCATTATAGCAACTGCTAAAAGTGAAGGACATTTATTAATGAAGGAAATAGTAACTACTTATATTAAATCATTAGGATTTAATGTTATTTCTTCAAAAGGTATAAATATTGATGATTTAAAAAATCCATTAGTAAAATTCTTAGTATTATCATGTACTCAAGATGATACAGAAAAAGAGCTAAAAGAAATTATAGAAAAAATAAGATCAATAAGATCAGATTTAAAAATAATTGCAGGAGGAAGAATAGCAGATAGAATAGGAGCAGATTATGTTGTATCTGATTTATTAGAATTAAAAAATATCTTATTAAAATGATTTTTCTTGGAATTGATTTAGCAGCATTAGAAAAAAGACCTTCTGGTTATTGTATTTTAGAAAAGATAAATAATGAATTACTATGTAAAACTGGAGTTATTAAAAAGGATAATGAAATAATTAAATTAGCTTATGAAAATAAGCCAATAGTTATTTCAATAGATTCACCATTATCTTTTTCTAAAAATGGAAAAGCATTTAGATTATGTGATATAGAAGCAAGAAGAAGAGGATTTATGGTTTTACCATTAAATATACCAAGTATGAAATTATTAACCTTAAGAGGAATAAGAATTAAAGAAGAATTAAGTAAAATGGGATTTGAAGTAATAGAAGTATTTCCAGCAGGTGCTTTTAAATCATTAAATATTCCTTCACCAAAAAGAGATTTCAAAAAAGCAATTGAAGGATTAAAGAAAATAGGTTTAAAGTTTAGTAATGTTAAAACAATTCATGAATTAGATGCAATCATATCAGCTTATACTGCATATAAATATTATAAGAAAGAAGTAATAATTCTAGGAGATCAAGAAGGAACAATTGTTTTTCCCTTATAGTATTTACACATATTATTTAAAATACATTCTTTACATTTTGGTTTTTTTGCATTACAAGTATATTTTGCTAAAAACCAAAATAATAACCAAATTTTTTCATCATCTTCTTCTAATGGTAAGAATTCTTTTAATGCTTTTTGAATTTCACTATAGTTTGCTTTTTCACTAACTAATCCTAATCTTTTTGCTATTCTCTTCATATGAGTATCTACAACAAAGTATTCTTTTTGACCAAATAAACTACTCATTATTACATCTGCAGTTTTTTCTCCAATTCCATCTATTTCTAAAAGTTTCTTTCTTATTTCTTCTTTTGGATATGATAAAATTTTTCTTAAATCTCCTCCATAATTTTCAACTATGAATTTAGAAACTTTTATTATTCTATTAGCTTTTATATTATGAAGACCTCCTGGCTTTATTATTTCACTTAATTCCTTAGGATCTAATTTACTTAAGGTAAAAGGATCAATAGAATAGTGTTTTTTAAGTGAAATATAAGCTCTTCTTGTATTGATACTTGATGTATTTTGTGATAAAATTGTAAAAATTAAGTGTTTAAAAAGATCTGAAGAAATTTCTTTATAATTTAATTCCTCATTATCTTTCCACAAATATTTATAATATCTTTTTTCAAGTTCCTTTATTAATTCCTTAGGAAATTTCATAAAATTTTATTAATATTAATTATATTTATTTTTTAAGAGAAAATGAAAATAAGAGCACATGTATTCATAAGTGGAAAAGTACAAGGAGTATTCTTTAGAGCATGGACTGAAGAAGAAGCATTAAAAAGAGGAATATGCGGATGGGTTAGAAATTTAGCAGATGGTAGAGTAGAAGCTATTTTTGAAGGTGAAAAAGAAGCTGTAGAAGATATGATAAGATTATGCTGGATTGGACCACCAGGAGCAAAAGTAAAGGATGTTAAAGTAATATATGAAGATTATAAAGGAGAATTTCAAGATTTCAGAATACTTTATGGATTATACTAGCTATTTATTAATTACAACAAAAATCTTATCTTTTAAGATAAATAAGTGAAATTAAAATTATAATTGTCTATTAAGAAATTAAACTATCCTAAGTAATTCTTTTTCTTTAAGATTAAGAGAGATTTAAATCAGTAAGTTTTAATTGTCTTCCTTTTTCTTTTAATGAAATTATAATTTCATAAGCTTCTTCAATACTATTAAATCTAAGATTTTTTATTTTTTCAAAATTCCAACCAGTACATTTTATAGCAGAAATAAATGATGCATAACCTACAGCTTTACTCCAATCTCCATATCTTATATATGATGCAAGAAAACTTCCAGCCCATGTATCTCCTGCACCTGTAACATCAATTAATAGATTTTTTGTAATTGCAGTCATAGCTGGAATAAATTCTATTCCTTTTTCTGAGCTTATTATTGTTCCAATTTCTCCTAAAGTTAAAACTATTATTTTTGATTTAATCTTCTTTAAAGCTTCAGCTACTGTCTCTATTCCTATTAGAGCACGAAGCTCTTTTTCATTTAATATGAATATATCTGATAAATTAGCAGCATTAAGAATATAATTTCTATTTGTAGATTTATTAAGATAATGAATAGATGAATTAAGTGATATAATTATATCAGGATAATGCTTTCTAATTTCTTTTATCATTTTTTCTACTTTAGGAGGATTCATTGGTGCAATATGTATTGCTTTTGTATTTCTTCTAATAATCTTAATCAATTCATTTGTTGTTATTTTTGATCCTGCACCAATTATTACTTCTTTATATTTTGGATTCCAATTCTTATCGTAAACTATAAAGAATTTTGTACTTTCTCCTTTTACTCTTTTTATTATAGGATATTCAAAATCAAAAACATCTTTAAATTTATAATCCTCTCCTATAGCAGAGAAAATAGCAATATTTTTATAAATAGTTCTAGCTCCCATAGCAGCATATAGTGCTGCTCCTCCTGGCTGTACTACTTCTCCATGAATATTTCTTATTTTATCTATGGAGACATGACCAACGAAAAGAATTTCTGTCACGTTTTACTCATAAAGTTTTGAGTATATAAGAGATTGGGGGTCTAATTGAAGGAGTTTTTATATTCAACTACAAAATTAATAAAAGAATTACTATCATTTCCTGAATCTACAAAAGCCTATGGATTTAATGAAATAATAGATATTAATTCAATAAAAGAAATTAATGAATCTTATGAAGAAAAAATCTCTGCTATAGATGGAGGTACAAGTGAAATAATAAGATTACCAACATTTTCTATTGTATTAAATAGAATCTATTGTAATTGTTTTATTGGAATGAAAAAATTAGATTACTTTGATAGATGTACATTTATTTCATTAACAAGAATGATAAATGATAATGGAAAAATACTTTATGAGACAAAAATTCTTCATTTTATTGAAGGTAAATTAAATATTAAATTCCCTATAGTAGATTCTTATTCAGAAGAAATGAGAATTGGAAAAAATAGAGGAGATATATCAAGAGTTATATCCATGGCTAGAAGATTTGGAGAATGGGAATTTGTAAGAAATGCCTTAAAATCTGGAGCAAAAATTATACTAATGGATGGTTCTCTTCAAACATCATTTCCTGGTGAAAGTGAATTTGTAAGAAATATTTATGATGAAATTGAAAAGAATAATTCAATAATAGCAGGTTTATCAAAAACTTCAACAATTTTTACAGAAAATGGTCTTCCAATTTCTGGATTTTTAGAATATTTAGGAAGAAAAAAAGGACTTTTAAAATGGGCAGTAAAAATAGGCAAATCTGAAGAATGGGCAAGTAGAGCAATTATATATTTTGTAAAACTACATGAGAATTCAGATAGATGTTATAGACTTGATGTATATGAAAAAGCAAATGAAGAAGATATTGAAAAATTATTATCATCTTTAGCTTTAAATTCAAAATACTTTGCTTATCCAGGATATCCATATGCTTTAATAGATGCTCATAATCTTGCTAGAGTTGGAAGAGATGAAGCACTATACATAAGAAACTTAATTTTTGATTTATTAGATATAGAAGATATTAGGAAATTAGAGGAATCTGAACAAATTGCTCATAAAATATTAGATGAGTTGGGTTGATATGACAATAGTTGGTTCAATTGTTGAAGGAAATAGTAAATACTTAATAATGAGAGAAAGAAAAAGTGCAGATTTAGAATTAGGAGAACTTGTAGTTGTAGATGATGAAAAAAGAAAATATATATGTATGGTTTATAATATTGAATATGGAGTTCTTTTAGAACATGGAAGATTATATACAAGTGCAGGAACAATTATTGAAGGAACAAATCCAAAATTAGAATTTCCTAATGATGATTTGAGAATATTTCGTAAAATTTACTTAAAACCACTAATAGAAATTTATAATGGAAAATATAGAAGTCCAAAATCTATACCAAAGCTATTCTCTACTGTAAGAAAAATAGAAAAAGAAGATTTATCATTTATAAAAGAACCTGAAACAAAAATATTTTTAGGAAAAATAAGAAGTGGAGGAAGAGTATTAGATTTTAATTACTATATGAATGGAGAAGAAATGATTTCTCATCATACTATAATAGCTGCTCAAACTGGAAGAGGAAAATCAAATTTAGTTAAAGTAATGCTTTGGGAAATAATGAATCATGGAAAATTTGGAATTTTACTACTTGATATTCATAATGAATACTTTGGTGTAGGAAGTAATAAAGGTCTTAAAGATCATCCAAATGCAGATAAGTACTTAGTTTATTACTCTAAAAATCCTCCTCCAGGTCATAAAAAACTAAAAGTAAGTCTAACTGCTATTGATCCTGAAGATCTCTTTGGAATAATTGAACTTTCAGAAGCTCAAAAAGAAGCTATTAGTATCTATAAAAGAAATTTCAAAGAAAATTGGATAAGAGAGCTTATGCGTAGAGATATTAGTAATATAGCACAATCTACTTTAAGATCATTAAGAAGAAAAATTGGAAATTTATTTAGAATAAGAATATCAGATACTGGAGAACCATATTGTGAAGATGAAATTTTTAATTTTGAAAAAATTGGAGAAAGAACAATAATTGATATTGCAAATGCTCTTGAAAATGGAAAAATTGTTATAATTGATGGATCATCAATTCCAGATGAAACTGGACTAATAATAATGAGTGCAGTAATGAGAGAAGTTTTCAAAAGATATGAAAACTATAAAGATCAAGGAATATTAAAAGATAAAGTACAAATTGGTGTAGTTCTTGAGGAAGCTCCAAGAATATTAGGAGAACTCTATGATAAAAATATATTTGGAAGAATTGCAAGAGAAGGAAGAAAATTTAAGATTGGACTAATAGCAGTAACACAAATGGTATCTGTAATACCTGATGAGATTTTAGCAAATATTGGAACTAAAATAATAATGGGAAATGAAATGAAGAAAGAAAGATCAAAATTAATAGAAAATTCTCCTCAAGATTTATCTGATTATGATTATATAATTGCAGGATTAGAAAAAGGAGAAAGTATTGTAAGCTCAATATTTACAAAATTCCCAGTTCCAATTTATACACCTTTATTTGATGATATTGCAAAAAGTGAAAAAGAAAAATCTGAAATTGTTATATTCTAGGTTGAGAAGATGAAGTTTGCTCATATGGCGGATATACATTTAGGAGCTACTTCAGATCCAAAACTTAGAGAATTAGAAATTAATACCTTAAGAAAAGCTTTTGAAATATGTATTAAAGAAAATGTTGATTTTATACTAATTTCTGGAGATTTATTTCATGTAAATATTCCAGATCTTTCTCTAGTAAAAGAAGTAGTAAGAATAATGAAAAAAGTAATTGAAAATAAAATAAAAATTTATGTAGTTTATGGAAGTCATGATTATTCTCCTAATGCTGTATCAATAGTAGATATACTTGAGGAAGTTGGTATAATTACAAGAGTAGGAAGAGGAAAAATTGAAGGAGGATTATTTAGACCTGAAGTAATAGTTGATGAGAGAAGTAATGCTGTAATAACAGGAATATCTGCAAGAAAATTATCATTAGAAAGAGAAGTATTCAAAATTTTAGATAGAGAATACTTATCATCATTAAAAGGATATAAAATATTTATGTTTCATACAGCAATAGATGAATTAAAAAGAAAAGGAGAACATTATGAAGGAATATCTTCTACAGATTTACCAAGTGGATTTGATTATTATGCAGGAGGACATATGCATAGAAGAATAGAATATGGAAAAATATTCTATCCTGGTCCTCTTTTTACTGGATGGGGAGTAGATCTAGAAAATACAGTAAAAGGAGAAAGAAGAGGATTTTATATAGTTGAAAATGGAAAGCCTAAGTTTATTGATTTAACACCATTTGAAGGTATATATAAAGAAATAAATGTAACAGGAAGATCAGCATTTGAAGTTAATAATTTACTTAAAGAGTTTATTGAAAAAACTGATGTGAAGAATAAAGTTATTGTATTAAAAGTCTATGGTGAGCTTATAAGAGGAAAAACAAGTGATATTGATTTTTCATATATAAAAAGTGAAATAATGAAAAGAGGAGCAATTTACTTACATTTAAATAGAAGTCAATTAAGATCTAAAGAATTTGAAATAATAATTTCAAAAGATAGTAATTCAGAAAAAGTAGAAGAAGAAATCTTTATGGAAGTATTAAAAGGAAAGAAATTTAATGAGAAAAAACTTCTATCATTAGAATTACCAAAAGCATTATTTAATCAATTAAAAGTTCAAAAGAAAGAAGGAGAAGTATCATCAAGTTATGAAAAGAGAATAAAAGAAGCTGCAATAGAAGTTTTAGGAATTAAAGATCTAATTGAGGGATAAAAATGATTTTAAGAAGATTAAAATTAAGAAATATAAGAAGTTATGATCAAGGAGAAATTTATTTTCCAAATGGAGTAATACTATTTGAAGGAGATATTGGTTCTGGAAAATCTACTATATTACTTGCTACTGAATTTGCACTTTTTGGTCTTGGTAATGAAAAAGCTACTAGCTTATTATCTCTTGGAAAAAATGAAGGAGAAGTTGAGCTTGAATTTGAAGTAAGAGGAAATAAAGTAAAAGTTCATAGATCTTTAGTAAGAGTAACAAAAAAGAATATAAGACAAGAAAATTGTTGGATAGAAATTAATGGAAAAAGATATTTATTATCACCAAAGGAAATGAAAGAAAAAATATTAGAAATTCTTGGATATAATGAGCCTATTGATCCAAAAGCAAAAAGTATCATATTTAGATATGCTATATATACACCTCAGGAAGAAATGAAAGAAATTCTAAATAAGCCTAGTGAGGAAAGACTTCAAACAATAAGAAAAGCATTAAGACTTGAAGAATATAAAATTGCAAGAGATAATGCAAGTTTAGTAGCAAAGGAATTAAGAACATATGCAAATATCTATCTTAAAGAAGAAGTAAATTTACCAAAACTTGAGGAAAAAATAAAGGAAAATGAGAAAAAGAAAAATGAAGAATTAAATAAATTAAAGGAAATTGAAAAAGTTCTTATTGATATTAATAATGAAATTACTAAGTACGAAGTAGAATTAAAGAAATTAATAGAAGAATTAGAAAGATTAATGGGAGAATTAAAGAAGGAAGAAGAACTTAGAAAAAGTTTTGATGAATATAATAAGAGAATAAACTTTCTAAATTTACAATTATCAAGAAATAAAATAGAAAAAGAAAGACTAGAAAAACAGAAAAATAATATAGTTTTAAAAAAGCCAGAAAAATTATTAGAAGAAATTGATGAAATTTTAGAAAAAATAGAAAAAGAAAGAGATAAAATATATGAGGAATATACAAGAAAGCAACAATTATTACAAAATTACTTAATTTTAATTCAGAAAAAAATTTGTCCAACATGTAATCAAAGTGTAGATAATCCTATATTCTTATCAAAAGTAGAAGCATTAAAAAAAGAAGTAAAAGAAATTGAAAATAAAAAAATAGTAATTGAAGATGAAATAAAAAGATTAAAAGAAATGAGAAAAGAAGCAAAAATCTATGAAGATAACATTAAGGAATTAGAAAAAATAAACTATCAGTTATCAATTATTAATGAGCAAAATAAAAATTATGAAGAAGAATTAAAAGAATTATTAAAAAAAGTAGAAGAGTTAAAGGAGAAAATTGAATTATCAAGAAAAGCTGCAGAAGAATATAATATAAAGAAAAAAGAATATGAAAAAATTGAAAGTGAATATAAGAAATTAATAGAAAAAAGAAGAAATTTGGAATTAGAAAAATCAAAAACAATAGCAAATATAGAAAAATATGATTTTGAAATATCTAGTATTCAACAAGAAATAAATAAAATAAAGGAAAAAGTAAACAAAGGAAAAAGATTAATGGAATATATTACATGGATTGAGGAATGCTTTATACCTGCTCTTGAAAAAATAGAATTAACAATATTTAAAAATGCCAATAGAGAATTTAATGATGAATTTTCAAGATTCTTTTCATATTTAGTAGATGATCCTACAAAAACTGTAATGGTTGATGAAGATTTTACACCAATTGTAATGCAAGAATCATATGAACAAGAAGTATCTAATTTAAGTGGTGGAGAAAGAACAGCTTTAGCATTAGCATTTAGATTAGCATTAAATAAAATTGTTCAAAAAAGAACAGGAATAGAAGGAGGACTTTTGATACTTGATGAGCCAACTGATGGATTTAGTAAAGAGCAAATAGCAAAAATGGGTGATTTAATAAGAGAATTAAAATTAGATCAAGTAATAATTGTTTCTCATGAAAGAGAACTTGAAGGTTTTGCAGATTATATATTTAGAGTAAGAAAAGAAAATGGAAAATCAAAAATCTATGCACCCATATAAATTTAAATAACATAATGAATAAAATCATATTATGGAAGTTTTCAATGTTATTTCAATTGCTATAATTGGCATGATAATAACAATGTCATTATTATCATTATATGCTATAATATTTCATTTTATTGGAAAATTTCTAAGTAAAGAAGATGATTTACCATACATAGCAACTGCAATTTATTTATACTATAGGAGGAGAAGGAAATGAAATTTCAAATTACTATAAAGAATAGAAAAAAAGAAGTTGAAGTTCAGGAAGTTAATAATAATTTATTAAAAGTTAAAGTAAATGGAAAGGAATATGAAGTAAAAGTAGAAGGTTTAGAAGAACCAAAAATGGAAATAGAAGCATATTATGAAGTAGAAGATATTGAATTAAAAGAAGAAATTATTAATATAAATTCACCACTTCCAGGAGTAATTTCTTCAGTTCTTGTAAAGGAAGGGGATGTTGTTAAGAAAGGTGATGTTATTCTGTATATAGAATCTATGAAAATGCTTAATGAAATAGTTGCACCAAAAAATGGAATAATAAAAGAGATATTGAAAAAAGAAGGAGATTTTGTTAATATTGGAGATTTATTAGTAAAAATGAAAATTGGTGAATAAAATGATTGAAAATATTATAATGATAATTATTGGTTTAATTCTTATTTATTTAGGTATATTTAAAGAATATGAACCCCTACTTTTAATTCCTATTGGCTTTGGTGCTATACTTGTAAATATTCCTATGAGTAATATTGCAGATATAGGAGGTTTTCTCTATTATATACATAAGTATTTATTAGAAACTGGAATTATTCCAATATTAATCTTTATAGGTATTGGGGCTATGACAGATTTTGGTCCTTTAATTTCTAATCCAAAATCTTTTTTATTAGGAGGTGCTGCACAATTAGGTATATTTATATCAATGATTTTAGCAACTCTTATTGGATTTAATATAAAAGAAGCAGGAGCAATTGGAATTATTGGAAGTGCAGATGGTCCAACAACAATATATACTGCTTCTAAACTTGCCCCTCATCTATTAGGACCTGTAGCAGTAGCAGCATATTCATATATGGCACTAGTACCATTAATACAACCTCCAATTATAAAATTATTAACAACAAAAAAAGAAAGACTTGTTAAAATGCCTCCAATTACAAGAGAAGTTTCAAAAAATGAAAAAATAATATTTCCAATAATAATTACAATATTATCAGGCATAATAGTTCCAAGTGCAGTACCATTAGTAGGTGCATTAATGTTTGGAAATTTAATAAGAGAAAGTGGAGTAACTGAAAGATTATCAAGAGCAGCTCAAAATGAATTAATTGATGTTAGTACAATTCTTTTAGGACTTGGTGTTGGAAGTACAATGAGAGCTGAATCTTTTCTTAATTTAAATACAATAATGATAATATCAATTGGAGCTTTTGCTTTTACTACTGCTACAATGGGAGGAGTATTAATGGGAAAAATTTTCTATATACTGACAAAGGGAAAATTTAATCCAATTATTGGAGCAGCAGGAGTATCTGCAGTTCCTATGTCTGCTAGAGTTGTACAAAAAATAGCTTCAAAAGAAGATCCTGAAAACTTTTTACTTATGTATGCTATGGGACCAAATGTAGCAGGAATAATAGGTTCAGCAATTGTAGCAGGAATAATTATTTCCATGACCTAAATTTCTATTAATAGCTCTTCATTAACTATTTTTACCTTATAAATTTTTAATGATTTATTAGTAGGACCATCTATTACTTTTCCATCTTCTAAACTAAATATTGCTCCATGACATGTGCACATTATTTTCCTTTCGCTTAAAATCTTTCCATAATATGATAATCTACATCCTGCATGTGGACATTTATTTTCTATGACATAAAAATTATTATTTACTTTTAAAATTAAAATTTCATTATCATTTAATTTTAATTTCTTTTTATCTTTTATTTCACTTAATGGAATTTTTATCATATTCATATTATTGAAAATATTTAATATAAGCTTTTATAATGAACTGATTTTCTTAATGAGATTCTTGAAGCTTCTAATACTACTTCACTTAATGTTGGATGAGGATGAACTGTATGACAAATATCTTCAATTTTTAATGATGAAGAAATTGCAAGAGATATTTCACTAATAATTTCAGAAGCATTAGCTCCAACTATTTGAGCGCCAATTACTTTACCATTTTTATCTCCAATTATTTTTAAAAATCCTTCAGTTTTATCTATAGTCCATGCTCTACCACATGAAATAAATGGAAATTTTCCAATAATATCTCCTTCTTTTTCTCCTATAATAGCAATTTCAGGATCTGAATATACAACATAAGGAATATTAAGTTTTGGCATTGTTTCTCTTATTCCAGCTATTATTTCTGCTAAATAATAACCTTCTTCCATAGCTTTATGTGCAAGTAAAGGAGGACCTATTACATCTCCTATAGCATATATACCAGAATTTACTTCCATTTTATTATTTACTTTTATAAATCCTTTTTCATCAACTTTTATATTACTAAAATTCTTAGTATTTGGTCTTCTACCAATTGCTATTAAAACATAATCTCCACTAAGAATTTCTCCATTTTCTAATTTTACTTTTATTTTATTTTCATTATATTCACATTTTTCAGTTTTTACTTTCAACTTTATGTTAACACCTGATTTCTTAAGATTTCTCTCTACAGGAATAATAACATCTCTTGGAAAACCAGGTAATATTTGATCCATTATTTCAATAATTGTTACATTTGATCCAAGATAAGAAAAAATAGTTGCCATTTCTATGCCTATTACTCCTCCTCCTATTATAATTAAATCATTAGGAATATTATTTATATTAAAAATATCATCAGATGTAATAATTTTATTATGATCAGGAATAATAGGTGGTATAAACAATGGTTCTGAGCCACTTGCTATAACAATATTTTCACTTTCAATTTTTTTATTATTTACAATTAATTCATTTTTTTCATTTATAATTGCCTTTCCCTTTATAATATCAATTTTATATGATTTTAATAAATACTCAAGATTAGATCTTAACTTTAATACTATTTGATTTATCCAATTTTTTGCTTTATTAAAATCAATAGAAATTCCAGAAACATTTATTCCAATCTTCTCTCCTTCTTTAATACTTTTAAATAATGTAGCTAAGTGAATTAATGCTTTTGTTGGAATACATCCTCTATTTAAGCATGTTCCTCCAATTTCTTTTTCTTCAATTAAAATTACTTTTTTTCCAAGTTGAGATAATCTTATAGCACATACATAACCTGCAGGTCCAGAGCCTATAACTGAAACATCATATTTCATCTATATCATCTCATAAATATTTAATAAAAAGAGAAAACAATAATAGAGTAAAAATTTTATCTTTTTTCATTTATAAACATTTCAATTCTTTTCATAGCTTCTTCAATATTTTCTATTGAATTAGCATATGAAATTCTTATGTGCTTATCATAATTACCAAATGCAGTTCCTGGTGTTACACTTACTCCATATTTTTCTAATAATATATCACAAAACTCATTAGAATTCATATTATCAATAGGAATTTCAGGAAATACATAAAATGCTCCTTTTGGCTTTACAAACTTAAAAGATAATTTTTCTAAAGCTTTACATATATAATCTCTTCTTCTTTTAAATTCTTCAATCATTGGTGCTATTGGAGTATGAGGTTTTAAAGCTTCAATAGCAGCTATTTGAGCAAAAGATGTAACACAAGTTGCTGTATGTTGCTGAATTTTATTCATTGCTGAAATTATATTTTTTGGAGCTACTGCATATCCTAATCTCCATCCAGTCATAGCATATGTCTTAGAAAATCCATTAATTGTAATTGTTCTTTCTTCCATATTTGGAAGAGAAGCAATACTTATATGCTTACCTTCATATACTAATTTCTCATAAATTTCATCTGATAATACAAATAGATTTGAATCTAAAACTATATCACATAATGCTTTTATTTCTTTAATATCCATTACATGACCTGTTGGATTATTTGGAGAATTTATTATAATTAATTTTGTTCTTTTAGTTATTGCTTCTTTAATTTTCTCAATATTTAGTGAAAAATCATTATTTGTAGGAACTTCTTTTACTTTTCCTCCTGCTAATGTAACAATTTCCATGTATGATGACCATGCAGGAGTAGGAATAATAACTTCATCTCCTTCATCAATTAATGCCATAACTGCATAAAATATAGCTTGTTTTGAACCAGGTGTAACAATAATATTATCCTTACTAACATCAATTTTATTTTCTTCTCTAAGCTTATTTGCAATAGCTTCTCTTAATTCTGGAATTCCTAAGCTTGGAGTATAGTGAGTAAAACCTTCTTCCATGGCTTTTTCAGCAGCTTTTATAATATTAATTGGTGTAGGAAAATCTGGTTCACCAACATCAAGTTGTATAACTTTCATACCTTTTGCTTGAAGCTCTTTAGCTTTAATCATTGCTTTTAATGTTCCAGATTCCTTTAAGTTTAATACTCTTTTAGAAAGCATACTAAAATATTTAATTTCCTTTTTATAAAAATCTATTTACTCCCATTCTATAGTTGCTGGTGGTTTATGAGTAATATCATAAACAACTCTTACAACTTCAGGTATTTCATTTGTTATTCTTGTTGATATTTTTTCTAATAATTTATATGGAAGATTAGCAAATTTTGCAGTCATAGCTTCTCTACTTTCTACACATCTTATAGCAATAACATAACCATAAGCTCTTTCATCTCCTTTTACTCCTGTTGTTTTAGTATCTGTTAATACAGCAAAATATTGCCATAATTTTTCTCTTATTTTACTTTTTTCAATTTCTTCTCTTACAATCTTATCAGCTTTTCTTATAATTTCAAGCTTTTCTTTTGTAACTTCTCCAATAATTCTTACAGCAAGACCTGGACCTGGAAATGGTTGTCTATATACAATTTCTTTTGGTAAACCAAGTTTTAATGCAATTTTTCTTACTTCATCTTTATATAAATCTCTTAATGGCTCAATAATTTTCTTAAATTTTATTTTTGATGGAATTCCTGCAACATTATGATGACTTTTTATTTTATCAGAATGTCTTAATCCTGATTCAATTCTATCAGGATAAATAGTTCCTTGAATTAAATATTCTGCTCCTACTTTTTCAGCAATTTCTTCAAATACTCTTATAAATTCTTCTCCAATTAATTTTCTCTTTAATTCAGGATCTTTTACTCCTTTAATTTTTTCTAAAAATCTATCTTTTGCATCAATAACAATTAAATTTAATTCCTTAAATGTATTTTTAATTGATTCTACTTCTCCTTCTCTCATAAATCCATGATCTACAAATACTGCTACTAATCTATTTCCTATTGCTTTTGCTGCAATCATTGCTGCAGTACTAGAATCTATACCACCACTTAATGCTATAATTGCCTTACCATCTTTAACTTCACTTCTTACTTCTTCTATCATTTTATCTAAGAGATTTTCTACTTTCCAATCTCTTTTACAATTACAAATAGAAATAAAATTTTCAAAAATAGTATCACCATTTTCAGTATGATAAACTTCTGGATGCCATTGTACACCATATATTGGTTTATATTTATGTTTAAAAGCAGCAATTGGACAGTTTTTAGTATATGCTAAAACTTCATATTCATCAGGTAAGGAGAATACAGAATCACTATGACTCATCCATACTTTTTCTTTTTTACTTAATCCTTTTAATATATCATTATTATTTATAATATTAACATAAGTAATTCCATATTCTCCTTTTTTTGAAGGACCTACTTTTCCTCCAGACATATAAGCTATTAATTGATGACCATAACATATACCAAGTATAGGAATTCCTAAATCAAATATTCTAGAATCTATTTTTGGAGAATTTTCAGAAACATGATATGGTCCACCTGATAGTATTATTCCTTTTACATTACTATCAATTTCCTCTATTTTTATATCATATGATACTATTTCAGAATATACTCCTTTTTCTCTTACTTTTCTTCCTATTAAATGAGTATATTGTCCTCCAAAATCTACTATGATTATTTTATCCATTCTATGTCCCTTATAAAATTCAATTTTAGAAATATTTAAATAATAATATTCTTTAGGAAAGAATATGAAAAGTAGAGATATAGTAGTAACAGCAATGTTTACTACATTATATGCTTTAGGAGTAATATTATTAGCTCCTATAAGCTTTGGAATATTTCAAATAAGAATAGCAGATGCATTATTGCCTTTAGTAATGATATATGGATTACCTGTAGCTTTTGGAACATGTTTTGGATGTATAATTGCAAATTTTTATGGTGGACTTGGACCTATTGATATAATTGGAGGTTCAATTGCTAATTTTTTAGCTTGTATAATAGCATATATAATTGGTAGAGATAGTAGAGTAAAGAGATTTCTTGGATGCTTATTAGAAACAATAATTATAACAATAATTGTTGGAAGTTATCTTTCTTTTATATTTAATGTATCAATTGAAATTAGTCTTCTTGGATTATTTATTGGCTCATTTACTTCTATAAATATATTAGGTTTTATAGTATTAGAAAGTCTTTATAAAATTAAAATACTTAAGTAAACTATCTTAGAAAATATTTAAATTATTTTTTTAATATTTATTTTAAGAATATTTCTAAACCTTGGAGATGTAATAATGGAAGGATTAGGTATATATAGACCTTGGAAAGTTGATGAATATATAAGAGAAATAAGAGAATTACTAGAAAAAGAAGAATATGTAACATTATCATTCTTTATTGAATCACTTCCTATACCAATTTTACATGAAGTATTAGTTAGATTAAGTGATGAAGAAAGAATTAAGTTATTTGCTAATGTATCTCTACAACCAATAGCTGAAATTTTAACAAAAGTAAGTGAAGATATATTATATGAAATAGTTACAGTTAAAGGAGTTGATGAGTTCTCTAAAGCTATTTTAAAATTACCATTTAATGAAATAGCAGATATAATTTCTAAATTACCACCAAGAATAAAAAATAGAATTATAGAATTATTACCTACTGATGTTAGAAGTGAAGTTTTAAAACTATTAAAATATCCTCCAGAAAGTGTTGGTGGAGTAATGACCGTACAAGTTCCAGTTTTTAATTGTAATACTAAGGTAGGAGATGCAATTTCAATGTATATAACAAAAGATAAACTAGGATTATATGATAGACATCATAATATTTATGTTGTAGATGATGAACATAAACTTATTGGATGTATTGAAGTTAGATTATTCCTAACTAAACCAAAAGATCTTTTATTAAAACAAATAGTAAGAAAACCTTGTGCAGTTATTGAAGTTCATAAGGATAGAGAAGAAGCAGTTAGATTAGCAATAGATTATGATTTAATAGAAGTACCAGTAGTAGATAGTGAAGGAAGATTTCTTGGAATAGTCACATTAGATGATATACTTGATATTATGAGTTCAGAATTTTCTGAGGACTTACTTAAGCATGGTGGTATTATAGAGACCATTAAAGGTAGTTATATCACTGCAGATCCATTTAAATTGGCACTAAAAAGATCTCCCATGATAATATTATTATACATTATGGATGCAATTACAGGTAGTATAGTTGCATCATTTGAAAATGTAATAGCAAGAGTAGCAATATTAGCTGCTTTTCTTCCTATGTTAGCTGATAATTCAGGTAATATTGCTTCACAATCTTCTTCATTAACATTAAAAAGCATGATACTAGGAGAAATAAGAGTTTCATTTAGTGATTTTATGAAAGTTTTATCAAAAGAAATGAGTGTATCAACATTAATGAACTTTATATTAGCTCCTTTTTCTTTTTTAATTTCATTTATAATAACAATAATAGCTATGGGTGATATTAATTTAGCAATAAGAATTGCTATTGTGGTTTCAATAGCATTAGTAATATCATTATATATTGCAGATATAGTTGGTTCTCTTTTACCAATAATACTTGCTAAAATTAAACTTGATCCTGCAATTGTATCATCACCATTAGTTACTACAATAGCAGATATTGTAACAGCATTTTCATACTTTTCCATAGCATTAATTTTATTAGGATTGTATTAGAAATACTTAAGTAATGCAATAATTCCTTTACCAATATTTTCTCCAATATATCCTCCTTCAAGAACAAAAAATATTGGTTTATTTAAAGAAGAAAGAATTTTTCCAATTTCTTCAAAACTTTTTTCATTTAATCCAAGTGAAGCAATATCTCCAATAAAAGTATCAAATCCAATTGAAACTGCTATAACCTCTATTTTATTCATATCAATTTTTTCTAAAGCTTTTTTCAAGGTTTTAATATATTTTTCTTCTCCATAATCTAATGGATAATTATAACAATTTGCTTCAGAATATAATCCTGTACCTGGATATAATGGATGCTTATGTAATGATATATAAATTACATTAGGATCTCCAAAGAAAATTTCTTGTGTACCATTTCCATGATGACCATCTAGATCAAGAATTAATGTTGATTTATTTAAATACTTAACTGCAATAGCAATATTATTTAAATAACAAAAACCTCTTGTAGGAGCACCTAATGCAATTCCTTTTCTTCCAGCATGATGACCAGGAGGTCTCATAAGTGAAAATCCATTTATTTTTGCAGCAAGTATAGCTCCACCAGCAGCTAATCTTGCATATTCATAAATATTAGGATATGCTGGAGTATCTTCATCTTCTATTAATCCTTCTTTTAATAATTTAATATATGAAATATCATGAACTTTTAATATATCTTCTTCTCTTGCAGGTTCTGGTTCTATAAATTCATATCCATTTTCCTTTAAAATTTCATAAGCTTTTATTATTCTTTCTGGACTTTCAATATGTCCATAACCATATTCAAGACATTTTTTAGAAAATACAATTTTCATAAATAATTATAGTTCAATTTGGAATTTATAATTAACTAAGAAGTAAAATTAATAAGTAAATTATTAATTAAAAATTCATAAAGTATGAGTGAATCTGATTCGAATTTGCTTCCTACAAAACCTGAAGAAAGAATTATTGGAACAATTGGTTATACAATAATAATGATTTCTCTTACTATAGCTACTTCTATATTTTTCTTAGGATGGATTTCTAATGTTCTTGGCTTATCATTAATTCAAACTATTGTTAGTTCTTTAATAGGTAGTGGAATAGTTGCAATTTTATTATGTCTAAATGGACATGCAGGTGTAAAATATGGAATACCCTATCCAATTTATTTAAGATTATCATTTGGAAAAAATACTACAATAATACCTATGATAATGGTTGTTTTTATTGATATAATATGGTATGCAATTGATGCTTTTATAGCAACTTGGGCTATAACTGAAATGTTTCTTTTAATATTAGGATATGCTGGTATTGATATGCCTACAAGAGGATTATACTATGTTCCCTTTGTTCTAATATTATTCCTAATTATAACTGGAGTAATTGGTGCAGGAAAAATAAAATCAATAAAATGGCTTGATATACTATCTGGACCTTTAATTCTTCTATTCTTTGGATGGTTTACTTTATATATGATGAATATGCCACAATTTTCACATATAAGCATACCAATATGGGAAGGAAGGTCTTCTTGGTTAAGTTCTGAATTTTTATTAAATATTGCAGTTCAAACTGCATGGTGGGGCATGATTGTACCAAATATAGTAGATATTTGTAGATTTACAAAAAGCACAAAATCACTTATATTTGGTCATACTATTGGTCTTGTTATACCTCAAGTTATTGGAACAATAATTGGATATATTGCAACATATATTACAGGAGGAAATTTAAGTCCTATTGATATTATTGCTATATACTCACCAATTCCAATAATAGGAATATTTGGATTACTATTTGCTTTTTTAGCTACAGCAACAACTATGTTAACAGGATATCTTCCAGGAATTGTTAATGTATTTGCTAAAGTATTTAAATTAAGTTGGAGAAAAACAATAATTATAACAAGTATACTATCCTTCTTCATAGCTCCATGGTATGTTAAAGAATCTTTAGAAGTCGCCTATAAATTAATAGACATAATGTGGTATTATAGTATGTTTTTAGGTCCTATAGTTGGAATAATGATAACTGATTATTGGATTGTAAGAAAAAGAATAATTCTAATTAATGAAATTTATCATAAAAATCCATTTAATTCATCATATATTGGAATAATTTCATTAATAATAGGAATTATTGCTGAGTATATATTAGCTATATATCAAGGAAAGCTATACTATGTATATATCTTTCCATTACCTGGACTTGAATTAGTATGGTATTATGGACTTATAATTTCATCTATTTCATATTATCTTTTAAGTATAATAAAGAAAAAATAGGGATTAAACTTGAAATCTGAGAAGATATATTCAGCTCCTGGTAGATTAGATTTCTTAAATACACATCAAGATTATAAGGGATTACCTGTAGTTGGAATAGCAATTAATCTTAGAACTTTCATAAAAATAAAAACTACTAATGATGATAAAATTATTGTATTTTCAGAAAATATTAAAGAAAAAGATGAAATTAATATAAATAATATAGAGCTTATTAATAAAAAAGAATGGTTTGGAAATTATATTCGTGCAGCTTTAATTACACTAAAGAAAATTGGATATAATATTAAAGGAGTAAGAATATGGATTAATAGTCAAATTCCTATAGGAGCTGGACTAGGAAGTAGTGGAGCATTATTAGTTTCAATTATTGGAGGATTAAATGATTTCTTTAATTTAGGTCTTAATTTAAAAGAAATTGCAGAACTTTCTTATATTGCAGAACATGATATTATGAATATTTCATGTGGTAGACTTGATCAATATACTTCAGCTTTTGGTAATATTTTATACATAAATACAAAACCACCATATGATGTAGAAATTTTAAAACCATTTGGAGGATACTTTGTTGTTATTGATAGTAAAATAAGAAGAAAAGCAAATGATATACTCAAAATAAGACAAGAAGAAATAAATGAATGTTTAAAAATAATGGGAATTTCAGAATGGGAAAAAGTACCTTTATATATTGAAAAACTTAATGGAAAATTAAAAAATAGAATACTTTATACTATAAAAGCTCATAAATCTACTTTATTTGCTTTAAAATTAATAAAAAATGAAAAATATTCTATTGAAGATATTATGAATGTATTAGAAATAGATTATAATAAAGCTAAAGAAATTTTTGAAAAAGGAAAATTATCAATTATAGGAGAAATTATGAATTATCAGCACTTTTTATTAAGTAATCTATATGAAGTAAGTTTACCATTAATAGATAATATTGTAATAGATTTAATTCGTAATGGAGCATTAGGAGCAAAAATTTCAGGTGCAGGATTAGGAGGAGTAGTAATAGCATTATTTGATAATTATAATAAAGCTATTAATATATTAAAAAAGTATAATGGATGGTTAGTAGAAGTAGATAATGGTTTTAAAATTCATTAAAATATCTTTATTATAAAATTTATTCCAAATATTATTAAAATAAATCCTAGTATCATAACAAAATATGAATAATATTTTCCAAGTTTTCTTCCTTGATATCCTAATATAGTAAGTATTATTAACCATAAAAAATCAATCCAAATATGTGATATATACATAAATATAACTCCAAATAATCCTGCTAATTCTATAGCTAAATTAATTAAAGATGCTCCTATAGTTATCCACCATAATATGAAATAAGGATTTAAAATAGAAAGACTTATTCCTAATATTAATGGACTATGTGAAAAACTTTTAATTTCATAATTTTTTGCACTTTTTATTATTAAAAATCCAAAAATAATCATAAAAATTCCCCCAAAAATTGATAATAAATTTGATATAGAAGATGTAATAAAAGTAATACCAAAAGCAATAGATAAAGCTAATGGAAATTCAACTATTAAATGTCCAATACTTATTAAAATTCCACCTTTCCAATTTGTTTTACTACCTATAGCTAATGCTACAAAAGTAAGAGGACCAGGTGAAAATACTCCAGATATACTTATTATAAAAACAATAATAAATAATTCAATTAAATTCATTTATTTTCTTCTCTTCCAAAGCTCTTTATAAATATCATTTATATTTATTCCTTTCATTCTCATTAATACTATTAAATGATATATTAAATCAGCTATTTCTTCTATAATTCTTTCATTACTTTCTCTTAATGAAGCAATTGCAACTTCAGAAGCTTCTTCTATTACTTTTTTTGCAACTTCTTCAATTCCCTTTCTTACAATACTTGATGTATAAGAATTTTCCTTTGGATTTTTAATTCTATTATCAATTATTTCTTCTAATTTATTAATTATTAAATGACTACTTTCATATGGTTTTATTGGAATATGAAAACATGTATCTTCTCCTTTATGACAAACTTTTCCAATTTGTTTTACTTTAAATAAAAGAGAATCCATATCACAATCAGTATATATTCCTAATACATATTGATAATGTCCTGATTCTTCACCTTTCATCCAAATTTTATTTCTTGTTCTAGACCAATAATGCATTAATCCTGTTTTTAATGTTTTTTCTAATGCTTCTTTATTCATAAAGGCAAGCATTAATATCTTATCATTTTCATCAACAGTAATTACAGGTATTATTCCATTCATTTTTTCAAAATTTAATTTATTTATTATTTCATTAATATTCACTATATCACAACCTTACAGGAATTCCTTTATTTTTTAAGTAAATTTTTACATCTTTAATAGAATATTCTCCATAGTGAAATATAGAAGCTGCAAGTGCAGCATCTGCTTTTCCTTCTTTAAATGCTAAATATATATGTTCAGGATTACCTGCTCCTCCTGATGCTATTACTGGTATATTAACTGATTCTGAAACTCTTCTTGTTAATTCTAAATCATATCCTAATTTTGATCCATCATAATCTATACTTGTTAATAATATTTCACCAGCACCTAGTTCTTCAACTTTTTTTGCCCATTCTATAGCATCTATTCCTGTTGGTTTTCTTCCTCCATAAATATAAACTTCCCAAGAATTTCCTTTTCTTTTTGCATCTATAGCACATACAATACATTGACTACCAAATATATCAGAACATTCTTTTAATATATTAGGATTTAATACTGCTGCAGTATTTAAAGAAACTTTATCTGCTCCTGCCATGAGAATATTTCTTACATCTTCATATTTTCTTATTCCTCCACCTACTGTAAAAGGAATAGATAATTCTTTTGCAATTCTTTTAACAACATCAATCATTATATCTCTTTTTTCATAAGAAGCAGTAATATCTAAAAATACTAATTCATCTGCTCCTTGTTCTTCATAAATTAATGCATGTTCTACTGGATCTCCAATATCTCTAAGATTTATAAATTGAATTCCTTTTACAACTCTTCCTTTATCAACATCAAGACATGGAATTATTCTTTTAGTTAACATATTTTAATACCTCTTTTGCTTTTTTAAAATCAATTTTACCTTCATATAATGCTCTTCCTATAATTACACCTGCTACTCTTCCTTTTAATGGTATTATTTCTTCTATTCTTGAAAAACCTCCTGCTAAATAGAATTCTGCTGGAATTTTAGATGCAACCATTAAAGAATATGAAATATTTGGACCTTTTAATGTACCATCTCTATCAATTGATGTCATTAAGAATCTTTTAATACCTAAAGAAAATAAATTTCTACATAATATTTCAGCATCTAATTCTAATATTTCTTTCCAGCCTTTTATTGCAACTCTTCCCATAGCATGATCAATTGCTACCATTATTTTTTCACTTCCAAACTTATTAATAGCTTCTTTTATAGTTCTTAATTCTAAAGCAGCTGTTCCAAAAATTATTCTATAAGCTCCTGATTCTAAATAATCTTTAGCAATTTCTATATTTCTTATTCCTCCACCTACTTGAATTGGTACTTTTGATTCTTTTAATATTTTCTTTATAATTTCTCTATTATTTCCAATACCAATTGCAGCATCTAAATCTACTAAGTGTATTAATTCAGCACCTTCTTCTTCCCATCTTCTTATAGCATCTAAAGGATTATCATAATATACTTTACACTCTTCTATTTTCCCCATATATAATCTTACACATTTTCCTTTTGAAATATCTACAGCAGGTATTATTAGCAAGTTTTACACCATTTTATAAAATTCTTTAAAAATATTAAACCATTTTTTCCACTTTTCTCTGGATGAAATTGAGTTCCTACAATATTTTTCTTTTCTATAATTGAAGGAAATTTTATTCCATAATCTGTATATGCAATAATAATATCTTCTTTTACATTACAATAATAAGAATGTACAAAATAAAAGTAATCTCCATTTTTTAAATCTTCAAGTAATAAAGAATTTTTTACAATTTCTATACCATTCCATCCAATATGAGGAATTTTTACAAATGATGGTAATCTAATAACTTCTCCTTTTATAATTCCTAATCCTTCATTTACTCCTCCTTCATAACTTTTTTCAAGTAAAAGTTGCATTCCTAAACAAATTCCAAGTATAGGTTTATGAAGTAAAATATGAAGTAAATCCTTAAAATTATTTTTTAATGTGGTAATTCCACTTTTAAATCCTCCAACACCAGGAATTACTACTACATCAGCTAAATCTAAATCTTTACTATTATTAGCAAGAAATACTTCTTCTCCAATTCTTTCAAAACTTCTCTTAATACTAAATAAATTTCCTACACTTAAATCAAGAATTGCTACTTTCATCCTATTACACCTTTTGTACTTGGTATATCATTTCCAATTTTCTTCATTGCTTCTCTTAATGCTATTGCTAAAGCTTTTATTGATGCTTCAATTTTATGATGATCATTAAATCCATAAAGTACACTTATATGAATATTAGCTTCTAAGGATTGAGAAAGAGTTTCTATAAAATGTATAATATCTTCAACTTTTGTATCTTCAATTACATTATCTTTTACATTTAGTTCTAATTTACAATAAGCTCTTCCTCCTAAATCTACTACTGCTCTTGCAAGAGCATCATCCATTGGAACATAAGCAAATCCAAATCTTGCAATTCCTTCTCTATTCTTTAATGCAATACTTATAGCTTTTCCTATACATATTGCTAAATCTTCAATTATATGATGTTTTAAATCTCCTTTAGCATTAACAATAATATCTAATTTTCCATGTTTTGCTAATGTTTTTATCATATGATCCATAAATAATGTTCCACATGATCCTTCAAAAACTCCTTTTCCATTTAATCTTAAGCTTATTTTTATTTTTACTTCTTTTGTTTCTCTTGTATATTCAATAAATTCACTTTCCATTTTATTCCCCTATTTTTCTTCTAATACTTTCCTTAATGTATTAATAAACTTAATATTATCTTCTCTTCTTCCAACTGTTACTCTTATACAATTTTCTAATAATGGTAAATTACCTCTATCTCTTACTAATATTCCTTTTTCTCTTAATTTCTCACATATATATGATGATGAACATGTTAATAATTTTATTAAAATGAAATTTGCACTAGATGGAAATACTTTTATTTCTTTTATAGTACTTAATTCTGCTATTAAGTATTCTCTTTCATTTTTTACTAAATTTATAAAATGATCATATACATGTTTATTTCTTAATACAAACTTACATACTTCTTGAGCAATAGAATTTACAGAATATGGACTTTGTACTGATTTTAAATATCTTATAATTTCACTATTTCCTACTCCATATCCAATTCTTAATCCTGCAAGACCATGTGATTTAGAAAAACTTCTTAAAACAATTAAATTATCATATTTTGGTGCTTCCATGAAAATACTATATGATGCAAAATCTGCATATGCTTCATCTAATACAACAATACCTTGAAATTCTTTTACAATTTTTAAAATTTTTTCTTTTTCATATTGTTTTCCTGTTGGATTATTTGGTGAACATATGAAAATTACTTTTGTATTTTTACTTACTTGAGAAAGTATTTCATCTACATTAATATCAAAATCTTCATTTGTTAAAACAGATTTGATTTTACCACCTATTAATTTTACATAAAAACTATACATTTCAAATGTTGGTTCTATAATTATAGCTTCATTTTTTCTTACAAAAACTTTTGCTATAAGATCAATAATTTCATCAGATCCATTTCCAACTATTACTTCATCTTCATATAATCCATATTCTTCTGATATTGCTTTTAATGCACTATATCCTTTTGCTGGTGGATATAATCTTATATCTATATTTTTAATTGCCTCCATTAATAATACATAGGAAAAATATTTATCAATTAATAAATTCTCATTTAATCCCATTCTTATTATAGAATCAGGTATATATTCATAAAATGATTTTTTACTTAATAAATCTTTAATTTCTTCATTAATTTCTATTTTCATTTAATCACCTTTAATATTTATGATGAATTATTTTCTTCTATTCTTATCTCTATGGATTTTGCATGATATTCCATTCCTTCTGCTTTAGCCATTATAATTCCATCTTTTCCTATAGAATATAATCCTTCTTTTGTACATTTTACAAATTCTATAGATTTTATAAAATCTCTTACTGATAATGGTGAAGAACGTTTAGCCCATCCCATTGTTGGTAATATATGATTTGTCCCTACAGTATAATCTCCTATAGCTACAGGTGAATATTCTCCAATAAATATTGCTCCTGCATTTTCAATTTCAATTTCTTCATTACTAATAATTTCTAAATGCTCTGGAGCAATTTCATTTATTAAATTTATAGCTTCTTCTTTTTTATCTACAAGTATTATAAATGCATTTTCAAGATTATAATCTTTAAGATATTCTTTTACTTTTAGAGCTCCTTCTTTATCTTTTGTTACTAAAATTAATTTTGCTTTTGGATCATGTTCTGCTTGAGCTAATATATCCATAGCAATCCATTTATGATTTTTAATATAATCAGCATAAATTAATATTTCACTTGGACCTGCTGGCATATCTACAGCAACATCTTTACTTACTAAGATTTTTGCTACTGTTACATAGATATTTCCAGGTCCAACTATTTTTTCTACTTTTTTAATAGTTTCAGTTCCATAAGCCATTGCAGCAATTGCTTGAGCTCCACCTACTCTATAAACTTCATTTATTCCTAACATATATGCTATAGCAGCAATATCTCTTGAAAATCTTGGAGGAGTAGATATTATACATCTTTTAACTCCTGCTACTTTTGCTGGTATAGAAGCCATTAGTACTGTAGAAATGTATGCTTTACGACCACCTGGTACATAAATTCCAACAGATGATATTGGTGTATATTTTACACCAATTATTACTCCTTTTGTAATTTCCATAGAAAATGATTTTGGTAATTGAGCTTCTTGAAATTTTTTTATTCTTTCTATAGAATTTTTTAAGCTAATTTTTAGTTCATCTGACATAGATTCATAAGCATTTTTTGCTTCTTCAATACTAACTTTAATTTCATCTTTTGTAAGAGATATTCCATCAAATTTTTCTGTATATTCTATAATTGCTTTATCTCCTTTTTCCTTAACATCTTTTATTATTTTATTTACAACTTCAAAAATCTCATTAGGAATTTCCTTAAAAATTTCACTTTTATACTCTTTATAAGTTAATATTTTCACAACTTTTCACCAATAATTCTATAATTTTCTTAATATCTTCATATTTTGTCTTATATGAAACTTTATTACAAATAAGTCTTGCAGAAGATTTTAATATAGTTGCTATTACTCTTAGTCTATTTTTTCTTAATGTTTCTCCTGTACTTGATAAATCTACAATACAATCTGAAAGACCTAATATTGGAGCAATTTCTACAGCTCCTCTTAATGTAATAATTTCTACATGAATACCTAAATTACTAAAAAATTTTCTTGTTAAATTTGGAAATTCAGTTGCTACTCTTATTCCATGAGGAAGTTGATTTACATCATAATATGGACTATCTTCTCTTACAGCAACTACAAGATTACAATTTCCAAATTTCATATCAGCAATTTCATATATATCAAGTCCACATTCTTCTATTATATCCTTTCCAGTTATTCCCATATCAGCAATTCCATAATAAACATATGTAGGAATATCTATAGCTCTTACAGATAATATTTGTAAACCTTTTACTGTTGTATTTGTTAAATATACTCTACTATCATCATCAATAACTTTTATATTAGCTTTTTCTAAAATATCCATAACTGGCTTTCTTAATCTTCCTTTACTTGGAATTGCTAATATAATTCCTTTCATTTATTTTCTCACCAGTTTTCAAATCAATAATATTATCACTAACTAGAATACCATCTTTTTCTCCTCTATATAAGGATAAAGAGCATTTTATTCCTTTATTTCTCATTGCTTTAATAATATTAATTGCTTTTTCTATATAGCCTTCCTTATAATAAACATTTACTATTCTTTCTTTTTTTATAGGAATTTTTTCAATTAATTTTACTATAAGATCAATATTAATAGCAAATCCTGTTGCTTTTAAATCAAGACCAAATTCTTTCATCATTTCATCATATCTTCCTCCTCCACCTATAGGAATTCCTAATCCTTCTACAAATATATCAAATACAATACCATTATAGTACTTCATCTCTCTTAATGTACTTAAATCAATTACTACTCTATCATAATATCCATAAGCTTTTATAATATCAAATAATTTCTCTATGTAGTTAATATCTTCATTTAGCTCATGAATATTTTTTGCTAAATCTTTTAAAATTTCAATTCTTCCTCTTTTTTCAATAATATATGAAAATATCTTTAATACATCTTCATTATTAACTATTTCTCTAATTTCACTAATAGATTTACTTGCTATAGCATTTTTTAATTTATCTAAATCTTCTATATTAAAATAATTAGCAATTTTCTTAAATACTGAAATACTTCCTATATCTATATTTGCCTTAAGACCTATTTTATCTAAGCTTTCTAATGCTAAACATATTACTTCAGCATCAGCTTCAGGTCCATATTCTCCAATAAGCTCAACTCCAGCTTGCCAAAATTCTCTTTGTGATATAGCTTTTTGAGGTAAATATCTTATACAATTCTCTATGTAGTATAATCTTTTTTCATTACATAATTTTAAAGCAATCATTCTTGCTATTTGTGTAGTAATTTCACCTCTTAATGATAATATTTTACCATCATAATCTTGAAATTTAAATATAGAATTTGCAAAAGATTCTCCTGCACTCCATCTAAATATATCAAAAAATTCAATAGTACTAGTTCTAACTTCTTTATAACCCCAAAGCTCAAAAGTTTCTCTAAATTTTTCTTCTACAAATTTATATTTTTCTAATTCCTCTGGAGGAATATCTTTAAATCCATTTGGTATGAACTAAATTCCTCCTAATCAAATTTCCCCCCCATTACTTACTATGAAATTAAAAAAGAATAAATATTTTAATCAGGAGGTATTATAGCACTATTTCCATATTTATCTTCTATTATTAATGTAAATTCAATCTTACCATCCATTGCTAATTTAATTTTATTTATAGCTTCAAGTGCTCTTTTCTTTATAATTCCTCTTGATGTATCATATAGATATTCTGCAATACTAAGAAATCTATCAAGAACACCTTCTATATTTGTTATAAATGCTTCTGCTCTAGGACCTGGTAATAATTCAAGACCAAGCTCAGGTATAGTTATTTTTGAAGTTTTTGATCTTATAACTTTAGCTGATAAATCTTTTAATTCTTTTACTTTATATTCTATTTTAGATGGACCTTTATACTCTAAGGGAATAATATCATTAAATCTATATCCACATTTACTACAAAGCATAGATATTATGACTAATTTTCCAAATTTAGGAATATCAGTTTGAACTTCTTTTACTTCAAGACTTTCTTCTCCACAACATGAACATGTAATTTTATACATAAGAATTCTAATTTTTAAGTATCTTAAAAAATTTAATTTATAAAGAAGAAATTATTAATGTAATAATATGAAGGAATTTCAAATTGGAAATTCAAAAATAATTATTTTAAAAGGAGATATTACTGAAATGAATACTGATGCAATAGTTAATTCTGCAAATCCTTCATTAATGGGTGGAGGAGGAGTTGATGGTGCAATTCATAGAAAAGGAGGACCAAAAATTCTTGAAGAATGTAAAAAAATAAGAGAAAAAGAGTATCCAAATGGACTTCCAGTAGGTCATGCAGTTATTACAACAGGTGGAAATTTAAAAGCAAAATATGTTATTCATACTGTTGGACCTATTTGGAGAGGAGGAAAATATGAGGAAGCCAAGCTATTATATCAAGCATATTATAATTCTTTAAAACTTGCAATTTCAAAAGGAATTAAAACTATAGCATTTCCATCTATTAGTACAGGTGCATATGGATATCCTATAGAAGAAGCTTCTATAATTGCATTAAAAGCAATAAAAGAATTTTTAGAAAAAGAAGATTTTATTGAAAAAGTATTTATAGTATTATACAAAGATAGAGATTATGAAATTTATAAAGAAGTAGCAGAAAAAATTCTTAAATAATTTAATTAATTTTTTAAATTCATGGAGATATCTCAATTATTTAATGTAGTTTATTACTTATTTAATTTAGTAAAATCCTTTATACAATATATAATAGAACAAACAATACTAAAAGGAAGACCTGAACTTGCAAATTCTTTTTCATCAGCAATTACTATTATGGTAACATTAACTGCAATATATGTACTAATAGTATTCATATCAGCAACAAGAAAAGCAATAGGAATAATAATTGCTATTGGCTGGATTTTACTTATAATAAGTATAATATTAGCTATAATTGGAGTATAATCTATGAGAAATTTTTACATTTTTTATTTTAAAATATGATTTTAATTTCATAAGTTCTTCTACTGATGGATTTCTTAATTTTTTAAATTCTTCAAAATGTGCATTTTCAGGAACAAATTCTAATAGTGTAATACTTGCCATATTTCTTTCTGCTTTTTCTTCATATCCTAATTCTATTAATGTTTTTTCTATTGATTTTATAGTTTCTAAGTTATCATTATATCCAGGTATTATTGGTATTCTTATATCTACATAAGCATTTGATTTTAAAGTAATTTCAAGAGATTCTATTATAGAAGATAAAGGAGGATCTATTCCAATAATTTTTAAATAAGCATTTTTATTAAGTGCAGCTTTTATATCTATTGATATTAAATCTACTAAAGGAATTACTTTTTTTAATGTATTTGGTAAAGATCCATTAGTATCTATTCCAAATTTTAATCCTAGTGATTTTACAAATTTTCCAATTTCTATAACTGCTTCATATTGAAGTAATGGTTCTCCTCCTGATATTTTACATGCAGTTATTAAATTATTTTTTGAAATTATTTCTTTTATTTTTTCTATATTAGTTTCATATTCTTTTGAAATTTTCTTTAATTTCCAATTTTGACAATAACCACAATTAAAATTACAACCAGCTAAAAAAATTACACAACATGGCTCTTTTGGATAATCTGAAAAAGATATTGGAATTATTTCAGCAACATATAATATCATTTTAATGTTCACTTAATTTTATTCTATATCTATCTTTTAGTTCTTGTTTTTTAGCAGCATTCCATGAGCTTACTTCTTGATAATATCCTGTTATTCTTGAGTATATTTTAACATCTTTATTATGACATATTGGACAACTATCATGTATTCCTCCACCAATAAATCCACATAATTGACATAAAGTAATATCTTTTGTATGACTCCAATATCCAATCCATGATTCCATTGCAATTTTCTTATTAAGTTTTAATATAGCTTCAGGATCTGGATTTGCTTCTCCAAGCCATATATGGAATATATTTCCTCCTTTTAATATTGGGAAGAATTTTTCTTCTATTTTCATTCTTTCATATAATGGAATTCTTGCAGAAACATTTACATGAGAACCATTTGTATAATAAATTGGAAGATCAGTTGTCTCTCTATATAGTGATAATGCTTTTTCTAAATCTCCTTTTACATATTTCTTTGCATATTCTGGATAATGTATTAAATCAGCAACTGCAAAACGTTGAGCACATGATTCTGCAGGAGTTCTTGCTATAGCAAATTTTAATCCTGTTTCTTCTATATACTCATCTTTTATTCTATCCATTTCTATTAATACTTTTAATGCAAGTTTTTGAGCTTCACGATGTTCATGAAGTTCATATCCAGTCATATGTTGCATCATTTCATTCATACCTACAAATCCTATGATTAATACAAGTTCTCTTATATTAACTGCAGGAGGTGCTCCTTTTGGTCTTTGAGATGCAAAAGGAATTAATCCTCTTTCATATTGTCTTACCATTATATTATATTTTAATAAAAGAGCTTCTTTTGCAATATCCATTGTTTCTCTTAATATTTCATACATTTGATCTTCATCTTTAGATTTATATGCAATTCTTGGAAGATTAATAGTAATTACTTGCATTCCACCCATAGAGAAATGTGCTCCATCTTCAAAGTATAGTTTTTTCTTAAATTCTTCAGATTTTCCATCTTCAGAGAATGAATATGCACAACATTGAAAACATGATACGCCATCTTCTCCTCCTCTATAACTAGGTATTAAATTATCATAATATGTAGAACCAAATTTTGCTGAAAGTTGTGCTGCTTTTAACATTACATCTTCTTTTTCTTTCCAATATCTTACTCTTTGTACAACTTCAGGTTTTGGAAAATTAAACATTTTACCCATAGCATCTCCTTTAATATATTCATCTAAAAGTGCAAGAGCAAATTTATGTACTTCATCTTCATAATCTCCATATCTATCCTTCCATATCTTTCCTTTATATACTACAGGAGCATCTTGCCATATTTTTGGAACACCTGCTTCTATTTGTATTGATGAAAATACTGGTTGACCTCCTCTTGCTACATAAAGTTGAGTCATTTCATATAAAAACATTTGAGCTAATTGACGAATTTTCTTATCATCTAATCCTCTTAAATATGGTGCTATAAATACTGTAAAATTAAAGAATCCTTGACCTCCTGCAAAATTTGTTTGTGCAGCTCCAAGAACTTTTGCAGCATGTAGTATAGCAACTTCTGGATGTTGTGCTGGACCTGCAACTGATGTATGAGTACCAGTTCCATCTGGCATTAATCCATAGTAAAAGAAATATCTTAAATCATGATCTTGACAGAAAGGTCTTGTTCCCCAATATTCTAAATCATGTATATGTATATCTCCTTTTAAGTGAGCATCTGCAATTTTTGGTGGCATCATTAATAAGTAAGATTCCTTACTTAGAAAATCTGCTTTTTTCTTATGAAATGTTTCAGGATTTGGTTGAAGATTTGCATTTTCTCTTGCTTCATAACCTTCTGATAAATCAATTAAATAAACATCATATAATGGCATTCCAACTCTTGTATAAACATTTCTATATATATGATATCCTTTTTCTAATAATTTTACACATACAAGTTCTCTTATTAAAGGTCCACTTAAAAATTTAAGATTCATTTTCTTAATATCTTCTTCAACTTCATTAGCAATTTTTCTTGCTTCTTCTTCTTTTATTGGTGGAATTCCAAATAAAATCTCAGCTAATTTTGTTTCTTTTACTAAACTCTTTACTATTCTCTCCTTATCAAATTCTTCTATTATACCATCGCTTCTTCTTACTGGAGGAGTTTTATTTAATATGGTCTTACTCATATTTTTCACACATTTTTCCTAGAAAAAAGAAAAATTTAAAACTTTTCGATATTTTTATTTAAAAAAATTGATAAAATAAAGAAGATTATTTTCAATATTAAAATCAAATTTTTTAATTATGTACTATTAAGAGCTTGATCTAAATCTTGAATTAAATCTTCTATATCCTCAAGTCCAACAGATAATCTTAATAATCTATCATTTATTCCAATTTCTAATCTTTCTTCATGAGTTAAATTCTTATGAGAAGAGATTATTGGATAAGAAATAATACTTTCTACTCCCCCAAGACTTGGTGATGTTTTTATTATCTTTAAAGAATTTAATAATTTTAATGCTGTTTCTCTACTATCAACTTCAAAAGAAACTACTCCTCCAAATCCTTTCATAAATTTCTTTACATTTTCATAATTTTCATAAAGTGTTGGATAGTATACTCTTTTTACTTTTTTATGATTTAATAAGAATTCTACAATTTTTTCTGCATTTTTACATGATTCTAATACTCTTAATTTTAGTGTTTTTAATCCTCTTAATACTAAATATGCAGCAAATGGATCTAAATATGTACCTAAGACTTTTCTCCATTCCCATATATTATCAATTTCTTTATCTCCAGCTAAAATACCAGCAATAACATCATTATGTCCTCCAAGATATTTTGTTGCACTTTCTACTACATAATCTGCACCTAATTCTAATGGTTTAACAAGTATAGGAGTAGCAAAAGTATTATCAATAACTAAAATTACATTTTTTTCTTTACATATATCTACTAAGCTTGGAATATCAGATACTTTTAATAATGGATTTGTAATTGTTTCAACAAATACCATTTTAATTCCATTTTTTATATGATCTATTACTTTTTCATTTACTACTGATATTACATTTATTCCAAATTTTTCTAAATATTTAAATAATTGAAGTGTTGCACCATAAACTTCTTTAGATGTTAATATTGTATCTCCTTTAGATAAAAGAGAAAGTACTAATGTAGATATAGCTGCCATACCAGATGAAAATGCTAAACTATCTTTACTTCCTTCAAGTAAAGCCATTCTTTTTTCTAATAAGAAAACAGTAGGATTATCTTCTCTTGAATATTTTAATTCTCTTCCTCTTATTTGAATATCAGAAGGATGTTTATAAATAGCAGTTCTATGAATAGGAGGAATTATATCAGTACATTTAACTATTCTATTATATTCTTCTTCTCCTCCATGTATTGAATATGTTGAAATTCCCTTCTTCATAATCATGCAATAAAAAGATATAAAACCTTATATTAAAGCTTTACCAAGTATTACTGCTAGTAATATTTTCTTTATTATTTTTCATATCTTCTCTTAATAAATATATTCCTTAATCTTAAACATGGTCCTCCTGTCCATACTTCTATTCCTTGATCTGGTTCTCCTTTTCCACAAATAGCTGCTTGAAATTCTAAATTTTTACCTATAGCATCAATACTTGAAAATAATAATTCAGTAGTTGCTTCTATTACTGGTTCTCTTATTGGATATTTTAATTCTCCATTTTCTATTAAATATGCTTCTAATCCAACATATCTATGATTCCATCTTATATCATCAATATTCCATTCTTCATAGCTTTTAATATATATTCCATTTTTTATATCTTCTATTAATTCTTCAAAAGAATAATCTCCAGGTTCTATAAATGTATTTGACATTCTAATAATAGGTTCTCTTGAATATGAAGAAGCTCTAGCAGAAGCATTACTATTTATTCCAAATTCATATGCAGTTTCTCTATTATGTAAAAATTCATTTATTCTTCCTTCATAAATTAATTTCTTTTTTCTTGCTTCTACTCCTTCATCATCATATAAATAAAATCCATAAGAATTTTCTATAGTTGGATCATCTGATATATTTAATAATGAACTTCCTATTTTTCTTCCAATCATATTTTTCTTTACATAAGATTCTCCTGCTTGTGCAGCTTCTCTTCCTAATATTCTATCTGCTTCTTGAGGATGACCACATCCCTCATGTGCTATTATTCCTGCAATTTCGCTTCCTATAACTACATCATAATATCCTGGAGTTACTAATTTTCCTTCATTTAAAATTCTTTTTAATGCTATAGTTTCTTCTTTTGCTTTTTCTATAATATTCATTTCTTTTATTCTTTCCCATCCACCAGATTCTCCAAATTGAATTGTTCTTTGAATACATTCTCCATCATATGCTGTTATTACAATATATCCTCCAACTCTTGGTACTAAAGAAGAAATTTCTGTTCCTTCACTATTAATATAATACTTTTCCTCTATACTACCTTCAATTACTATTAATCTATTTGTTTTAATATTAATTTCTTTTATTGAATTATCTATATCTTTTAATAATTCAATTATTAATGAAGAATCTACATCAGTAGGAAGAATTTTATAATTTGCTTTCCAATTTCTTTTTACAATTTTTTCTTTTGATAATTTTATTTTCTTATTACTTTTTGCAGTTTTTAATGCTAATAATCCAATTTCCTTAGCTAAATCAATAGAATTTGTTGATGCAAATGCTAAAGCACCATTTTTTAATACTCTTATACCAATTCCACTATCTTCAAAATATTTTGAAGACTCAAGAATACTATTACACATTGTAAATGAAAATCCAATAGTTTTATGATGTCTTAATTCAGCATATTCTGCTTTTTCTTTTATTAATAAGTCTATGATTTCTTTCATAATAATTTAAAAACAAAGAAGAGATTAAAAATATTATGTTTAGAGAAGAACCATATACTGATATGAATGAATTAATAAATAATGATAAAATTGCTAAAATATTTGGAATAAAACTTGAAGAATATAGAGAAGGATATGCAAAAACATCAATGATTATAAAAGAAGATTTTTTAAATGCATATAATATTGCTCATGGTGCTGCTATATATGCACTTGCAGATGTTAGTTTTGCTATTGCATGTAATTCTCATGGAGTAAAAGCAATTGCTCTTTCTATGAATATAAATTATAGAAGACCTGTAACTAATGGAAAAAAGATAATTGCTGAAGCTGAAGAAGTAAGTAGAGGAAGAACAACAGGTTTATATAGTATTAAAGTAATTGATGAAGAAGGAAAAATAATAGCATTAGCAATAGGACTTGCATATTTCTCACAGTGAGATTATGCCATATCCTATTGAAATTATATCAACTGATGAAAAAAGAAAATTATATTCAGAATTAATTAAGCTACCACTTTATGTAAGAAAAGCAAATATCTATGGATGTTGTATAAAATTCATGACTGATAATAAATATTTTGCTGATATATGGGCTGATAATTTTTATACTGCAGATGAAAATATAAAATCTCATGGAAGAATAATAGCAATAAATGATGAAAAACAATCACTTCATGTTAAATATGATCCATTAACAAAAACTGCTTTTGCTTATAATATTGATTATTATGGATGGATAAAAAGCTTAGCATTAGCAATAGTTGGAGATATATTTGAAGATGCTCATGAAATATATTCTATTCATGGAGCTGCACTTGATGTTGATGGTTCTGGTATTGCTTTAATAGCTCCAAGTGGTACTGGAAAAACAACTCATAGTTGGGGAATGCTTAGAAATCCTGGTGTAAGACTTGTAGCAGATGATTGGTTTTTTGTAAGATTATATGAAAGAAATGCTATAGCTTATGGTTCTGAAAAAAATTGTTATATAGATGCAAATATTGGAAAAATATGGCCTAACTATAGAGAAATTTTAGAAAAAGTAGTATTAGATAAAAGAGGAAGAGCTGTTGTAAATGTAAGATGGATAATAGGAATTGATGGAGTTATTCCTCTAACTAAAATAAAGAAAATATTCATATTAAAAAGAGATAAAAGTGATTCTAGTATAGTAAGAGAAATAAGTAAAGATGAAGCATTATCATATTTATTAAAAAATGATTTTTGTAATCCACATCAACTTGTAAAAGATGAAAGAAAAACAAATATAAGAAAAGAATTCTTTGAGAAGCTCTTAAAAATAACAGAAACGTATATGGTTAATACAGTAGAAGCACCTGAAATAGTTCAAAATGAAATAGTTAAAAGAATATGGTGAAAATATGAGACATTTATTTTATATACTAATAGATGGAGTAGGAGATAGACCAATAAAAGAATTAGGAAATAAAACTCCTTTAGAATATGCATATCATCCAAATATGGATTATCTTGCAAAAAATGGAATTTCAGGAATGGTTTATACTGTAGGAAAGGGAATTGCACCTGAATCAGATATAGCTGTAATAAGTATGCTTGGTTATGATCCATTTAAAGTATATACAGGAAGAGGACCATTAGAAGCTTTTGGTGCAGAAATGAAAATGAATGATGGAGATTTAGCATTAAGATGTAATTTTGCTACAGTAGATGAAAATATGAGAATAATTGATAGAAGATGTGGAAGATCTTTAACAAATGAAGAAGTTAAGATTTTAGAAGAAGCAATAAATAAAAATATTGTTTTAGAATCTCATAAAGCTGAATTTGAATTTAAAAGTACTATAGGTCATAGAGGTGTATTATTAATAAGATCAAAAGAAGGACCACTTTCAGATAATATAACAAATACTGATCCTGCATATAAAAAAGTTCATGGATTAGGAATAGCAGTATTACCATCAGAAAATAAAATAGCTTTATGTGAGCCATTAGATAATTCTGAAGAAGCTAAAAGAAGTGCAGATTTAGTTAACGAATTTACAATAAAAGTTTATAAATTACTAAAAGATCATCCAGTAAATATTAAAAGAAAAAATGAAGGAAAACTAGTAGCTAATGCTATATTATTAAGAGATGCAGGTTCAAAAATTCCAAGATTTCAAAATATAAATGAAAAATATGGTAAAAATTTTGCAAGTATAGTTGAAATGCCAGTAGAAAAAGGAATTGCATTATTATGTGGAATGAAAGTATTTGAATTTAAAGATCAATTTAATTATAAAAAATTAGCAGAAATTTCTAATAAAATAATAGAGAATTATGATGTTTTATATGTACATATAAAAGGACCAGATGAGCCATCACATGATGGAGATTATGAAAGAAAAATTAAAATTATTGAAAAAATAGATGAAGATTTCTTTGGAAATTTAAATATAGATAATAATATTATTGTAATAACAGCAGATCATGCTACACCATGTAGTTTAAAAGCACATTCAGATGATCCTGTTCCTATTGTAATCTCAGGTAATGGAAAAGATGGAACAGAAGCTTTTGGAGAAAGTTATTGTTATAAAGGCTCTCTTGGAATATTAAATGGTCAAGATGTATTAAAAATAGCAATTAAATTTTTATAAAAAGACCTGCTTCTCCATACTTTACTATATCACCAAATTCTTTTTTTAATAAAAACATAGCATCTTTTCCTGTACAATGACATGGAATAATTAATTTTAAATTATATGATTTTAAATACTCTATAGTTTTTTCAATTCTATCTTTTGATGCTTCACTTAAATGAAATCCTCCTATTACTCCATATATTTCCTTTACATCCATTATTTTTCTTGTATATTCTAATGTATTTATTAATCCTGCATGTGCACATCCAGTTATTACAATAACTCCTTTATCTTTTACATTAAATATTATTGCTTGATCATCAATAAATTCATCTGGTTTTATTTCATTATTTATTTTTATAAAGAAATCTGTTTCATATGATTTTTCAAAATCTATTTTTCTTTCTATTGTTCCTGTTAATAAAGCCCATTGTCCTATAGATTTAGGTTCAGATGAAAAATTAAATTTTGCTCCTATACTTTCTAATTCATTTATTGAAAAAGGATTACTAATATCTTTCATTTCATTTTTTATTCTTTTATATCTCTTATTAAATATAAATGGATGAGCATAAATTTGACATGAATACTTCATTTTCATTAATGTTTTTAATAATCCACCTGTATGATCATAATGCCCATGACTTATTACTATATCCCTTATTATTAATTCTTTTCTTAAAACTTCTAAATTATTTACTAAAATTCCAGTTTGACCTGTATCAAATATTAATCCTCCTTTATTACTTATTATTAATGTAGAAAATCCATGTTCTCCTAATATATTTCTTGTTCCATGTGCTACAGAATTATCTGCTAGTATATAGATCTCTAAGTAATCTACTTTACTTATCATAGTATTATTTATGTTGAAACATATATATAAATTAGTTTTTAGTAAGTATAAATAGGTGAAAAAATGTCTGAAGATGAATTCTTTTCAAGATGGTTTAGAAGAAGATGGAGAATATTTGATGAGCTATTTAGAGATCTTGAAGATATGATGAGAGAAATGGAAGAAGAATTTAGCAGAATGGCAAGAAGAGGACTAATTAGAGAAGAAGAATTTCCTGGAGGTAAAATAAGAGAATATGGACCATTTATATATGGCTATAGTATAACTATAGGACCTGATGGAAAGCCAATAATAAGAGAATTTGGTAATGTAAAGCCAGGAATAAGACCAAGTATAAAAGAAGAAAGAGAACCATTAATTGATGTAATGACAACAGAAAATGAAGTAAAAGTATATGCTGAAATTCCTGGTGTAGAAAAAGAAAAAATTAAGTTAACTGGAACACCAAGAAAACTTATTATATCTGCAGAAGGAGATATGCGTAAATACTATAAAGAAATTGAATTACCAGTAGAAGTAGATATAGAAAAAGCAAAATCTTCATATAGAAATGGTGTTTTAGAAGTTATATTACCTAGAAAAGAAAAAGAAGAAGGAAGACCAATAAAGATAGAATAATTTTTTAAATTTTTTATTTTTCTTTTCTATTTTGGTGATAGTTTTGTCAGAACTTAAAGAGCTATCAGTATCTAGAAGAATTGAAAGAATCGGTTCTCATACACATATTAAAGGATTAGGATTAGATGAAAATGGAAAAGCAGTAAAAATAAAAGATGGAATGGTTGGACAAGAAAGAGCAAGAGAAGCTGCAGGATTAGTTGTTAGAATGATAAAAGAAGGAAAACTTGCTGGTAGATTAGTAATATTAGCAGGTCCTCCTGGTACAGGAAAAACAGCAATTGCAGTTGCTATTGCTAGAGAATTAGGATTAAATGTTCCATTTATTGAAATGAGTGGAGCTGAAGTTTATAGTACAGAAAGAAAGAAAACTGAAGTACTGATAGAAGCAATGAGAAAATGTATTGGTGTAGAAATTCATGAAATGAGAGAAGTCTATGAAGGTGAAGTAACAAAAATAAACATTAGAACTGCACCACATCCATATAATCCATATCAAAGAATAGTAGAAAGTGCAACAATTACATTAAAAACAAAAGAAGAAGAAAGAACTATTGAAGTTGGAGAAGATATTGCAGCTCAGCTTATACAACAAGGAGTAAGAGAAGGAAGTGTAATTCAAATAGATGCAGAAAGTGGAAGAGTTTCTTTAATAGGAATATCTCAAGAAAGTAATTTAGCAAAACAATATGAATTAGATACAAAAGCAAAAGTTCCAAGACCTGAAGGAAAAGTAAAAAAACAAAAAGAATTTGTATATTATGTAACATTAGCTGATTTAGATAGAATGGCAGCAAGAAGAAGAGGAGGAATATTTTCATTATTCTTTGGAGGAACTGAAGAAAAAGAAATAAGTCCAGAAATAAGAAGTGAAGTAGATAGACAAGTAAAGGAAATGATAGATGAGAAAAAAGCATTTCTTCATCCTGGTGTATTATTTATTGATGATGCTCATTTACTTGATTTAGAATGTTTTAGTTTTTTAAGTAGAGCAATTGAAGGAGAATTATCTCCAATTGTTATATTAGCAACAAATAGAGGATTTGCAAGAATAAGAGGAACTGATATAGAAGCACCTTTAGGATTTCCTCCAGATCTTTTAGATAGAGGAATAATAATAGGTACAGATACTTATGATGAAGAAAGTATAAGAGAAATATTAAAAATTAGAGCAAATGAAGAAGGTATTGAAATTGAAAATGATGCATTAGAAAAATTAACAAAAATTGGTCATGAAAGAAGTTTAAGATATGCAGTTCAATTATTAAGTATTGCAGCTGAAAATGCAAAAATTGAAGGAAGAAAAAAAGTTATAGTAAAAGATGTAGAAAGAGTTGATGGATTGTTCATGGATGTAAGTGAAGCAGTAGAACACTTAAAGAAATATGAAGGATTAATGATGAAACACTGAGGTAAAGAAAATGAATTTAGAAGATATGAAAAAAGAAGTTGAAAAACTTGTAATTGAAAAAGGATTTTACAATAGAAAAGAAGATATACCAAAAAAATTTTTATTTGCATTTATAGAACTTGCAGAAGCAAGTGATGCATGGAAAAAAGGAGAAAGTGAAGAAAGAATTGCTGAAGAACTAATTGATACAATATTTTATATTCTTGATGTTAGTAGATTAGCATGTCCTTCAATAAATCTTGATGAAATGTTCTTAAAGAAACTTGAAATAAATAAAAAAAGACCATATCAGTATGGAGAAGGTCATAGATATAAATATTAAATTTTTTTATCATATATTTATGAGTGAAATTGCTTTTCAATGTAATTTATGTGGAAATTGTTCTGAAATCTGTCCATTCTTTATAGCAACAGGTAATATAAAATATGGAACAATGGAAAAAATAAAAGCAGCACAAAAACTTTTTAAAAATGAAGAATTAAATGAAGAAGAATTAAAAACAATATTTCTATGTACAAGATGTGATCAATGTCATAAATATTGTCCATTAGAAATTCCTATTTCTACTATTATTCAAGAAGCAAGAGCAAAACTAAGAAAAATGAAAAAAGTTCCTGAAAAATATAATACTATTACTCAAGCAATAATAAATTTAGGCTCACCAATGGGAGCTTCAAGAGAAAAATGGTTAGAATATATTCCCAAAGAATTTAAACCAAAAGAAAAAGCAAAATATGTTTATTTCCCTGGTTGTTGGTCTGCAATAAAATATCCTGAAACTGCTATGGCATCAATTAAATTATTAATGAAAATAGGAATTGATTTTACTACATTAAATGGAAAGGAATGGTGTTGTGGATTATTTCTTATAGATACTGGATTATTAGAAGAAGCAAAAAAATTAGCAGAAAAAAATACATTAGTTTTTGAATCTATTGGAGCAGAATATGTTATTACAGAATGTCCTTCATGTCATGATGTATTAAAAAATGTATATCCAAAATTATTTAGAAAACCATCATATGAAGTAATTCATATTTCACAAATAATAAATGAAAATTTAAATAAATTAAATATTAAAAAAACTAGTAAAAGAATAATATACAAAGATCCATGTCCTCTTGTTAGAAGAAATAATATTATTGAAGAACCAAGAAATATTATAAAAAGAATTGCAGAATTAGTTGAATATGATAAAAATAAATGGGATGCATTATGTTGTGGAGCACCTGCAGGAGTAAAACCATTATATCCTGAAATTGCAAATAAATTAGCTGAAATGCTAATTAATGAAGCAAAAATAAAAAATTCTGAAATTGCTGTTGGTTGTGTATTTTGTATGCATCATATGATTGGTATATCTAAAGAACCAAGAATAATAACATTATCTCAATTAGTATTAGAGAATTTACAATAATCCATAAGAATTAAAACAAAAGAGATGATGTAAAAATAATAAAAACATTAATTCATATAGGATAAAAACTATTAATTTTTTTTTATTCAGTAGGGTATGTTATCATCATCTCTAAATCAGGGGAGTAACTCTTCATCAATCTAATTACTATTATGTAATTTTTACTTTTTAATTTTATTCTAGTTTTATAGGTATTTCTATAATTTCTTCATTTTTAAGAATCCAAGCTTTTGTATTTCCACTTTTATAATCTATTATAATCCATGGAATTCTCCATAATTTCATACATTTAATATCAATAGTACTTGGATATGGTAATACTGGATGACTATGTATTAATGCTACTATTTCTAATTTCTTTTCTTCAGCATATTTAATTATTTTATATAAGCATTGTGGATCTGCTTTAAATTCAATTATTGGATTTTTTGCAATATTTTTACATTCAATTATTTCAATAATTTTTATTAAATTTTCTTTAAAAATTCCTATAGCAATATATATTTTTTCAATATTTACTTCTTTACATTCATTAATAATTTTTTCAAATTTATTTTTATCTATAATAATCATTTAAACTACCTTTAACTTTTCTATAATTTCTTTTAATTCATTTTTTACATTAATTGATTTACCTATTGTTTTTTCTATTAATCTACAAAAAGCACAAATATCTCTTGATGTTGGCATTCCACATTTAATACATTTTTTTATTTCTTCCTCTTCTTTTTTATAGAAATTAATATTTTTAGCTAATGCTCTTGCAAAAGCTATTTTAAAATTTGGATTTCTTAATTCCATATTATTTAAAAATCTTTTAATTTCAAATTCCATACTACTTTCATCTACATAAGGACATGATTCTTCAACTCTAGGTAAATTTTGAATAAATGCATAAAGACTTGTTTCTTTTTCTGATATTTCATAAAGAGGCCTAATTCTTCCAATAAATAATTCTTTTGTTTCAGTTTTTGGTCCTAATTTACTTATTTCATTAATATTTTGTAAAATAAAATTTTTTATTACATATGATAAAAGATCATCCATATGATGTCCAATTGCTACTACATTAGCTTTAGTTTCAATTGCAATAGTATTTATAAAATATCTTTTTAATAATCCACATATACTACATATAGGTCTTTTATTTTTTCTTTTAATTTCTAATAAGTTCATACCAATAATATTTTTAATATCTAATAAAATTAATGGAATTGATAAATCATTACATAGTTTTTCAGCATTATATTTAGCATTTTCAGAATATTTTCCTATACCAAGATTTATATGTAAAGCAATTATTTTAAAATTTAATTGTTTTGATAAATTAGAAAGTATATGAAGCATAACAGCACTATCTTTACCTCCAGAAATTGCTACTAAAACCTTCCAATTATTCTTTATAAGATCATATCTTTCAATAGTATTGAGAACTCTTTTCTGAATAAATTCTATAAAATGTTTTTTACATAATCTAAGCTTAGCATAATTTATAATAGTAATTGCAGATTCTTCACAAAAAGAACACTTAATACTTTCTAATTTACTCATTTTATATCACTAATTTAATTTCTTAGTTATTAATTAAAATATTTATGAAATTAAATGATAATACTATTTCAAAACTTTTTTGTAGTCTAATGATTAAAGAAAAATTATTAGATTATTTTTTAATGGTGGAATTAATTGTCTATTAAACTTGAAATTGAAAATTTTAAAAGTATACAAAAATTAAAATTAGATTTAAGTGATTTAACCATACTTATAGGACCACCTGCTTCAGGTAAATCTAATATTCTTGATGCTTTAGCATTAATGGGTTATATTAATAGATTTAGAGTTTTAGATCGTGAATATAAATATGATGAAAATATTAAAGAACTTAAACATGGAGATTTAAATGAAATTTGCAAGAAAATTGAAGAAATTACAAAAGAAAAACTAAATAAAGTTATTAATAATATTACAAATAAACTTAGTGAATTTGTAAAATAAAAAAAGAAAAAATTATATGCTTTCTATTGTTACAGTTAGTACATCTCCTTTCTTAATGGCTTCAGTTGCTTTAATTTTTCTTGAGAAATCTGTTGCCTTAAGTATCATCCATAAATCTGTTTTCTCACCTTTCTTTTTTGTAGTATCAGCAACTGTTTCAAAACTTCCAAGTTTTGTTATTGTAACTTTAATTTTTGTTTTATCTCTTTCAACATCTGATTCAAGAGTAAATTCCTTTCTTCTTTCTGAATATGGAAATAGATCTGAAATACTTGTTTCAGTACCAGCAGTAACATCTTTATCTGCTTTTAATTCAACTTTTCCAATAACTGGCATTTATATTCACCTCTATATTAATTAATACACTCTACTATATACTATAAATCTAAAAGTAAATAAAGAAAAGGAGAATTTAAAGTTTATTCTCTTCTCTTAAAAATATATTGTTACTAACATTTAGGTAGACCTAGGGTTTATTAGATAGTAGACTTTATTCATATATATGGTAAAAATGAGTGTTTTTAGTGTAAAAATAAAAAAAGAATTAAAGGAAAAAATGGAAAAGTATAAGGATAAAATTAATTGGTCTGAGGAAGTTCGAAAATTTATAGAATTGAAAATAAAAGAATTAGAAGCTGAGAAGAATTTTGAAAGAATTCTTGAGGAGTTGAAAAAAGCTAATTGGAGTATTCCAGAGGGCTTTTCAGTTAAATCTGTGAGGGAAGATCGTGATAGTAGTTGATGCTTCAGCTGTAATAGCTTTCTTTCTTAAAGAAAAGTGTTGGGAAAGTTTAAAACCATATATGAAAGAAACAATATCAATAGATCATATTATTAAAGAGTTCTATAATGCTGTTTGGAAAGCAACTTATTTATTAAAAATATTAGATCATAAGTCTGCATATAATGTCATTAAGTTATTTAATATATATTTAGAGAAAAATATCATAATAGAACCTGAGACAAAATACATTGATAAGGCATTTAACATAGCATTGGAAAAAGGTATATCAATCTACGATGCACTATATATTGCTCTTGCAATAAGTAAGAATATGTCGCTATTAACTCTTGATGAAAAACAGAAGAATGTTGCATTAGAGCTAGGTGCTAAAGTTCTACCTTAGATATGTACTTCAATTCTCTTGAAGAGATTCCTACTTTACTTCTACATTAACTATCATTAAAATAGTAAAATTTTTACATAATTTTCTTCTGTAATCCTTTGGCTCTTCTTAATTCATAAGAAATAATGTTTTAGTACTGAAAGGAAAAAACTTTAAATCTTTGTTTAAGTAGTTGAAATAAAGTCATTTTTATTTCCATAGATTTATTATATTCCTTCAGTATTCTTATCAGTTTATTATTATAGGTTCAAGAACTTTATAACTCTTGTTACTTCTTCATAGCTATAATATTTCTAAATATTCTCTCATTTTTACTTTCATATATTCTAAATTAGTACTATGTAAAATAATTATTTATAATTAACAGAAACTTTTATATAGTATTGCTAAAGGAGATATATACTTATTACAAACAAAAAAGAGCTTAAGGTGAAGAAATATGGCAATTGCTATAAGTTTTAGACAAGTAGTATCTGTTGCAATAGTTTCATGGAGTGGAGCTTTTCTTGAGTGGCTAGATTTTTATACATATGCACTTTTAGCAGGAATTATTGCTAAGATTTTCTTCCCCTCTGTAGATCCAACAGCATCACTTCTTGTAGCATTTTCTGCATTAGCTATAGGCTTTATCTTCAGACCATTAGGTGCTATTATCTTTGGAAAAATTGGAGATCAATTTGGACGAAAGATTGCTTTTATATTAGCAATGACATTAATGTTAGTTGGAACACTTGGTATAGGATTATTACCAAGTTATATGGAAATAGGTATTCTTGCATCTATTGGAGTCTTCTTATTGAGAATTATACAAGGTTTTGCACTTGGTGGTGGATTTGGTGCAGCTATAACATATCTAGGAGAGTTTGTACCTGAACATAGAAGAGGTTTCTTTACTGGCTTCTTATTTACTACAGCTCCAATAGGCATGGCTACAGTAGGAATTTTAATGTGGTTATTCTCAAGTATTTTAGGCATAGAAGCTTATAATACATGGGGTTGGCGTTTTAACTTTATATTTGCTGCTGTTCTTGTATTCATAGTTACATTAATAATGCATCTTTTCTATAAAGAAACACCTGTATTTTCAATGTTAAAAACTATAAGAAGAATTACTTCTGCACCTATAAAAGAAGTATTCTCTAAAAAATATCTTCCAATTGTACTTATGGCTTGGATAGGTGTAGTAGGAGCACATGGTCCTATTTGGTATACAAATCAGCTATTTAATACTTACTATGTAGGACCTAACTTCCAAAATTATGTAAATACAGCAACTGCTGGTTTCTTACTCTCTACAGCTACATATGCAGCATTATGGATGTATCCACTCTTTGGATATATATCAGATAAAATAGGTAGAAAGCCAATATTACTTTTAGGAATTTATGGTAATGCCTTATGGTTCCCAGTAGTATTTTGGCTTATTGATCAAGTTGGTCCTCGTGGTGATTTAATGACTATGTGGTTACTCTTTTACTCAATGACTCTCTTTAATGGTATAGGTTATAGTGGAGCTATGTCTGCTTTCTTACTTGAATTATTTCCAGCAAGAATTAGACTTTCTGCCGTTGCTTTAACATATAATTTAGGCTATGGTGTTACAGGTGGTTTAACACCATCTATAATCACATGGATTTACTCTATAACTCATAACATATACTTATCTACATTATTATATGCTACTATAGTACCTATGATAATGGCCTTATGGTATTTACTAAAAGGACCAGAAACTTTAGGTATTAGGATTTGGGCAGAATTTGCTACAGAGAAATTCGCTAAGAAAACCATAATATTACCAGTTACAACACCAATTAGAGAAGTTGTTTCTGTATTAGTTAATAATGGTTTAAAACATGTTGTATTAATTAGAGATAGTATAGGAATTTTTGGAACACGTACATTAATTAGAGCATTAGCTTCTGGTGCTAAACTAGAAGAATATGCTGGAAAATATGCAATAAAAGTTCCATGTGTTAAAGCAGATCACTCAGTAACAGAGGTATTTACAATACTCAATCAATACAATGTAAGAGCTGTACCTGTATGTAAAGATGGACAGATAATAGGTATTATAGAAGCTAGAGAGTTAATAAATGAAGCACTTAGACTTAGAGATGCATTAAAGAAAAAGATAACACTTCGTATATCTGTAGAAGATGTAAGTCCAAAAGAACTTATTACAATTATGCCAAATGTAACATTAAAAGAGGCTATAGACATTATGGCAAAAAATGATATTGGCTTTTTACCTATAATAGAGAAAGACAAATTAGTTGGTATATTATCTGAAAGTGATGTAATGATGCTAATTGCAAAAGGTTTAATAGATTTTAATATACCAGTATCAACAGTTATGAATAAATCTCCTATTACAATTGAAAAAACAGCTACTTTAAGAGAAGCTGCAGAGCTTATGGTTAAGAATAACATAAGACATTTACCAATAGTAGAAAATGGAAGAGTTGTAGCAGTAGTTTCTGTAAAAGATATTATAAAGGCTATTGGATAATAACTTTTTTACTTTTTTAAATTTTTAACATATATTTATGAAATATTTTTACATAAAATTAAGCAAATTTACAATTTTTTTAATTAAAATAGTCATTCTAAAAGTTAAATTATTTTTAAAATTCATAAATTTCTTAACATCAAAGGAAATTAGGAAAATTTATTCTGATTTACATAAATTTTTGTTATTTGTAGTTCTTCTTAATTTAAGAAAAATATTCTAGTACCGAAAAAAAGAATTGCAATTAAATCATAAAAAGGAAAAATATTAATTCCTACTATTCTGATAATTAGATTTCATCTAAGTACTTACTATTAAGAAAAATGTAAAAATTAAGAAAAATTAATAAAACATAGTCATTAAAACATTATATAAACTTGAAAAAATTAAATAATAGCAAAATATTAATTTAATTTCAAAGTTTTTCTATCATTATGTGGATTGAAGAATATACCAAGGAAATTCTAGGCTTATTAATAATTTTATATTTAATCATTTCATTAATAATAAGAAGTAAGAGAACATATATACCAGTATGGAGCATTATGGCTTTTTCAGCTTTTATAACAGTAATTACAGGATTAGTAAAATTTGATGAAATAGGCTTTATTATAGATATTGATGTTATTTTATTTTTAATTGGTATGTTTAGTTTAGTTGGTTTTTGTGAATATACTGGTCTTCTTTTTGCAATTTCTTCATGGTATATAAGTAAATTCAAAAGTAGATATTCAATAATTTATGCTTCTTCATTTCTTTTTGGAATTTTATCTGCATTTGCAGTAAATGATACAGTAGCTCTTATGGGCCCTCCTATAGCATATATAATTTCAAAGGCTATTGATATTGATCCTAAGTTTATGTTTTTACTTTTAGCATATTCTCTTACTATAGGCTCTGTTATGACTCCTATAGGAAATCCACAAAATGTATTAATAGCCATACAAAGTGGTATTCCTGCACCTTTTATACAATTCTTTATAAAGCTAACAATACCAACAATTATTAATCTCATTATATTACCATTAATATTAATAAAAATTTTTAAAATTGAAAATAAATCAATA
>Ga0326760_1000007_pt1 | contig 169624 bp, 188 predicted proteins | sample GCREP_S_FD_207668 | JGI IMG/M metagenome (GOLD analysis project Ga0326760, IMG submission 207668) | Hot spring sediment microbial communities from Geyser Creek Basin, Yellowstone National Park, WY, United States - GCR.EP_S | ecosystem: Environmental > Aquatic > Thermal springs > Near-boiling... | reverse complement strand
CTGCTGTTGTGGTTCCGTCACCAACTTCATCATCTTGAGCTTTCGATATTTCCACCATCATCTTTGCAGCTGGATGCTGAACATCCATCTCCTTAAGAATAGTAGCACCATCATTAGTTATAGTAATATCGCCAAAACTATCAACAAGCATCTTATCCATACCCTTAGGACCAAGAGAGGTTCTAACAGTTTCGGCTAATATTCTTGCAGCCATAATATTAGCTCTTAAAGCGTCTCTGCCAACAGTTCTTGAGGTTCCCTCCTTAAGTAATAATACTGGTTGGCCACCATAAGCAGTCATTACTCTCACCTAACCATATCCATAAATTCCTCTTATTTATTTTTTACTTTTAGAGCAATTGAATTTAATAAATCTGGGCCCGGTGGGATTTGAACCCACGACCACCCGGTTATGAGCCGGGCGCTCTACCTAGCTGAGCTACGGGCCCATATAGCATTTACTATTTCTGAGTTTTCTATTTAAATAATTTTGTTTATTTATAGCGCCGGGGGCAGGACTCGAACCTGCGACCAACGGGTTAACAGCCCGCCGCTCTTCCATGCTGAGCTACCCCGGCAAGCTCCAATCTTAATAATTTTCTTAATCAATTATTTTAATCTTTTATTGTTTCCAGCACAGATATTATGCTCCATAACCTGACTCTTGTATGAAGCGGCATATTCGGGTCTTGTGATATATCTTCCAATATATTAATAGCGTTAGCAGCCCTAACTCCTAAACTTAGTTTTTCATTTTGTAACATTTTTATGGCATTGTTTGCAGCACCTCTAATATTTCTCGGGACTCCTGTATCATTTACTATTGACTGTAACAATGCTATAGCCTGCTGAACTTTGCTCTCGAGCATATGTGGTCACCATCAGTATATGCATAATATAACTGACAAATTTATAATTGTATCTTCAATAAATATTTATTTGGTGTATCTATTGGGTGACAGTGAAAATAGTGATAAAAAAGTCAAGGAGATGGCGGAATTATTAAAGGAAGGTGCAACTATGCTATCATATATATGCCCTGAATGCAAAGTCCCGTTATTTAAGCTAAAAAATGGAACAATAATATGTCCTTCATGTAAACGTAGAGTTTTGTTGCAAAATGAAACAGATATTAAAATTGAATATACAAAGAAAAATATTGAAAGTAAATTTGAACTTAAGGCATCTATTGAAAAAATTAAAGAGAAAATATACAGCAAAATTAACGTAATGTTAGAAGAGATTGATAACACGAATGACCCTGATAAAATTGATCATCTCCTCTCGATGATTGAAAGACTTATTCGTATACTAAAAGAATTACAGTGATTGGTGCATCACATATGCGGAAGACTATTATACCTAAGCATTATCACTTTTCATGCTATATAGAAGCAAAAAATACAAACGATTTATTAAAAAATTTTATAATAGAAAGTTTACTTTCACTAAACGGTCTTTCAAAAAACATCTCTCTTTCTGTTTCTGATAAAAATTATGAAGTCTCTGGAGTTGCGCAAATAATTATTACTTATATATATGGTGATTCATTTGAAATAAAATTTCAGAAAAACCATGAAAAACATAAAAAAATACTTTCAGAAAATCTAAAATATGGTAGTAATATATTTACCGAAATTAAAATAAAATATTATTATTTTGAAAAAAATGTTAAAAAATACTGCTGGTCTGATAGTTACATTCTCTCAATAAGACCCATTACCAATGAAATGATAAGTGTAAATATCTCTCACATTCGTGGACTTAGAAGGATATCCATTGAAACTCTCTTCAATATTTTTTATTATTCATTAATAAATACATTTAGATACCATAATGTATCATTGGAAAACATTAGACTTATCAGAATATTGGGTTAATAGGCTCTTTAACATAATGAAACTTTGAACGTTAATTTGATTGTAAACTAATGCGGGGGGTGGGATTTGAACCCACGAACCCCTTCGGGACGGGATCTCTTACATCTACGCCCTGTTCAATTTGTTGGTCTTAAGTCCCGCGCCTTTGTCCTGGCTTGGCTACCCCCGCACACATTAATTTAGTGGTCCCGCCGGCCGGATTTGAACCGGCGCCCCTCCGGTTTCTACGGCTGACACACACTCATCTATTGTCCCATTGGGTATCGTGTGTGCGCATTACGCTACAGCCGGATGCTCTACCACTGAGCTACGGCGGGACTATCATATATTTTATTAATAAAGCTTTCTTTAAATTTTTTCTTCATATTTTGGCGGGCCCGGCGGGATTTGAACCCGCGACCCCCGACTTAGAAGGCCGGTTCGAGCCTCATTTGTGTGAGGTTGCTCTGTCCATGCTGAGCTACGGGCCCCCTTCAATATTTGTAGTAGGGTGCAAATTAAAATTATCGTTAATTGTGTAGTGTTTGAATCCAGTTAATAAATTCTTTAATGCTATTAAATATTTTTTCATTCTCATTTTCACTTCCTTTTGGTTTTACCTCTATTTTTTCTAATTCAAAATTCGTCAGTATTTCATGTGGTGTTTTTGAGCCGAATGCTTTTTGCCATGAAACTATTTCAAAATTCTTATTTTTTGCACATACAGTGCTATTTATGCACAATATGTATTTTAAGTTTTTAAAAAAGAAATTAACGCTTAAATGATTCTTCTTTGCTGTGAGGTATATTTTCTGGAAATCATCTTTTTTAATGACAGGCATATCATTTATTATTTAAAGTTTTTATCATATTAATAGTTTCTTCTATGCTCACTTTGTACTGCTCTCCCTTATTGAGATCTTTTAATGTTATCTTCCCTTCTTTCACTTCAATACTGCCAATTATTATAGCATAATCAAAGTTTCTCGAATTTGCATATGATAAAGCTTTCTTTAAATCTCTACCCATTATTTCTACCTCTGTTGGGATACCTGATTCTCTTAATATCGATGCTACTTTTATGGCATGATGTATGAATTCTCGTGAGAGTGAAATAACTATAACCTTTTTATGTTTTTCAATATTCAATTCTATTTTTTCCTCAGTCAACGCTAATATTATTCTGTCGATTCCTGGAGCATAACCAACGGCTGGTGTTGGGGGGCCGCCAAATAATTCTATTAAATTATCATATCTTCCGCCACCCCCTAAAGCAAGCTTATTATTTTTAGATGAAAAGCACTCAAAAATTATTCCAGTGTAATACTCTAGTCCTCTCGCAAATCCTAAATCTAAAAGTATTGGTATTTTTAGTTCAGATTTATCTAACAAAATAAGTATTTCCTTTAGGTTTGAAAGCGCCTCCATTGCAAGAGGATACTTACGTATGTATTGTTCAGCACTATTAATTATTTGATTTACATCACTTCCCCTCAAGCTTATTACTTCTTTAATGTTGTTTAAGCATTCATCAGTCACGTTGCTCGACTTTAACAAGTACATTGCCTCATCATATCTTGTTTTATCAAATAGCCCCAATACCCTATTTTGAATATTTTCCGGTACTTTCTCATAAGTTAAAATCCCTTTTATAATCCCAACATGATTTAGTTTTAAATAATAATCTGAAAATTTCAAGCGTTTCATAAGTGTGTTTGCAATGTTTAATATTTCAACATCTGCTTCTGGATTAGAGGAGCCTATTAGTTCAAAGCCTCCTTGCCAAAACTCTCTATACCTACCATGCTGAGGTTCATCATATCTAAAACAGTTTGCTATATACCCTAACCTAATGGGTTTCTGGTGAGAAAGCATGTGGTTTATGTAAAATCTTGCAACGGAAGGCGTCATTTCTGGCCTTAATGCAACTTCTCTACCTCCTAAATCAGTGAATTTATACATTCTATGTCTAAGTTCTTCTCCCGCCTTTTTTTCAAAGAGGGAAAAGGCCTCTATTGTAGGAGTTATTATCTCTTGATACCCGTATAGTTTAAATATCTCCCTTATAACCGAACTAACATATTTCAATTTTTCAACGTCTTCAGGAAGTAAATCCCGTAATCCCCTAAGAACCTTAAAGCCCCCCTCACTCATAGTATCCACCTACAAGTATTGCAATCAAAGCTAAAAACATGTATATCAATACTCTCTTTTTACTTTTTAAGGCAGAATCTACGTCGCATTCCCTTAACAGTTTATACGACTCGTAAAGCAACCCAATTACTGGAAAAATAATTATCAATAGGTAGTTGAAGGAAACCCATGAGTATATGAATGGTATAAACACTATTGGTATTGCAATTATGAAAAAGATGATGGCAACAGACACTGCGGTTTTGATCCCATATGTACGTGCAATTGATCGTACATCTCTTTTTGCATCACCTTCAACATCAGCTATTCCCTTTATTATTTCTCTTCCAGTATTTACAAGAAATGCGGCTAACGAGAAGATATTCAGTAAACTGCTTTTTCCAAAAACAGCATAATTCCCAAAAAGGAAGGGCATTGCTACACAAAAACTAACCATGAAATTCCCTATCAGTCCATACTTTTTAAAGCGCATATTATACGTTAATGATACGAGTGAAGAAACTAATGCTATCACAAAGCAATACGTGTTTATTAAGTATGCTGAGATCATTCCAGCCAAAATTAATAGTACACCATAAATCCAAGCCTCCTCAACTGATATTAACCCGCTTGGGATAGGTCTATTTGGAGCATTTATAAGGTCAATTTCTCGATCGTAAATATCATTAATAACCATGGATGCTGATGTTAAGAAAAATCCTGAGCCAAAACCATACAATAATGTCTTTATTGAAGGAAGGGATTTCAATGCTATAATCTCACTAAACGCTACACCAAGTCCCATCATTATTGAATTTGCAGGTCTAATTATCTTAATATAAGCCAATATTTTTTTCAAGTAAACACCTCGCTTACTTTGTAGTATGCAACTTCACATTGTCCATTAACTATTGCTAACACCATTTCCTTTTTTAAACTCTTTGCTGTCGATACGATCTCTTTTAATTCATTTAAACTTATAGGTTTTCCTTCAATAACCCCGTATACTATAATGTTTGCAGGACTCTTCCCAACTTCAGCCCCCTTTTCATACACTCTAAAAGATATTCCTCCAAATCCACTTTTCACTATATACCCCTTTTTACGGAGGTCCGAATATATTATGTATTTTATCCATACTTCTGGATCGTACTTTAAGAAGTAATGCAATAATTCGTTAAAGGACAAGAATTTATCTTTACCTAAACAAACCCTTATTTTCCCATTTTCAACAAGATATAAAGTTTCAACAGGAAGTAAAGTTAATACTTCTTCACGAATTTCTCCATAAAATCCCATTTTCCATAAATTTTCAGCATCCTTACCATATATTACGGTTTTATCATTGATCAGAATGGCAACTGGTGTTTCAATATCCATAAATATCACAATGGCCGAATAAATATAATGAAAAATGAGGAATATAAATAAAGCTGAAGAAATCTTTACGGGTATAAATAAATTTCTTGAAGGATTTAGAAAAGTAGTTATTATGGGCATTGGAAATGAGTTGAGAGGAGATGATGCAGCTGGTTTAAAGGTAATCGAACTATTGAACAAGAGAATTAGTGAGTACGATGATATACATGACCTTAACTCAGTTATATTGTTAAATTGCGGTGCAATCCCTGAAAACTTTCTTGGTAAGATTGAAACACTATCCCCTTCTCACGTAATTATAATTGATGCTGTGGAAATGCAAAAGCCACCTGGAACTATTGGGTTATTTAGAAGGGGTGATCTTCTACATTCAGTAACAGTATCGACACACACTATTTCCCCTGAAATAATATTTACCTATCTTGAGGAAATTGTTGGGGCGAAAGTTTTATTGATAGGTATTCAACCTAAAATTCTGGATTTTTATGAGGGTTTGTCGCAAGAGGTATGTAAATCTGTTGAGCTTATTACAGACATTGTATGGAGGATAATAGTATATGAGGGCGTTGCCTAGAACTATAACTTGGGAAGATGGCATTGTAAAAATAGTTGATCAAACATTACTTCCAAAAAAACTTAAGATAATAGATTGTAGGACGGCAGACGAAATATTGGATGCTATTAAAAGTATGAAGATAAGGGGGGCACCAGCTATAGGGATTGCAGCGGCTATGGCGCTCGCTATGGTAGCTAAACAAAACGAAAAAGAAGACAAGCAAATCCTTATAAACAGAGTATATGAAACCATGAATAAAATAAAAAATTCAAGACCAACTGCCAGAAACCTTTTTTGGGCTGTTGAAAGAATTATGAGAGTTATAGATGTAAGGAAGGATTCTGCCCAAATTGCAAATGATATTGTTAATGAAGCTTTAAGGATGGCTGAAGAGGATGTTTTAACAAACATGAAAATAGGTGAAATTGGTGAAAAACTCATCAACAATGGAGATAATATATTAACCTATTGTAATGCTGGAACTTTTGCAACGGTTTATTATGGTACTGCCCTCGGAATTATAAGATCAGCATGGAGGAACAATAAGAAAATACATGTCTTCGTTGCTGAAACAAGACCTCAGCTTCAGGGTGCAAGGATAACGGCCTTCGAATTAAAAGCTGAGGGGATACCATTTACACTAATAACAGATAACATGATAGGCTTCTTAATGCAGAAAAATAAAATAGATAAAGTCTTTGTAGGTGCTGATAGAATATTAAGCGATGGGACTGTATACAACAAAATAGGAACATACACCATTGCCGTACTCTCTAAAGTTCACAATATACCATTTTACGTGGCTGCTCCATCCACAACATTCGACTTACAATCAAAGATAAATGATATAAAGATAGAGGAGAGAAGTGCTGATGAAGTTGTCAAAGTATTGTCAAAATACCGTATAGCTCCAAAGGGTATAAATGCATTAAACTATGCATTTGACATAACACCTCCTAGCTACGTGACTGGCATAATAACTGAGAAGGGTATAATATTACCCCCATTTAATGAAAACATACCAAAAACAATAAAAGGATACAATAACTTTTCTCCCAATTAAAACAAATATATTAGTCTAAAAAATAAAATAAGTGTAAGCTACGGTCATACTTGAGGCGCGGGGGTTGCCGAGCCAGGTTAAAGGCGGCGGACTCAAGATCCGCTGGCGTAGGCCTTCGTGGGTTCAAATCCCACCCCCCGCATTAATGATAATGAGCGTTCACCATTACATCTCTATGTAACTTGTAGTTACAACACATACTTTCTTCAATGTTAATTTAAAATCTTATAATACGTATTTTCTAATTGTATAATTTTTTGTTTACATGGTTATAAACAAAGTTTTTGTTTTTATTCAAGTATTCATCCCCTTTTTTATGAATTATTTTTTAAGGAATTATCTTTGTTAAATAGGAATCTTTAATAGCTAATTACCTAAAATTACTTAAATGGGGTCATTTTAATGCGATTTTTACATGGACCTTTCTTCATGCAAGGTGATGAGGCTTGTGCTGAGGGAGCTATAGTTGCTGGTTGTAGAGTTTTTGCCGGTTATCCGATAACCCCCTCTACCGAGATTGCTGAGAGACTTGCCGCTAGACTTCCACAAGTAGGTGGTGTATTCATACAAATGGAAGATGAGCTTTCTTCCATAGCATTAATAATAGGGGCATCATATGCTGGAGCAAAAGTTATGACTGCCACAAGTGGTCCTGGTATGAGTTTATTCATGGAAAATATAGGCTTAGCTTTTATGACTGAAGCACCAATAGTTATAGTTAACGTGATGCGCGGTGGACCAAGTACAGGTCAACCTACACGTGCAAGCCAGGGGGATGTAATGCAAGCTAAATGGGGGAGCCATGGTGATTATGAAATAATAGCATTATCACCCTTCTCTGTTCAAGAAATGTTTGATTTGACCATTGAAGCATTCAACTTAGCTGAAAAATTTAGAACCCCCGTAATACTCTTAGCAGATGAAATTGTAGGTCATATGAGAGAGAAGGTTATTATCAAATTACCTGAAGAAGTTGAAATAGTCAATCGTAAAAAACCTCTATCAAAAGAGTCATTTTTACCTTTTAAACCGGATGAAGATCTAGTACCCCCAATGGCGTGTTTTGGTGAAGGGTTCAAAGTTCATGTCACCGGTTTAACTCATGATTTCAGTGGCTTCCCCTCTTCAGTTGATCCTGAAGTGCATTGGAAATTGGTTAAGAGACTATGTGACAAGATACGATTAAACTCTGAGAAAATCATAAAAGTTGATGAAAGATTTATGGAAGACGCTGAAATTGTTGTCGTAGCTTATGGTGCACCTGCTAGATCATCTTTAAGAGCTGTACGTATCGCTAGGGAAAGAGGATTAAAAGTTGGTTTATGTAGGCTGATAACATTATGGCCCTTTCCACAACGTAAATTCCTTGAATATGCAAAGCATACTAAAGCCTTCATAGTGGTTGAGATGAATTATGGTCAGATTGTTAGGGAAGTTGAGAGATGTGTTCAAGGAAAGTCAGTCTTCTTCCTTCCAAAGATGGGAGGGGATCCTCATACGCCCAATGAAATATTGAATTTAATTTATGAGGTGAGTGGTAAATGAGTTTCAAGGATGAATATTGTGAAGAAACTCATCCATTAGATGATCTGATACTATCAGAACGAATGCCACATATATGGTGTCCTGGTTGTGGTATAGGAATCGTTCTAAATTGTTACTTGAGGGCATTAATGGAATCTGGCATTGACTTAAATAACGTTGTCGTTGTTTCAGGTATAGGCTGTACTGGTAGAATAGCCAACTATGTTGCACTTGACTCTTTTCACACTACGCATGGGCGTGCTATACCTGTTGCTATGGGAGTGAAAATTGCTAAACCTCATTTAAAAGTTGTAGTTATTAGTGGGGATGGCGATTTATTTGCCATTGGTGGAAATCATTTTATACATGCAGCAAGGAGAAATGTGGATTTACTTGTAATATGTGTAAATAACTTCAATTATGGGATGACAGGAGGGCAACTCGGTCCTACTACACCTTTTCAATCAATAACGACAACTACGCCATATGGTAATATTGAGCATCCATTCAATTTGCCATATCTTGCTACTGCTGCTGGTGCTGTTTTTGTTGCTAGATGGACTATTGCTCAACCTTTTGCTTTGATAAAAACCATAAAGAAGGCGCTCCAAAAATCGGGGTTCTCTTTCATTGAAGTTATTGCTCCATGCATTACCTTGTATGCAAGATATAATAAACTTGGAGGCCCCTCAGAAGTTTTAAAATATCTACTTCAAAATAGTGTAATTCAAAATGGAATGGATCCTGCGCAGGTTGACATAGATAAAAATAAAAAGATAATAGTTGGAGAGTTCATAGATAGAGATAGGCCAGAGTTCGTTAAAGAACTCTATAGAATAATTAAAGAACAAAGTGGTCTTGAACTTAAGTCAATAGTTTCGGGAGGGTAGCCACTTATGAAGTGGGAGATACGTATCTCCGGACTTGGGGGGCAAGGAATACTCTTAGCTGGATATATTCTTGGAAAAGCTTCAGCAATATTTGATAATAAAAATGTTGTTCAAACAGAGTCCTATGGTCCTGAAGCCAGAGGTAGCAGATCTAAGACTGATGTAATAATATCTGATGAGGACATTGATTATCCGTACATAACATCAAACAATATATTGATTGCTCTATCTCAAGATGCATACAATTACTATAAAGACTATGTATGTGAAAATGGAGTAATAATAGTGGATGAAGATCTTGTAAAAGTAGAAGGGGCGCCTAGGAAAAATGTTAGAATATATAAAGTTCCTGCCACAAGAATAGCAACGGCACTTGGTAGGAGAATTGTTGCAAATATAGTTATTTTAGGTGCTTTATGTGCAATAACTGGTATCGTGTCATACAGTGCTTTAGAGAAGGCTATTTTAGATAGCGTTCCAAAAGGCTCTGAGGAATTAAATTTAAAAGCATTACGTGAAGGATACAATTATGGGATGAAGCTTCTTGCAACAAGCGGAGGTATTCAAACCTAAAATAATTGGGTTTTTATGTAATTGGTGTGGTTATGCAGCTGCAGATTTAGCAGGAAATTTAAGGAAAACCTATTCCTCCAATTTGAGAATAGTAAGAGTTATGTGTAGTGGACGTGTGGACCCAACACATATATTGTACGCATTTCAGCATGGTGCAGATGGTGTTTTGATTATAGGTTGCCATCCTGGAGACTGCCATTATATAAATGGAAATTATAAAGCCAAGATGAAAGTGGAATTTTTAAAAAAATTCTTACAAGAAATGGGTATAAACCCAGATAGATTACATATAGACTGGGCTTCTGCTGGCGAGGGGGATCGCTTCTCCAAAATAGTTGATGATTTCACTTACAAGATAACTAAGCTTGGTCCATGTGAAATTAAATGTGGGAGGTTATAGACTATGAATTCCAAGCTAACTTTAGCCATTTTTCCATTAATTGGATGTAGTGGCTGTGAAAACTCATTACTTGATATATGGCATGTTGATAATGTTATTTTCAACAATTTGGAAATAGTATATTCACCCATACTAACCGACTTTAAAGAACCGGATAATGTTGATATTGGAATAGTAACTGGAAATGTGCGTTTTCATGAAGATGTAAATAAGTTGTTGAATTGGCGTAAAAAAAGTAAATTACTTGTAGCCTTTGGGAGTTGCGCTTGTTATGGGGGTATACCTGGATTACTGAACTTGCATGATATTCAAAGTGTAATTAACGATGTTTATTCACCTAATATCTCTTTTGACGATTATGATATGCCTAAATTAATTGATAATGCTAAACCTATTGTTGATTTTGTTAATATTGATATTGCCATTCCAGGGTGTCCACCGCCTAAAAATCTAATTCTTAAATTGTTTGAACATTTATTAAAAGGCGAACCTTTCATACTACCTGAAAAAAGTGTATGTAATGAATGTCCACTAAACACTGGTGAAGATAAAGTTATAAAAAGTATTCGACAATTCTCCCTTGAGCCTTTCACACCAAATGAATGCTTCTTAGAACAAGGTGTGCTTTGTCTTGGACCCATAATTAGAGCTGGTTGTGATGCTAGATGTATAAAAGCTAATACTCCATGTAGAGGTTGCATGGGACCCATCCATAATGTCGATGAAGCAGCGGTAAAATTTTTGTCGTCCATTTCGTCAATGATTGATGAGAAGTCAAAAGATATTGATATAAATAAAATAAAAGATCTCATAGGTCTTCTATACCGATACACATTAGCGTCTTCTAAGTTAAACTTTATTAAACGAAGGTGATTAATGCCATGAGTAAAAAAATGGTTTTTCATCCAATAACCAGAATAGAAGGACATTCTAAAGTTACATTAGTTTTAAATGATGATAAGATTGAAAATGCGTATTTCCAAGTAACCGAATATAGGGGGTTTGAAAAACTACTAATAAATAGGCCCATCGAAGAAGTTCCATTAATCGTACCAAGAATATGCGGTCTATGCTCTCCATCTCACCATTTAGCATCGGTTAAAGCGTTGGATGAAATATTCGGAGTAATCCCAAAAGAAAATATCATAAGGTTACGTGAATTATTACATTACGCAGGATTTTTACACAGCCACTTACTTCACTTTTTCATGCTATATCTCCCTGACATATTATTCTCTGATATTAAACCGAATCCTGGATTTGTCGGTATGATTAAAAGTTATCCATCATTAGTTAAAGATGTTTTAGAAATTAGAGGATTTGCACAACAAATACTAGAAATTTTAGGTGGTTCATCAATTCATCCTTCTGCAACTATGGCTGGAACTTTTCTTAACCCACTCAAACCTTCACAACAAACTGAATTGAGAGATAAAGCATCAAAATCAATAAAACTATTTAATATCATCGTTGAAACAATCGAAGATAAGTTAAGTAAAATATTGGAGAACTCTATAAGTTTGCCAAGCAATTTTGTGTCGTTACATTCTAAGTCAGGTTATCCTCTCTACCATTCAGATGAGATTCATGCCATTTCTCCAAAAGGCGAGTTGTTAACCTCTTTTCAGCATAACGATTATCTGAAGGTGATATGTGAAAAAGCAGTTTCTTGGAGTTATGCTAAAGCTCCATATTTGAAGATCATTGATAACGGTTATTATAGAGTAGGTCCTCTTGCTAGGTTCAATATAAATGGTAAATTCTATTCTGAAAATTCTGAAATCTTTGCCCAACAATTTTTATATAACGTTCCTTCACCAATATGCGCCTCTGAGTATTATAACATTGTTAGAATAGCGGAAATCAAATACGTATTGGATAAAATTCTTGAAATATTAGATGATAAAAGAATCATGGAATCCGTTTACCTGCAAAAGAATCTGAAACCCATGAATAGTGATGGTATTGGTATTATAGAGGCTCCTAGGGGATTACTTATACATCACTATAAGGTTGACGATTATGGCTACATAAAGTATGCAAACTTGATAGTGGCCACCGTCCAAAATACACCAGTAATTGAAAGTGAAATTGTTGCCAGATCACAACAAGTTATTGATAAGTATGGTGTTTCTGAAGAGAGGTTATATGATACTATATCCAGAATGATAAGGAACTATGACCCATGCCTTTCATGCGCCACTCACACTTCCAGCATCCCCTTCACACTTGAAATTTACATCAAAAATGAGAACAAAGTTTTACTTTACCCTGCCGCCCCAAATACACCTTAAATACCTCAACTACTTTATACTATTTGTATATTATGGCTGACAATACTTGTAAGCTTGCTGAAGGGACTCGCTTTTCAGAAGAACTTTTTTCCTATTTAAGTAAGTTTTTCGGTTTTTCAAAAACAAGTAATATAATTGGCGCATTAGTGCACCCCCCTTCATTCTATTCCATTCGCGTAAATACTCTTAAGGCTAGTGTTGAGGAAGTATATAGGTCTTTATGCGAGAAAAATATCGAAACGGTTTTTCATCCAATATTAGATGATGTTTTACTAATTAAAGTTAAAGGGCCTTTTGAAATTGAAGTTCAAGGGAAAATAGTTGTTGCAGATAAAAAAGCTGCAGAGAGTGTTTATGTGGGTGCTGATCTTTATGCTCCTGGCGTTATATCAGCAAAGGGTGTTGCAAGATCGGATTTTGTTACTATCGTTGATGAAAAAGGTTTTCCTGTGGCTAATGGAATCGCTATGCAAAGTGAAGTAGATATTCTCAACCAGAGGAAGGGGTTAGCAGTTAAAGTTTTGCGATCAAGATATCAAAGTGCATCCATTAGATGTCTAGACGAATATGTTTCTGGTAAGATTTATGATCAAAACATACCTGCCATATTAACTAGTATTATTCTGGAACCAACGCCACATGATGTTATAGTAGATATGTGTGCAGCTCCAGGTGGTAAGACAACACATTTGGCGCAATTAACTTCCAATAAAGCCAAAATATACGCCTTTGATAATTCTAAGTCAAAAATAAGTAAGTTAATAGAAAATATCAACAGATTAGGAGTAAGGAATGTAAGTGTAATTTTTTCAGATTCTAGATACCTCCATGTAGATTACCCATCTTTAAAGGCTGACAAAGTGTTACTGGATCCACCATGCTCTGCACTTGGTGTAAGACCTAAATTATTTGAATATAAATCAGTTAGGGATATTATTGCATGTGCTCAATATCAGATGCAATTTTTTAAATCTGCTGTGGAAATTTTGAAAAAAGGTGGAATTCTTGTATATTCAACATGCACTATAACACCAGATGAAAATGAGATTATTGTGAAGTATGCTTTAGAAAATTTCCCATTGGAATTGGATAAACAGATTCTTTATATTGGTACACAAGGATTAAACATTATTAAAGGGTCAAATTTACTTCAACGCTTCTATCCTGATGAACATGATACGCCTGGATACTTCATAGCTAAATTTGTTAAGGTCTAGGTTTTCTTTTTAATTTCGTTCCGCAAACATTACACTCACTTATGTCTTCATCTTCATACCTTCTTCCACATGCTGGACAATACAGCTTCCAGTTAATCACTTTTCTAATACCTCGCGTGGCTATTGGCGCATATTCTATTCCCAAAACTTTTGCTACATTTTGTATTGAGAAATCATCAGTTAATATAACTGGGTTCCATCCTTCTTCGATAAGATCCAATGCTAATGCTAGTATTGAAAGATCGCTATTTGAAAGATATTTTCTGTCATTAGTTTTTCTTGCAACTTCTTCTACCTTCATGATAGTTTCTGGTTTAGGTGTTGCTTTTTCAAGCCTATCAATTTCAATGGCATATTCCACCAAAGCTTTTTCATCATCTTTTAATATCTCATTCAGAGCATCAACTGATATTATTTGCCTACAGTTAGTTACTAACAGTGGATTATAACCATTCATTATGGCTGAAGAATCTAAAATAAGCACTCTTTTCATATATCATAATTCCCTCGACATTCTCTTCTTCAATTTTTCATAAAACCTTCTTTCCTTTAACCGTATAAACTTTGTTGTAAATTCGCTTTTTTCGAGCAATAATATTGTCCCAGCAGGTGCATGTATATAACTTCTTCCATCAATTGCTATAAGTGCATCCGCTCCATCTTCACACACCTTTACCTCTATTTTTGAATTTGTTGGGACAATTATCGACCTCTGTATAAGATTTAAAGGAGAAAGTGGTGTTATTATAAAAACATCCAATTCTGGATCCACTATCGGTCCCCCTGCAGAGAGGGAATATGCCGTAGACCCCGTAGTGGTTGATATTATCAAGCCATCCCCCCTCCCACTTAATATCTCATTTCCATCCTTCTTAACAACCAAGTTTACAACTTTTGATGGTACGCTAGTTATAATGGCTATTTCATTTAGTGCATCACTTACTGGATAAATACTTTCTTCGACTTTTTCAATTAGTTGATCCTTTACTGGTAACTCCTTCATGGAAATCTTTATTCTCGTGCATTCCTTCAAAAAGTATTCCCCTCTTAGAATGTCCAATACTTTCTCCATTTCGTTTGAATCCAATTCTGATAGAAATCCTATAGTTCCTGCGTTTATCGCAAGAATTGGTATTCCCTTATCCTTTACGTCATTTGCAACTCTTAATATTGTTCCATCGCCTCCAATCACTATTATTGCCTCTACATCAGCACATTTGATGTAAACCCCTTTATCCATATTCAGTTTCCATGAAAGTTCTCTTTCAATTAATGTCTCGACACCTTCAGATACTAACATCTCATACACTTTTTTAGCCATATTTATTGCTTTTTCCGAATCCGTCCGTGATGCTAACAAAACTTTACTCCATTTCTTCATTCTTTCTCAAATTAGTAATTGAATGCTAAATATAAATGTAAATGTTTTTAAGGAATGAAGAATTGAATAGTTTTTGAGGTGTACATTTTGAAGAGGCCAGAAAGTGCGGGGTCACTAAAGGTAGGGTCCTTCATAGTTATTGATGATGAACCTTGTAAAGTTGTCGATATAGAAAAATCTAAAGCTGGGAAGCATGGTTCTGCAAAGGTGAGAATAGTTGCCATCGGTGTTTTCGATGGTAAAAAGAGAACATATGTCGGACCAGTTGATGCTCAAGTTGAAGTACCAATTATTGAAAAGAAAGTTGGGCAAGTAATTTCTGTAACTCCCACATCTCTACAAGTAATGGATATGTCAACTTATGAAATATTTGATGCAACGCCCCCCGAAGAACCTGAGTTGAAGGAAAAGCTTGCTCCAGGAGTTGAGGTTGAATACTGGGAAATTTTAGGTAGAAGGAAGATTATGAGGGTAAAGTGAAAAGCTATATTATAGGGTGGCTTATTGGTGACTCGTAGCATAAAACTAGAAAATTGTAAATTTATCATTACACAGAATGACGGTAAAATATTGAAAGATCACTCCATCTTTATCGAGGATGGTAAAATATCTGAAATTTCTAAGAAAATAGATGTGGAGGCAGAGTATGTGATTAATTGTGAAGATAAGATCTGTATGCCAGGGTTAATTAATACGCATACTCATGCTGCAATGTCTCTATTTAGGGGTTATGCCGATGATCTTCCATTAGAAATATGGCTTAAAGATAAGATATGGCCTCTTGAAAGAAAGCTTACGCCAGAACAGTGTTACATTGGCGCCTTACTTTCATGCATTGAGATGATTAAAAATGGTGTAACATTATTTCTTGATATGTATTTTAATCCCATGATGACAGTAAAAGCCGCTGCTGAAACAGGGTTGAAAGCAATAGTTTCTATAGGCGTTTTTGATTTTGATGACTCTTACATGAGAAACAAAATGATTAATGAGATTAACACTTTTCTACATGAAGTAAAACCATACGAACCTAAAATAATTGGTGCTATTGGACCACATGCCCCTTATACATGTTCTAATGAATTGTTAATGAAATGTAAGGATATCGCTGAAAAGGAAAAGCGATTAATTCATATTCATTTAGCTGAAACTATGGAGGAGCAAGCAATGTTTGAAGAAAAATATGGAAAGCGTGAAATTGAATATTTAAACGATATTGGCTTTTTATTCTCAAATGTAATTGCTGCTCACTGTGTATGGGTTAGTAAACGTGAAATTAAACTTTTAGGAGAGAACAATGTGAAAGTATCACATTGTCCGATTTCAAATATGAAATTGGCGGTGGGTGGAGTTTTACCTTTACGTGAATTTTTAGCGAATAATGTCATAGTAAGCTTAGGAACTGATGGTGCCGCAAGTAATAATTCTTTGAATATGTTTGAAGTTATGAAGTTTTGTGCATTGATACATAAACATAGCACTTTAGATCCCTCATTAACTTCAGCTAAACTTGTTCTCGAATTTGGAACTGTGAATGGTGCTCTTGCAACGAATAAAATAAACTCATTGGGAAAAATTGTTGAAGACGCTCCTGCAGATATAATTGTTTTGAACTCCTTTGCACCAAATATGCATCCCCTATCTGAGAATAATTTAATTTCCCATATTGTTTATGCATGTTCTCCTCATAACGTATTACATGTCATTATAGATGGTGAAATAGTTCTTTTTAACGGTTTTCTAACAAGGGTAAATGAACGTGAAATCTATAAAAGAGTTGAGAAGGCATACTTCGATTTACTTTCCAACTAATTCTGCATCCCTTATCTTTAAAATTCCACTATCTTTCATCCATATCTTTTCATACTTATTTATCTTTACTCTTTTTTTGAAGAAGGGGGCATCATAAACAAACGTTTCATATTCCCCTCCTTCTCCACATAAACTTATACCATACCTTTTATTCTTTTCAATCAATTTGCTAATAGTATCATAATTTATTTCCATTCCAAGCCATTCTTCATCTAACCCTTGGGCGGCAACTGAAACTATTATTGCACGGATTCCGCATTTCACAATTTTATCAAGTATCATTAACGGATTTTTCATCCATAATGGTGTAATTAGTTTTAAACCCACTTTCTTACATATTTTAATTAAAACTTTCCTTTGAAAGTCAGAATAAATAACTCCCGATACTATACCAACTATTTCGTTTTCCTTTTTCAGTTCTTTCAGAACCTCCTCTAGACTTCTCATACTATCATATCCTTCTTCATGTATCTTTGTTAATGGCATTCCCATGGCTTCTGCTTGTAATTCTGTCCACTCGATATTTGGATAATGCCAGTATATGGAGTCTTTCTTAGGCTCTATGGTTATTAAATTTTTTATAATATACCCTTGACTTAAAGCATAATATATTGCGAAGGTAGAGTCCTTTCCACCACTAAATAATGCTGTTAACGTTGTCTTTCCCCAAAGTTGAAATCAGCAATACAAGTATAAAAGAATGTATATATGTGTTCACGATATATTTATCTAAGTAATTAAAACTTTATTCGTGAGGTAACTATATGGTACTGGAGTCTTTAAGCAAGGCCTTAAGTGAAACTATAAGAAAAATATTGAGAGCTCCTTTAATAGATGAGAAAACCATAAAGGAGTTCATACGAGATATTCAAAGGGCTCTTCTTCAAGCTGATGTAAATGTAAATTTAGTTTTACAAATTTCTCAAAACATTGAAAAAAGACTTAGAGAAGAGAAGGTTCCTCAAGGTTTTTCCAAAAGAGAATTACTATTAAAAATTGTCTACGAAGAATTGGTGAAGATTCTTGGTGGTGACATTTCTGATAAAGTTAAGTTGCCTGATAAAAAACCATATGTGATGATGCTTGTAGGTATTCAAGGTTCTGGTAAAACAACTTCTGCTGCTAAATTAGCATTCTATTATAAGAAGCTAAATTATAAAGTTGCATTAGTCTGTGCTGATAATTACCGCCCTGGTGCATTTGACCAGTTGAAGCAGCTTGGTGAGAAAATAGGTGTTCCAGTTTATGGAGAGAAAAATGCGACTAGTAGTGTTCAAATAGCTGTTAACGGTGTTAAGAAATTTGTTGATGAAGGTTTTGACATCATAATTGTTGATACTGCAGGTCGGCATAAGGAAGAAAGGGGCTTAATGAATGAAATGCGTGAAATTGCTGAAAAGATTAAGCCTGATGAAATAATGTTAATTATTGATGCCACTATTGGTCAACAAGCTTACATTCAAGCAAAAGTTTTTCATGAAAACACAAAAATAGGGTCCATATTTTTAACAAAGTTAGATGGTTCTGCAAGGGGTGGTGGAGCATTATCTGCAGTTGCAGTTACTGGTGTACCAATAAAGTTTGTTGGCGTTGGTGAGAAAATAGATGAAATTGAAACGTTTAATCCAAAGAGGTTTGTTAGTAGAATACTTGGCCTTGGGGATTTAGAATCATTAATTGAGAAGTTTGAATTAGCAGAGTATAAGCCAACAGAGGAAGATGCTAATAGATTTCTATCTGGAAAGTTTACTTTAGACGATCTATTAACTCAGTTTAAATCTATTTCTAAAATGGGTCCATTAAATAAATTAATTCAATTAATCCCTGGATTTTCACTATCACTTCCAGATGAGTTTCAAGAATTGTCAAAGGTTAAGATAAAGCGGTACTCTGCCATAATAGAATCTATGACGAAGGAGGAGCGTGAAAAACCTGAAATTATTGATCGTTCAAGGATGCGTAGGATAGCGATGGGATCAGGTACATCTGTTCGAGATGTTCAAGAGCTTCTAGAGCAATATAAGAATATGAAAAGAATGATGAAGATGTTTAAGAGAAAAACTAAATTGTTTGGTAAATTAAAGGGATTTACAGGGGTTTAACTATAAGGTTTTTCATAGTGAAATTTAATGACACCTTAAGTAGCTTGATAAATAAATTTCCATACTTAATTTCTTCAAGTGTGTACTCTGCATTATTAGTTTCACATGGTATAAGATCCAATGTAAAGTTGCTGTTACATTTTAATGATCCGTTATGTGTAACGTTTAACTCAGATAGATTAAGGAATTTACGTCCAGATATGCAATCCACCATTGGCTTTTTCCGCAAAGTTTTATCCATGAATCTCAAATATGGGAGATTTGGGATGGAAGCCTTCTTAACCCCTGGGGTCTCGTATAGTAGAGTAGATTTTTCAGGCTTGATTAAAGGTTCGAGTAACTTATTTTTCAATGATGATAAAGGTATGTGGATTGATAAAGTTCATTTTCCTAAAAATTTTAAGTTCATAATTTTCTATCCATCTATCGATCCAAACATATTGCAATTATTGATCAAATTAAATGCAAAACCTATTAAAGTTGCCTCAAAGTATAAATTGCCTGGTGCCTTGCTGACGATATTAAGTAACTATTTAGATAAACAAGAGGTGAAGTGTAATGATTAGTGCTAAAATTCTAGATAGCGCTATGAACATTTTAAAGGAATTTCCGCTTTGCGACCATTGTTTTGGAAGACTTTTTGCACGATTGGGTAAGGGGGTAAATAATGCTGATAGAGGATATTCGATTAAATTGCTACTCACAATGATTTCACATTTAATGTTAAAAGATGATGAATCTAAAGATTTAGCTATAGACAACCTAAAAGTATTGGCTAGTAATGGCTTCTTTAAACCAGCGCAGGATTTATTGAAGCATATTGGGTGTGATTTTCAAAGTGTAAAAGAATGCTTCATATGTAAAAACATATTTGAAAATTTGGATGAATATGTGAAGAGGATTTTACCCATACTTAATGAATATGATTTCAACACCTTTCTTATAGGCACTAAAATACCAGCAGATTTCTTAGAAAGAGAAGACATTGTAAGATCACATATAGGCGTTGATGTTGGTGAATCACTAAAATCCGAACTTAACCGGTTAATTGGCAAAAAATTACAAGTTATAATTGGAAAGAAAGTGTCATTTGATGATCCCGACATCGTTATTATAGTGGACATTGAAAACTTTAACATCTCAATAAATCCAAAACCCGTTTTCATTTATGGTCGGTATAAAAAGCTCGTGAGGGGTATTCCGCAGACGACATGGTTTTGTAGTAATTGCTGGGGGAAGGGGTGTCCTCAATGTAACTATACTGGTAAACGCTATAGTACTTCCATCTCTGAATTAATCATAGGTCCCATCCTTAATGCTACTAATGGTGTTGAAGGCATTTTTCATGGTGCGGGGAGAGAAGACGTTGACACTTTAACTCTTGGGAATGGGAGACCATTCATTGTTGAAATAAAGGATCCTAAGCGTAGGAATGTAGACTTAGCTTACTTAGAGAAGGCAATTAATGATAACGCTAAAGGTATGATAGAAGTAAAATTAATTCGTTTTTCTAATAGGAAAGAGGTAAGAAAACTAAAAACTTTATCGGCATTTTCCAGAAAAGTTTATCAAGCTTTAATAGAAGTTGACGGAGAATTAGATGAAAATTCTCTTAAAAAGTTAGAGGAATATTTCTTTAATAGAGAAATTAGGCAGTATACTCCATTACGTGTCCTACATAGAAGAGCTAACAAAATTAGAGTGAAAAAAGTTTATTCTGTTAAAACTGAACTTATTGATTCCCGAAGATTTAAAGCCACCATAGAATGTCAAGGCGGATTATATGTGAAAGAGCTTATAAGCGGAGATAACAATAGGACAATACCTAACTTTTCTCAAATATTGCAACTCAAAGCCAGATGCGTTGAATTATCCATTATCTTTGTATCTGAGGAAATATAGGAGGTAAATTGGTGGAATATTTATTAATTACCCTATAAAATAAACTATTGTAAAATTGTTGTTTAGGTGAAGGCATTGGTGAAGCACTCTGTTGGGTATAGAAGTAGAACTCGGAAATTATTACGTAAAAATGTGAGGGAGAAAGGTTTAGCACCTTTAAGTAGAATAATTTATCCATATAAGGAAGGTGATAAGGTTTCCATAGTTATTGACCCAAGTGTTCACAAGGGGATGCCGCACCGACGCTATCATGGGAAAGTGGGGACGATCATTGGTCGTAGAGGCAGAGCTTACATAATTAAAGTCAATCTTGGAGAGAAAGAGAAAACACTAATTGTTAGACCGCAACATATCAGGCCGCTAATCACTTAAATTTTGAGGTGATTTCTATTCCAAGAATCATTTCTGAAAAAATTGAAGTACCCTATGCAATAGTGAAGGATCTTTTGAAAAAGAGAATGGAGAGTGGGGATCTCTCCACACTACAAAATCTCACATTAGATGTATCATCAAAAATAGCTAAGATTGATTCGCAAAAAGCTGAGGATTTAATAAAAAAGTTGGTAGATGAATTTAAATTATCACGATTTTCTGCAGTTCAAATAGCTAACATTCTACCCAAAACTATAGAGGAGTTAAGAGTTCTTACCATAACCGAGGGAAGAGTTCTATTAACTTCTGAATTGCAAAAAATATTGGAAGTTATAAGAAGCTTCTGCTAACAATATCCTTGTTTAATCCAAACTTTTTATTAGGTGTTCTTTCATGTCTTCTTATAGAGGTAAAACCGATAGTTTCTATGAAAATTATGCCTATGTACTTGATTTCCTACCATATGGTCATCCGCTTACTGAGAAGTCTCTCTTTAAAAGTGAGCCAATAGCGCAGGTTATAGGCGCAGATTACTTTGTTTTACTAGAAGTTGTCATAAGACCTAATGTGTCAGTTGCCCCCAGAGAGCTTTTATACATAGGTAAGGGTGTTAGGGATAAAGTATTACGAATTAAACGTAAAATAACATATAATGACTTAACCGCTACTGCTAAGGATGAGCTATTAAATGTGCTTGATATCATTGTAACGCAGCAAGAAAAGAAATTCGTAAACTTCTTCAATACAGCTGGAGCTTTAACTACAAGAATGCATTCACTTGAATTATTACCAGGGATCGGGAAAAAACATTTATGGATTATCCTAGAAGAAAGGAGGGTCAAGCCATTTGAAAGTTTTGAAGATATACGTTTAAGAGCTAAAATTTCCGATCCAAAGAAGCTGATTATTAAACGTATTATTTCAGAATTAATAGGGGAGGATAAGTATAGGTTATTTGTGAAAGGTTAGTGGCTATGAGCCTTTTAGCTGAAGTTAAACATATATTAAAACAGTACAATATAAAGCCTAAAAGGAGATTGGGGCAAAATTTCGTTATATGCCCTTCTTTAATTTCAAAAATGATTGATTCGGCAAATATTGAAAGTAATGATGTTGTCTTGGAAGTTGGGGCGGGTCTTGGCTTTTTAACTAGAAAGATAGCTGAAAAGGCTAAAAAGGTCATAGCTGTTGAGATAGATGCTAAACTTGTAAATATCCTAAGGTCAATGTTGAAAGATTTTGAAAATGTAAACATTATACATGCCAATGTTTTGAAATTAAATATTAGTAACGTTGACAAGATAATTTCTAATGTACCCTTTAACATATCTTCACCATTATTGTTTAAGATGGCTCAAGAGATCAAATTCAAATTAGCTGTCTTAACTTTACAGAGAGAGTTTGTAGATAGAATGTTAGCTAAGCCTGGTTCTAAAGATTATGGTAGGTTAAGCGTAACTTCAAACTTCTTTTTTCAAATAGATCTTCTTGAAAATGTATCTAAAAACTGTTTTTACCCACAGCCTGAGGTTGATATTTCTTTAATAAGGTTAACACCCAAAAATGTTTCACTTCAAGATGATGTAAACCTGTTTTTTCTAGATTTTGTTAGAATTATTTTCACTTGTAAGAATAAAAAATTGAGAAACGCTCTAGATATCTATTTTAAATTCAAAAACCTTCCTGGAAAAATATACAATGATACGGTGTGTAAAATACCATTTATTGAGAAAAGAGTTGTAGAGTTGGGCATCGATGAATTATATATGGTAGCATCGCTTTTATATAATCAACTTAATTTTAAGTTGAAGTGAAATAATAAGCCTATAGATCGTTATGAAGCATATACATCGCTTTAATCTTTACGGTTTTGAAATCACAGTATTTCCAAAAGTCTATTGCCCATCTGATGACAGCTTTATGTTTTGTGAATTGATAAAATCGCTTAACAAGGAGTATGAATGTGGACTGGATGTTGGATGTGGTTGTGGCATATTGTCTATGCTTCTAACTAGAGTTTGTAAACATGTGGTTGCAATTGACATAAGTGGTAATGCTACGAGAAACACATGGTATAATGTGAAGCTAAATTCCATACAAAATAAAATATCAATAGTGAGAGGTAATCTTGTAGATCCATTTAAGCCATCAACCTTTGATTTGATTGTTTTTAATCCCCCATACTTACCCGCTGATAAATATGATTTATATATTGATGAGGAGGAGCGGATGGCATGGTGTGGAGGTGTGGATGGTAGATTGATTATAGATCGTTTTATAGATGCTTTTCCTTACATGCTTCGTAAAAATGGTGAACTTCTGCTTTTACAATCTTCTTTATCCAATCCTCAGAAAACTCTTAGTAAATTATATGAAATGGGCTTCGAAGTTTCGGTCGTTCTTGAAAAAAGCTTCTTTTTTGAGAAATTATATTTGATTAGAGCGGTGAGAAGATGGAATTAGAGAGCATATACATCGTTTTAGTTGAACCTGAATATTCAGGTAATGTGGGCTTCGTTGCAAGGGTTATGATGAACTTTGGTTTTAAACATTTAATATTAATAAATCCGAAAATTGATGTTAATGAAGCTTCTATCTATGCTGTTCATGCTAAACCGATATTGGATGACGCTATCGTCCTTGATGACTTAACTAAACTGAAAGATTTTACAGATTTCAATATTGGAACAACAAGTAAACGTGGTCATGATTACAATTTATTAAGAATGGCCATTACGCCTAGAATGCTTGCCGATGCTATTAGCGATGTTCGTGGTAAAATAGGTTTAATTTTTGGTAGGGAAAGTATTGGACTTAAGAATGAGGAATTAAAATTCTGTGATGTCATAGTTACAATACCCACAAGCCACCTATATCCATCCCTCAATCTTAGTCATGCAGTTGCCATAATACTATACGAGCTCTTTCTATCAAAGAGTTCCAGTAAACCTGCTAAGTATAGAGAGTCTTCTCAAATAGAGAAGGAAAAGCTCTTAGAGTATTTTAAGAATATTCTAGATGCCATTAATTATCCTTCACATAAGAGGGAGAGAGCCTTTATAGTGTTCAAACATATTATTGGAAGATCATTTATATCTGGTAGAGAAGCATTTACTTTGATGGGTGTTTTTAGACGAATATTACTTTCTCTTAGCAAGTAATTGTGGATTTCAAGCCAGCAGTTCTGTGATTAACGCCAATACTATTCCACCATATATTAATCTTCTTGCGTAATATTTTTGTATGTTCATACACCACATTATAACTCCAATTATTATCATTGATGAGTATGATGCCCTCCCAATGGTTAACGCTGCGTCTTTTATCATCGAAGTTATCCATATTATATTCTCTTCCACACTCTTTATCCAGTTACTTACAATATCCCTAAACTTTTCTTCTAGACTTTGTGTTACCATAATTAGGTTAATCATTATTTTATCCCTCTTTTCACATAAATATGATACTATTTAAAGGCTGTACCTTCTTCTTAATGCTGGGTTTCTATCTAACATATTTTTAAATACTTCTTCAAAGTTTTCAGCTGGTGACAATATATATTTGAAATAGACTCCTGTTCTTCCAATTTCATCGCGCCTCATTAGTATTCGTTCTCTCTCCTTTACTATATCTATGGAAACACCTAGTATCTTCGCGACATATTCTTCTCTCCCAATTATTGGAGATTCTATATGTCCATCTTCTGTTGGTTCTATTAGTAGGAGGCTTTTCGTAACTCCTGGTTTCCTCCTATTGTTTATAATATCATCTAAATCCACCTCTCCCCCGAATTTGTAAAATTCTCTTTCCAGCCTTCGCATATTCATTAATGGGAATGTTATGATTATGTTATCACTTAACTCTATATGTGCTTTCATTACATGATTAGGTGTGGCTTGGACAAGTTCCTTACCATATATCTTTGCACCTATTTTATCCAATGCTATTTCCACCAAATATGATGGTATTGGATATGGTATGAAAATGTCTATGTCGCTATCCTTATGCACATCACCCCTCGCCAAACTTCCATGCACTACGCAATCAATTCCCATCTTCTTCAAGGCCTCCATAATCTCTCTAGCTTTACTTCTTAAACTATAAAATAGGCTCCAATGATCTTGATCGTATACAACCTTCTTTGCATCACCTTTAGTGATTACCTTCCTCCTCATACTCTAAGAAGAATTTATCTTATAGTAATTGTTAAGTTTTTGGTTGGTTGTGGTGGCATGATTAGCGACATACTGCTATTCTTAGTTTATCTTTCCATATTTTGGGCAACTTTATTTATACTTTACAAAGTGTTTAAATTGGAAAGATATAATGTTGAGATAAAACCATATCTAGTACTATTATGGAAAACTGAAAAGCTGAACGTGTTTATTTTTAAAGTAGCTAATTATGCAAGAAGATTTTGGAAGGTGCTCTTTACAATAGGTGTTTTTCTGGGTATTGGTGAAGCACTATTTACCTTAAACTTTTTCATAAGCAACATAATCTCCTACTATTCCCGAATGGGTGAAGTTCAACCCATCCTTCCACTAATTCCTGGAATAACCATCTCATTTAATTCTTTACCTTATTTTATCATTTCAGTGGTCTTGGTCTTCTTCTTTCACGAGTTTGCACATGGAATTGCAGCTTTCACCGAGAATGTGAATATTAAGAGTGTAGGTATATTGCTTGCAATGTTCTTGGGAGGAGGTTTTGTTGAACTGGATGAAAATGAAATGAATTCTGCTAAAGTTCTGTCTAAGTTGAGAATACTTGCTTCTGGTTCGGCGGCGAATTTGATAACTGGAATAATTGCACTTTCCATTATTGCAAACTTCTCCTTTTTCATATCCCCATTTTACGGCCCTCCCTCTGGTGTTGTTGTGGTTGAGGTTGTCGATGGGTCACCAGCGCAATTTTATGGAGTTAAAGTTGGGGATGTTATATTGAGGATTAATGGAATTAAAATCAATAATTCTTTATCTTTTTCGAATATACTCAGTTCTATACCAGCTAATTCGAATGTCACATTAACTACACTTCGAGGCGATATTTGTATGATTGGAGGTGCTCATCCAAGCAATGCGTCAAAAGTTTTCCTTGGCGTACGTGTTTTCAATTATTATCCTTCATCCATTCCATTGTTATCATCTCCACTTCTACCCTACTATTACTATAATTTCCTGAATTGGTTTGAGGTTATATCTTTAAGTGCTGCCTTTATAAATATGCTTCCAATACCATTCTTTGATGGAGGACGATTTTTTGAAGTTTTATTTAGTCACAAAGCGCTTAATTCAAAGAAAACATTCTTTATGGGCAAATCTGTTGGGATTGGGGAATTGTTTTTGGAAATTTTGAAATTTGCTTCATTGCTTCTACTATTCCTTAACGTTTCGCAATCAATGTTCTTGAGGTGATGTTGATTGAAATGTTCATTTTGTGATAGGCAAGCGGTATATTTTAAGAGGATATCTGGCGTTGCTTACTGCAAGAATTGTTTTATAAAACATGTTGAAGATAGGGTTCGCTGGACTATAAATAAGGGGAAGCTATTTGATTGGAATGATAATATAGTCCTTGCAGTTTCCGGTGGGAAGGATAGTGTTGTTATGATGAAAATTGTTTCTAAGATTGAGAGAAACTTTCCTGATGTGAAATTAACTGCCATTACAATTGATGAGGGATTTAATGGTTATCGTGTGGAAGGAATAAGGATAGCGAAGAAATTTTCAAGCATGTTTGGGGTGGAGCATTTAACTTTTTCATTTAAAGATTTTTACGGGTACACACTTAAAGAAATAATTGATATAGCAGAGAAGAAAGGATCACCTTATCATCCATGCACTTATTGTGGTGTTTTAAGGAGGAAGATTCTGAACGTGAAAGGTAGGGAAATTGGTGCAACAAAAATAGCTACAGCCCACAATTTAGATGATGAGGCACAAACCATCTTGATGAATATATTACGTGGAGACATAGGACGGTTAATTGAGTCGTTCAGAATAGAATCACAAAAATATGAAGGGTTTATACCTCGTGTAAAGCCTATGAAATATATCCCGGAAAAGGAAATAGCTCTCTATGCATATTATAGTGGAATAGACTTATATTCCAATGAATGTCCATTCTCCAAACTCTCCCTTAGAAGTGAAATTAGATCCTTCTTGAACGATTATGAAACTAGACATCCAGACGTAAAATTTTCAATCGTCTCATCGTTTGAAGACTTTGTAAACAAAATTATGGGTAAAGAGGATTTAATGAAAATAAAACTAAATAGATGTAAGCATTGTGGTGAGCCAACAACAAGAGAAATATGTAGAGCTTGCGAGTTACTCGAAGATTTAAAGATCCTATAATTAGAGGGGTGGCGGCACGCCGATGCTGGACATCCCATTCAAGTGCTGAAATCCCACATCATACTTAACCCCGCAACCCCATGAACGTGCACGTCCAAGCTTAGGGCCGCTCCATTCCTGGCCTAACCCGGTTCGCTTGGTAAGGGCGATTCAGCTCCTCCTCCGAGGAGCCTATCGCCTCCGTGCACCCCATGGGACGAGGTTTCATCGCTGGGTTGTGGGTTTCAGCACTTGTTGGGATGCCTCGCATCGGCTTCGGCCCGCCATATCGACCATTTGCGGTGCAGGGGGGAACCCCTGCAAGGGTAGGCCGAGCACCCCGCCTAGCCGCCACCCCATTATATTTTTCTTCAACGGCTTTTATTAATTTTATTTGTTTGGCGCCGGGGGCGGGATTTGAACCCGCGAGTCCCCGAAGGGACACAGGCTCTCAAGGCCTGCGCCTTGACCTAGAAAATCCTTCTATTTAGTCCGCTCGGCCACCCCGGCTCTGCATAAATAATTTTCAATTAGATAAAATAAAAATTGTTGTTCTGCTTAGTATTTATTATGTCAGAAATTCATGGTGATCATGGATTTGTCTTTCTTGATCATAAAGCAGATGTTTATGTAATGGCTTTCGGAAAGAGTTTAAATGAGTGCTTTGAATATGCAGCAAAAGCTATGTTTGAAGTTATGACAGATACTTCAAAGATAGAACCATCAATTAGAAGGGAAATTCATGTTAATGGTTTTGACCTTTACTCACTACTATACTCATGGCTTGAGGAATTGTTGTATCTTTTTGATGCTGAAGGATTAGTTTTCTCCTCATTTAATGTTCAGCGTATATCTAAAATTGATGAAGAAAATTATGTGTTAGATGCCATCGTATTTGGAGAAAAATTTGATTCAGCGAAACATGAAAGGAGAACTGTAGTAAAGGCAATTACGTATTCTCAAATGGAGATATACAATGAGGATAACAAGTTTGTTGCAAAGTTCCTTTTAGATATTTAGGGTAACTCGGTGTGCGTTAATTTTAAGTTGCCACCTTATGTACAAAAGTTTTTATTGGATCATTACTATCATAGTATTTAGGTGGGGATAATATGGTTAAAATAGAGCGAGTTAATGAGTTCACGTGGATTATACCTAAAGATCCAACTATTGGTATGAAGGTTCCTGGCATAGTTTACGCTGATGATGTATTGCTTCAGAAAATGAAGGAAGATAGAACGCTTGAGCAATGTATAAACGTTGCCAAACTTCCCGGGATATACAAATTTTCAATAGTTCTGCCTGATGGACATGAGGGTTATGGTTTTCCAATAGGTGGGGTTGCCGCCTTTGATGCTGAAGAAGGTATTGTGAGTCCTGGTGGCGTAGGTTATGATATCAATTGCGGCGTTAGGTTAATAAGATCAGATCTAAGCTATAACGACATTAAAGATAAGGTAGCACAGCTTCTTGATACCATTTTCATTATGGTTCCATCAGGTGTTGGTTCTGAAGGGAAGATCAGATTATCCACAAATCAGCTTGATGAAGTATTAATGGGGGGTGCTAAATGGGCTGTTGAAAACGGTTATGGCTGGGAGGAAGATGTAAAGAGGTGTGAAGCATATGGAGCTTTAGAGAATGCAGATCCAAGTAAGGTTTCAAGTAAAGCTAAAGCTAGAGGAGCTCCACAACTTGGTACTCTTGGGAGTGGAAATCACTTCTTAGAAATACAAGTTGTTGATAAGATATATGATGAGAAGGTAGCTAAGGCCTTCGGTATATTTCATGAAGGACAAATTACTGTGATGATACATACAGGTTCACGTGGACTTGGACATCAAGTTTGCTCTGATTACCTCGTCATAATGGAAAGAGCCTCTAGAAAGTATAATCTTAGATTTCCAGATAGAGAATTGGTGTATGCGCCAGCTAAAAGTAGGGAGGCTGAAGATTATTTTGCAGCCATGGCTTGTGCGTCAAATTATGCTTGGGCTAATAGACAATTAATATTGCATTGGGTGAGAGAATCGTTTGAAAAGGTTCTAAAGCAATCTGCGGAATCTTTAGGAATGCATATGATATACGATGTAGCACACAATATAGCTAAACTTGAGGATCATAAGGTAAATGGGGAGACGCGTAAAGTTTATGTGCATAGAAAGGGCGCCACTAGAGCATTTCCAGCAGGTCACCCAGAACTACCAGAAGAATACAGAAAGATTGGTCAACCAGTAATAATACCCGGATCCATGGGGACGGCATCCTATCTACTACTGGGCCAGCAAAAGGCTATGGAGATTAGTTTTGGGTCAACGGCGCATGGAGCTGGACGTTTACTCAGCCGTGCACAAGCTTTAAAGCAATTTACAGCCAATGAAATAACTAGAAGATTAGCTAGTAGGGGGATTTTAATAAAAGCAGCTAGTAGGGATGGAATTATAGAAGAGGCTCCTGAAGCATATAAAGATATCGATAGGGTTGCCAATGTATCCCACAATGTTGGAATAGCTACCCTCGTTGCCAGATTTATACCAATAGCTGTTGCAAAGGGGTGAATCGATCTTTATTATATTATACAATTTTACATGATAAACGTTTTTGGCTATTCACAGCAATGAAGTTGAAATAGTAATGTGGTGTCCCCCTTTGCTTTATCCTGAGAAACGAAGCAAGCCTTTAGCTGTGGCTTTGCCTGCTAGTCTTACCGCTGATCTCCCCCATCTAAGGGAAAAAACCGTTAAAGCTGGGTTGATCGCTAGAACCGCGGCAATATTTCGAGTTGATGAGATAATTATATATGTGGATAAGCATGGCACTGAAGATGAGGGAGAATTATTAGCTAATATATTGAGATATTGTGAAACGCCTCAGTATCTTCGAAAACGAATATATACGATTTCCGCCCTCTTTAAATATGCTGGCCTTCTCCCTCCACTGAAAATACCTTCACATACTGTAGCTTCAAGTTTGGATGGTATAAAAGATGGAGATTTTAGAGATGGTGTTGTGATAAAGACTTACAAAGATGGGTCCTTGGTGGATATAGGTTTAGATAAACCATTTCTTGTTCCAAAGAAATTGAAAAGGGGGGAACGTGTTACCGTTAAAATAAACAAAACGAAAGATTCTTTAAAATTGTCCGTGGTGTCACGTGAAGAAGTCAAACTATATTGGGGTTACACAGTTAATTATGAGCATAAGGGGTTGGTGGATTCCATAAAAAGTTTTAATGCCGATCTTGTAATTGCCACTTCTAAGTATGGGGATCCGATCACCAAAGTTTTCAACGACATGAAAGATGCCATTCGAAAAAGCAATAAAATACTAATCTTATTTGGTTCACCCCATGAAGGTCTCTTTGAGATATGCAAACGATTTAAAGTGAATTTATCGGATATTGCGCATTTCATAGTTAATACAATTCCTTTTCAGGGATGTGAAACTGTGAGAACTGAGGAGGCTATGCTTGCCACTTTGAGTATTATCAATATTATGCATTACATTTAAACACGCAAAAGATAAATATATATGATTGTATTTTCCACTTAAAGGTTATCTGGTGGGGGCTTTGGGTCATAGAAAGTATAGTGCTCCAAGAAGAGGATCCTTAGCATTTGCACCTAGAGTTAGAGCTAAGAGTATAATCCCAAGAGTTCGATCTTGGCCTAGTGCCAAAGGTGCTGTTAGGATAATGGGATTTGCTGGCTATAAAGTTGGAATGACACATGTAGTTGTTGTTGAAGATAGACCTGGAACTCCAATGTTTGGTAAGGAAGTGGTTAAAGCTGCAACAATTTTAGAGACACCACCCCTATTCGTTGCTGGTATAAGAGTTTATTCGAAGAAGTATGGTACCTTAAGATCATTAACGGAGTTATGGTCTGATAAAATCCCCAAATCTTTAGAGAGAGTTTTCACGTTACCAGAAAAGATTGAACCTCCCTCCATTGATGAATTATACTCAAAATTGAATGAAATAAGTGAAGTTAGATTAATTACATGTACGCAACCAAATAAAGCTGGAATTGGAAAGAAGAAGCCTGAACTATTCGAGATAAAGGTGGATGGTGGAACATTGAAAGAGCAGTTGGATTTTGCCTTCAAACTACTTGGTTCGGAAATAAATGTAGCTGATGTCTTCAAGGAAGGGCAGTATGTTGATGTGATCTCAGTAACTAAGGGTAAGGGATTTCAAGGCGTGGTTAAACGATTTGGCGTAAAAGTTTTAGGGAGATGGCATAAGCATAGAAAAGGGTCGAGAAAGGTGGGATCCATAGGCCCTGGAACGCCATCAGGAGTTATGTGGACAGTTCCCAGACCTGGACAGATGGGATTTCACCTCAGGACAGAGTTCAATAAGAGGATACTTAAAATTGGGAAGAGTGGAGAGGAGATTAATGTTAAAGGTGGTTTTTGCCACTACGGTCTAGTCAAAAGCAATTACATTTTGATCGAAGGTTCAGTCCCAGGTCCTCCCAAGAGATTAGTTAAAATTAGACCTGCAATAAGAATGCCAGAAGATTATCAAATTAAGCAACCGAAATTGGTGTACATTAATAGGTGATTCACATGAAAATATATGACTTAAATGGATCTGTGATTGGGGAAATGGAGACTCCATGGTTTTTCCAAATCCCAATTAGGAAGGATATTATCAGAAGAGCCTATATATCATCTTTAACCGCAAGAATTCAACCTCAGGGTAGAGATCCACTTGCTGGAAAACGTACGACTGCTAAAAGTTGGGGTGTAGGCCATGGGGTGGCAAGAGTTCCAAGAGTTAAAGGTTCTGGATATCCTGAAGCTGGGGTGGCTGCCTTTGCAACTATGACCGTTGGCGGTAGGAGTGCTCATGCACCAACCGTTGAAAAGCGTATTCATGAAAAAATAAATAAGAAAGAACGTATCTATGCCATTTTATCAGCATTATCTGCCACGGCAAATGTAACATTCGTATCGGGAAGAGGTCACTTAGTATCATCAATTCCTCAAATACCATTGATAGTTTCTAATGAATTGGAAAAAGTTGAAAAGAGTAAGTCATTTAGAGATATTGCACTTAAATTAGGCTTTTGGGCGGATATTGAGAGGGTTAAAGAAGGTATAAGGATTAGGGCTGGTAAGGGTAAACTTAGGGGTAGAAGATACAAGATTGGTAAAGGCCCCCTAATAGTAGTCTCAAACATTTATCCACTCATAAACTCTGTGAAGAATTTTCCTGGATTGGATGTGGTTAATGCACGTGATTTGAGCGTTGTGCATTTGGCCCCTGGAGGAAACCCTGGTAGACTAACGATTTTCACACAAAGTGCCATAGACATATTAAATGAACGCTTCTCATTGTATAAGGGTAAACATTTATTGTACACAAACATATTTAATTATGAGATTAAATCTCAAACGGTTGGAGGTTAAGTCATGGAGGATATGGATCCTTGGAAAATAATAATAAGGCCTGTGATATCCGAATCCGCATTAAGGAAGATTGAAACAGAAAATAAACTAACTTTCATTGTTGATAGGAATGCAAATAAACACTTAATTAAGTGGGCTGTAGAAAAATTATTTAATGTGAAAGTAGATAAAGTTAACACGCTTATAACGCCGAAAGGTGAGAAGAAGGCTTATGTCAAACTTAGCTCAGAACATTCAGCTTCAGATGTAGCTTCAAAGATGGGTATACTATAGAGGTGTAATGAAATGGGGAAAAGAATTCTTGTACAGCGTAAAGGTAGAGGCGGGTCAAATTTCAGATCTCCAAAATGGATTAAAGTTGGTCCTGCAAGATATAACACTCCAAGTAAAATTGAATACACATCAAAAATAAATGGAGTTGTAGAGGATCTTTTACATGATCCAGGTAGAGGTTGTCCATTGGCATTAATAAAATTCGAGGATGGTAGTAGGGAGTTGATAGTAGCCCCTGAAGGTATATATGTGGGTAAAAATGTAGCTAAAGGTGTACTTGCAGAAGTAGATGTTGGAAACATACTTCCGGTGGGTAATATTCCTGAGGGAACAAATATTTGCAATGTTGAACTGAGACCTGGAGATGGTGGTAAAATAGCACGTAGATCTGGTGCATACGCAATTGTTGTTGCACACTCTTCCGGTGAAACAGTTATAAAGTTACCTTCAGGTAAGCTAAAAACAATAGACTCTAGGTGTAGAGCCACTATAGGAATAGTTGCTGCGGGAGGAAGAATTGAAAAACCATTCCTAAAAGCTGGAAATAAATATCATTTAATAAAGAGAAAAGCTGTTAAATGGCCTATTGTTAGAGGTAAGGCGATGGTAGCTGCAAGTCATCCACATGGTGGGGGATCCCATCCAAAAGGTGGAACGCCAGTTCCTAGAACAGCTCCTCCAGGACAGAAGGTCGGTATAATCGCTCCCAGGAGAACTGGAAGGAAGAAGGGGGCTCCGAGAAGAGTACGTTAACCTCATTAGACGGGGAAAAATATGGGCAAGAAGAGTTCTAAACGTAAATCTAGCAAAAAGAAAAAGGTATACCTCTTCAGTAGGGTTAATGAAGGAGACGTATACACAGTTGTAATTGAGGATTATTCAGATAAAGGTGAGGGTATAGCAAGAGTTAAAGATACAGCTATATTTATTCCAGGAGCAAAAATTGGAGAGATAGTCAAAGTAAAGATTACTTCAGTGAAATTCAAAAAAGCGAGGGGAGATATAATATCAAGGATAGGCGTAGTCCAATAAACTTGCAAATAAATATACTTTGCTTCAATTAGCAAATAAACAATATTTTTAGGCTATGCTGTGTTAAATTATATCGTATGCATTGCGGGGGTAGCCAAGCCAGGTCAAAGGCGCAGCCCTGAGGAGAATTTCTCTCAGAACGGCTGTCCCGAAGGGGTTCGTGGGTTCAAATCCCACCCCCCGCATCAATTCACCATTAAAGCTATAGTAGCCCCTCTTACTTTCACCAAATATGTATAAACGCTTTTTAGAATAATCCACTACTTATTAAACTGATAATCATAGCTAACTTCGAGGAAACACTACACATCTTTACAGGAACTAACATAACATCAAATCTAACAAAAATTTATTTCTAAATCTTTTAGTGTCTCTTTGCTTCATTCACTTGTTGTTTGAGCTGATGGACATAATTCTCTTATAACGCATATTTCACATTTTGGTTTTTTAGCACTGCACACTCTCTTGCCATGTGCTATTAACAGGTTTGAGAAATTGAACCATTCCTCTTTCGGTATTATCTCCATGAGTTCTTTTTCTATTTTGTTTCTATCCTTTTGCGTGGTTAATTTGAGTCTATTGGCAAGTCTCATTACATGCGTATCTACAGTTATTCCTTCAACCACATTTAATGCATTTGCCAATACCATATTTGCTGTTTTCCTACCAATGCCTGGTATCTTTGTTAACTCTTCTATTGACTTCGGGATCTCTCCATTATACTTCTCCAATATTATTTTAGCTATTGACTTTATCCTTTGTGCTTTCTTACGGTAAAAGTTTATTGGTTTCAATATTTCTTCAAGTTCTCTATCATCAGCTTTAGCGTAATCTTTTATTGACCTATATCTTTGAAATAATACTTTTGTTACTTCATTTACTCTAGCATCTGGTGTTTGTGCGGCTAATACTGTTGCAACTAACAATTCCCATGCATTGCTAAAATTCAGTTCAGTCCCCTTTACATCTGGATATGCATGCTTTAGCAATGATAAAATCTTCTGAGCTCTTTCCTTCAATTCAGCAATATTTTTACTTTGCTCATTTTCCTCCATCTTCGGCAATCACCAATTCAATCATCTATTTAGGAATAAAATTTAAATAAGTTTTACTCTTCACAAGTACTTTGATAGTATTTCTCTTACATAGTTCATTTCATTGTCATTTAATGGTAGTGATGGTCTTCTTGGATATCCTGCATTAATATTCCTTATATTCATGCAGGCTTTTACTGCTGAAAGCTGATTGAATTTTCTAAGAGCATTCCATATGGCATTTATTTTCAATTGGATTTTTGCAGCTTCTCCATATCTTTTCATAATGAAGTCATTATAGAGTTTCACTGTGAGTTCTGGTATGAAATTCGCTACAGCTACTATTGCTCCTTTCCCTCCAAGCATTAATGTTGGCAATATAAATTCGGCAGTCCCAGACAATACGCTAATTTTGTCCCCCACGGTTCTTATGGTTTCTGATATGTGAAGCATGTTTCCAGTACTATCCTTTATACCTATAATATTGCTGTACTCTTTTACAAGTTTTTCCACTACACTTACATCCATGCTATATCCAGTGAATTTTGGTACATCATATAGTAGTATTGGTGCATCCACTTTACTTAGTACTTCTGAATAATGGGCTATTAATTCATTTGATGATAGTGGGAAGTAGTAGGGTGTAACTATTATTAGTGCATCCACTCCCCCTAAATCTAAAATCTCTTTAGAGAATTTTATTGTTTCATATGTACTCGGCGCTCCTGTTCCCACTATGACCTTCACTCTTCCATTAACATAGTCAATTACATCTTTCACTACAGATATCTTCTCCTCATAGGTTAAGTATGGGAATTCCCCATTACTACCTAATGTTACAAGGCCGTTAACTCCACTATTGATCCAAAACTCTATGCATTTTTTCAGAGCTTCTCTATCTATTTCCCCATCATGTTTGAATGGTGTGACATGTGGTACATATATCCCTTTTATCTCCATGATATAATTTCCCTATTGTAAATTCTATTTAAGAATTTTGTTTACGTATTGTACTTAAAACCTTATAAACTAGGAAGACTGTTAATGAATAAATATATAAAAGGAGAGTTAAAATGTGTAATATGGGAGGGAGTAATGGAGCTCCAATTTCAATAGATCTTCTTCAAAAAATCATAGGGATGCTTCATCCAATTGAAATGAAGGTTTTGATTGCCTTAGAGACTTCCCATACATTAAAAGATGTTTCTGAGAAAACTGGGTTATCAGTGGACTCTGTGTTATGGGCTTTTGAATCTCTAAAGGTCAAGAATCTAATATCAGTAGAAGAAGTTCTTATATCCACATATGAATTGGATGTGGAAGGAGAGGAATACTTAGAGCAACTATTTCCAGAGCAACGGGTTATCAAGAAATTGATTGAGCATGGTGGTGCATCTTTAATTGAAGATCTTCAATTGAGTGAAGCTGAATTAAAGATAGGATTAAGTTGGGCTGTGAAATTGGGTTGGATTTCTATTGAAAAAGTGAATGGAAATAGACTTGTAAAATTGAAGGTTGAAAATGCTACCGACCTACTAAACAATTATCCTCCATACATACTATTAAGTAAAATTAATAATGGCTTTCCACTTTCTGAGGAAGACCTTGTTTTGCTGGGATCTCTGAGGAAGAGAGGGAGGATTATTAAGGATAGAAGTGTAAAGGAAGTTAAAGCCTCATTAACTCAAGTTGGCTTAAAAGCTTTGAGTATGATTAAGGAGCTTTTCTCAATTCGTAATGTATTGGACATTAAAAACATAAAAATAGTTAATGAACTTACAAGGGACATTATAGTTTCTGGGGAGTGGTCTAATCTTTACTTTAGACCTTATGATGTCTCCGCTCCTGTAAAGAAACTTATTTTTGGGAAGAAGCATCCATATAGGGAGATAATAGATGAAATTCGAGAAATACTTATAGGATTGGGATTTGAAGAGGTTACTAGTCCACCAATAGAAGTCAACTTCTGGAATACAGATGCCCTCTTCATGCCCTCAGATCATCCTGCAAGAGATATACATGATGTCTTCTATGTTGATTATAAACGGATGAATTTAGATAAAGTCTGCGAGAGGGAAATATGGGAGCGTGTTAAAGCTACTCATGAAAACGGCTGGGAAACTGGTTCGAAAGGCTGGGGTTACTGGGATCCTGAACTCGCTTTAAAACGTATATTGAGGAGTCAGACTACAGCAGTATCTGTGCGTTGTTTATCTCAGTTAAGTGACTCTGATTTGCCGAAGAAGATATTTACGATTGACAGAAATTATAGGCCTGATAAAATCGATGCAACTCATTTAATGGAATTTAATCAGTGTGAGGGTATAGTTGTATCATATGATGTTAATTTTAAACATTTGCTGGGCTTCTTAAAAACTATTGCGGAAGCCTTTGGCATAAAGGAGGTTAAATTTCAGCCAGCATATTTCCCATTCACGGAACCCAGTGTTGTTGGGTACATTAAACATGATAAATTGGGTTGGATTGAAGCATTACCTGCAGGGATTTTCAGACCTGAAGTCACGTACCCACTTGGAATTAAAGCTACAGTTCTTGCTTGGGGACTTGGGATAGATAGATTGGCTATGGTGGCTCTCGGGATAGAAGATATACGACTACTTTTCTCCAATGACTTAGATTGGCTAAGATCAAAGAGGATTCCAACATTGTGGGGGGTCTAAATGCCCACCTTAAGTTTCAATATAAATGATTTAATGAAGTTTAGTCGTGTGGAAAGTGTTGAAAAGATATTTTATGCTATACGGCAATTTAAGGGGGAAATTAAAAACGTTGAGGGGGAAGAGGTCATAGTTGAACTTGAGCCTGATCGCCCCGATCTCTTAAGCGTTGAGGGGTTATCCAGAGCTATAAGAAACTTCTTTGAAATCGAGTTAAGTTGCACTACATATGCTCTCTTGTCTTCAAATAAACCTTGCGTGGAGGTTTACGTTAAAGATGCTCAGACACGCCCATATATAGCGTGCGCAATAATTAGAAATTTAACTATTGACAGTGCTTTCATAAAGAGTTTAATGAACATGCAAGAGGCTTTACATATAACTTTAGGTAGGAATAGAAGGAAGGTTGCTATAGGAATACATGATTATGACAAAATAACGCCACCAATAATATATACTGAAGTGAGTGGGGATGAAAAGATGGTTCCATTGGATATGGAGGAGGAGCTGTCTCTTAAAGAAATATTGGTTAAGCATCCTAAGGGTAAAGCTTATTCTGCACTTGTAAAGGGGACTTATCCAGTATACATTGATGGGAAAGGTATTTTCAGCTTTCCTCCTATAATAAATGGAGCACGTACTAGAGTAAATGAATCTACGAAGAATCTATTTATAGAATTGACTGGAACCGATGAGAAAGCTGTTGAACAAACATTAAATGTGCTTGTCTGTAACATTCTTGAGAGAGGCGGCATTGTGGAAAGAGTTTCCATTAAATATCCCAATTTTAGCAAAATAACCCCCGATTTAACGCCTAAACAAATGTACGTCAATGTTGAGATGTTCAATAAACTTACTGGTTTGAGGATAAACCTAAATGAAGCTTTAACACTATTGAGGAGAATGGGTTATGGAGCTGAAGTGGTAAATCATGGAGAGGTCAAGGTCATTATACCCCCATATAGAGTTGACATTCTTCATCCCGTTGATATTATTGAGGATATGCTGATCTCTTATGGATATGAGAATATAACTCCCGAACTCCCATCAATAATGACTGTTGGGAAACCATCATTGATAGAAGTTTTAGAAGGAAAAATCAGAGGAATACTCATTGGAATGGGCTTTCAGGAGGTAATGACCTTCACATTAACAAATATTGCTAATCAAACAACTCTAATGAATATCACTAATGCAAATGTATTGAGATTAGTGAATCCAGTTAGTGAAGAGTACAATTGTTATAGATTTTGGATAACTCCGAATCTACTACGCTTCCTTTCACAAAATAAACATTCTGCTTATCCTCAAAAAATATTTGAAATAGGGTATGTGGCAATACCGTCGGAAGATGACATTTATGTTCAGAGAAATACTGCCATTGCTATTTCAGCCTCAAGGGCTACATTTACAGATGCTAAGGAAGTTTTGACGTCATTAATGGATGGGCTTGGAGTCGAGGCATCCCTAGAACAGTATAATCATCCATCATTTATAAGTGGCAGAGTTGCTGTTGTGAAAGTTAAAAATAGATGCATTGGCTTAATAGGTGAAATTCATCCAAAAGTTTTAATTAATTTTAACATTGAAATGCCAGTATCTATTTTGGAGTTTACCCATTGCCAACCAACTTTCCCTCTTAAAGGTGTCAAAGTGAAAACGTTCAAGGATGATTTAACAGCGAAATGGCTTTAACAAAGAATAAATATTATTTTACAATAATTTATTTTTAAAGGTGAAAAGCGCTTTGTATACATGTCCAATATGTGGAGCTAAAGTTAATGAAATATACAAGTGTGAAATGTGTTTCAAAAACGTGTGTAAAAACTGTATAACGGAGAGGGAGGGCATGCAAGTCTGTGTTAATTGCGCTAGGTTCATGGATCTCATAAAGAAGTAGTGTAGCATGCTATTGCCATTCCAGCAAAAACTTAAAGAATCTTTATATTTTTAATTTATATTGGTGTAATGCCTCGGTAGCTCAGCCTGGTTAGAGCGGCGCCTTGGTAAGGCGTAGGTCGCGGGTTCGAATCCCGCCCGAGGCTTCAAAACATTACATAAACTTAATATTTTTACTCTGAATTTGAGGAACCATTTTTATAATTTGTGATGATGAAATGACGTTTATTAGGTAACATTTTTATTTCTAGGGTTCATGGCAATCCTAATGTCATTCTTACGATGATGCTCTTATTTTCTGATGAATCCCCTTCTCGTTACATTTGTAACATAAAATTTAAAGCGTCTTTCTCTTCAAGTTCTTGGAGGCTGAAAACATTCCAATGACTGAGACAATATTTAAAAGGGCTGTGCTAATTCTTGAGGATGGCTCTACTTATGTTGGTTATGGATTCGGCGCTTCCACTAAGGTTGTAGGGGAAGTTGTTTTTTCGACTTCTATGGTTGGATATACTGAAGCTTTAACCGACCCCTCATATATGGGTCAAATTTTATTGTTTACATACCCATTGATTGGAAATTATGGTGTTCCATCATTAGACTTAGTTGACGAGTTTAACATACCTCTATACTTCGAGTCATTTGGTATAAAAGTTTCGGGTGTTGTCATTAGTGATTTATGTACTATGCCCTCACATTGGGCTTCCTCTAAATCTTTTAATGAGTGGTTGCTTGAAAATGGTGTTCCAGGTATTTTTGGCGTTGATACTAGGAGTATTACTAAGAAATTAAGGTCCAAAGGTGTTATGATGGGTTTACTTTACGTGTTTGATGAATGTGTATCTGTTGATTCTGGGAAATTATTTGAGGAATTGAAGTGCTCAGCTAATCCGATTGAAAGTAATCTTGTGGAAAAAGTTTCCATTAAAGAGCCTATATCCTACCATATTGGTAGCGATAAGAATGTTGTCGTGATAGATTGTGGAGTTAAGTTGAGTATAATTCGCAACCTTTTGAGAAGAGGGGTTAATGTTATTAGAGTTCCATATAACTTCCCATTTGAAGATATTTTATCTTATAAGCCTCATGGTGTTTTAATAAGCAATGGTCCTGGTGATCCAGCATTATTAACTGAAACTATTGCAACTGTAAGGGAAATTGTTGATAGTGGTATTCCCACCTTTGGGATTTGCCTTGGAAATCAAATACTCGCTTTAGCTTTGGGTGGTTCGACGTATAAATTGAAGTATGGTCACAGATCTCAAAATCAGCCAGTACTAAATATTGAAAATAATACTTGCTTTATAACTTCTCAAAATCATGGGTTTGCTGTGGATGCTTCGTCATTGAAAGATACCAAGTTGAAAGTTTGGTATGTAAATGCTAATGATGGAACTGTTGAAGGAATAAGGCATGTGGAGAAAGATGCTTTTTCCGTTCAATGGCATCCTGAAGGTTCTCCAGGCCCCCTCGATACATGTTTCTTCTTTGATGTATTTATAAGAATGCTGAGGTGATTTCATGCCTAAACTTGATGGTATTCGAAAAGTGCTGATATTGGGGAGTGGAGCTATAAAGATTGGTGAAGCAGCAGAATTTGATTACTCTGGTAGTCAGTGTTTGAAGGCTTTGAGGGAGGAGGGGATTGAGACTATACTGGTGAATCCAAATGTTGCAACAATACAAACAGATCCTAAGCTTGCAAACAAAATATACCTTCTACCTGTAACTCCATTTTATGTGGAGGAGGTTATTAAGAAAGAGAAGCCTGATGGTATTCTACTCGGCTTTGGAGGTCAAACGGCATTGAATTGTGGCGTACAATTGTCTAAAATGGGTATTCTCGATAAATATAACGTTAAGGTTTTAGGTACGCCTATAGATGCCATAGAGAAAACTGAAGATAGGGAGCTATTTAAAAATGCAATGATAAATGCGGGAATCCCTGTACCTAGAAGTTTCTCCGCAACCTCCGTTGAAGAAGCTTTGAAAGCAGCTAAAGATATAGGTTATCCCGTTGTGGTGAGGGTGGCATACACTCTTGGTGGGAAAGGCTCTGGAGTAGCCCATAATGATTCAGAATTGATTGAAATCGTTGAGCGTGCATTAACTCAAAGCGCCATCTCCCAAGTTCTCGTGGAAGAATATTTGGAGCATTGGAAAGAGATAGAATTCGAAATGATGCGTGATTATGCGAATAACTGCATTGCTGTTTGTTGTATGGAGAATGTGGATCCAATGGGGATACATACTGGAGACTCTATTGTTGTTGCTCCATCACAAACTCTTACTAATCGCGAATATCATATTCTAAGGTCTGCATCGATTAGGGTTATTCAAAGTTTAGGAATAGTTGGTGAATGTAATATTCAATGGGCTTTGGATCCTAATTCTGAGGAATTTAGGGTTATTGAGGTTAATGCGCGTATGTCGAGGAGTTCTGCTTTGGCTAGTAAAGCCACTGGATATCCGCTTGCATATATATCTGCCAAGTTGTCGATAGGCTACTTATTGCCAGAACTTATCAATAAAGTGACAAAGGTTACAACGGCATGTTTTGAACCAGCCTTGGATTATGTGGTTGTTAAATTTCCAAGATGGGATTTTCAAAAGTTTGTTGGTGTAGATCGAAGTTTAGGCACTCAGATGAAGTCTGTAGGAGAAGTTATGGCCATTGGGAGATGTTTTGAAGAAGCATTACAAAAAGCCATTAGAATGCTGGATATTGGGAAAAATGGTTTAGTGTGTAATACTGATGAAAATGAATGTGAATCGCTTGAAGACATTCTATATGCAATTTCCCATCCAAGAGATGATAGAATATTCAAGATAGTTAAAGCCATAAAACTTGGTGTTAGTATCGAAAAGATATATGAGCTTAGCGGCATAGACCCCTTCTACTTATATAAAATTAAAAACATTGTAGATATGGAGGAGAAACTCCGTAAAGCAAATATAAATGACAAGAATATCGCGGTATTAATAAAAGAAGCAAAACGGCTTGGTTTTTCAGATAAGCAAATAGCGTTATGCTTGGGAGTTGCAGAAGATTATGTGCGAATGTTAAGGAAAAAGTTTGGAATTTTTCCTTGTGTAAAGCAAATAGATACTTTAGCTGCTGAATGGCCTGCGAAAACCAATTACCTATACTTAACATATTGTGGGGATGAAAATGACATAACAACAGAAAGTTCACCTGAAAAAAGTAAGATCATAGTTTTAGGTTCTGGTGTGTTTAGAATAGGATCTAGCGTTGAGTTTGATTGGTGTGCAGTGAATATGGTTTGGGCTTTAAAGAAGCATGGTATTAAGGAGGTTATATTGATAAATTACAATCCTGAAACCGTTTCAACGGATTATGATGTTTCAGACAAGCTTTACTTTGAGGAATTGAGTTTAGAGAGAATTTTAGATATTTATGAATTTGAGAAACCTATTGGAGTAATAGTTTCTGTAGGTGGTCAAATACCCAATAATCTTGCTTTGAAGTTGAGTATGAATGGTGTTAATATTCTCGGTACTTCGCCTATAAGTATTGATATGGCCGAGGATAGAGCTAAATTTAGCTCCATATTAGATGAATTACAAATACCTCAACCTGCTTGGGGCTCTTTTAAAACGATTGATGAAGCAAAACTATTTGCTTCCAAGATCGGTTACCCCGTAATAATAAGGCCAAGTTACGTTTTATCAGGTTCAAGTATGCGTGTAGCTTATGATGAGAAGGAATTAGAAGAATATTTATCCCTCGCCACTAAAGTTTCCCCAGAACATCCTGTGGTGATTTCAAAATTTATTAGTGGAGCCAAGGAAGTGGAGGTTGACGGCGTTTCTGATGGCGATGATGTCATTATAGGTGCCATTATTGAGCATGTGGAGGAGGCTGGGGTGCATAGTGGTGATGCAACCATGTGTATGCCACCTCAAACTCTAGCGCCCTCAATCATAAATGTTATCAGAGATTACTCTAGTAAAATAGCTAGGAGGCTTAAGATTGTTGGACCATTTAACATTCAGTTTTTGGTAAAAGATAACGTTGTTTATGTAATTGAATGTAACTTGAGGGCTTCAAGGTCATTCCCATATACAAGTAAAACTGTTGGTGTAAATTTAATAGATTTAGCGGCAATGGCAATTTTAGGTAAAAGGTTTAGGGATATTGGAATATTTGAGTTACCACCAATACCTCATGTGGGTGTCAAAGTTCCCCAGTTTAGTTTTATGAGATTATCCGGTGCAGATCCCGTGCTTGGAGTGGAGATGAGGAGTACAGGTGAAGTGGCATGTTTGGGTGAGAACTTTGCTGACGCATTATTGAAGGCTCTTCACGCAGCAGAACTTAACTTACCAATTAGAAATGGTACCGTTTTGTTAAGTATTAGTGACAATACGAAGATAAACGACATTAAAGAAATAATTGCTGATTTAATTAGAATTGGTTTTAAAGTATACCTCACTAAACGTACTTTTGAACTATTAAATGATTGCTTCAATGGTCAATATGCACCTCCTTATGAAATCGCCGTTTTTAATGAAGATAATGCGCCAATAAATGTTATTAAGAGGAGGATGGTGGACATTGTAATAAATGTATGCTCTAAAAATAACTCCCACTACAAAGAGTATCATGATGAATATAAGCTTAGACGTATAGCTGTGGAGTTCAATATCCCACTGATAACAACCGTTGAATTGGCTAAAGCACTGGTTAAAGCTATGAAGCAAGTGAAATACATGACTATTCGTTCTCTGAATGAATATATGGATGGCCTCTTATGGAAATTATGGTAACTCCTCACATTTCCGTAGTTATTATTGGTCCCTCTTTTGAAACTATCACTGTTGTTTCAAATTGAGTTACTATACCATTCTTAACTTCTCTCAAAACTGGATAAATGTTTAATGCCCCATTCTCAACCAATCTATAAATTATTTCCCTTATATTTTCCTGCTTCACATTAAAATTTTTCAACCACCTTTCGCAGAATGGAAGTGTTTTAAAGTTGTCATAAATGTACCTTAATAATTCTTTTTCCAGTCTTGTTCTTCCAGAATGTACTTTTGCTAAAGAGTATATGTATGCTTGTTGCATTTCAGTAACGCTACCTATACCATCAGTAGCGAATGGTTCAATTGCATATATCTCCCCTTCCTCCATGATCCATGGATATTCCCCATAAACATTAGGTATATTTTTCCCGCCATGCAATATGTATCGTTTAAGCATATGTCCCGTTAAATTGCTTATTGGCTTATACCCAAATCCACTAATTGTCCTTTCAATTTCCTTTGACACTGTGCTCACCCTTACCCCCGGCTTAATTACTTTCAATGCATTCTTCAAAGCTATCCTACTCGCTTCAACCATGTCATCGTACTTGCTGTTGAATGATATGGTGGTTGCCGCATCCACTATGTAACCATCAAAATGGGCACCTATATCAACCTTAACCACCGCATCATCTGGAATTATTGATTGATCTTCTGGAAACGCTGTATAATGGGCTGCTATGTTGTTTATGGATATGTTGCATGGGAAAGCTGGCTTCCCTCCTCCCTCAATTATTAGATTCTCTATCTTCTCACATAAATCAAAAACTTTTACTCCAGGCTTCACCATTCTTGGTAAATCCCTTAAAACTCTATTTACAATTTCACCAGCCTTCAAAGTTTTTTCAATATACTCCTCATCATACATGTGCGTCCAAAAAGAATTTATTATGAAATGAAATCTTAAATTTTTGTAGATAGATATATTGTCTGCATGGGCCCGTAGCTCAGCATGGTTAGAGCACTCGGCTGATAACCGGGGGGTCGTGGGTTCAAATCCCACCGGGCCCACATCTAAACTTTCTCTTTTACAATGCCAATGTGGAAGGATAATGTTATTTACCAAACATTAATAAATTTAACATCGAATATTGCTGTGATGGGTGAGCCTTATGCGTGGTGTTAGTGAACTGTGTTTATCCAAGTTGAGAAGCATATTTGGGGATAGGATCATTATTGATGAGGAAATCTTAAAACAATATGAGGAGGATCAATCATACATTAAAGGTAAACCATCTCTTGCGGTAATACCTGAAACTTCTGAAGAAGTGGAAAAATTGGTTGAGGTGGCTAAGGAATTTAGAATTCCACTTATTCCTAGAGGTGGCGGGACTTCACTTAGCGGTGGTAGTGTCCCAATATTTGGTGGAATAATTGTGGATTTTAAACGGATGAATAGGATTTTGGAATTCGATTTAAATAATTTGCAAGTTTTGGTGGAGCCTGGAGTCATATATGACAATTTAAATGACTTTCTATCTAAATATAACCTATTCTTACCCCCAAATCCTGCAACTGGAGATCAATGCACTATAGGTGGGATGCTTGCTGAAAATTCTGCTGGCCCTCGCAGTTACAAATATGGCACCATTAAAAATTGGGTTTTAGGGTTGGAAGTTATAACTTCCTCTGTTGGTAAGGTGTGGATTGGTTCAAGGACAAAGAAGTGGGTGTCCGCATACAATTTAGTGTCACTTATTGTTGGTAGTGAGGGGACTCTTGGGATAATAACTAAAGCATTGTTGAGGGTTGCCCCTAAACCGCAATATAGAATTGGAGTATCCATATCCAGCAATAATTTGGAAAATGCAGGCGAAATTATAGTTGCGTTGACAAAACTAAACATAGACATTTCTGCAATAGAGTTAATGGATGATATAACCATAGCTGCTATAAACAAAGCGTATAATGCAAGTCTCCCAGAATCGGATGCAATAATACTATTGGAGATTGAGGCCTTCTCAAGTAACGATATGGATAATAAGCTTGAAGCTCTGGCGTCTTATCTAAAAAACCTTGGAATACCTGATGAAAATGTTCATGTATATTATAATGCTGATGAAATGTGGAGGAAAAGGAAGCTTGCTGGAGAATCCCTTGAAAAGGTTTACGGTGGTAGAATAGATGAAGATATTATAGTGCCAGTATCTCTACTCCCGAAAACGATTATGGAAATAAAATCATTAAGCAGTAAATTCAATGTAAATATCGCTGTTTTTGGACATGCTGGTGATGGACATTTACATCCAAGCATACTAGTTCCAAAGGAGAAATCTCTAACCCCTGAAATAGAGAAAATTAAAGAAAACATATTCAAGATAGCAGTAAAAAATAATGGTGCTTTAAGTGGAGAACATGGTATTGGCATAGCTAAAAAACAGTATCTGCCTCTTGAAATAGATGCAAACACATTAAAATTACTATCAATGATAAAGCAGACTCTAGACCCATACAACATCATGAATCCAGGCAAGAAAATATAGAGCTGGAGAATATCGCCTATAAATGCACAACTATTTAATGCCTTTAAATCCTGTTAACATCATTTTCAGTGCATCATTTCTTACAAATGACCTATGATGACACTATAAATAGTCATCTATACTTTAGGGGTCTATTAGGTTCAAGTTTAGTGGACCGGGCGGGATTTGAACCCGCGACCTCCCGCGTGCGAGGCGGATGCTCTTCCAGGCTGAGCTACCGGCCCAATAATATAAATTACCTCATAGATATAAAATTTTGAACTTAACAATTCCAAATAAAAAGGGATATAACAAAAAAAGTTTATTTAATTTCAGTCCTATGTAAGTATGAGAGGGGGCGGGTCGTCTAGCTGGTTAGGATACCGCCCTGACACGGCGGTGGTCCTGGGTTCGAATCCCAGCCCGCCCACCATCAGACAGAAAAGGAAACTTCCATCTTTACAAAGAATGATCATCCCCTTAAACTTACATGTGCTGTTTTTGCATAATTATTTGATAATTCTGTAATTGAATCAGAATTCTTATTATCGTTTTGTAAGTCAAACTTTATATTTCAATATTATCTTTAAATTATTTTAGTGATTTAAATATGTCTGTTAAAGATTATATGTCTAGGGTTATTTTATCTGCTGACAAGAATTTGAGCGTTTTTGAAGCTGCAAAGCTTATGGTTGAGAAGAAGATTCCATACATCATTGTTTTGGATGGCGGTAAACCTGTTGGAATTGTTACTGAAGAGGATTTGATCAGTAAGGTTTTAGCTGCCGATAGAGACCCTAAAACCACTAAGTTATCTGATATTATGACGACCCCACTTTTAACTATCGATCCTGATGCCACTTTAAGCGAGGCTGCCGCTATTATGAGTGAGAAGAGGGTTCGTAAACTTCCAGTTGTTAGGGATGGGATTATCTATGGGGTTCTCACAACACAGGATGTCGCGAATTATCTTAATGATTATGTGGATAGAGTTTTAAAGGATATTTTAAAGTTTAGACCATTCCTAATATTGCATTAACATGTTTTATGATTTTCTATATGCTTTTTCAATTCATATAGGGCTATAGTTGCCAATCCAACTGACCCTAAGTCTCCTTCTATGCCTTGAATATATGTGGGTTCGCCTAAGGATAGATCTCTTGATGTTAATCCAGGTTCTAATCCTCCGATCACTATCATTACGGTTAACCCCCTACTTAGTTTCTCTGCAATGTTTTCAGGTTTATATGCGGTTTTTCCGTACGCTTTTTGCGTTAATAGGATTATCGTGTTTGGTTTTATTAGTTCTATTGCATCTTCCAAGTCTGCAGTTATTATGAGTTTCCCCCCATTTTTTATTGATATCTTTTGTACTTCTGGTATTCCAATCTGAGCTGCTGTTCCAGTGGCTTTAGATATTACTAGATTCTTGTATCCCAATCCATAGAATACTTTTGCTAGTTCAATTAACCTTTGTTGTGAACTTATGTTATGTATTGTCATTATCAGGTTCTTTATTCTTTCGTACATTTACCATCCCTCATCAAGTACTCTTTTAATTTGTTTCGCAATAGCCCTAGATAATGTTGGAGGGACAGCTTCTCCAATTTGGTTGTATTGTTCTTCCCTTGAGCCGTAGAATATGTGGGTGTCTGGAAATCCCATTAGCCTCGCCTGCTCCCTAACGGTTAATAACCTATTTTCGTATGGATGTATAAATCTTGATCCTCCCATAACCGTTGGTGCAAGCCGTTTTGGATGTAGTCTAATCATATTCCTATATATTTTTCCATCAGCTCCCTTAAATAATATTAAAGCATCCCCCCACCTTAGCTTAGCTATCTTCTTAATCTTCTTTTCAGTTAATGGTGTTATTTCATGATTGGGGTAGTCTATCATCTCCTCCGGGTCTGGTAATCCCCTCAGAGCTTCTTCCACATTTACCCTTTTACTTTCACGTTTAATTTTAATTGGTATGTTTGATATGAAAATTCGTCTTCTAATTGATGGTGTTTGTGAATCTTCTGCTCTGAGTATATTGAAGTATACCCTCTTATATCCAACTCTGTTGAATTCCCACTTTAATGCCCACTTCAATTCTCCTTCAACTATTTGTGGGACGTTTTCCATTACGAAAATTTTTGGTTTTAAATCTCCAACTATACGTATGAAGTGTAATGTTAGTTTTCCCATTTCATCTATGTATAGTCTGTCAAGCTCATTCTTCATTCTTTTATGGTTAACTGGTGTGAATGGTTCGCATGGAGGGCTTCCTATGATCACATCTGGGCTTGAGCCTATGATGTTTGTTATGTCTTGTGAGTGTACTTCCCTTAAATCCATCCTCCATGTAATGGCTCCTTTTACATTACTGGAATATGTAGCTAGTGAATTCTCATCTATATCTATACCTAACAATATTTCAAACCCTTCCTCCACGAATCCTCTTGCAAATCCTCCGCAACCACAGAATAAGTCAATAACTTTATACATACATCTCCACATATTTTGAAGGAAACAGATAAAAGAAACTTTTCTTAAAGCTATATTTGGGCCGGGGTCGCCTAGTCTGGTTAGGGCGTCGGCTTGCTAAGTCTTCCGCGAAAAGCCGATGGCCTTTGAGGCCGCGCGGGTTCGAATCCCGCCCCCGGCGTCATAATGCTTTATTTAACCCTTAACAAAATAAAGTATTCAAAATTAAAAAAGGGGGTATGGGTATATTTCCTCGTAATTTATGTCAATTCAATCTCTATTTTGACTTCGGGTGGAACTCTTATCCTCATTATTTGGCGCATTGTCCTCTCATCGGCATCTATATCTATTATCCTTTTATGTATTCTCATTTCATATTTGTCCCAAGTTTTTGTTCCATCTCCGCAGGGAGTTCTCATTACTGGTATTACTAGTCTCTTGGTTGGTAATGGTATTGGTCCAGCTATTCTTACTCCCGTGGTTTTTGCAATCCTCTTTATTTCCTCACATACTTCCATCAATTTTTGGTGATTGGTGCTGGAAAGCTTTATCCTCGCTTTTCTAACCAATTTCTTCACCTATTTCGCTGGTTATCTTCGTTTACTTCTCTTCTTCTATATCCATTACTATTCCTGCAGCTATTGTTCTTCCCATATCTCTTATGGCAAATCTACCTAGTTGTGGGATATCTGCATACTTCTCCATGCATACTGGTTTTAGTGGTACGAATTTAACTATCGCTGCATCACCTTGCTTTAGGAATGATGGATTTTCCTCTATTGTTGCACCAGATCTTGGATCTATCTTCTTTAGTAGTTGATCGAATCTCACAGCCACGGTTGCTGTGTGTATGTGTAGGACTGGTGTGTACCCTGCGGCTATGGCTGTTGGATGGTATAACACAAATATTCTTCCAATGAATGATTTAGCAACTTTAACTGGGTTTGTGGGGTGGCAGCATACATGCCCCCTCCTTATATCCTCCTTTGATATACCTCTCACGTTGAATCCAATGTTGTCTCCCGGTATTGCCTTTTGTAGTGGTTGGTGATGCATCTCTATACTTCTAACTTCACCACTCTTCTTGGCTGGTAGGAATAGTACGGTGTCTCCAACTTTTAATACTCCAGTTTCAACGCGGCCTACTGGTACTGTTCCAACACCTGAAATCGTGTAAACGTCTTGTACTGGTATTCTTAATGGTTTGTCTATTGGTCTTGGGGGTTCTGTGAGTTTGTCCAATGCTTCTACTAGTGTTGGTCCGTTATACCAGGGCATTTTATCACTTCTTGTTACCAAGTTGTCTCCATACCATCCGGATATTGGTATGAAATCGATTTTGTTTATATCATATCCTATCATTCTTAGGAATTTACCTACTCCAGTCTTAACCTCTTCGTACCTTTCTTTACTGTAGTTTACTGTTGGGTCATCCATTTTGTTTATTGCTACAACGAGCTGATCTATACCTAGCGTTTTTGCTAGGAATGCATGTTCTCTTGTTTGTCCTGCTGCGCCCATGCCTGCTTCGTACTCCCCTTTCTTAGCTGATACCACTAGTATAGCTGCATCTGCTTGTGAAGCTCCTGTTATCATGTTTTTTACGAAGTCTCTATGTCCTGGGGCATCGATTATTGTGAAGTAGTATTTTGGCGTTTCAAATCTCCAGAAGGATAAGTCTATTGTTAATCCCCTCTCCCTCTCTTCCTTCAATTTATCCATGACCCATGCGAATTTGAAGGATCCTTTACCCATCTTTTCAGATTCTTCTTCTAAAGTCTTCATTGTACGTTCATCTATGTTTCCCGTTAGGTATAGTAGGTGTCCCATTGTTGTGCTTTTACCGTGGTCTACATGACCTATTACCACAATGTTTAGATGTGGCTTTTCAGACATATTACAATCTCCTCTCTCGCAAATTAGTGAATTACTTTCATATTTAAGTTTTTTGTGGTCTTAAATTAAGTTTACCTTGAAGCTAAAGCTATCCTTTCTATTTCCTCCTTCTTCTGTATAGCGTATGATGATGGATCTGATTTTGCTGCCTTTATAATCTCTTCAGCCAAAGCTTCTTCTATGCTTTTTGGGTTTCCAAAAGCCGCGCTTCTCGCACCTTCAGTTATGAACTTTAATGCTAAGTTTAGTCTTCTGAGTGGTGATACATCCACTGATTGATGGTAAACTATTCCACCATACATTATTCTGGTGGTCTCTTCTCTTGGAGCTGAATTCTCTATAGCTCTAACCAGTACTTGTATTGGATTTTCACCTGTGCTTAAATGTATTATTTCAAAGGCTTGTTTAACTATGTTTGTTGCAAGATGCTTCTTACCCATATTCTTACCCGGCCTCATCAATTTATTTATTAATCTTTCAACTATCGGTACTTCTGCTTTTCCGAATTTCTTATGCTCATGCCTACCTCCAGTATGTGGAATGTAGACTGGCTTTAAACATATGTACCTTCTCAGCCCTGGATCTTTAACTTCTACATCATGGAAACTCCACTTGTCGAAGAGCTTTATCTCCGTTTGTTGCGCACTCAATTTTCCACCACTTTTTCATCATGAAAAAGGGTGTGAACTATAATTTAAATTTTGTCAGTACCTTCAGTTGTTTAATATTGTTATTCTATTTATGTATTGGGAATAAAAAGGTTTATGTTAATCCACCTTATAAGTTTTTACATGACTTACGTGTGAGGGGTATGTTGGAGCTGGTATGGTATGGTAGGGGTGGACAGGGCGCTTGGACTGCAAGTAACATACTTGCTCAAGCAGCTTTGAAGGAGGGGAAGTATGTGCAGTCCTTTCCAACATTTGGTCCTGAGAGGATGGGTGCTCCTGTAATGGCATTCACAAGGATTAGTGATGAGCCTATTGAGTTGCACTGCAATATCTACGAGCCTGACGTAGTCATAGTCTTAGATGATTCCTTATTGCAATCATTGAATGTAACTGAGGGGTTGAAAAGTGAGGGGAAGGTTATAGTTAATTCAAAGGAGGATCCTAAAAATATCCTCAAAATGTTGAGGATATCTGGTAGACAGACTGTTTATACGACTCCAGCCACTGAGATAGCCTTGGAAATTCTGGGGAGACCAATAACCAATACTGCCATGATTGGTGGTCTCCTTAGAGTTGTTAGGATTGTAAGTTTAGATAGTGTTAAAGAGGTTTTAAGGGAGAGGTTTCCAGCTAAAGTTGCTGAATTGAATATTAAAGTTGTGGAGAGAGCTTATTCTGAGACTAGGGGGGTGGGTGGAGTTGAGTGAACTTAAGAGTTGGAGGGAAATACCCATAGGTGGGGTTGCTTGGAAGCTTTCCATTGAAAATAAAACTGGAGATTGGTCTCCATTTAAACCGAAGATAGATCAAACTAAGTGTACTAAGTGTTTAATATGCTGGATCCTTTGCCCAGATATGGCTATGGAATGGGATGGTGAGAGAGTCCGTGAGAAACATGATTATTGTAAGGGGTGCGGTATATGTGCCAATGAATGCCCAGTTAAATGTATTAGTATGGTGAGAGGGTGAGGGTGATGGATAAGATTGTTATGGGGCTTAATGGTAATGAGGCTATAGCCTTCGCTGTTAAGCAATGTGATGTTGATGTTGTGTCAGCATATCCAATAACTCCACAAACCATAATAGTTGAAAGGTTCTCGGAATTTGTTGCTGATGGTGAGGTTAAATGCTCTTTCGTTCCAGTGGAATCTGAGCATTCAGCATTGAGTGTTTGCGTTGGTGCTGCAGCTTTAGGTGCAAGAACTTTCACAGCCACATCTTCACAGGGTTTGGCTTTAATGTGGGAAATACTATATATAGCTTCTGGGCTTAGGCTTCCAATAGTTATGGCTGTCGTTAATAGGGCGTTGTCTGCACCAATAAATATACATTGTGATCATAGTGATAGCATGGGATGTAGGGATTCCTGCTGGATACAGATGTACTGTGAGGATGCTCAAGAAGCCTACGATACCATAATTCAAGCCTTCAGGATAGCTGAGCATGAGGATGTTCAGTTACCAGTGATGGTGACGATAGATGGTTTCACGATTAGTCATACATTGCAGAGGGTTGAGGTGCTTCCGGATGATGTTGTGAGAAGATTCGTTGGTGTGAGGAAGCCTGTGGAGATAGAGGTTCCAGGGATGGGGAAGGTTCCAATGGTTTTAGATCCTGAGAAGCCACTGACATTTGGTTCGCTGGATCTATATGACTACTACTTTGAGCATAAAGTTCAGCAACATGAAGCTATGGAGAAGTCTAGATCTGTTATAAGAGAGATCCATGATGAATATTATGGTATTAGTGGTAGAAGGTATGGTGATGGGTTTATAGATGGATATGGTTTAGATGATGCTGAATTGGCAGTTATAGTTTTAGGGTCTACGGCTGGTACTGTTAGAAGTATTGTTAAAAAACTTAGAGGTAGAGGTAAGAAGGTTGGTGTGCTTAGGCTCAGAACTTTTAGACCATTTCCGTACAGGGAGATTGTTGACGCTTTAAAGGATGTTGAAGTTATTGGTGTTATGGATAGAAGTGGAGCTTATGGTGGTATAGGAGGTCCTGTTTTCGTTGAAACTCTAGCAGCATTCTATAATAGTAAAAGGAAACCTAAAATTGTCAATTACATATATGGCTTGGGAGGCAGAGATACGCCGCCAGCTTTAATTGAAAAGATGTTTGAGGAATTGCCAAAATTGGAAGGTGGGGAAGTCAAATTCTTGGGGGTGAGGTGATATGAGTACATTCAGATTTAATATTAGGGAAGCTGCAAAGAAACCTCTTGGGTTGCTTTCAGGTCATAGGTTGTGTGCTGGATGCGCTGAGCCCATAATAGTTAAGCAAATTTTGCTCGCCACTAGGGGGCCTACTATAGTGGCAACAGCCACAGGTTGTCTTGAGGTTTCAACCACAATCTACCCATACACATCTTGGAATGTTCCTTGGATTCATGTGGCTTTTGAAAACGTTGCTGCCGTGGCCTCTGGGATAGAAGCAGCCTCAAAAATTCTACGTGAGAAGGGGAGGAGCAAGTATGATCATATAGATGTCATAGCCTTTGCAGGGGATGGTGGAACTTACGATATAGGGATACAAGCATTGAGTGGGGCATTAGAAAGAGGGCATGATTTCCTATATGTTCTGCTCGATAATGAAGCTTACATGAATACTGGAATTCAGAGAAGTGGGGGGACACCGCTTGGAGCATCGACAACCACAACGCCTGCTGGAAAGGTTATTCCAGGTAAATCTGAAAATAAGAAGCCAATAGCAGATATAGTTGTTGCGCATAAGGTGCCATATGTTGCCACAGCGACTCCTGCACATTACCTAGATCTAATTAGGAAGGCTAGGAAAGCTCTTGAAGTTAATGGTCCAACATTTATACATGCATTATCACCATGCCCAAGAGGATGGAGGCATAGCGAGGCTTTAACCATTGATATTTGCAGAAAAGCTGTTGAAACATGTTACTTCCCACTATGGGAGTATGATAATGGTGTATATAGGTTAACTGATAGAAGCTTAATGATAGCTAAAAATCCAGAAATGAAGAAGCCAATAGAGGAATTCCTTAAAGTTCAAGGTAGATTCAGTCATCTATTCACTCCACAAAATCAATGGGTAATAAAGAAGTTGCAGGAATATGTGGATGCAGTTTGGGAGGACCTGAAGGATAGATGTGAAAACGTTTAATAAAACAATCCTAACATCACTTTTTACACTAAGAAAAATATTTAAATGCAAGATTCCGTGAATTAATTTAAAGTTGTGTTATTTAAGGTGGGATCTTGGGTTCAAAATCCCCTCGTGGACTATATGCTGCAAGAAAGCTTAAGGCTAAGAGGAAAAAGTTCAGGTGGAAGCAGAGAGACTACAAGAGAAGGATGTTAATGCTCGACATTAAAGCAGATCCCCTGGAAGGAGCTCCTCAAGCTAGGGGGATAGTAATTGAAAAGGTTGGTATAGAGAGTAGACAGCCGAACTCTGCTGTTAGGAAGTGCGTTAGAGTTCAACTTATAAAGAATGGTAAGCAAGTAACAGCCTTCTTACCTAAGGATGGGTCGCTCAATTTCATTGAAGAGCACGATGAAGTAATTATAGAGGGTATAGGTGGGTCTATGGGGAAGGCTTACGGTGATCTTCCCGGAGTTAGATATAAGGTTATAAAGGTTAATGGAGTATCCTTAGATGCGCTATTGAAAGGTAAGAAACAAAAGCCTGTTAGGTAAATTCAATTTCCCACATGCTCTTCTTATCATCGAATTCCTTCCTAGTTGAAATAATTCTGGCAGGTACCCCTGCTACAACAACGTTACTTGGCACATCTTTTGTAACAACAGCTCCAGCAGCTACCACCGCATTTTCGCCTATAGTTATTCCTGAAATTAATGTGCAATTTGCTCCGAGAACAGCCCCCCTTTTAACGGTAACTCCACATAACCTTTTACTTGGTGGATACTTATCATTAGTAAAGCAAACTCTTGGTGCTATAAATACATCGTCTTCTATTACACATTTTGGTGGTATATATACTGCTGTTTGTATATTTACGTTGTTCCCTATTTTTACATATCCATCTATCACAGTGTTGGTACCTATTCTTACGTTTCTCCCTATAGTTGTATTTTCTCTTATTAATATTCCATGACCTCCCTCAAAATTATCTCCGATGCTCACATGCTCATATATTATTGTCCCTGAACGTATTATGCTATTTTCACCTATAATTGCACCTACACTTACCTCGTCATATTTTAGCCAGCTTACCTCTTTTAATTTAATTAGCTCCTTTATGCTGGCTTTTGTAGGGTAGCCTATTATGCTTCCCTCCCCTATAATAGTGTTGGATCCTATTTTTGTTTGTCCAAGAATTATACATTTTCCTTCGAATATTACATCTTTATAGATTGCTTTTGAAGATATGAAATTAGCATTATTGTTCATGGATTAAATTATGTTGCCACACAATTTATAAATCCTTATAGCATAACTATCTTCTCTATGTCGAAGTATCTTTTTGCAATTAATTTTGCTTTTAAAATATTTTTGCCATCTTTTCCAATGGCTATACCTTTATCTTGAGGTTCAACTGTTACGTAAGCCGTCTTTTGGCCGTCTGGTGTTTTCATGATTTTTACACTTTTTACCCTTGCTGGTGCTAAGGCATGTTTAATTAGGGTTTCAGGGTCTTCCGCATATTCAACAACTTCTATGTTCTTATTCAATATGTTTTTCAACCTTTTTACGTTTATCCCTCCTTTGCCTATAGCTAGTCCCATATCCCCTTGTCTGACTATGAATATAATCCTATCATTATTTTCATCTATTATGCAATCCTTTGTGACTGCTCCGGTTACGCTTTCGAATAATGCTATGTAATTCATTTCATCTATTGTCAATTTTATGCTTGGGATTTTGCATCACCTTCCACCAATTTTTGTATTTCGGATTCTCCGAAGTCAAGTATTGATATTGCTGATATCATATATGGTTTTCCGCATGCTGCTCCAAGATCCCAGCTTGATCCTTTGAATTCAATTACTGGTATGCGTGAAAGCTTTGAGTAGTATTGTATGTCAGCTTTTATGTCTTCTGGTATTGTTGATGAAATTATTATCATTTTTGCCTTTCCAAGTTTGGCATTCTTTATAGCGCTTTTTGATCCAAACACCATTTTTCCCGTTTTAGCTATTACTTGAAGTTCTTTTTCTATTTTTATTGACATTGCTTCTCACGTCCAAGCACTTCAAGTTCACTTTTGGCTTCATATTTAAAATGCATAAGGGTTAATTTAATTTTTCCCTTCATTTTTTGCACTTCTCATAGTCATAAGCATTTGAACTATCCCAGTACCTACTGGTACTATTTGTCCAACTATTACGTTTTCCGTGACTCCAAGTAGTTCGTCTTTTTCACCGCGTACACTTGCCTCAAGTAGATGGTTAATTGTTACTTCGAATGCTGCTCTTGCTAATACGCTTGGTTTTTCCCCACTTACGCCATGTCTACCTATTTGTTTAATTGTTCCATCTGCAGTCATCATGTCTGCTATTAACATTACATGTCTTATATCAACATCTAACCCTTGTTCCTCTAAAACTCCCATAGCTTCCTTTATTATGGCATTTCTCGCAGCCTCTATCCCCAAGACTTCTTCTATTTCATGTATATTGTTTGTGTAAACTCTAGTTGCGTCCACCCCCTTTATCCTAAGTACTGCAGCTAAATTTGATCCTTCAGTGTATAGCACATATTCGTTCTTTTCTTTTCTCACTATTACACGATTTATCCCTTTTACTCCCTTTACCTTTGTACTCATTATCCTATTCTTTATCTTCTGTAACCTATTTATTTCATATATGTTCGTATGTATGATTATCTTGTCTTCTCCTTGCACCTCTACTTCTCCTATATTCATTTTTTCAATGACGTTGACTACGTTTTCTATGTCTATCCCTTTGTCTCTCATTACTTCTAAATCCATTAATAATGTTATTGATGCAGATACAAAATCTATTTCAACATTCTTTATGATGTTTTCAATGTATGTCGTTTCTATCATTCTCGCTACTTCCTTTGCTTTCTCTTCATCATACTTGTGTTCTTCATCTAGGTATATTGTCATCATTGGTGTTGATGGGTTTCTTCTGGCATCTAATACTTCTATTAATCTTGGTAATCCTAATGTTACATTGAATTCTCTGACTCCTGCATAGTGGAATGTTCTGAGGGTCATTTGTGTGCTTGGTTCACCTACGGATTGTGCTGCCACCGCCCCTACGGGTTCTCCTGGTTCTACAAGTGAATTGAGATATTCGTTTACAACCCTATCTAATATCTTTTTTAAAGTTTCCTTTGTGAGTTTGATGTTTTGAAGCTTTACTTTTAATTCTTCAATTATTGATACTGGAAGTATGTTGCTTAATTTATCTATCTCTTTAAATATTTCTTCTTTAGTTAATGTTTCCATTTAACTCCCCTCCATTAAAACTTCTTTTATTATTTTGTCAATGTCTACAGCTTTACCATGATAGCTTTTTGCTGGGTGCACCCCATCTTCTCCATATGTGAATTGAATTATCTTCCCACTTGCATTTCTTACAGTTCCATCATATTCTACTTTTAGATCTTGTAGTGCATTCATAAGTCTCCTCTGCATATACCCGCTTTGCGATGTTCTTACTGCTGTGTCCACAAGTCCCTCTCTTCCACCCATGCTGTGGAAGAAGAATTCCAGTGGGTTTAATCCTGTTTTATAGGAGTTGTAAACAAATCCCTTTGCAGCTGCACCCATATCCCCCCATTTGAAGTGTGGTAGTGTCCTATTGTTATATCCGCGTGATATCCTTTCGCCTCTTACTGATTGTTGTCCTATGACGGCTGCCATTTGTGTTAGGTTAAGTATGTTCCCTCTAGCACCCGTTTTCGCCATTATTACGGCACTATTGTTTAAACCTAGATATTCTGCAGCTATTTTCCCAGCAGTATCTCTTGCATTACTTAATACTTCCATCATTTTCATTTCGAATGTCTCTTCAAGTGTTCTTCCTGGCAGTCTCTGCAACTCTCCCTCCTTGTATGCCCTTATAATCTCCTTCGATTCTTCCTCAGCCTTTTTAAGTACACTCTTTATGGTTTCCCTAGCTTCAATTGGTATGCTTTGATCATCAAGCTTTATAGTGAATCCATGCATATCTATGTATGCTAGGAAGAGTTTGAAAACTTGGTCCATGAACTTTTTAGCGGCTTCTGAACCATATCTTTTGATGATTTCATGAAGTAAGCTTTCCGGTTGTCCTGCACCTATTATCTTTTTATCAAAGACTCCTGAAATTAATTTTCCATTCCTTATAACTACATATGCATCGTATGGACATTTCTCCTTCTTACATTCATCACACTTATTGCATATGTTTGCCTTCTTTTCAAAGTTTAAGTCTGGGGGTAAGAATAGGCTTACAATTTGTTTTCCAGACCACATTTCCTTTGGTTCTTTAATTATTGGTGGGGGTAGTGGGCCATCGTATCCTGCAGCATATAGTAATTTGCAGACTTCTTCTTTATTTAGCAAAGTTTCTCTCCTTGTTAACATGTACGCTCCCGTTATGTAGTCTTGCAGTGCACCCATGATTGGGCCTCCATATCTTGGTGATAGTATCTGTTCTTGTACTAGCATGAGTATTGCTGCTTCAGCTCTTGCTTCTTCGCTCTGTGGTACGTGTAGGTTCATTTCGTCTCCATCAAAATCTGCATTGTATGGTGGGCACACGCATAGATTTAACCTAAACGTCTTGTATGGCAAAACTTTTACCCTATGGGCCATTATCGACATTCTATGTAGAGATGGTTGGCGATTGAATATCACTATATCTCCATCTCTAATGTGTCTTTCAACTATGTATCCTGGTGCCAGATTGTTTGCTATGGCGCTTAAATCCTTCGGATATCTCAAATCTATTCTTCTACCATCTGGTCTAATTATGTAATTTGCTCCAGGATGCTTGAAGGGTCCATTTAAAACAAGTTTCCTTAACTCTTCAATATTCCAGGGGGTAACTCTTTCTGGTATTGTTAGTATTTTTGCCACCTCTTCTGGTACACCAACTTCATTTATACTTATGTTTGGATCTGGTGATATTACGGTTCTAGCTGAAAAGTCTACTCTCTTTCCAGATAGGTTACTTCTAAATCTTCCCTCCTTCCCCTTCAATCTCTGGGTTAGTGTTCTCAGAGGTCTTCCGGATCTGTGGCGTGCTGGAGGTATACCTGACACTTCATTATCAAAGTATGTGTTCACATGATACTGTAGCAATTCCCATAAATCTTCGATTATCAGTTGCGGGGCTCCTGCATCTATGTTTTCTTTTAAACGTTCATTTATACGTACAATATCCACTAATTTATGTGTTAAATCGTCTTCTGATCTAACTCCAGATTCCAGTGTTATTGATGGTCTTACAGCTATTGGTGGAACTGGTAGCACTGTTAATACCATCCATTCTGGTCTTGCATTCTTTGGGTCTATTCCCAGTAGGGTTAGATCTTCATCTGGTATTCTTTCAAGTCTTGCTCTTATCTCTATTGGGGATAATCTCACTACTCCCTCTTTCGTTTCTTCATAGTATGTTGTTGGCTTTTCCAGTTTTATCTTGTATTGTACTTCATTGCAATGTGGGCATTCCTTCGCCTTGAGGCATTTGGAAAGTATCTTTCTATAGAGGTCATCTAGCAATTCAGGCCAGCGTTTTGAGTATTCATTGATTATCCTTTTATAATTGTTTATTTCCTCTTGTGTTAAGAGTATTCTGCCACATCTTCTACATGTTGCTCTTAACAATTGATGTATTATTTTTGCGAATCCAACATGTATTACTGGTCTCGCCAATTCTATATGTCCAAAGTGTCCTGGGCATTCTCCCATTCTATTGCCACATGTGGCACATTTCTGACTTGGCTCTATGGTTCCAAGTCTTCTATCCATTAATCCTCCATCTATGGGCCATCCATCTTCATCGTAAGTGTCTGGTGTGGATATTATGGCAACTGACATTTTCCTAATAACGTCTGGTGATAGTAATCCAAATTGTAATGATTTTATCTTTTTATACGTTTCAACTACGCTTTCCATATTACATCTCCTCCAAGATTATTTTTGGCATAATTGTCAAACTCATTAATTCTTGTAAGAGTAGTTTAAATGCATATGACATTATTACTGGTGAGATTTTTGCCTTATCTCCACAAATCCTGCAAACGTATTCTCTCCTATTTGCATCATAATATGCTATAGTCCCACATCTTTCACACACATATACTGTTGTTTTGTCAGATTCTTCTAGTAATCTCTCCTTTAGTAGCATTGATGCTCCATGACTTATTAAGCAGTCTCTCTCCATTTCTCCAAATCTCAGCCCCCCTTCCCTAGCCCTTCCTTCCGTTGGTTGTCTGGTTAGTATTTGTACAGGTCCTCTTGCACGTGCATGTATTTTGTCTGCAACCATGTGGTGTAGTTTCTGATAATATACGACCCCTATAAATACTTCTGCTTGTAACATTTGCCCTGTTCTTCCATCATACATTACTTCACATCCATTTGATTTAAATCCAAGTCTCTTCAACTCTTCCTTTATATCCTCCTCCTTTTCACCTTCGAATGGTGTTCCATCAACATATCTTCCTGCAAGTGCTCCAACTTTTCCCGCTATGCTCTCCAGTAATTGTCCTAATGTCATTCTTGATGGGAATGCATGTGGGTTTATTATTAGGTCTGGAACTATTCCATCTTCTGTGAATGGCATATCTTCTTGTGGAATTAGAATACCTATTACCCCCTTCTGGCCATGTCTTGATGCAAATTTGTCTCCTATTTCAGGTATCCTCATCTCCCTTACCCTAACTTTCACTAGTCTATCACCTTCAGAGGTTTTCGTTAGTAAAACTTTATCGACAATTCCGCTTTCTCCATGTGTTAGTGTGAGGGAGGTTTCTCTCCTTGTACGTTCTTCAACTCTTATTCCAGTTGGTTCTTCTAAGAATCTTGGTGGGCTCGTTCTTCCAACTAGCACTACTTCACCTTTCACTTCCACTTCTGGTTCTATTATTCCATCTTCATCCAGTAGTTTATATGCGTCGGCCACTCTATACCCTCTTACAGATGGGTCTGGAACTTCTATTCTGTCAACTTCTCCTCCGGGATACCTCTTCTCCTCCACTTCATAGCATCTGAAGAATGTTGAGTGTCCTAGGCCTCTTTCCACGGATGATTTGTTTATTATAATTGCGTCTTCAATGTTATATCCTGAGTATGTTAAGACTGCAACTATTAGGTTTTGTCCTGCGGGGCGTTCTTCATATTTAACTATCTTACTGGGTTTTGTTGTTACTATTGGTTTTTGGATGTAGTGTAGTAGATGTGCTCTTGAATCCATTCTTATATGTTGGTTTATTGCATATAGTCCTAAGGCTTGTTTTGCCATGGCTGCTTCATATGAATTCCTTGGAGATTGATTATGTTCAGCGTAGGGTATTATGGATGCACATATTCCCAATATTGTTGGTGGTGCTATTTCTAGGTGTGTATGCTCTTTAGTTAATTCTTCTTCTTTTACTGCTATGTATGCGTTTTCCTCTTCTTCTGCATCCAGATATTCAATGTATCCATTTTTTACAACATCACTCCATGAAAGTTCCCCTCTCTTCACTTTATTGATCACTTCTTCTGTGATGGTTACTTCTCCATTTTCAACTACGAATAGTGGGCGTAGAACTCTTCCAGCATCGCAATTTACATATACTTCATTTATGTATTCGTCCTTGTAATGTGCGATGTTTACTTCATAGTGTATTTTTCCAAGTCTGCGGAGTTTTCTAAATTCTGTGCATAGAGCTTCTGGGTTTGGATGAACCCCTATTAGGCATCCATTTAAGAATACTTTTGCCCCAGCTATCTTTTCCCGTTTCGCTACCTCTATGGGTATGACTCCAAGTTGGTGGATGAGCTTTCTCTCTATGCTCTCTTCATCTGTGCCCACAGACACTATTGCCATTAATGCTAAATTCTTTACGAGGCCACAGTTGGGGCCTTCAGGGGTTTCTGTTGGACATAGTCTACCCCAGTGTGTTGAGTGTAGATCCCTCGCTTCGAAGTGTGGTTGACTTCTGCTCAATGGTGAAACGACCCTTCTAAGATGGCTTAGTGTTGACATATAGTTTGTTCTATCTAGAAGCTGGCTTACACCCACCTTTCCTCCAACCCAATTACCAGTTGCTATGGCATGTCTTAGTCTCTCCGTGATTATGTCTGCTCTCACTAAATTCACTATGTTTATTCTTCTCCCTCTGCTTTTTGCGCGTTCAAGCTGATATCTTACATCTCTACATAGATTCTTAAATGCCACTCTGAATAGGCTCATTAATAAGTCTCCGGCAAGTTTTAGTCTTTTATTTGCGTAATGGTCTTTATCATCTGGTTTTCGTCTACCTAACACCAGTTCAAGTAGCTTTTCAGCCATTTGCCCTAAGAATAATGCCTTTTTCTTCCTACTTCTGGCATCTGTCCCTAGGTGTGGAAGGAAATATTTATCAAGTATTTGTTGTGCTCTCTGAATACGGTACTCTCTAGTTTGCCCTATTGCAACACGATTTCCAATGTAATCTAAAGCGTCTTCAACGGTTGTTATTGCAGAAGCTTGGTCTAGTGAAGGTATCATTAATTGCTGTATTTCAGGGTCATCTGAAACTGTTTCCACTATTTCCTTATCCGTCTTTAATCCAAGGCTCTTCATAAGTATGCATAATGGTATTCTACCAGGAACTGATGGGAATGATACGTGGAGTGTTCCATCCCTTAACCTAATGAGCGTTATTGGCACCCTATATCCTGCAGCTGTTGAGAAGACTTTTGCGGTGTGTGTTGCGGAGGAGCCTGCTCTCCCCACATCCACCAGTATCCTGTTTGCCACAAGGTCTTCTTGTGCCACAAGTACTCTCTCAGAACCGTTTATTATGAAGTATCCTCCAGGGTCGTCTGGATCCTCCCCTTGCTCTATGAGTTGTTCCCTACTTAACCCGTTTAATCTACATTTGATGGATTTAACCATTATTGGGAGTCTTCCTATGAAAACTTCTACTCTTTCCCCCTCTATATTGTCTTCAACTGGTATCATTGTTAAATATATCGATGCTGCATAGGTTAGATTTCTAAGCCTAGCATCCATGGGATAAATTTTATCTTCAGAACCATCTGCCTCAAGAACTGTAGGTTCTCCTATCTTTATTTCTCCCAATCTAACCTTCAATCCAGGTATGCTTGTCTCAATCTCTCCTTGCTCATCCACTATTTGTTGAATCCCTCTAGTTACAAAATCATTGAATGAATCTAAGTGCTGTCTGACAAGACCTTTCTCTTTAAAGAATGCTTCCATTAAAGCCCATCTATCTTCATCTTTTAATTTAACCATACCATTCACCCTGGAACCACATACCTATATACTATCGTAGTTCCTGCTGTAGGACTCTTCCTGATAATCTTTATTATATCCCCCCTCTTAGCCCCCAAAGCTCTTGCAGCTGGATCACTAACACGTATGTATGGTAATTGATGAGGTTTTACACCGAGTTGTTTTAAAACTTCCTCAGCTTCTTTCTTACTTAATAGTATGTGTTGTGGCACAAGAACATGATCAAAAATGGAAAACTTTTTACTCATTCCCATATCACCAAACATTAAAATATTAAGTCAAAAATGTTAAGCGTAAATACTAACCAATAAATATTTCGCTTTTTCATCAATTAAATAAATTGTGAGGCGTTAACCTTATCACTTCATCATCTAATAATGATTAACTCCCTCATACAATATCATCATTAAATATTTGGCGGGCCCGGCGGGATTTGAACCCGCGACCAATGGGTTAAAAGCCCACTGCTCTGTCCTGGCTGAGCTACGGGCCCACTGCAACTGAATTTTAAACCCAAATATTTCATGTTAATGTGAATATTAAAAAATTACTCTCTCACAACGGTATTGAATGGCGCCCAGGCCGGGATTTGAACCCGGGGCCCGAGCTCGACAGGCTCGGATGTTAGACCGGGCTACACCACCTGGGCTAGAATTTATCATTAGAATTAAATTGAGCATATTTATTAATATTTTTCGAATGATAATTATTGAGTTGTGTTTGATGTTACATTTATTGTGATATCGTAATTGTGGATGGGCCCGTAGCTCAGTTTGGATAGAGCACTGGCCTTCGGAGCCAGGGGTCCCGGGTTCAAATCCCGGCGGGCCCGCATCCAATTAAATTTCGATTTTGGCATTATTTTAGTAGTGTCTTGTTCACATATCACGCTATTTGAATATTGTAATATCGAGTATTCTTTCCTTAAATTTTGAGTTTATTATATATCCAGCAAGATCGAATATTTTATTAGCTCTTTCCATTATTAATGAATCACTTGATGCTATTATCCCACCTTTTGATATGATTTCAGTATCATTCCTTTTAGATGTTCTTGCATCTCCATTTACCCCTTCTTCCCTCATTTTTTGCCTTATTTTTGATGCTATTTCACCGCTGAAGCTTATCTGTTCATCAAAAAAGAATATCGATTCTTTTGCTCTGCACATTCTTAATGTTTCAAATATCAGCATTATTGCTTTTTCAGTATATTGTGTCATTTTGAACTTTCTAGACGTGTATGATATATCACGTATTAGTCCATCATCGCATTTTATTAGTATTGCTCCTCTTAATGCGTTTTCTATGGTAATTATATTATTAAACCCATCTATTAAAAGTGTATTTCCAGCAACTTCCTCTATGTTGATTAACTTCTTTAATCTACTCTTTGCTTGCTCATCTGGGTATACTGCTCTAAATATTATAGCTCTTTCTTCTTTACTTAACTTATACCTTGATGTTACATAGTCTGCTGCAGTCTTTCGATTATACCCTCTATTGAGTAAGTATCTCATATCTATTATGGCTTCCTTCAGTATTTCTAGATTCATAGGTATCATATTTTTTTAATATTCAATTAATCAATTACTGTTTACTTTAATACTAAGTTTTCTGCAACTCTTTAATATATTTCTTCACTTCCTCTTCTATCATGGCGATTCTATCTATTCTTTTGCCGTATCCTTGTGCTATGGTTTTATCTCCCCCGCCCTTCCCTTCTAATATTTTTGATATCCTCTCCGCAATTATGGATGCATTCAACCCTCTATCCACTAAATCTTCATTCATCATTACTACATAATTAATGAAGTTGGCATTCATATTTAATATTATAACCATTGCCTCCTTCTCCATTTTTAGGATTTCCCCACCAATTTCTATCATCTGTTCTTTTGTGAGGTCATTGAATTTCGCTATGAATATTTTTGTATGGTCGTATACTATTGGATTGGGAATAATGTTTTTCAATATAATTTCTTGTATATGTTTCTTCCAGAGCTGTCTGTATTCTAATTTCACTTTTTCGTTTTCACCCTTTAGCTTTTCAATGTTTTTAATTAGATGTTCTTCTTGTGTATTTAAGATCTTTGTAGCCTCTTTTATTAGTTTCTCCTTGTTTTGTATATGTTTTAGTGATGATAGTCCACATGTGAATTCAAGCCTCAGGACTCCATCTTGAATTTTATTGCATTTTAATATCTTTATTAATCCCACTTCACCTGTCCTCTTTACATGTAATCCTCCGCATGCTTGAACGTTTATTCCCTCTATTTCCACTATCCTCACATTCCTTCCAGGCACTACGCCCCCCTGATAGATTCTTACTCCATATTTCCTTTCTGCTTCAGCTCTAGGCATTTCATACACTTTAACATCAACATTTTTTAAAACGTAAGTGTTGGCAATTTCTTCAACCTTCTCTATTTCCACATCGCTTAACTGTTTATGATGAGTTACGTCTAAACGATTTTTGTATACGTCTTTTTGTGCTCCAGCTTGCCAAATGTGTTTTCCTAATACTTTCATTAGTGCAGCTACCAGTATATGTGTGGCTGTATGGCTTCTCATCAACGCTAATCTTCTTTCAACATCTATAAATCCATGTATAATTTCTCCTAAGGGCGGTTTATCTCCTTCTACTTCATGTAGAATTACATCTCCCACCTTTTGTACATTTATTATCTTTGCATTTCCTCCATTCCATGTTATTACCCCTTGATCGTAAGGTTGTCCTCCCCCTTCAGGATAGAATGCTGTGGAATCTAGTATTATTTTGTTTCCTTCAATCCCTATGACCTTTGCTTCAAATTCAAATTGATATGGGTCATCATAATATATCCTTTTAGTTGGAGGATACTTTTCAATGCTTATTTTCAATTCCTTCTTTTCTCCACTTCCACATGCTTTTAAGTGCCTTTTAACCACTTCTGAGTAAAAGTTCTCAGGCACTTCTACTTTAATATCATTCTTCTTTGCAACTTCTTGAACCATTTCTGGTGGTATCCCTTGGGAATCATAGAGTTCTATGAGTTTTGATGATGGTATTGTATTTGCACCCTTCCTTTTTACCTCATTTATTATGTTTTGAATTATCCTTTCCCCACGCTTCATCGTGGCAATATACTTCTCCTCCTCCTCGTTTAACATGTCATATATTTCCTCCTCCATTTCTGCTATGTGTCTGTACGTTTTTCCCCATTTCCTTATTTGAAGTTTAATTAGATCTTTTAGTGAAAGATTTATTTTCGTTGTGTTGATTAATCTTAAGGCTCTTCTTATAAGGAGTCTTGCCAGATATCCTCCCCCTGAGTTTGATGGTACAAGGCCGTCTGCAAGCATGAATGTTAAGCATTTGGTATAGTCTAGTAATGCAAATACCCCTTGTATTGTATTTAAGTATTCTCCATAGGTTTTATAGTCTTGTCTGTCTCCCATTGAAGATTTATATACGTATTTCCTTAGCATCTCAGATTTATCTTCAATATCACTCTTTGATAGAACATCATTTAATATTTCATCGTATATGGAATGGAATATAGTTGGTTTGCTTTGCGATTCCCATAATATCCTTTCAAGTCCATATCCGGTATCAACTATTCGCATGGGCATTAACTCATATTTGTCATCTATCACTTTATACATCATGAATACTAGTGTGGCTATCTCTAATCCTCCCACACACACCTCTAGACAAGGACCTGCATTCCCCCCTCCCTCCCACCAGCTTTCCTTGTAAGTTATGTTCATTGGATCTACATTCATTATTTCCGTTAGGAAGTTGTGGCATAATTCTACGGTTTTATCCTTCCAATAGATCTCCTTGTTTGGATAGTTGAAGGCATGGTGGGCTGCCATTTCAAATATTGTTAAATGTTTCATGCTTTTTCCCACATCGTCAATGTCAACTAATCTTATACATGGTTGTGAAATTACCAGTGGATTTGCAGGTGGATCTGCTTCTCCACTTGTTATGTGTGGCTGAAATACGGCTATGCTAGCAATGGTTAAGTAAATATCATCCCTCCATCTCGCCACCACTGGATATGGGTCTATTATTGTATGCCCATTTTTTTCAAAGTATGTTAAATATGTCTTCCTCAAATCGTCTAATGAACTATACTTCTTCATTATTGGATTTATCAAGAAATCATATGGTTCACATGGTGCTTCCCCGCAAGTTGTTTTGCTATGGTTTATGGTCCAAAATGGATTTCCACATTTTTTACATATTTTCCTTTCAAAACCATTTTTCTTAAAGTAGTCTATTGCATATTCATCAACATTTCCTTTCATTCATTTTCCACCATCCATTATATTATGCTCTACAGATTAATGATAAGTTTCAACAATTATATATTAACTACTTGACAATTAAGTTGATTTCATCATTATGTAAATTAAACTCGATAAATGATTCTCTTAAATCTTAAAATTTTATTAAAGTTGTTTATCCGAATAGTGATGCTAGTCCTTCTGCTATCTCTTCCTCCTCCTTCTCCTCCTTCTCTTCCTTCTTCTTTTCCTCCTTTGGTTTTGCTTCAGCTGATGGTGCTGCACTGGCTGCTGCAGGCATTGTTGCTACTGTTGGGGTGATTGTTGAGGCTGCACTTATTGCTTCATCTATATTGACTTCCTTTAAAGCTGCCACCATAGCTTTCAATCTGACATCATCCACTTCAATGCCAGCTGCCTCTAGTATCCTTCTTAAGCTCTTTTCTTCAATTGGCTTTTTAGCGTAGTGTAAGAGGAGGCTTGCATATACGTATTCTATACTAATCACCTCCAATATGCGATTAAAAGAGTTATAAAACGTATATTTAAAGTTGTTTATCCGAATAGTGATGCTAGTCCTTCTGCTATCTCTTCCTCCTCCTTCTCCTCCTTCTCTTCCTTCTTCTTTTCCTCCTTTGGTTTTGCTTCAGCTGATGGTGCTGCACTGGCTGCTGCAGGCATTGTTATTCCCTCAATAATTTTTAATTCTGGATTTATTTGCATGAGCTTCATAGCTAACATTAATGCCCTACTATTTGCGATTGCCAATGTTTCCTTTATAATTCCCGGTTCTGGTGTAGCGATTTCTGCTGCAATTTTCCTCGCAATTCTTGCAGCTTTAGTTATTACTTGAACCATTACTTCTGGTATTGGGAGTGCAGCGTCTATGGCTATTACGTATGCGTTTCTAACGGCATCTTTTATCATTTGGTGGTATTCTTCGATATTTAGTTTAAGTTCTTCTTCTCCAAGTATTCTTCCATTAAAGTATAATGCTTTTATCCTCATCTTCACCTCGATGGGTTTTATATTCAACCTTTTAAGTATATCTGCTAAGTCTGGGCTTATTATATCCCCCTTCTTGGCAACTATGGTATCTTTAGTTATCCATATAGATCCTTCCTCAATTTTCACTGGGATTTTTAATGCATTGAATTTACTTATTATTGGTCCAGGAGTCATTCCAGTATTTCCAGCTGGCACTATTATGTCATTTTGTGCAATATCCCCTGCCTTTGCTTCCATATATACCTTATTCTTTTCCAGTATTAGTGCAAGTTCAAATGGGTTTCCATTTGAAAATATGAATGCATTTTGTTCTGACAAGTATTTCTCTAAAGCCTCTATGTTCTTCAGATCATTTGAACATTCTTCGATTGCTTTTTTGAACAGAGTGTTTTTAGCTACCTTCAAGTAGATACCATTGTTTCTCAATATTTTACGTATTTCCTGTAATTGACGAGCTCTCAACCCTTTTAGAGATGCTATGGCTATTATCTCATTGGACTTCATTAGTTCCATTAGTTCTTCTAAGACTTTTTGCTTCTTCACTTTTTTCGGAATTTTCTTCTCAATGGTTTTCAACATTGTTCATCACTTCACACAGTGATTTTTACTGGTTTTCCCATGGTGGTCTTAATGTATATTGACTCAATATTCCTTAAGCTTTTAAACTTTTCTCTTATCTTTGATATCACTGTTAATGCATTTTCTAAAAGTTTCTCTGTTGGCATGTCTTCTGTGCCAATTATGCATTGTATTAATGGTTGATTTCTAGTTCTAATCCAAATAGTATTTTGTGCTTTACTTATTGCTGAGGCTATGTCTCCTGTGGGTGGTATTGGTTCGGGCATTTTATTTCTAGGCCCCAGTATAGGTCCTAGGTGTCTGCCTATGAGCGGCATGTAGTCTGCTCTAGCTATGAATACATCATAATTTTCAGCCAACTTCTTTAATTCCTTTTTATTTGATGCCAGCTTTTCCAATGCTTCCCTGCTAATAACTGCCTTTGCCCCTGCCTCTTTAGCTTTTGATGCAAAGTCTCCATCTCCAAAAACGCATACGCTTATTTCCTTCCCTATTTGATTTGGAAGTATGACCTTTTCGTTTATCCTGTTTTCCGGCTTCTTTAAGTCAACATCTCTTAAATTTATTATTAGCTCTACGGATTGTTTGAAGTTCCTTTTCTTAGACTCCTTCTTTGCTTCTTCTATTGCATCTCTCAATTTATCTTCCAGTGATGACATTTACCTTTCAGCCTCCTCAAATATTTTGTCATACTTCCCTTCATCTATTTCCTTTTGAACGATTCGTGGGTCTTTCCCCTCCACTGTGACTCCCATACTCACACATGTTCCTAAAATCTCCTTTACAGCTGCTTTAAGTGTTTTTGCCAATAGTTGTGGCCTTTTTATTTTTGCTATTTTTATAGCCTGTTGTATTGTTAAATTTCCAACCTTATTTGCGTGTGGTGTTCCAGACCCCTTCTCTGCTTTTATCTCTCTAAGTATTAGGGCTGCTGTTGTTGGTATTCCAACTTCTACGGAAAACTTCTTTGTTTCAACATCTACAGTTACCGTGACTGGAACTCTCATCCCAAGAAACTCCTTTGTTTTCTCATTTATCTCATTTACCACTTGCATTACATTTATTCCCAGAGGTCCTAGGGATGGGCCTATGGGGGGTCCTCCTGTAGCTTTCCCCCCCTCAACCAGGAATGTAAAGCTTTTAGTACTCTTCATAAGCTTCCCCATCATCACATACTTACTTTGCTAATGTTTATCCAATAATCTCTCTCTATTATACTTTTCTTAAATACTGTTTGTCTCCTCCTATGAATTTAAGTTTTTGAAGCTTTCCTTACGGCATCAGCATTTATTGTTATTGGCAATGTATACGTTACCTCCAATAATTCCAATGTCACTTCCTCTTTCTCCGCATTTATCTTTGTTATTTTACCAGTCATACCTCTGAATGGGCCACTTACTATCTCAACGATATCTCCCACATTTAATCCTTCTAGTGGTGGTTTTTGAATTAGAAATTTCTCTATTTCCTCTATGTTTACAACTCCTGGAATCCACCCCTTTACATGTCTTATTCCACTTATTGCATTCATTATTTTCGTGGCATGAGTTACTTCTATGAATATGAATCCATTGATGTCTTTTGGCACTATTATTGAGAGTACCCCCATATCTGCAGCTTTTGCTCTTGCTTCTATTAGTAATGCAACATTGTTTTCTTGTCCAGCGGTTGTTCTAATAGTGTAGTATGGCGCCATATTTTCACCTTGGTAATGCTTGTAAAACTAGTGATATTAACTGTATTATGAATCCATATCCACCGAGTATCAGAAGTCCTAGTATGCATATTCTTATGGTTAATGAGTATTCTTCCCATGTTGGTTTCCTAGATAGTCTTATGATCCTTTTAATGGATTCTCTGAAGCTGCTCATCACGTTCACGCCTCTAGATTTAAGGGGAATCTTTATCATATAAAATTGTTGTTGGTTTTTGCATTATAGTAGTGATGCTAGTATTGCTTTTTGTACATGTAGCCTGTTTTCAGCTTGATCCCAAACTATTGAGTTTTCTGAATCAATGACTTCATCAGTTATTTCTAAGCCGCGGTGTGCTGGTAAGCAGTGCATCACCATTGCCTTTGGAGAATATGACAACAATTTTTTATTCACTTGGTATGGTGCGAATACTTTCATCCTTTTCTCACTCTCCTCCTCTTGTCCCATGCTTACCCATACGTCTGTGTATATGAAGTCCACATTTTTCACAGCTTCCTCCGGTGATGTATACAAGTTTACTGTGGATCCGCTTTCAATGGAGTTTATTTCAGCTATTTTCATTACATCTTGTCTGGGCATGTAGTCCTTTGGTGATGCTACGTTTACATGTATTCCAAATTTTGTGGATGCTATTATTAGTGAGCTACATACGTTGTTTGAGCCATCTCCAATGAATGCTACTCTAATCCCCTTTAAATACCCCTTCTTCTCGTACATTGTAAATACATCTGATAGTGCTTGGCATGGGTGATGTAGATCGCTTAAACCATTTATTACTGGTATTGTGGCTGCTCTGGCCATCTCTTCTAGGTCTATGTGCCTATATACCCTTGCCATAATACCATCCACATATCTACTGAGGACTTTTGCTGTATCGCTTATTGTTTCCCCCCTACCAAGTTGTAGTTCATTCCAGCTTAGGTATAATGCTTTTCCACCCAATTGATGCATTGCCACTTCGAAGGATACTCTTGTCCTTGTTGATGGTTTCTGAAATATCATTGCTAAAGTTTTCCCCTTCAAAACTTCCTTTACTCTCTCCCCAGAGTAATATTCCATCTTCATCTTTTCTGCTAATTTTAATAGTTTCCATAATTCCTCGGTTGTGAATTCTTGTAATGTTAAGAGGTCTCTACCTTTGAGTGACATGTTCTCTGTAGCTATTTAGTGTTGTTTTGTAATATAAAATTGTTTATTTTTCGATGTTAATTTATTCTACTATTTTTTGTATTAACCAGTTTCCATCGAATTTAACTAAATCTGTGTATTTTTGTCCTGTTCCAATGTATAGTATTGGTTTCTTTGTTGCAAACATTATTGATAGGGCTACTCCGCCTCTTACATCTGCATCCACCTTCGTTATTATTGATCCACTTATACCCACATATTTGTTGAAGGTTTCTGCTTGGTTTAGTGCATCATTGCCTGTTAGTGCATCTCCAATGAATATTGTGTAGTCTGCGTTGATGACTCTAATTATCTTTGTTAATTCCATCATTAGATCTTTGTCTGTATGCATTCTTCCAGCTGTGTCTATTAGTACTACTGGTATTTTATGTGCTTGTGCATATTTCACAGCATCATAAGCTACTGCCGCTGGATCTGCTCCGTAGGTGTGTTTTATCATTTTCACTCCAATTCTATTTGCGTGTATAGCCAGTTGCTCCTCAGCTCCAGCTCTAAATGTGTCGCTACATGCGAGAACAGAGTTTATATTCTTCTCTTTAAGTTTGAATGCAAGTTTTGCTATGGTGGTAGTTTTACCGCTACCATTTACTCCTACGAAGACTATTTTTACTGGTGTTTCTCCACTTCTAATCCTCCTACTAATTTCCTCTTCTAAATCCATTTCCCCTGCTTCTACAAGTATATCCATTATTGCTTTCTTTATACACTCCCTTACCCTCGTTGCTGGGTCTTCGTTTCTTGGGATTTTTGAGCCTGTCAATGTTTCAAGTATTCTCTTCTCCAAGTATTCTGCAACTGTATATGCTACATCACAGCTTACTAATTGCATTTTCCACTCGAATAGTATTGGTTCTAATTCTTCCTTTGATAGTGTCTTTGTGGATACTATTTCAATTATTTGTTTTATTGCGTTTTTGAGTTTGCTGAACAATATTCATCATCCTTAAGTGCCTTTTTCTCTCAATTGTTGTATTAATGTGTTTAATTGATTTTGTAAGTATTCTATTCCACTTAATGTTTCTGTTAATTTCTGCTGTATTTCCATTTGCTGTTTTTGTAGGGCTTCCATTCTCTTCTCAAGTATTTCTATTACCTCTTTATTTGGTTTTTTGATTATTATGTTGGAGCCTACGTTTACATATGCATTTTCATTGTCCACTATTACTGCATCAACCATTATTTGTGATCCTAGTGGCAGTATAACTTTATGATTTTTTTCCAGTTTACTTATTTCATTTAAAGTTTCCAGCGCGAGTTGGGTGTCTATTATCTGTCTTTGTAAGATTTCACTCTGCTCCTTTAATGCGTCTGCTATTGAATTTAGTGTGGTTATCTGTGCGTATAGTCTGCCAACTTCTTCTTCAACCTCTTTTCGATCAATCTTCTTCATTTATCTTCTCTCTCCATAAAACTTGTATCAAACTATTTTTTGTATCTTTTGGATTTATTACTTCTATGTTTTTAATCCTTACATTCCCCCTTTTCACTCTATGTATTCCACTTAAATTTGAATAGACTCTTTCAATTGCTTCTTCAGGCTTCAATCCAGGTATGTCTAATGTGAATTTCATGTTAGCTCCATTTCTCAGAATTACTTCGCCACTTACCCTATATATTTTCACACTCATATCATATCATCCCTCCCAAAACTCTTTCTATTTGTGCTATTTCCGGTCCTGTGGATGAGCTTCCAACCAGTATTCCTTTGGAGTTGGCCACTATCCCTACCCCCACTATGGGGAATCCTGCATTCACTGTTCCTACATCCACCTTAACTTTTAATATCTCACTTATATTTTTTAGTTCCTCTTCAGTGGTCATTGGATGAACTATGCACCCCTTATTACTTGCTACTCCAACAGATCCCACCACTTTATATCCTGCTATCGTGTACTTTTCAACTTCAACACCTAATACATCCCTTATACATTTAATTTCTTCTCTATTTAGGTCTGGACTTACTATTGAGGCATAATCGTTTGTGAGTATTATGTTTCCAAGTGCTGTTATCTTGCTTGGGAATGGTTCAATGTTTACTCCTAGCTCCTTTAGCTCCCTTCTTAAATATTCAATTTCTTCTTGTGGTGTATAGTATGGTACAAGTATCCCGTTGGAGTTTCCAACAGTTAATACTCCTAGGAGTACTGAGTTGCATAAGTTTATTTGTACTGTTTTTACCCCTAATACTTCTTCAACTATCTTCATTATCTTTACTGGTATATTTGATGGTGTTAGAACATACTTATCTGATGCTGAGAAGAAAACCCCTATATTATTACTTCCATAAACCGATAGTCTCTCTATCAAATTGTTTTTACCCCTACTCTTTTTCCATAAATGGGTATACCTTTACCTCCCCCTCTGAATTCTTGGTCACTCTTACCCTTATCCTTCTTGGGGGTTTTTGTATGCCTCTTGACCATAGGATTTCATTTACTTCTGGGGTTATGATCACTTTATCAGTTTTCATATGCTTCATTATGAATTCCTTTAAAAATCTAACTGCACGTGGGGTTCTTTTACCTCTAGGTACATAATAGGCTATTTTTAGTGGTATTGTGTATATTCGTTCTAGGACTATATCCTCCTTTTTTTCACCACTTTTACTCATTCTAATCCCCCTACACTTTCAATTTTGTTTGACGCCAATGTCTGAGTTTTGGGTGTCTCCTAAACTTACCCATGGTTTTTATAATAACCCATAATGGGACTGGGGAGTTTTGCTTATTTGCATGGGCCAATCTAAGTTTTCTAGCTAAATGTTTATTTCTCGCCAAACTTACTCCCCCCTTTTCCATATAATTTTAGTTGGTCTTCTACTAATCACTCTACTTAATATTTCTTTCAATTGCTCATCGGTTATTGGTACTTGAATTCTTCCACTTTGAGCTAATTGTATTAATTGTAATTCTATTTGCTCAACTATCTCTGGTTTAACCATTTTTAAATTTGCAAGTCTACTTCTAGCTTCTGGGGTAAGTATTCTCCTTAAAGCCTCTTGTTTAGCTGCCTCTATTGCCTCCCTCTTTCTAGCTTCCTCTATTTGTCTTTTTAATTCCGCCATTCTTTTACGTCTAATTTCCTCTAATTCTTCATCATATCCCTCTTCTTCACCTCCCTCATTTGCCATATTACCTTCACCTCATTTATGCGATAACGTATTTTTTGAGTTCAGGATTTTCTTTCATAAGACTTCTAAATATTTTGTTCGATGTTGTGTATAGGAGTGAGAGAGCTTCGGGAGTTAGAGTTCTCCCCTTTCCTTCAACCTTCTTCACAAGTTTTGCATCCTCCAATTGTTGCATTATCTCTCTAATAATTTTACCTCCTCCCTTCCTGAAGTGGCATTTCTTCGTTCCATTCTGCTTCCTTCCGCCAAAGGCTGTTCTAAGCCTCTCCACCCCCACTCCACCCTTTAAATATATTTTTCTAAGTATTGCTGCAGCACGGATATACCACCAATCTGGGTTATCGGGGATTCTCTCCCTATGGCTTCCTGTTTTCACGTATTGTGCCCATGTTGGCGGTTTTATTTGTGGGTAATTTTCTTTTATAATCTCAGCTAACTCTTTAATCAATCTATTTGCTGGAACTGTTTTTGGTGAAACCAATGTCCGTCACCAAATTTTGTTAAACTACTTTTCAAATCGTATTATCTATTATAAATTATTTGCTTTTCCATTTTCTATATAATGTTATTGTTCTCCCTCTAACGTCTATAACTTCCGCTTTTAGTGATGAAGCCAGCTCTTTAGCTATCTCCTTTACATCAGCTTCTTCTATTAATGGTGAATTCTTGAGTAATTTTACCTTCACAAATTCATGTTCATCTAGTTGTCTATCTATCTCCTTCGTAACGGCTTCCGTCAACCCACTTTTACCCACATTTATCTTTGGAATTTCATTTCTAATTATGAGTGATTTGATCTTGCGTTTTTCACTACCCATTAATATCAATAGAATAAGTGGATGTTGCAATAAATATTTTTCACTGGTATCCCTCTACTTCCCCCTCTTTACTATATATCTCATTTTATTTCCACATTTATGGCATGTTACTACTATATGCGTACTCCTCCTACTTCTAATTCTAACGTGGCAGTTTACTCCTGGAACTAGGAATGTGTAGCATTTATGACAAAATCTACGTCTCCATTTTGTCGGTATTCTTATTCTGACTTTCATACTTATTTTACGGGCAATCTCCACATACCTATCTGCCAGCTCAGGGTTTTCGTGAAATACTTTTTCCGCCATTCTGAATAATTTGTCTATGCGTTCTCTGCCTATCTCACGTATGATCCTCCGCATTAAATTAATAGATTTAATGGTTATATTTAAATTGGGTGTTCTTCATTTTGCATAATCATCTTAACTTAATTGTTGGAGAGGCAGCTTTGGAACTTATCCCTAGGGAGATAAGTGATCATCCAGCTGTGGTGAAGGATGCTAAGAGGAGGGGGAAGAAGAGTTTTGAACTTCTCTTAGATATTTCCAAACATTATTGGGCTATGAAATCGCTAAAGGATTTTTGGAAACGTGGCAGACCTGATATAACACATTTAATACTGCTTAATGTTTTAGGTTTTCCTGCAAGCAAGAGGGGGTTAGTGAAGGTGTATGTTCATACAATAAATGATATGGTCATAACTTTTCACCCATCCATCCGCCTACCAAGGAATTATAATAGATTTGTGGGTTTAATGGAGCAATTGTTTAAAGTTGGAAGAGTTCCACCCAATAGTGATACTCCTCTAATGACAATTAAGGCTTGCAATTTGTCAAATCTAATTAACAGTATTCGCCCATCTAAAACCATACTATTAACTTCTGCTGGTGAAAGAATACATCCAAATGATCTAGCGAAAATGCTTGTCAAAGAGGATAATCCAGCAGTCATTATAGGAGGATTTCAGGAGGGGGAGTTTTCAGAGGAAAACTTGAAGTTGGCCGATGTAAAATTCTCAATATACCCTGAAACTCTAGATGCATGGGTTGTAGCCGCAATGGTTGTACATGATTATGAGATTGAAATGAACCTATACTCCACGGTCTAACATTATATGATCAGTGTTTCCAGCGTAAATCATCGGTTCCCCCCTCATTGACCCTCTTCACATCATTTCACAATTATCTCAACAAATCTATTACATAAACATTTTTAACTGTAGTGGACCGGGCGGGATTTGAACCCGCGACCCCCCGCATGCCAAGCGGATGCTCTTCCAGGCTGAGCTACCGGCCCAACATTTAAAGTATTGTAATGTTAGAAATAAATTTTTATCCCATAATGCCATAGTTATATGTGATTCCCGGGAATATTGAGGGGAGATGGATAGACTTGAAAACCGTTTTATTTGTATGTGTTGAAAATAGTTTTAGAAGTCAAATTGCTGAAGCTTACTTTAACAAGTATGCTCCTAAAGGCTGGACTGCCATAAGTGCTGGAATAAAACCAGCAGATAAAGTTCATCCAAATGCTGTAAGGCTAATGCTTGAGGAAGGCATAGACATAAGCCATAAAAAACCACAAATGATTACTAGGGAGCTTCAGGAAAAGGCTGATGTAGCAGTAATCGTGTGTAGTGGTGCCCTTTGCCCCATAGTATACTCCAGATATGTTGAGGAGTGGAATATGCCTGACCCAGCAAATATGCCGCTTGATGAAGCTAGGAAAATCAGAGATGCAATAAAAGAGAAAGTCTTGGACCTCATTAAAAGGCTTGCTGAAAGTAAAGACTAAGTTCTAATATCCACTTCAACATTTTTAGGTCATTCTAATGAGGGATTATGAAATGTTAATAGGAAAGTTTATTTTGAATTTCATTCCCATTAGCCATACCCGGACAACATTATTTTAAGAAGAACCACTTATAGCCTTTCAAGTTTAGGTAAAATTTACCTAAACAGTTTAATTTAAGAGGATGGAGCCTCGGGCGGGATTTGAACCCGCGACCAACGGCTTACAAGGCCGCCGCTCTACCGAGCTGAGCTACCGAGGCGTTCTATAATTCAGATTTAATTTTTGCTATTTATTTTTAACTTGCAAGTATATTTTTGATGATTCTTCAGCTATGATTTCTATTATTCTTATTGGTTCCGGTGTTCTCCCCCATATGGTGTTATTCTTCAATATCTTTATTGCTTCCTCTAAGTCTATCCCTATGACTTCAATGTAGACTGGTTTTTCACGGCTTTTTATCTTTACTTGATGTATCCCTCTCGATGCTTTTAGAGTGTTTTTTATTATATCCCATCTTATACGCCAATCTGGGAAATGTTTTATTAATGCTGATATAACCTTCTTATTATCTGGCTTTTTCTTAGTGTATATTATTAATGGTATTCTTAGGTTAATCCATATTTTCTCAGCATCTATTAAGTTGAATCCGGCGTAGGATATTCCATTTAGAAGTATTATGTCTATTGGTTTTGCTTCATTTATTATTTCAATGGCTTTTTCAGTTGCATCAAGTCCATCAATTTCAATTTCCCTAAAGTAGATGTCTTCAATTAATGTGTCTTCTGTCTTTAAACCTATCAATAATGTTTTCCCAAACCCCTTTCCAACAAATTTCCCATCTTCAAATGTTAGTATCTTCATTTCCATCTACTTTAGCAAATTTGATATCTTTTCATCGCTTAATAATCCTTCTCTAAGGCTTTTCTCATTTACACCAATCTTTATTATCTTTGTCCTTCCATACCTCCCCCTACTCACTAACTTCACATTTATTATTCCTAGCGTATCAAGCTCGTTTATTAGGTCTCCAATCCTCCTCTGTGTTAGTGGGTCTATCTTGATTTTCTCGCAGAATGTTTTGTATGTATCATATATTTCCCCAGTGGTTGCTTCCCTCTTACCCATCTCCAATTGCAACGTGTATATTGATAGTAGGAGGATTTTTGAGTGTAGTGGTAGGCTTGTTATGGCTTCTATTACTCTATCCTTCTCTATCTCCTTATATGCTTGTTTCACATTTTCTATGGTTACCTTGTCTTGACCATTCCTCTCAGCTATTTCGCCAGCTATCCTCAAAAGTTCCAATGCCCTCCTGGCGTCTCCATGCTCTTTTGCAGCTAATGCCGCGCATAACTGTATTACTCCATCTTCCAAGACTCCACTTCTAAATGCCTTTTCCACTCTTCTTAAAAGTATGTCTTCAAGTTCTGGTGCAGTGTATGGTGGGAAAACCACTTCTTCCTCCCCAAGGCTGCTTAGAACTCTGGCGCTTAGGAACTCTGTGAATTTCAGATCATTTGTTATCCCTATTACGCATAGTTTGCTATTTTTGAGTTCAGTGTTTATCCTTGTAAGTTTGTATAGTAGTTCATCTCCGCATTTCTTAACTAGTCCATCTATCTCATCTAACACAACCACCATAGATACTTTCCTCTTATCTAATCCATTCAAGAATCGCTTGTATACTTCCGCTGTAGCTAATCCTGTGAATGGTACATGTACCCCTATCGCCTCATTTAATGTTGCAAGTACTCTGTAATCTGTGTCTTCATATCTGCAATTTACGTATGCTGTTAGAATTCTCCCCGAAACTTCCCTTCTAGCTTTAATTCTCTCCAAAACATATTTTGCCACGGCAGTTTTACCTGTCCCAGTTAATCCGTATAGGAACATGTTTGATGGTCTTTGATCTTGAAGTAATGGTGCAAGCACCTTTGCAATAGCCATTATCTGTTTCTCTCTATGTGGGAGTTCATCTGGTATATAGTCTGGTCTAAGTAGTTCTCTATTTTTGAATATTCGTGAATGGATTATGCTTGTGAAAATGTCATCAATCTTCTTAGACAAGCTTTATCTCCTCAATTAAACCCAATTATCCTAGCCATTCGTTACCTATATTTCTATTGGAGTTTCACATTTAATTCAATATGTAATTGTTTTTCATATGTTGATGTTTTCAAATCATATTCTTCATATATCTTTCCATACTATACATGTATTTTTTACATTTATTCATAATTTTTCAGTAAAGATTTATATTATATTTAGACTCTCATATTCTCCAGATTTAATTATGTCATTTAACTCTGTAATCTTTAGGCATTTAACGATTGGGGAGCTTAAGTTTAAATGCATCTTTAAGATTCAAGATTGCATATTGTCTTCAATTAGAAGTTTCCTTAGAAGTGAGGGGTTTATAGAGATTCTAGCACCAATAATAGGGCCATGCACAGATCCTGGTATACGTGGAGCTAAGCAAGCTTCAATAGATTATTATGGGTCGAAATTTAAGGTTATGAGTAGCATGATCTTATATAAGCAGATGATGATTAAATGCTATCCAAAAATATTTGCTTTATCTCCAAATATTAGGATAGAGCCTTTGGAAGCCGTAAGTACTGGGAGGCATTTAGTTGAGTTTAGGCAAATTGATTTAGAAGTTGCATATGCCAAATGTGAGGATATGTTTGATCTTGCAGAAAGGCTTTTAAAGAGGGTTATTGATGATGTTTTAATAAACTGTTCCAATGAACTTAAATCTCTTGGTAGGGAATTGGCTCCATTGAAAATTCCATTCAAACGTTACACTTATGATGAAGCTGTGAAGCTTCTGTCATCCATGGGGTATCATGTGAGTTACGGTTACGAAATACCATGGGATGCTGAAGAAGTATTATCCTTTCTCCATAAAGAGCCTTTCTGGATAACAAACTATCCCATCAGTGCTCGTGGCTTTTATTACTTGGAGGATGAGAGTAGGCCTGGATTTTTAAGGGATTTTGATTTAATGTATCCAGAGGGTTATGGTGAAGCCATATCTGGTGGTGAAAGGGAGTATAGGTATGAGTTCGTTGTTGAGAGGATGAAGAGGAGCGGTGAAGATCCTTCAAATTACAATTGGTATCTTGAAATGCTAAAAGATGGTATTCCACCATCAGCTGGCTTTGGGATAGGTGTGGAGAGGCTAACAAGATACATTTGTGGGTTGAAATATGTGTGGGATGCCGTGCCATTCCCAAAAATTCCTGGAGTCGTATCTCCCTAATCTTCAATTTATCACATTATTTTGAAAAAGCTACTCCTCATAGCTTTTAACCCTTTAACCCCCTCTATTTTCAACATAAACTCCTTTATTTTACGTATATCCCCCTTCACAAGTATTGCTTCCATACAGTTCTCCGCATCTAAATGTACATGCGTATTTGATATGACTATATCTAGAAATTCATGTTGTAATTCTGTTAATTTTTGTTCTGCTTCATGTTCAAAGTATACTGCTATTACTCCTCCAAACATCCCCTCCTCCATCATAATCCCTCTGTCTGAGAGGTATAATCTCAATGCTTCATCAATTATTCTGGATCTATTCTTCATCCCCGTCTTATCCATATATTCATTGAGCATTTTCAAAGTCTCTTCCCTAAATGCTACACCAGTTCTTACTATTTTTGCCAATTCTCATCCCAAAACACTTTAACTCATTTTTGCTTATTAAACATAATTCTCCCAACTTTAATTGTGAATTTAAATGGATGCGGGGGGTGGGATTTGAACCCACGAAGGCCTACGCCACGAGGTTTCCCAGTTAACTTCTGAGCCTCGCGCCTTTGACCTGGCTCGGCAACCCCCGCCTACGATATAAACTGAATTATTATTAAAACAAATTATTTATGTTGTTTTCAGGATGCTGGGAAGCTTGAATTATTTCATTTATTTTAAGTCTTCTCCTTCCTCCAAGGGACTCCTCCCATAATTTCGCGTCTAAAGTATATTTTCCTACATCTCAATCTTGGAGGGGAGTTTCTCCTTGGTTTAGCTGGTATTTTTGGGGTTGCCGATCTAACTTTCCCAGCTTTTGTTAGTGATCCATGGCTTGGCATTTTTGCTCACTATTTTATGGTTTAATGGGCTACTTAAATTTTTAGCGCTTCATATTTTTATCTTCCTCCCTGAGGAATCCCTCTTATATACACCTAGCTCAGTTATTTTTGCTAGGATTTCTATTGGTATTACTGGCCCCTCTACGCATACTCTTATTCCCAATGGGTCCATGGTGCATGAACCGCATATTCCAATTGCGCACTTCATATATCTCTCCACCAATGCTTGGACATGTATACCCCTTTCCAATGCTATTTCCACAACCCTCTTTATCATGACTTCAGGTCCGCATACATATATTTCATTGGGCATCTCTCCCTCCCTCAGTAACTTTTCGAGTAGAGTTGTTGCCAACCCCTTATATCCTAGGCTTCCATCTTCCGTTGCTGGTATATATTTGATCTTCCCCAATTTTGCCAGCTCATTTAATTCCTCCTTAAACACCATTTCATCAATACTTTTAGCTCCATTTATGACTGTAACACTATTCCCCCCTCTTTCACAGAGCCTCCTAATTAGTGGCATTAGTGGTGCTGTGCCTGTTCCTCCACCAATAACTATTATGTTCCCATCCACTTCTTTGAAGCCTCTGCCATAGGGTCCTCTAACCCCAATGTACTCATTTACTCTCTTGTTGTATAGTGCGTTTGTAGCTTCCCCCACCCTATGTACCGTGAACGATATTTCCTCTCTCCCTATATGTGATATCCCCATTGGAATTTCATCTACTCCTGGTATCCAGACCATTATGAATTGTCCCGGATGGGCTTTTTCAGCTATCTCCTTATTGTGTACCGTTATCGTTTTCCTATCTTTCCCCTCATCCCTTACTGCTATTATTCTTGATGGCATTGTTTTCATAAACTTCACCTCTTATGTGCCAACCCTATCATATCCTTTACTGACTTGTATCCTTCATTCTTCATGAAATTCATAATTCCTTGCTCGATTTCCTTGAATATTTCAATACCCTTAAATGCTATTGCAGATCCTATTTGTACTGCGCTGGCTCCAGCCATGATGAATTCTATGGCGTCTTCATAGCTTGTTACCCCTCCAACTCCAATTATCGGTATGCTTAATGCTTCATATAATTGGTATACGCATCTTATGGCTACTGGCTTTATGGCTTTCCCACTTAATCCTCCATATATGTTTGATAGTATTGGTTTAGCGATCTTTATATCTATTATCATTGCTTTTAATGTGTTTATTGCCGTTATGGCGTCTGCACCAGCCTTCTCTGCACTTAACCCTATTTTCACTATGTCTGTTACTTCTGGTGTTAGTTTTGCAAATACTGGTATTTTTACTGTGCTTTTTACGGCATTTACCACTTCATATGTTAGTTTTGGGTCTTGTCCATATTGTATGTTTGGTCCATGTGGGCATGATAGGTTTAGTTCTATTGCATCGGCCCCTGCCTCTTCAGCTTGATAGGCTACTTCAGAGAATTCCTTCACTTCCTCTCCGAAGACGGATACTATTACTGGAACTCCCCCTTCCTTCGCTACTCTTATTTCGTTTTTAAATTCATGCATTCCGGGGTTTGATAGTCCGATGGCATTTATTAATCCATATTCGAGTTTTACTACTGTGGGGTTTGGGAATCCTGCTCTTGGATTTTTGCTAACCGATTTTGTTGTAACGGCTCCAGCGCCAGCCATTGCAATTCTCTTTAATATGGCTCCCGTTGTTCCAAGAATCCCTGATGCGAGTATCAGTGGGTTTCTAATTTTTAAGTTTGCTATTTTCGTGCTTATATCTACATCCAATGTTAAGCCCTCGTCTATTATTGATATAAAACATTTAAAAGTTATTGTGTCATTATGCATTATTGGTTAGTGTGGTGTTCAATGTCTAGTTTGGAGTATTTTGTGGTGGATGCTCCATTTGGATTTATGTTATTTGACGTTGATGGGAAGGTTTTGATATTTGAACCCTTCACTGGAGATATGGAGGCTATTGCAGATAAACTTTTTAGATTGGATAATGGTGAAATGATTGAGGAGTTGAAGTCCTTTTGCAATAAGGTTTCATCATCCTTTAAAGCTGGTAAAGTATTTTTCGATAATGAGAAGCTATTTATGATGGTTAGGCGACTTTTACATGATTTTGAATTGCATATAGATCCTCTTAACCCATTATTTAAGAGGTTTAGGGGTGCTCTGCCTGATGTAGCTGTTTCGCAGAGGGTTGTTTCAACAGTTAAAGATTATTATACTTTCCTACATGAAGTTTCATTACTCCTATCTAGGAGGAGGTTGAGGAAGGCTGTTGAGAAGAGGGATCTACTTCTTGCACAATCAATTAACGCCATAGACGATCTTAATAAGATACTGAATATGATGATTAGCCGTTTGAGGGAATGGTATGGCGTTCACTTCCCAGAATTAAACTCGATAGTTGATGATCATAGATTGTATGCGAAGATTGTGGGTAATATTGGTTCAAGGGATAAGTATAATGCAAGTAGCTTGTCTGCTTTAGGGGTTTCTGAATCTTCTTCTAGCAAAATATTATCTGCTGCCAAGTCGTCTATAGGAGCTGACTTCAACGAATATGATATTAACGCTATTATGGATTTCGCTCGGAATATAATGCATCTATATGATTTGAAGGATGAGTTGGAAAGTTATGTTGATTCCGTAGCTGATGATGTATGTCCAAATTTGAAGTCTCTTGTAGGCCCCCTTATAAGTGCTAGATTGATTTCATTGGCTGGTGGATTGGATAAACTTGCTAGACTCCCCTCAAGTACAATTCAGGTTCTTGGGGCTGAGAAGGCTCTATTTAGAGCTTTACGTACAGGTACAAGGCCTCCTAAACATGGTGTGATATTTCAATGTCAGGAAGTTCATGGGGCTCCAAAGTGGCAGAGGGGGAAGATAGCTAGAGCCTTGGCTGGTAGACTTGCCATAGCGGCTAGGGTTGATGCCTTCTCAGGCATATATGTGGGCGATCAGTTAAAGGAAGACCTTTATAAGAGGATTGAGGAGATCAGAAAGCTTTATCCAAAGCCCGTTAAGAAGCGTGTTGAGGTTAAGGAGAGGGGGAAGGCTAGGAGGAGGCGGTGAGAATGAGTTTAACCAAAATATATGAGGATGGCAAGTTTAGAGGTGTGTATTGGTGTGAATTTGAAGATGGTTCTAAGAGGCTTGCAACTGTCAATATGGTTCCAGGAGTTCGCGTATATGGTGAGCAGCTTGTCTCCCATGGTGGTGTTGAGTTTAGAGTTTGGAATGCCTTTAGAAGTAAACTTGCTGCAGCAATATTGAAGGGTGTAAGTGAAATATCTGTTAAGCCAGGTTCGTATGTGCTATATTTGGGGACTTCAACTGGCACAACCATTAGCCATGTGAGCGACATTATTGGGCCTGATGGATGCGTATTTGGAGTTGAAGTTGCTCCAAGACCTTTCAGGGAGTTTATGGCTTTATGTGAGAAGAGAAGGAATATAGTTCCAATATTATCGGATGCCCGTACCCCAACTGCATATCGGAGTATAGTTCCAATTGTTGATGGGGTGTATTGTGATGTAGCTCAACCTGATCAAGCTAAAATATTGATAGATAATGCTAAGTTTTTCCTCAAACCCAATGGTTTAGCTATGCTTGCAATAAAGGCTAGGAGTATTGATGTAACTTTAGAGCCAAGTGAAGTCTATAAGCGTGAAATAAATTGTTTGGTAGATGGCGGCTTTGAGATAATAAGTGTAGTTCATTTAGAGCCATACGATAAGGATCATGCCATGGTGGTTGCAAGGTATGTTGAGAAGTGATCTTAATGCATATTGATTATAGACGTATAGATAGGGTTTTAAACTTGATTTATAAATTGGAAATTGATAGGATTAATAGTCATCTACCAGCGGAATATAAGACTTTAAAAGAAATAGTTTCCAGCAACCTTCCATCAGTTAAAGCTAGGGATGGTTCTGATATAATTATTGATAGGGAAGATCTTAATGTTCTAAGTAAAGTTTTACCTCCAGAATTTCATGAAAAATTGAAGTTGCCGTTAGTCTTCGTTAGGAGGATGGATCTTGGGGTAGGTGCCTATGAGCTTGTGGGCGGGGTGGTTGAGGCATTCACAGTTTTAAGGGTTATGGGTGAAAATGTATCTATTGATAAAGTTTCACTTCCACTTAGAATTTACAAACCTCATATGTTTAAATTGAAGATGACTATTCCTAGTTGTGTGATTATATCGTTTGGTGAAGTAGGCTCCTCCTCTGCTGAGGATGAAGTGAAGTTATAATCTATATTTCCCTTCTAACCCTATCAAGGGTGGACCAGCTTCTCCTTATGAAGTCGGGCAGTTCCCCCCTTTCCAGACACTTCTTTATGAATAGTATTGTCTTTGGGTCGCTTGGGTATCCTGAGCCTACATCCCCATAAACCCTCTTTATTTCATCTATTATTGAATCCCTCTTCACCTTCGCTATTATTGAAGCCGCTGAGACTACTGGGTATGTTTGGTCTGCTTTATGTTTTGATATCACTTCAATTTTATGGGTTAATTTTGCCATGATCATCCTTCTAAATCTTTCTTCATCTACATCTGCACTATCAACATATGCTACGTCTGGTTTCAACTCATTTATTATCTTAGCCATAATCTCAGCTTCCAGTTTGTTTAGTACTCCTATCCCTGTCCTCCTCTTATATTGTACTGCTTGATCTATTTCCATGGGTGTTAATATCTGGTATGTCCAATTAACACTTAACTCTAAGATTTTGTAATATAGTTTTTGCCTTCTCTCCCTTGTAAGCATTTTGGAATCCCTAACTCCTATTTCCACAAGTTTGTTTTGGTCTTCATCTCTAATCATTATTCCAGCTATTACCATTGGTCCTATTATTGGGCCTCTTCCTGCCTCATCTACTCCAGCTATCAACATAACATTAATCTCGAACTTAAACTTATCTAGGTTTATTTAATAAAGTTTTACAGGTTAAGTTTATGATTATTGTTGTAACTGGGAGGCCTGGTGTGGGTAAGTCTACTGTTTGCCTTAAGGTTATAGATTTGTTGAGGGGGAGGGGGTTAAGGGTTGGTGGAGTTATTTGTCCCGAGATTAGGGAGGGGGGAGTTAGAGTTGGATTTAAAGTTTTGGATTTGATGAGTGGTAAGAGTGGATTATTGGCTCATGTAAATATTCCCTCCCCAGTTATGGTTGGCAAGTATTATGTGCAGTTGAAATCCTTTGAGGATGTTTTAATTGATGCATTAAACTCTGCTTTGACGGATGCCGATGTAATTGTTTTTGATGAGGTTGGCCCTATGGAATTGAAGAGTAATGTGGTGTTGAATTTCCTATCTTCAATTCCCAAAATTAATAAGCCAATTCTCATGGTTGTCCACTGGAAAGTGGTTAACAATTTAAGGGATCTAATAAAAGTTGATTATAAAGTTTTCACAGTAACCTTTGAGAATAGAATGTTGCTTCCAAATAAGATATTTAACCTTTTGGTTGGAGGGATGTAGATTGACTTTACCTGATGATCTGAAGCTTAAGGTGATATGTGAGGGGAAAGCTAAACTTTATGTTCCAGACATGGATTATTATGGCCATTACGTTGGCGATGATGAGCCATCACATGCCCCAGTATTTTACAATCCAAGGATGGCTTTTGATAGAAGTTTATCAGTATTAGTTGTGAATCAATTTAGAAGTTTCGTCTCTGAGAATCTTAGGATTTGTGATGCTTTCTCAGGTACTGGTGTTCGTGGTATAAGATATGGTCTTGAAGTGGATGGGGTTGATCTGGTGTGGTTTAATGATTGGAATCCATTGGCTGTTGAATTAATTCATAAAAATATACTCCTTAACTCGATTAAACCATCTGTGATAGTATCCTGTTTAGATGCGAGAAGGATGTTTTTCATGAATAGCAGTTTTAATAGGAGATTCCATGTGATTGATATAGACCCCTTCGGCTCTCCATCGAAGTTTATTCAGCCTGCCATAGCCTCATTAAAGGATGGTGGGCTTATGTGCATCACTGCCACTGATGTTCCAGTATTGTTTGGCAAATATCCCACCACATGTTTGAGGAGGTATGGATCCATACCCATTGAATCCAGTTTCTCACAGGAGATTGCTGTTAGAATATTGCTTGGATACATTTCGAGAAATGTTTCCACATATGATTTCTCATGCACCCCATTACTCTGCTATTCTAGGGCGCATTACATAAGGATATTTGCACGCTTCAATTTTAGTGTAGATCTCGCGAATGAGTCTATGTCGAAACTTGGCTACATATCCTTTTGCGATAAGTGTCTCCATAGATTTGTTGTGAATGGCATACTGCCCCCTGATGTACGTGAATGTCCAAATTGTAATTCCAAACTCCACTTCTCAGGCCCCCTTTGGGTAGGCCCACTCTTCAATCCAGAATTCATAGTGGAGTTAAGGAAGCATGCTAGCACCCCCGATTTAACCCGTTTCTTGGACATTATACTTGATGAATGTAGGGGGCCTCCAACATTCTATGTTTTGGATGAAATTTCAAAAATCCTTAAAACCTCTTCCCCAAGTGTCGATGATATTTTAGAAGAACTTAAATCCATGGGTTTCTTCGCTTCTAGAACCCACTTCCATGCTAAGGGGATTAGGACGAATGCTCCTTCAAAGATCATTTTTGACTTAGTGAAATCTTCCTCCTCTTAGCTATCACATATACTTCTGAACTCTCCTTCCTCGAAGCGCTTGGCTTGAATATTTTAACCTCTACGAATTCTCCTTTAACTTTATTTATGAAATCGTTTAATAGAGGGCCTTGAAAAACCTTTATTACACATCTTCCATCTGGTTTCAGTAATTCTTTAGCTATTTTTAATGCATTTTCTGCTATGAATATTTGTCTTGCATGATCAGTATCCCATATTCCAGAAATTTTTGGGGCTGCATCTGATAGTACCACGTCTACCATGCGCCCATTAGGGATTACGCTCCTTATAATCTCCACTATCTTTTCATCTGTTATGTCTGCTTGTATTGTTATGACATTACTCCATGGGAACTTCTCTATTTCATTTATATCTACACCTATCACTAGCCCATCATCCCCTACAATTTCTCTTGAAACTTGTATCCATCCTCCAGGTGCAGCTCCCAAGTCTACAACTATGTTTCCTCTCCTAATGACATTATATTTCTCATTTATCTCCTTCAATTTGTATGCTGCCCTAGATCTATAACCTTCGGCTTTTGCTTTTCGATAGTAGTAATCCATTCTATTGTGGTGTCCCCCCTTCAATTTCCTCCATTCCCTCCACCTGACTTATAATCCAATCCGTCATTTTTTGACATGTAATTGGATTTACTTCGCCTCCTTGACCGCACTTCGTTATTATTGGGCATGTGAAGCATGGTATCCCTTTTACACTTGATATTGATATCTTCTTAGGCTCCTTTTTAACGATTTTAAGTATATATGTATGTTTTCCTTCATGTATTATTGGTTCTCTAGTCACAAATCCCTTCTTTTCCAGTCTGATAGCTATTCTCGACCCCTCTCTACTATCTGTTCCAAGGATTTTCCATAATTCGCTTTGCATTATCCCATTTTCCCCTCTCTTAATGATTATTTCTATGGCCTTCTTCTCCAGTTCGCTGAGTTTTACTGCTTTAGGCATTTTATATCATCTACTCCAATAATTTTCAGTTAATATTATGATAATTCAAACTAATTTATATTTTAAATTGTAAATGAATTGTGTTTCGTGGTTTAAAGTGGTATGTCTATGGCTATTTTCTCAGCCAATTCTTTATATCTATTCCTAATTGTTACTTCAGTGACTCCTGCTACGTTTGCTATTTCTCTTTGCGTTTTCTTTTCATTTAATATCACGCTTGCTATGTATATTGCTGCTGCAGCAACTCCTATGGGGCCTCTGCCTGATGTTAATCCATTGTTCTTCGCTATATCCACTATTCTCTTTGCATGTATTTGTACGTCCCCCACAAGTCCTAGTTGTGTTGCAAGTCTTGGTATGTATTCGACGGGGTTTGTTGGGTTTACCTTCTTTATGAGTTCTCTAGCCATGAATCTATAGCTTCTCCCTATATCCTTCTTATTTACCCTAGCGACTTTCGTTATTTCATCAAGAGTTCTTGGTACACCATATTTTCTGCAAGCAGCGTATATGGCTGCTGCAGCCATGCTTTCCACCGATCTACCTCTAACGAGTTTTTCTTCCACAGCTCTCCTATATATTAGTGCAGCTTCTTCATGTATGCTTTTTGGCAGTCCAAGTTGGGATGTTATCCTCTCTATTTCTTGTAATGCGAATGCGAGGTTTCTTTCCGTGGCATCTGATATTCTAATTCTCCTCTGCCATTTCCTCAATCTATATACTTGTGCCCTCCTTTTTGGTGTTAGGTCTTTACCATAGCTGTCTTTATCCCTCCAATCAATTATAGTTGATAATCCTTTATCATGTATTGTTAATGTGAGTGGTGCCCCCACACGGGTTCTCTTCTCCTTTTGCTCCGGATTGAATGCTCTCCATTCAGGTCCTGGATCCATCATCCTTTCACTTATTACTAATCCACAATTTAGACATGTTATTTCAGCTCTTTCTTCATCTCTAATTAGATTTGTGCTCCCGCATTCTGGACATATTTTTACGGTTTTATCCGGCTCCCCCATTAATCTTCCTCCTACTCTTCGAAGTATACTTTATCCCCCTTTATTTTGGGGGTTGACTTTTCATTTGATACCTTTATTAGGATGTATGGGTTTTTTACTGGTCCAAATACTTCGTATACGCTTCCAATGATTTTCCCATCAGCATCATATACCTTTGAATCTGTTTTTGGAGCTTTTTTTGCTCTCGCTAGAATTAGCCTTTCATTCACTTTATGCAGGATTTTACCTGCATGCGTCAAGGGATCATCTCCACTTCAACATAATTCTTACTGTTGAATAAACTTATAAGTTTATTGTGATTTTAAGCAAAAAGCTTCATTTACTAATTCTAATCCGCTTTTTTACCTTTGCTTTTCTCAGATTCTTTAATTCTTTGTTTTTCAATTCTCATTTTACTTATTGTTAATGCCAATTTCTTAATAATCTCCGTCTTCCTCCCCGTTTCCTCTATTATTATTCTTCCTTCAGACTTAAACCACGTTTTTGGATATTTTTTACCCTTTTCCACGGTGTACTTCATTTTCAGCTCCTTTGCTGCTGCCTCCATTTCCTCTATTGTTGGGTTTGGTACTGCCATGTCCTTTGGAATCCTCCTCCCATATTTTCTGGTTAATGTTGCATCTATGTATGCTGGCCATATTATACTCTTCCTTCTTTTCACAGTTTCCTTACCTGTATATGCATTAGCTCCATTAATGTTTATCACCTTAATTTCATTATTTCCTCATAAATTTATATTTTGAAGGCTATCTATTATAGGATGTTTGTCTTCCTTATTACTCATTACTGTTTTTAGCTTATCTTTTTGATTAATACTGCATTTATAACTCCATGTTGACCTGGTCTTGAGGTAACTTTTGCTTCTCCTATTGGTGTCTCTATAATTGCCCCTTTCGTTATTATCCCTCTTCTTGCGTATTCTGGATTTGCTGGGTTGCTCTTTACTCGTGTAATCTTCACCTTGACCACCTTTCTCCCACTTTCATCAGTTATTGCCACATTTGCGTAGGCAGCCTTCTTCTCCCTCACTTTTATGTTTCCACCACGAACTCTAATTTTCACTCTCTCATCATTTTCGCTGAGAATGGTGTTTGTGGGAGGTCTCCCCAATTCATATTTCCTCTTTTCCCTATAAGGCCTCTTTCTTCCTCCTGATGGTTTTTTAAGGTCATTCCCTTGGTAGTAGCTCAATTATTTCACCCTCACTGTGCCATCACGATATTTTTATCTCATACTTTTAAGTATTATGTTTTGGTTCACGATTATGTCTGATGAGTTTGTAAAGCTTTTCCATGGTAGTGGTGGGCAACTGACTGATAAGCTCATTGATAAGCTTTTTGTTAATAGAGTTAAGCTTCATAATGTTTTTGGGGGTGTGGGGTTGAGGGATTTTGATGATGGTGCATCAATCCCCATAGGTGATTTTGAACTGGTTATGACATCAGATGGTTACACTGTTGATCCAATATTCTTCCCAGGTGGGGATATTGGTGTTTTAGCTGTATGTGGTACAATTAACGATCTTGCTGTTATGGGTGCTAAGCCCCTTGCCATAATGGATAATATAATTGTTGAAGAGGGGTTTCCAATGAAGGATCTTGAACTAATTGTTAACTCGATGATTAAGACGGCTGAGGAAAATAATGTTGCCATTGTGGGGGGAGATTTTAAAGTTATACCTAAGGGTAAGTTGGATAAAATAGTTATTGGAATGAGTGGAATTGGAATAGTGCCAAGGGGTAAAATTATAACTGATCGTGGCGTTAAGTGTGGGGATAAGATAATTGTTACTGGTAGTATTGGTGAACATGAAATTGCCTTAATGTCTGTTAGGGAAGGGTTATCATTTATTGGGGAAATCAAATCTGATGTTGCTGCAATATATAATGTGATGGAAGCTGCACTTGAAGTTGGAGGTGTTCATGCCGCTAAAGATCCCACGAGGGGGGGTTTAGCTGAGGCTTTAAATGTTTGGGCAAGTAAATGTAATGTTGGTATATGGATCGATGAATCCAAGATACCAATTAGATCTGAGGTTAAAGCCGTATGTGAGATGATGGGTTTAGACCCCCTATACTTAGCCTGTGAGGGTAGAGCTGTTTTAAGTGTGGATCCAGCATATGCAGATGACATCCTAAATAGGATAAGGAGATTTAAAGGGTGTGAATCTGCAAGCATAATTGGTGAAGTTAGGAGTAGCCCTAAGGGGTATGTTGTTATGGAAACCGTAATTGGTGGGAGTAGAGTTGTTCCGCCACCAATTGGGTCGCAGCTCCCCAGAATCTGTTAATATGGGTGGATGATAAATCCCAAAACAATGTATTTAAATTTTAAGTTTCCTCAATTATATTTTTGGTGTCATTTTGCCATCAATTCAAACGTTTAGGAAACGTTTAGCGATGGTACGTGGAGAGATTGAAAAGAGGGGGGCTAAAGCTGCAATACTATTTAATTCATTGAACATATATTACTTGACGGGATTCCCTAGGGGTAGGAGCCTAATAGTTCCCATAGATGCTGACCCTATATTGTTAGTTTCGGAGCTGGAGTTTGATGAAGCTACAGAGACATTTAAGCATGGTGTAGTAATCCCCCTAAAGGCAGATATGAGTTTATCTGATGTTATTAATTCTAAGTTGACGGAGCTTCATGTAAGTGGGAATATTGCGGTGGAACGCCAGTACATGAATATTGATATGTATTCCACATTGGCTAAGAAATTGAATGTATCTGAATTCATGGATTTCTCAACATCCATATTGCAGATTAGGTCTGTAAAGGATTCTGAGGAGATTGATTTGATTAGAAAGGCTTTAAGCATATCTGAGAAGAGCATTAAACATTTATTGAGTGTTTTACATGAAGGGATGAGTGAAGTGGAGATTGCAGGTGAAATTGAGTATGCTATGAGGAGAGCTGGTTCTGAGGGGTATGCTTTTGATAGTATAGTGGCTTCTGGGGTTCGTTCAGCTTTTCCACATGCTTCCACAACACAGAAAAGGGTTTGTCAAGGTGAATTGGTGGTTATAGATGTTGGCGCTAAGTATGGTGGATACTGTTCAGATATAACTAGAACCATTACAGTAGGCTCCATAAATGAGGATTTGAAGAAGATGTTCACCCTTGTGCTTGAAGCCATAGATGCTGCTGTGGATGTCCTTTCAGCAGGGGTTACTGGAGCTGAGGTTGATGCTGCTGCTAGACGTGTAATAGAGAAGTATGGTTATGGAAAATATTTCACGCATAGTCTCGGTCATGGTGTTGGTTTAGCAGTTCACGAAGAACCTGGGTTGAATTCCAGGAATAATTCACCTCTACCCAGTGGTAGCATCGTTACCATAGAGCCTGGGATATACATTAAGGGGGTTGGTGGCGTTAGGGTTGAGGAGATGGCTTTGGTGCGTGAAGGTGGATGTGAGATTCTTAATAGCTTGGAGAGAGTGTTCTTCTAAATATTAGTCCCCTATAATCCACACATACAATTTTTGCGTTCAACTGGTATTTTCTGGACAACTTTGTTCATAATTTCAACAATAACCCTCGTTTTTCCCCTCATAATTTCATTTACCTCTTCATGTGATATCCTCTTCTGCATTCCAGCAGCGTAATTTGTAATTACGCATATTGTTGCATAACACATTTTCAATTCTCTTGCCAGAATGACCTCTGGGACTCCAGTCATACCTACCACATCTGCTCCTAAAAGTCTAAACATCCTTATTTCAGAGGGGGTTTCAAATCTAGGTCCCTCCGTACATACATATACTCCACCATCCCAAATTTTGATGCCCATTTCCTCAGCAACTTCAATGATTATCCTTCTAATCTCTGGGCAGTATGGTGTTGTTAAATCTACATGAACTGCTTTTTGATCGTAAAATGTGTATGTTCTCCCCTTTGTGAAGTCTATGAAGTCATGTGGTATAAGTAGGTCTCCTGGGTTTAGACCATCCCTTATCCCTCCAACGGCATTCGTAGCTATCACCCTTTCAACCCCAAGAGTTTTCAATGCCCATAAGTTTCCTCTATAGTTCACTTTGTGTGGTGGGGTTTCATGTCTTTCTCCATGTCTAGGTATAAATGCAACTTTCTCATTTACCATAACACCTACTTTGACAAGTACATCACCATATGGTGTATTCACCAATACTCTTTCTCCCTCTATTGCATTTTCAAGTCCAGATCCTCCAATGATTCCAATTCTAATCTTCATTTCCCTCCCCTCCCCCCTCTCTTTGAGATTACCCCCTCTATTAATGTGAAGAGTATTATTAGGGTTATTGTGGTGACCGTTGGTATTATTAGTGGTGTTAGAATGGCTTGAATGGAGTATTCTTGCTTTATTAGTGTTTCTGCAACCCCCTTTAATAGTGGCCTTACAGTTATTATGAATGTTAAACTAACTATGTCATGCCAAACTTTACTACTCTTCCTCAATACTTTCTCAATAATTCTACCTCCAACTATTATGGAGAAGCCTATTAGGATTATGTCGCTTGATACGTCTATGAATGTTCCAGCCATCCCAGCTATATTACCCATTAAATTTGGGTTTACAGCAACTTCGGATAATACTTTCCCCACGCCCATATACATTGATATTAGTATTGTTATTACCCCCATGAGGCTTGAGAAGAATATTACTGGGGAGGACTTTAGCCATCCAATTACATGCGTATCTATGGAGAATCCACGTATTATGAATGTTATGCCAACAATGAATAATGCCCCCATACCCGCATACTGGGAGTATCCTGTGACTATCAGTATTGCCATTGATAGGAATAATAATCCAGGTATTCCTAGGAATATTCTTGCGTATTGTGATTCTTCAACGATCTTTCTTAGGTATCTTGCAAATAGTATGTATGATTCTTCAACCCCTCTCTCTTGTTGTACTATTATTCTTTTAACTGATACTATTGGTATTCTTGATTGTATTATTGGTATTATTAGTTCATCTGCCGCCCCGTCACTTACAAATATTGCTCCGGTGGCTTGATATGATTTTAAAACTTCATTTAGTTCATCCCTTATCTTTATATCTGATTTTAATCCCCCTTCTGCTTCACCTGCAATGGTTGCAATTTCACATTCCATATTGTTGCGTTTCAATTCATCATAAACCTTTATAGCTGCGAATATTGCATTCACATCGGAGTCTTCTGGGGATGTTATTGCAAATTTCACGGCAGCTTCAATATTTTTCTCTCTCCCTATTATGGGTGTTTTGAATCCAGTAGCCTTCCCCACATCATTATCTTTATCTACACATATTATGAGTAATTTCTCAGCGTTTTCTTTCATTCAAATACCATAAAATAGTATTTTTTGGTTATACTTATAGTTGATGATTTTCATCCATTTCCATTAATGCTTGGAATTCTTCGAAACTCAGTTTCTCCTTCCTCTTAATCTTTTCACGGGCCCTTCTAGCCAGATCCTCCTTTATCTTCATCTCCTCCTCTCTTCTTTTAATGAATTTTATCTTACTCATTTCTGCTTGCAATTCCACAATTCTCTCTCTTATCCTTTCCTCTTCCTTTAATACGTCTTTTATGCGGTTATCCACTTCATTCAATTCATTTGTTTTCCTTTGCTTTTCCTCCTTTAACTTGTCAATTTCCTTTCTCCTTTCCTCCTTCTCCTTTATTATTTCGTTTATCTCTTTACTTATCTCATCCACCTTTCTTTTAATATCCTCCCTTTCCATTACTTTTTCGTTTATCTTCCTCTTAATTTCAGTGTATTCGTCCTTTGCCTTCTTAGTTTTTTCAATGTTTTTTAATAGTCTACTTAGCTCTGCAATTCTTTTTATTATCCTTTCCTCCTCCTCTTTTGACATTATTGTTGTTTGTTGTCTCCATTCTAATTCCTCTATTTCCCTTTTTACCTCCATTTCGTCTTTATTTGTTTTCAAGCTGTTTTCTCTAATTTGTTTGACTATTTCTTCTCTTTTTTTACGTAAATCCATTATTTCTTTGCTCTTCTCCTTTAACAATTGTATTAGTTTCTTCTTGTTTTCTATTTTTTCTGATATTTTTTGATTAATCTCTTCAATTGCTTTGTATTCTTCGCTTATCTTTTCGTTTAGGCCATCTATTTCCTCTTTTCTTCTCCTTTTCTCCTCTAATAGTTTTCCTCTTTCCTCTTCTAACTGCTTATATGTTTCTCTTAGTTTGCTTATTTCATTTAGTATGTCTTCTTCGTTGGTCATTCTAGTATTATCCTCGCATCCACTATTTTTGCCCCTTTCTCGTATACGAATATTGGGTTTAGGTCTAATTGGCTTATTTGTGGGAGGTCTGTTAGTAGTTTTGATGTTTTCATTATTGTATCTATTATTGCATTTTCATCGGCTGGAGGTTGTCCTCTATAACCCTTTAGTAGTGGGTATCCCTTAATTTCTCTTATCATTTCCATGGCGTCTTCCATGGTTAGTGGGGCTATTCTGAAGGTTACATCTTTCAATATTTCAACAAATATTCCACCAAGTCCAAACATTATTGTATGTCCAAATTGTGGGTCTTTTATTGCACCCACTATTACCTCTAATCCTGCTGGGGCCATTTCCTGTACAAGTATGCCTATTATTTTTGCATTTGGCTTGTTTTTTGCCACATTCTCCATGATCTTTTTATATGCATTTTTTGCTTCTTCTTCATTCTTTATGTTTACTATTACCCCTCCCACATCACTTTTATGTATTATATCTGGTGAAACTATTTTAAAGACCACTGGATACCCTATTTCTTCAGCGTATTTTAGTGCTTCATTAAGGTCTTTTGCCACCTTGAATCTAGTTACGCTCATTCCATATTGTTGGCATATGCTTTTTGCTTCATGTTCCATTAAATACTTTCTCCCTTCCCTTAATGCGTTTTCAATTATCTTCGCTGCATCCATGGATGTTTCCCCACATACCTCACTCCAATTTAATTTCTCTAATTTAAAAACGCTTTGCTCATTCTATTATCGTTTTCCCCAGTATTCTCTCTATTCTTCCTAGGAGTGCATCTCCCCCCTCGCCTGTTATTGATGATGTGAATACTATTTCCGCAAACATTTCTTCACTTATCACATCTACGATTCTTTGACTTATCTCGCTTTGCAAGGTGTCTTCGCTGGATATTATTTCCATTTTTAAGGTTTCAGGGTCTTCTATCCATTCCTCTATTTTCTCCTTTAAGTTTTGGCTTAGTAGGTCTGATTTTGATATAATGTTTATTTGTGGTTTTAGGAACCTATATTGCACTGATGTTGCGAGTAGTAGTGCTGATGCGAAATCGCTTGGTTTTTGTGTGAACATTGCATCTATTAGGAATAGTATTATCATGTTTTCCTCTGATATCTTTGAGATTACTTGTGGTCCAACCCTTCTGAAAGCGAAGAGCTCCATTTGTCCTGGTGTATCTATTAATAGGTATTCGCAATCTAGGCTTTTTATTTCCTCTCTTATGTCTTTTATGTAGTTTATCATCATGTCTACAGCTGCTATTAATGCTCCGTTTGGTCCAAGTTCATAGTGCATCATTATTTGGTCTAGGTTTATGTAATCTCTTATATCTATGTCTGGAGAGTATGGTAGCCATCTAACCCCTGGATCCAAGTTTAATATTCCAGTGGATTTATCGTTTTCCTCAAGCCATCTTGATAGTGTGTATGTTAAACTGCTTTTACCTGATCCAGCTGTTCCAATAAGCATTATCGTGTCCATTTCAATCAAGTTATATTTCCTTTATTTCGCAGTAATTATGTTTTTCCCGTATCTTCTCCTTAACCTTCTCTATAACTTTATTCCAATCATTATCTTCATACTTTTGGCTGTATATGTGTAGTTTTAGTGTTATTTTATCGCCGAGCTCCGTTTTTGGATGTGATTTTATGTATATGTCCGGTATCTCCTTCATCAATTCTATTATTGTGGGTGCAAGTTCGGCTTCAGGAACGTTATATATTGTTAGTTCCTTTTCATGAAATTTATGTTTGAACCCCAGTATCTTTATAACTTCCCTTTCAAACATATCTTCCATTTCGCTTGGAACTCCTGGTAGGGCTATTATTGTTGCCCCCTCATATTCAAGAATTATCCCTGGGGCTGTTCCAATTAAATTGTTTATTATCTTGCTTCCCTCTGGTATGTATGCCATCTTCTTTGCTGGTTCGCTTAGGGTTCTCCCCCTCCTCTTAAGCTTTCCTTCTATCTCCCTCAACACATTTTCATCTAGCTTTAATATCCTGTTTGTAGCTTTTGATATGGCTTCTATTGTCTTATCATCGAATGTTGGTCCCAATCCGCCTGTGGTTATTATAACTTTGGTCCCTCTATTTATGGCTTCCCTTATTGCTGAGATTATCTCATTCACATCATCGCCAATGGTGGTTATTCTTCTAACCCTCCATCCCATATCAGTTAATCTCTTAGCAATCCATTGTGCATTGGTATTCACTATTTTACCTATCAGAAGCTCCTCCCCTATACTTATTATCTCCACTACCGAGTTATCCACCATGGCTCGCCCCTCAATATCGTAACTACTTCTTTTTCGAGCTTAACCACCATTTGAGGTATTCCTTCCTCTTATCTTCTTCGGTTAATTCTCTATCCTTTGAATCCTTTATATTTGAATCGAATTTTGATATTGTTAATCCGCATTTTAAGCATACGTAGAATCCCTTCTTATCGTAGTACATTTCTCCCCCGCATTCTGGGCATACTTTAACCATGTTTAATCACCAGTTTGATTATTGCCCATGTTAATCCTCCCACACAAATATATATTATTATTGATAATGCCAATGTTATTGGCATTGCAATTACACCTATTTTTCCTACTGATATTATTGATGTTATAAATGAGAATATTACTCCTCCCATCACTATATCTTTGAATTTTGATTTCATTATTCCGAGGAGAGCCCCATTTAATATTGATAGCGCTATGATTACGTGTGGTATTCCGCTGAGTATAATCATCGTTGCTCCAGTGATTGCTGGTATTGCAGATCGGATCCATGGGATTCTTTGTCTCAATATTATTTGGATGTTTACTCCAGCTGGCTTCTTTTGAAGTTTTATTTCTTCACCTTCATATAGCATCTTTACAGCTTTTACCCCCTTTTCAGCTAATTTATATCTGTATCCCCTCTCAGTCTGTATCCTCACTATAAATTCATTTTCCAACAGTATTTTCAAATGTTCTGATGTTGTTGACTTCGCCTTCTTTATTTGTTCCGATATTTCATTTAATCCAAGTTCCCCCTTATCGTATAGTAGTTTGATTATCTTTATCCTCGTTTCTTCACTGAGGATCTTCATGTCTTCAATGTTTAATTGATCACTCACACTTTTTCACACAAATATCTATTCGTTTGAAATAGAATATTCGTTTTTCGCCGTTTTCGTCGAACATCTAAACCAGCTTTATTTCTGAATTTCACGCATATTTTCGTGTGGTTAGCATGTGGATTCCTCTAATGTTATTGGCATTACTCTTTATTTTCCTAGTAAATCCATCGTTGTTTCTAGTAATCTCCATACTCATGGTCGCCTTGTTCATAATTTATAAGTTTACTCGTAATGGTAAGCTTAATTTTCCAAGATTAAATAAGGTTGAAGAGCAAAAATGTCTTAGGGAGTTTGTATTTAGAAGCTTAGAACTCGAAAGCCTTCGGGAAGTTGATCTGAGATTTAGATTTAAGGTTTCTGATAAACTGTTACTCGTTTCCAATTCCATTGGATTTACACATGTCTATGGAGCTTTACTCTTCCATAATGTTAGAGACCCTGCTATGCTTAAAAGCATACTTTTAGGCCTCCCATTCGAATATCACTTAATATTTAGGGGTGGTGAAGGTTCTAGTGAATCTTACATTTTATTGTTACATGTTAAGGTTGGATTTCATGATCTAGATTTTACAGTTTCTAAGCTTGTTGGGATTCTCAATTCACTCTCACTTTCCATTCCAGCTGAGAGCGTTGTCATTTTGAGTGGTGATGAAATTATTTCCAAAGTTTTGCCCGTAGTTCAGGGGGTGGCTTAGACATGTTTGAGTCCACATTAAATGTTATGCGCGTGAATTTAGTTGATTTACTTAGCAATGATGGTAAATTCGTCTTAGGCTCATTTGGTCCTCTGCAAAGTAGGGTTAGGGTGAATTACTCAGTGATCGATTGTGCAGATTGGGAAAGCGCCTTAATCATAGATTCGGTTGGCTTATACAAGTATCTATGTAGCGCTTTTGATGATGCTAAATTGTTGAAGCTTGGATTTAATGCTTCAATAAACCCCTTCAAATTTGATTCTGAAGATCCATATATTGAAGCTAAGATCGTTTCCGACATTTTCAGGTTAAGTCTCCATTTAGGTGAAGATTCTGCTAGAGTTTTACTTGATTCCCTAATTAGCTTGATTTCTAAGAGGGGGTTGGAGTTCTCGGTTTCCGACATAATTTCTGAAGTTGAGTCTCAAAGTTTAATTTCAAGATCTTATCCTTACGTTCATAGATTATTGAGACTTCTCGATTTGATGTCCGTTGGGCGTATTGGTTCATCATTCAATTCAACTTATGGCTTTTCAAATCTGAATTCGAGTTTAATAATTGTTGATGTTAGTCATCTGCCCGTTGAGTTTAGAGTTCTCTCATCATTATTGATGTTGATGAAGTTTGGGAGGAATTTTGATTTCATGTTAATTGAGGATGCCGACATAATAGCTCCGGAGATGTCTAGAGCTTTACGTGAAGAGTATGCCATATCATTTGAACGTTCAATTACATTTTACGATTTAATTAATGGTAGTAGGTCTAGATACATCTTATTGTCTTGCGATAACCCATTGTGGTTGAATTCTAAAGTCAGAGCCATCATAGACATTGCATTTGCTCCAATCCCGAAAATTAGGGATTCATTGGATATTCTCCTCCGCACCTTCACCTCCAAATCCTACGATCCAAACCTCCTTAAGTCTATTAACGTCAATGATGACGTTTATTTCATGGTTTTCAGGGATGGTAATATTAATCTTGCAAGTTATAGTGTTAAAGTTGAGTTTAAGGGTGAATTTGAGGTTGCTGATGAACTTAAACCTCTAAAGCCTTCTCAAATGAACACTTTAGTCAAATTGTTTGGTAACAGGGCTGATGTGGCATATGGGGTTCTCTCATTCCTAGCTCAGGGGGTTGTTGAAAGGGATCTGGTTATAGGTTACATTACTGGAGTTTATGGTTTGAGCGCTGCGGAGGCTAAGAAGATTTTGACGACGTTATCAGTTAATGGCTTAATAATTGAGGGGGTTCATCGCGATGGAAAATATTACCTAAAGATTTCTCCAATGGGGGTTGCAGTTATGAATGAGTATTCTGAGTTTGGGGGTGGTTGAATTGTCCAAGTTTATTGTGTGGGATTATGATTCTAGAGGTTTCATGATTCCGATAAAGGTTCATGAAAAATATGTAGCTTTCCTATCATTTAGATTGGTGGAAGATAAAGTTAGTTTAACTTTAAAGATATATCCGAAGAAAACGTTGAAACCTGGCAAGTATGGTGGTAAGATAGTCTTTGAATCTATGATCAGTACCGATGAGTTTAAAGCCTTCATTAAAGCCCTCGAAAACATTGATTCTCTACTGGTTAATAGTATGCCATCGTTGGTTAATGAATTGGATAAGGTCATTCTCCATTTAAATTGGTTGAAGAACTTGGTTAGGGGTGAATGTTATGAGCGATAAATATTCTTGCTTGGAGGATGTTCCGGGTATAGGTCCAAGTACAGCTGAGAAGCTTAGGAAGATTGGGATATCAAGTCCAAAGCAGCTTTCACTCTACAGTTTGGATGAATTGGCTTCCATGATGGATATAACTGACTACTCGAGGCTGAGCAAAGCTTTATATCATGTGAGGGAAGCTTTCCATCAGAGTAAGATTGTAAGTGCAATTGAATTGTCAAGTTATAGGAGGGGGCTTCCAAGGATATCCACTAAAGTTTCCTCCATAGACAATCTTTTGAGGGGTGGTTTGGAGCCTAGATGTATATATGAGTTTGTTGGGGAGTATGGTTCTGGGAAGACGCAATTATGTTTCCAGCTTTCCGTTACAACTCAACTGACCACTAATAGTGGCGGCGTTAATGGTGGGGTTTTCTATATTGATTGTGAGGGGACATTTTCTGATGCTAGGATATGTAGGATAGCTGAAAGGTTCAATTTAAGTGATCCACTCAAAAGTATATTCGTATCTCAGCCAGTTAATGTTGATGAGCAGATAGATTGCATTAGAATTGTTGCACCAAATTTGATTGAGGAGAAGAATGTTAAGTTGATAGTGCTTGATGGGCTTGTTTCACATGTTCGAGCTGAGTATAGGGGTAGGGAGATGCTTGTGGCTAGGCAACAGACCCTCAACTACATGCTGAACTTCCTCATGCGTATAGCAATGCTCTACAACGTCTACGTCATTGTAACCAATCAAATAATATCGAGGCCAACTGCTGGTGGCTCCATTGCTGCTGCTGGTGGGAATGTGGTTGCCCATGGTACAACCCATAGATTGTTCTTACAGCATTCATCTTTGAGTAATGTGAAGAAGGGGTTGGAGCATTTCGTTAGGAAGATGGTTGTGGAGGATAGCCCCTATCTACCTAGGGGTGAGTATGCATTCTTCGCCATATGTGAGGATGGGGTTGTGGATGTATTGTGATCCTAACGTGCTTAAGCGTTTCATGTTGAAATTTCATGGTAAGAGTTCATCATGGTTTAATCGTTGTGTAGCTAGGCTTATGGATGTGAGTGAGGTTGAAAGGTCTAGGGTTTGGATTGTTAGGGGTAGATCGAATTTCGGGGATAGTGAACCATTCTACACAGTCTATTTCGTAAGGAGTTCTGGAAGGTACTTCTGTACATGCTACTCTAAGCATAAGCTTTACGGTCAATTTAGGATGAGGAGGGTGTGTACGCATGTTGGTAGTGTAATTTTGTGGAGGATGATTCGGGGTGAGCTTAGTGAAGATGGCATTTGAAGATGCATTAAAGCTACTTTCCTCAAGTGATATTCAATCGATACTCATCTTCGGTTGTGATGCGCTTCAATTCTTAAATTTCATAGTGAGCTCCATGGGTAGGATTCTGATAATATCTGAGTTCCCTCAACCATTGAATGTGCAGTTTAGGGATTCCCAATACATAGTGGAATGTTATACTTCCCTCAACCCATCCGACATTTTCAAATTTATTGGTAAAGACATTGATTCGATAATTTACTTGCCATCAATGGTTTTCCTGCAAGGTGGCAGCAATTGTTTCATGCCATTATACAAGGTTTCTTTAAACATGTTTTTGGAGAGGGTTAAGAGGGTTTTGAAGATATGCAGATTGTTATCTTTAAAATTGATACTCCTTTTCAAGGGGGGAATACTATCCATTAACAATGATGCCTTAGCATTCTCCCCAAAAATACTAGACTATTTAGCTTCATTGTTCGATATAGTTGTCTATTGTGAGTCTAATTGTGCAGTGATCGTTTAGATTTATGAAACTGGCTTATAGCATATTCCAAGTTTCTCAGCATATTCGTATGCTTCATTCATTTCGCTCCAGCTCACCCTCCTATTAATATCGCTATATTTTTCTGGATACTTCTCAACTAAGTATTCTGGTCTATATTGTTCCATGATGTTCACCATTGCTCTTGGAGTATTTTCACTTATCCATTTTAAGACTGGTTTTGTGCAGCATTGAATGTGGTTTGGCATTACCAGATGCCTTATTATCATATCTATTGGATAGTCATGCATGATCTTATGGTTTCTAGCCACAATTTTGAAGTAGTTTTCTGCAGCTGAAAGTCTCTTTGCGCATTCATCATTTCCATATTTGAAGTCCGGTAATCCTATGTCTATTATTTCAAGGAGTATTTTCATTGTTTCCTCGCTGCAGTACATGTTGCTATTCCATAGTAGTGGGACGTTTATGTTCATGTATTTGAGTGAGTTGACTATGGTGTGTAGGTTTGGTGTTGGTTCTCCTCCAACGTAATTTATGTTTCTAACCCCCTCCCTCCTCAATGTTGTTGATATTTTTGCAAGCATTTCAGCATTCACCTTCACTCCACCATGTGGGTGTAGTTGGCTTATATCATAGTTTTGGCAGAATACGCATCTAAAGTTGCATGATGAGAAGAATATTGTGCCGCTTGGAACTAGTGGGGCTTCTTCACCCCAATGGTGGAACCATGATGATACATATGTATTGGCGTTTAATCTGCAGAATCCAGCTTTAATCCTCCTATCAACTTTGCATCTCCTTTCACAGAATGTGCATTCCCTAAGCATTCTATTCACTATCTCTATTTTCAAATCTAGGAAGCTAATTTTTGGTGTTTGCAATTCGTTTAAGTTTAATTCCCCCTCCCTTATCTCATCATATATCTTCTTGAATTCCATAGCCTTCTTGTCATGCTCCCTCCATAATTCTTCCATGTCATCTTCTGGGTTGAATTCTGCACTCACCCTTTTGCATATCAGATATTTTGCCGGCTTTTCATCTTTCATAACGCTAATGTACCATGATAATCTGCTCTTAACTTCAGGATCCCCCATTACAATTATTGAATCCGGTCTTAGTAGTATGCTCATCAATTCTATTAAATTGTAAGTGATAAATATTTGTATTTCCCTAGTTATCTTAGATTCCCAATGCCGGGTAAATCTAGGTTTACTGGTCGTGGTAGGGGTTTTAAGCTTCTATCAATATTCTTCTTGATAGTAATATCCCTTGGCATTTTATCTGTATTGTTATTGTCAATTCCTGAGAGGGTTGAGGTTAAAGCAGTCTTTGACACTGTTTCACTGTATCCTGCTGGTAATTCCTATCGCATATGTCTAGTTTATTTGGTTCGTAATCCTAAGCCATATAGGGTGCAGGTTTATGTCACTTTGGATTTGAGGGATGCGAATATTGGGGTTAGCATATCATATTCAGATGTTAGGGGGATTGTGGATAATGCCACTAAGAGCTACATACCATATACGGTTTCCGGGGATTATATCATAAAGTTTTCCGTTGAGTTGTCAGCGAATGAAGTTAGAGCATTCTTCATCCTACTATGAATGCACAGTTACCCTTATATCTTCACATGTGAAATCTTGTTTTGGTGTACTTTGGTTTGAAGTATAGGTTGATGGATATCCTTGCATGCCCAATTTGCAAGAACTTCCCATTACAGCTCTATGTATTCCATGAGAACAAGTATGAGTATAATGTTGATCTTGGAAGGAAGGTCTTATGTGAGGAGTATTGTGGTTTGAATGCCAAGTTCCTTAGGGATTTAAATTTGAGTTCCATTGATTGTAAGGCTTGTCTTATGAGGGAGGTTGATGAGGGGGTTTTATTCTGCTCGAAGTGTGGTCGATGGTATCCCATAATTGAGGAGATACCACATATGCTTCCAGATTATTTGAGGGATAAGAATTCAGATCTCTCCTTCTTAAAGAAGTATGCTGACCTTTTACCTGCCAACATTGTTTTGAAGGGGCTTCCATGGAATTTATCCACCAATTAACATTTGCATTAAGCTTCCACTGGCGAAGGCAATTATTCTCATGGCATCAAGTAATGGATATAGTAACGCTTTCAACAGGTTCCTGGTTTTAATAGCATAGTACATTACATCCAATATTAGTGCTGTTAACGTAATGGTTGATATTGCAATTATTATTGTTGGATTGCCGTTTATCAGCATAATTAATCCAACAATCATTATTACGAGGTATATTATGAATGCAAGCAAACCAAGCATAAACATCCTTGCTATCTGTGTTTCAGGGTGATTTTTAAAGAATTTAGGTGCCCCCCTACCATAATTAAATGTTTGTTTAATTAGCCTCCACACACTACTCCTATGCTTATGCCACACATATATTTCTGGGCTTCTCAACACTTTATATCCACTTTTACATATTGAAGCCATGAGGTCTACATCTTCGAAGGTTTTCATATTCTCTCTTAGTCCACCCACGATGTTTAATACATCTCTCTTTACAGCCATGTTGCATAGGGCTAAATGTTTGAAGATCTTTACATCACCAGTTTTCTCCGTTTTCTCAGCTATTGGCATTACCCTCATTATTGATTCATCTGAATATTTTGCAATTAAATTGTCCTCCAGATCTTTTGATACAAATACGCTTCCACCAACACATCCAACTTCCGGATCCCTTAATTTTTCAACTATCCTTTTAAGCCAATCTCTTGGTAGTATGCAGTCTCCATCTGTGAATGCATATATCTCCCCGGTGGCATTCATTACCCCCACCTTTCTACCATAATTTGGCCCCCTCCCCTCCTCCCTCAATATCTTTACCGGATATTTTGAAGCTATTTCCAATGTCTTGTCATTGGAACCTCCATCAACAATTATGACTTCCACTTTATCCTTTGGGTAGTCCAATTGCATTATTGAATCCAATAAGTCTTTTATAGTGTTTTCCATGTTCTTAACTGGAATTATTATTGATACTTTTGGTAACTTGCTTTCACTGTTATCTTCCAAATCTCCTATTCCTCCTCTGATACGTTCTTATGGCTCTCCAAAAATCTATCTTTCTGAAGTCTGGCCAGTATACATCTAGGAAGACTAGTTCGCTGTATGCTGACTGCCATAACAGGAATCCACTTAACCTCTCTTCTCCACTGGTTCTAATTATTAGGTCTGGGCTTGGTTGGGGGAGATGTGAAGTGTATAGGTGTTTTTCGATGATTTCCTCATTTATTTCATCAACCTTAATCTCTCCATTCATAATTTTCCTGCATATCTCCTTTACTGCATCCACTATTTCCACTCTACCCCCGTATGCCAATGCTATGTTTAAGTATCTTTCATCATATTTTTCTGTGACCTTTTCCAGCTCCTCTATCTTCCTTCTTAATTCCTCATCTAGAAGTTCTCTTTTACCCAGCAATTTTACTCTAACCTTCTTTTCATGTATGTTTTTGTCGTTCATGTATTCTTGCATGTATCTCTTTGCTAGGTTCATTATTGCCTCCACCTCCTCCCTACTTCTATTGAAGTTTTCTGTTGAGAATACGTATAGTGTGAGTATCTTTATTCCAGTTTCATAACACCATTTTATTACATCTTTAACCTTTTCAGCCCCCTTTTCATGCCCCATCCATGGTGGAAGCTTTCTCTCCTTTGCCCATCTCCTATTCCCATCCAATATTATTCCAACGTGTGTTGGCTTCTCTTTATCCTTTATTTGTCTCCAAAGCCACTTCTCATATAACTTATATATTCCGATGATTTCTAGTAGTCTTCTGAGCATTTCTCTTACGCCACCTCCCTTTTTGCTTTAAATAGATTTATGCTTAATTGTAGTGGGGCTATTATTGGATCCCCCTTCTCCATATACTCTTCAACTTCTCTTCCATGCATCTTCATGTAGTTTTGTATTTGTTTTGCTACATCCGCTTCTACTTCTGATGTGAATATTGCTGTTTTTCCACCTCTGCTTATTATGTTCATTGTGATTTTTGGGTGATCGTCCATTCTATAAACTTTTATTGCATACTGTTTTTTCACAGTGATTTCCTCTATGACAGTTTCGATTACCCCCATTAGCATGTGGTCGCTAAATACATGTTTGATGTTTCCATTTGCAATTTCCATTAAAATACTTTTTAACTTCTTTTCATCTTCCTCGTAAACCTTTACTTCTCCTAATCCTTTCAATACGTCTTTTGCCCTTGGATTATCCATTTTCCTTGAAGCTGCTTCTGCTAATACCTTTATTGTTATTGCTGTTGATATTATAAGTTTCTCCATGGCTTCTAGGTTTGGGCTGAATTTTAGTGGAATTATTTCTGGGGTCATCATCCTTTTCAATTCTCCACTTATATCGCTGAATAGTATTATGATTGATTCTACCCCCATTATTCTGCATATTTCTATGGTGTTCTTCATGTTTGGTGTCAGCTTCTCCCCATCATCTATCATGATTATCATTTTATCTGCATCTCTGTAGGGTGCCACATACCTATTGTATTCTAGTGGTGTGTAGCATCTTATTGGAATGCCCATTAGGGTTTCTGATATTAGTGGGGATATTTTTGCTGCTTGATAGATTTCGTTTTCAGCAATTATACATGTATCTGATGGTGAGATTGCCAGTTGTATGGCGTCTTCCAGATCTTTGAATGCAATTATCTTTTTTATAATTGCTTCAAATTCGTGATCATTCAACTATTACCCTCCCATTTCTCGTATAATTGATTTCAGCTCACCCTCATATCTTAATGCCAATTCTTCAGCTTCTTCCATGCTCTTAGCTTCAACATATATCCTTATTATTGGTTCGGTTCCTGAGGCTCTTATGAGTATCCATGTATCTCTATTCAGCCAAACTTTTACACCATCTATCTTTTCCACTCTGTAGTGCTTTTCACTTTCAATTTTTGTGGAAATCTTCCTTATCACTTCATGTTTAATTTCATTTCTACATTCCACCCTCTTCTTCACACTATGATATTTTGGTAACATTGATATCATTTTTGAAAGTTTCATTCCATTTTCATAGATTGCTTCAAGCATTAGTGCTGTTGCCATGGCTCCATCCCTAACGTACTGGTGTTCTGGGTACATTATTCCACCATTATCCTCCATCCCCATTACACCATTAACCCTTATCAATTCATGTGATACCACTACGCTACCCACAACGGTCCATTGAACTCTGCCACCATACTTCTCAGCTATCTCCTCCACTATCTTTGATGAGCTTATTGGGGTAACTATAACTCCTCCCCCCCTCTTCTTCAGAATATGCTCCTCTATAACTGCTCCAGTCTTATCCCCCCAATGCACAATCCCCTCATCATCTGTGAATATTGCTCTATCCCCATCCCCATCATATGATACTCCTAAATCGTATCCTCCACTTTTCACGATTTTAGCTACTTCAATTAGGGTTTGGGGTGTTGGCTCAGCCCCTCTACCTGGAAACTCACCATTTATCTCCCCATTAACCACATCATATTCACAGTCTAATTCATTCATTAATTTTGGTATCGTTAGAGTTGAAACTCCATTTCCAGGGTCAATTAATACCCTAAAACCCATTGATGAAATCCCCTTAACATTCACATTTCTCTTGATCGACTTTATATATTCATCAAGCATGTTGGGAGCTTCCCTGAGATGTCCAACTTCATTCCATGGTTTCCTAGAAATTTTGTTATTAAAGAATATGTCTTCTATCTTCTCCTCTTCAGGTCTATCTATCTCCACTCCATCTCCACCAATAACCTTTATCCCATTAAATTCAGGTGGATTATGGCTTGCTGTTATCATTACTCCTCCATCAAGTTTCAGAGTTTTAATTGAGAATTGTAGTAGTGGGGTTGTCGTTAAGCCTGAATTGTAAACGTTACATCCAGAGGCCATTAATCCACTTATCACAGCTCTAAACAGTATTGGACTCGTCATTCTACCATCATATCCAACCATGACTTCTCCTCCACCAAAATATGTTCCAATGGATAATGCTATTTTCACAGCTAGTTCTGGGGTGAGTTCATTTATTCTCCCCCTAATCCCATTAGTCCCAAATAGTCTTCCCATATTTATTTTCCCTCAATTCTTTATTATCAGTTAATTTTAAATTCTGTCTCCACTATATTTGTTGGTAACTGGGTTTGGTATTTATGCGTAACGTAGTTGTGCTATACGATAGTGTTACCGGTAATACTGCGAAAATAGCTGAAGCTATAGTTAATGGCCTTAAAAAGGGTGGAAATGTTAATGTATTGTTGAAGAAGGTTAATGAGAAATTTCCATTGAGAATTTTGAATGATGCTGACTTAATAGTGTTTGGTTCTCCAGCAAGATATGCAAATGTCACTCCTGATATGCATACCCTACTAACGGCTATTTTGGAAGCAATAGAGCTTGGCATACTAAATTTAAAAGGCAAATCATTTGCATTCTTTGGAAGTTATGGATGGGATGGTGGAATAGCATTGGAAAGGGTTTTCAACAAGTATGCTAAGCTTATGGGTTTAAAAGTTTTAATGCCTGGATTCTTCATTGCAGAGACCCCCAGCGAGAATGATTTAAAGCTTGCTGAAGAGTTTGGGTTGAAATTGGCTTCATCATTAAAATGAACTTTGTCACTGGCATTTTTAAATAATATTTTTTGGTGCCTCGGCCGGGATTTGAACCCGGGTTTCCTGTCACCCATGCTGGTGATCGCAGGCTCGAAAGGCCTGCATACTTGGCCGGACTATACGACCGAGGCTCCCAAAATTTTCAGTACACTATTTATGGATAAAAATTTTGGGTTTTATTTTTTTCCCATGCTTCTAAATTCTTTTATTCTTCTTTTGTTGTTATGGTGTATCTGCATCCAGTGTATAGTAGTGCTTCATCTATTTTCCTTATTAGGCTTCTAAGCTGCTCTAATGTTGGGGTGTTGGCCCATTCCACTACGTAGTCGTATTCCCCTATTACTTCTCTGCCTCCACGTATACTCTTCCCAGTTTTCAAGTCTATGCTTGGGTCTACAATGGATATTATACGCTCTATGGCTTCACCGTATGGGTAAACTTTGGTTATTTCTTTCATCAATTTATCTAAAGCCTCTAACCCTCTATCTATTGATGGCCCATACAATTTTATATAACTCCTCATTCAAATCCCAACTCATATCTAAATTGCTTACTTATTAGCTTATCCACTACTTTAAATGGGGGGTGAATTATGGAATCTTTATAATTTTCCTCTTCATTGGAGGTGTAAATATGAATTTTCGGTTTTCCTCTAAATTTTAGTTGTGGTGGCTGTATATTCAGCTTTTAATCAATTCTTTTACGTCTACTCCAAGCTCTTTTGCCTTCTTTAATATTTCTTCAAATTGCTTCTTCAATATCTCCTTCTCTTCTTCTTTTAATGCTTCTGGTCTTGATGAAATCACTATTGTCTTTACTGGAACCATATTCATGATTTCTAATGTTGCTGAGATGGGTTTAAATTCTTTATTAGGACCTGTCTCATATTTTATTGATAGCCTTGTTGGGTAATCTACATATCCATATTTATTAGCTTCCTCAACCATCCTCCTAGCAAGCTCAGTCCAAGCCTTCTTATTCTCTTCCCTAACTTCTTGTGGTATGTTTTTGTTGTAGAATGTGGCATAAAACCATCTTTTTGCTCTGAATATTGCCCCTCTACATGTGGGTGATATTCTAAACTTCTGTTCCTGCATTTTCCATGCCACCAATTTCATAATTATGTATCATCGATATATATTTGTTATCGTGGTCATCCAATTAAATTTATATCGAAGCTTTCTAAACATTATTTCCAAATTTGAGTTTGGTAAATGCCCCCTTTAATGGTGGTTTACATGTACTTGATATATGCTTCTATTGGAGTTGGAGTTTTAGCTTTACTTATTGTTGTTTGCTTAGCATTGAGAATAGTTCGGGTTAATGTTGATAATAAGGATATGAATAGGGTTTCTGGGTATATTAAGGAGGCTACTAATGCCTTCATTATGAGGCATTATAGGACTATAATCATGTTTATGGTAGTACCGCTTATTCCACTGATATTTTTCAACATGTATATTGCTTTATCCTTCCTTGTTGGGGCATTATTATCACTTTTATCTGCATATATAAGTTTACGTATAGCTGTGGAAGCCAATGTTAGGACAGCGTATATCTCCACAATTTCCCCGTTTAGGGCATTTAAATTGGCATTTAATGGTGGTGCAGTTGTGGGTTTGTCGATTGTGAGTTTGAGTTTGATTGGTGTTGGGCTCCTATACGTTATACTTCAAAACCCAGTTTACATTGTTGGTTTCGGTTTTGGAGCTAGTTTATCTGCATTATTCACCCAGCTTGGTGGTGGAATTTTCACTAAGGCTGCCGATATAGCTGCTGATTTGGTGGGTAAGGTTGAGCATCGAATCTCTGAGGATGATCCACGTAACCCAGCAGTTATAGCTGATCAAGTTGGTGATATTGTTGGTGATTGTGCTGGTAGGGGTTCTGATCTTTTTGAGTCTCTCAGTGATGATTATGTTACTGCAATGATACTTGGATCAATGTTTATTGGTAGGTTTGGTATTAATGCTTTAGCTTTCCCACTGCTACTTGGGGCGTCGAGCATAATTGCAACTTTAGTTGGTATTTCATTGATAAACTTTTCAAGTAGGGGGAAACCAACTTTTATATTCAATTTGGGTTTAATTGTAACGGCAATTTTCTGCATTTCAGGTTCCTTCATAGTTTCCATGCTAACACTACATGACTTCAATGTCTTCCTAAGCATTTTAAGTGGTTTATTAGCCAGTTTGGCTGTGGGGTTTGTAGTCCAGTATTATACTGGTTTTGGCGGTGGACCTGTGAAGAGGGTTGCTGAAGCATCTAAGCGTGGTGCAGCCATAAATATTTTAACCGGGTTTTCCTATGCCCTTCAAGGCCCCTTCCTACCAATATTGATGGTGGCATCGGCCTTCCTATTCTCATACATTGTAACGAATGGGTCAATTTATGGCATTCTTGGAGCTAATCTTGGAACTGATTTAGCCATAGGCTTTATAATGTCTGGTGATGCCTTCGGCCCCATATGTGATAATGCTGCTGGAATTGCTGAGATGACTGGGTTTAGAGTTTTCAATGGCGGTTTAGATGAGCTTGATGCTCTTGGGAATACCACTAAAGCTTACACTAAGGCTTTCGCATCATCATCTGGGGTCTTCTCAACCCTCGTGATATTCATGACTTATAGTGAAATCGTTGATTTCTGGAATATCAATTTTAGGGTTATGAGCCCAATATTCGTTGCCGGCCTACTTATAGGTGCATCATTATCCTTCATATTCTCCTCAATGGTTATTGGTGCAACAAGTAAAACTGCTTTGGAATTGGTGGATTTAATTAGGAATTATTTTAAGGAGAATCCAGAAGTCCTTGAGGGTAAGGCTAAGCCCGATTACGCTAGATGTGTTGATGTGGCTATAAACCTCTCCCTTAAGCGTATGGTTATCCCCGGATTTATAGCCATGTTGCCGCCAATACTAATTGGATTTACACTTGGTAAATATGCTCTTGGAGCAATGCTACTTGGTGGGCTATCTTCATCAGCCATTCTATCCCCAATGTTCACTTTTGGCGGTGGATTATGGGATAATTCCAAGAAGTATATTGAGAGGGATTTCTGGATGAAGGGTACACCAGTACATGAAGCTGCAGTTGTTGGCGATACCGTTGGCGACCCATTGAAGGATGTTGCAGGCCCCTCCCTGAACATTTTTATGAAGCTTATGAATATGGTGGCGCTTCTGATAGCTCCAATACTATTATCCCTCTAAATTAAGTGATCATGTTATAGTTAATTTTATAGGGATATTCTCTTCAAACTAATAAAGTTATGTCTGATGAGATTGAAGAGGGGGTTGAGCCTCGAGGTATTGGTAGGTATAGGGATCAGATTGTTAGTGGCCCAATCATTAGAACCCTAATATGGCTCGGTCTTCCACCCCTAATAAATCAGATAGTTATGGTGGCTTACAACGTTGCTGATGCGTTTTGGCTGAGCATGTATAGTGATTATGCTGTGTCTGTTCCTAGGCAAACTTGGCCTGTGGTCATGCTTTTCCAAGCAGTTTTAAATGCTTTGACAGCTGCAAGTTTAAGCATTATTTCACAGTATATTGGTGCTAAATCTTATAGGGATGCAAGCTCCTCCGCCTCCAAATTCTTCACTTTAGCATTCATTCTTGGAGGAATATTTTCCACAACCTTCTACATGCTTAGAGGCTTAATATTCACATCGATTGTTTCAGTTCCACCTGAAATATTTGATGATGTTATGAAGTATTCTGGGATTATTGCTGTGGATGTCTTCCTCAACTATATTTCATTCATTTATACTACTATACTTCAAAGCGTTGGTGATACTAGGAGGCCTGCAATTGTAAATGTGATTGCTGTTTCAGCGAATGTGGCTTTAGATCCATTCCTAGTTTTAGGTATTGGTCCGTTTCCAAGATTGGGGGTTGTAGGAGCTTCAGCCACTGACGTCATGGGGAAATTGATATCCATTACGGGTTTAACCTACATACTTAGGAAGAGTTATCCAGATTTGAAGGTGAGATTCACAAGCAACATTGATCTCGATTGGATTAAATTGGTTTTACGTATAGGTATTCCAGTTTTAGCTTTAGGTTTAACTAACAGCTTCGCATTTGTATTCCAATTAAGATTGGTTAACGCTTTTGGCGTCGTTGTTGCCACAGCTTACTCCATAGGTTTTGTAATCATGGATATTGTGGATGGCGCTTTGTGGGGTTTTATGGGGGCAAACTCCATAATGGTTGGGCAGAATCTCGGTGCAGGGAATTTCAGTAGGGCTAGGGAAGTTGCATATAAATCTGCACTGCTTGTGTTTAGTGTAATTCTTCTAGGTTCATTAATATTGTACCCCATTAGGTCAGATATCATTGTTGCATTTACAGACGATCCACAAGTTTTCGCTGAAACCGATTCCTTCCTCAAAACCCTCCTTCCAACATTGGCTTTCTTCGGGTTATTCATGATTGGGATGTCCACTGGTAGAGGTTCTGGGCATACGCTTATCCCAACTTTAATAGGAATCGTTAGGCTTTGGGTTATAAGAATTTTCATGGGATACATATTTGCCTTTACCTTCATGATGGGGTCTTATGGAATTTGGCTTGCACTCTCATTAAGTAATGTTGTTGGCGGTTTACTATCGATTGCTTGGATTAAATATGGCAATTGGACTAAAGCTGTTGTAAGAAGAGGTTGATAAGGCACATATACAATAAACCTTATATATCCTCAGTCATAGTGGATAATATTGTTTCCATTAAGGTTAAGTCTGCAAATTTAGTAAAGTTTGTAGTTTATTTGCCACAATACCTCCTTGCAATAATCAAATTATAAATGATTCTTCCAACCTTCATTTTACGCAAGTCCTTTATTCATTCAACTTCACCAATGTCATTTCACTATGCTCTTTCCGCATCGGAAAGAGATAAGTAGTGGAGATCCATTTATACTGGTGTATGGAGCGTAATTTAAGAAAGGATATTATCGAGGCATTGAACCTTGGAGAACCTGAAGTTGTCCCGGTTGCTCCATATATATCTGATAATTATGCACCTAAATTGTTTGGGTTGAAGATTTCTGAGTTTATTTTGGGTTCAAGTGAGTTGAAGGCTAAGGTGCTCATAAATGCTTTTGAAAGGTTTAGGTATAATTGGGTAATGGTTGGTTTATATGAGCCGAAAAATTGGCTTGAAAGTGTTCGAATTGTTGATAAGGGTGATAGATATGAGTTGCTGGATAAACGTGATGGTCGACTTGTATGTCTCCTCCCAAAGGATGATACTCCAGTTTATGGGTCATGGTTAGGTTTCGGAGATTTAAAGGTGGATGAAGCTATTGAGCGAATGGAATCAGAAATAGAGGATTATAAAGAGATATTGAGGAGTGGAAGATGTGAAGTTGCAAAGATTGTTTCACAGAAGGTTGGGAAAGTAGCTTTGGTAACGGCGATTATAGGAGCCCCCTTCGGCGAAGTCGTTTGTAGATTGGGTTTAAAGGAAACTGCGTTATGCCTACGCAAACGTCCAGACTTAATTAAAAAACTCTCTGAACTGGTTGTGAGGAGATACATTGAGGAGGCGAAAGCATTAATTGAAGCTGGAGCTGAAGCCTTCTGGGTCGAGGAGGTTTTCGCCGATGCCAGCACAATCTCCCCCAAACATTTTGAGGAAATAGCTTTACCATACGAGAAGATGGAGATTAATGAGCTTAAGCGTTTAGGCGTATACACAATTCTCTATTTCTGCGGCAACGCAATGCCCGTAATAGAGAAGATTGCCTCCATAAATGCGCATGCATTCGCCTTTGAAGAGGATAAGAAGGGATTCAAAATTGATATGCCCCGCATTAGGAGTATATTAAAGGGGAGGGCATGCCTCTTCGGAAATTTTGACACAATAAACGTCTTGAGGAAAAGCCCAATGGAAGTGGAGGAGAGGGTGAAGGAAATGATCCTAAAACTTGCTCCAGGTGGGGGCTTCGTGTTAGGCACGGGATCCCCAGTTTTAAAGGATGTTCCACCAGAAAACATAGATGCTATGATTGCAGCTGCGAGGAAATATGGGCGAAAGGATTTTCTACGAGAATTAAAAATTCAAGTCACTTAAACGTGAATTAATTTTTGTTAAATGAAATGTGTTTACCCCTAAAATTTTCAGTTTCTCCCGTGAGGAATGGTATCTTATATTGGCTTCATAAATTTCGGCTGCAGTAGATAATTGCATTCCTCAAATCTCAATTTACTTTTCAGCAATAGGCTCTACACGCCGAAAGATAAAGCTGGAGAATATACTATCTAAGCTGATGAGTTAAGTGGGAAAGTTACATTTGAAGAAAGGCCTGCGGTGCTACCAGCATACCAAACAATAGTATACTACGTAGCCAGAAAGAGAAGTGAATGAAAAATAAATTTCTAATACACATCAATTTTTATTAAGAATAATTCTTGCAAAATACTTCATTGATTATGATAGTATAAATTTACTCACCTTAATTATGGAAGTTGCCCAATTAAACCCTACATTAAGGTTGTGAAGAAATTGTGTCAGTAAGTTCTTTATACTTTGTATTCTTAGTATCCTTTGTTTGATTTTGTGATTTACCATGGGGAAGTCTGTGAGAGCAATGGGGGCTGTGCTTCTCACATCCATAATCCTACTTTTAATACTAATTTCCTTTAGAGCTGAGTTATCCCAGATGGATAACTATGTAAACTCGTTGATTATGCAATATAGGATTCCATTTTTCGATCAAGTTGCCATACTGATTTCCATTATCTTCGATACGTATGCGTTAACATTAATATCAATATTCATTGCCATAATACTCTATTTTAAGGGCTACTCCTACGACGCCATAATATTCGTTGGCTCCATGGCTGGAAACGCCATTACAACGCAAATCATTAAATTATATGTGGCTGCCCCAAGACCACCAAACATGATTATACCTGAATCAGGCTACTCATTCCCCCAGTGGTCATGCATCATCAATAATCCCCTTCACAATAATAATTTTACACATCATTTTCAAAGGTGCCTCCCTACGGTCGAAGCCTCTTAAGATATTGGTTGGAAGCCTCTCTCTCCTATTGATACTCATAGTCTGCTTTGATAGAATATACCTAAACGTCCACTGGTTAAGTGACGTCATTGGAGGAGTCTTAGTTGGATTAATCTGGTCTTCAGTAGCACTTTTCCTCTTCAAAATTGTTGAACGAAATTTTAGATGATATAAGGATGTTTGCAAATAGGTTTGGTTAAATTTCACTTGCCTATTAGGAATATATGTTTTCCTTTTTCCCTTCAATGATCAAATGAATCGGGCATCAATCTACTTCCACGTTTAAGAATATTCTTATGAATACTCCTATGGTGAATGTTAAGCCTGCTATTCCTAGGCTGATTGCAGCCATTTCTAGAAATCTCTTTTTGAATGGTAAATCTCTTGCAACTGAAATGTAGAAGGTGAATAGGAAGATGACTATGATTGCATCCATTATTTCCAATCCTAGGCAAACGTAGGCGTCTGTGAGGATCATGTATGGTGCTATTAAGAATAGGACTGTGATGATGTAGGCAATGCCTGTGTATGATGCTGCCTTCAAAGGGCTTCTAGCATCCCCCTCAGATTTAGTTGACAAGTATTCCGATGTAGCCATCGACAGCGATGCAGCTACTCCCGTAATTAATCCCGTCATTGCAACTATTCGCGTGTTTGGGAGGGCGAAGGTGTAGCCTGCAAGGGCACCAGTAAACTCCACCAGTGCATCATTCAACCCTAAGATCATAGAACCAACGTACTTAAGCCTTTCCTCATCAATTAAATCCATAAGCTGCCTTTCATGTTCATCCTCATCCCTCACAATATTTTTAGCTTCAGGTATAAGCTCAGATATTCTTTCATAGGTTGTTCGAGCCTCCTCTTCCCCATTTTCCATAAGCTTTATTCCAAAAGTTATCCCAAAAGTTTTCGAGATCAAAAAGTATTTCCAAACTTTCCACATGTTAGGCTTAACATCTCTATGCGTATACTTCTTCCAAAAATTATAGTGCCTTAGCTCTTCATCTGAAATGCGCTTTAAAACTTCCTTATTATGTGGGTCTTTCACTGATCGTGACAAACGCTCATATATTAAATGCTCCGTGATTTCGTTCCTTTGAGCATCTAATATGACCTTCTCAACACTTTTATCTAACATCATTCAAGCTATATGCCTCAATCATTTAATAAAGATGTTGCCACTGCTCTCTCATCTTATAAACGAACCATCTAAGTGAATGTGTAAGAGAGTCATATGCCCTCTTTACCCCGAAGCATGTAGGAAATGTTCCGTTGGTTGCACAATTAAAGTTTAAATGCTGGTTGGAGGCTTCCTCCCAGCTTCAACAGCTATGAATCCAGCTTCCCTATAATACCCCCTCCTAGGAGCTTCGAAGTGTAATGGTTCTTCTGTTGGCTTCTGGAAGATGGTTGAGCATACATTTACTATTTTTAACCCATTCTTTATCAGCATATCCTTCAGCTCATTGAAGCTGTAGAATTTCGCGTTTCTGTAGAAAACGTTACCTTCCTCCCCCTTCTTCATGTAGAACTGTGCCCATGGACTTTCCTTTAATATCAATCCTAAAATGATTCTCCCATCTTTCGATAATACTCTTGAAGCTTCACTAAGAACCTTTTCTGGATTCTCAACAAAGCATAGAGTTACTATAATGAATATGGAGCTAAACGATTCATCCGGAAATGGTAGCTCCTCACCAGATGCCCTCACAACAATTATACCACGCCTTTTAGCATACTCCAATGCCCTCACGGATATATCAACACCATACTCTATTCCCAAAGCCTCCGCGAAACGTCCTGTACCCACACCTATCTCAAGTGAAGGCCCCTTAAGATTGCGGCATAGAGATGCTATACAAGCCCTTTCAATTTCAAAAGCGGATTTTCCAAAGGGTGAGTCAAACCATGCATCATACCTCTCGACAAAATTGTCAAAAACCTGCATTACACGTATGCTGTGTTGGTTATTCTTCCATCTCCCCTGAATCATAACATAACTCCAAAATAACATTTACAAAATTCTTTCTAAAAGTTAATTGTAGCATCAGACTAGTTCAACCGAATTCGCATTTTTTCACACTTTTCCTCTTGGTAAGATTACGGTATTGATTAAAACTTAGGTTGCCTTGTAAATATAGTCCTCAACATTAAGTATTTTCCCTAAAGTTTTTACAATTAATCAAATTTTCATAAGTGACTGCTACAACCTATATCCAGCATTAACTTATTAAACTTTACAGAAATCGTAATTTTAAAATGTTGAAAATCGATAATAAGGTATTTATTGATCATTTGAGATGAGGAGTTTGTATGAGGGCGTCGGTGGCAAGAATTAATATTTCTATAAGCCATGCGATAATCAGCAAGGGAAGGGAAGAATGCATTGTTAGATGGTCTAAGGGTGAAAGTTTTGAGCATTGGGCTTTAAAGGTTGCTGGGGTTATAGAGTTATTAAGGCAAGGTTTTAAAGCTAAGGATATAGAGGTTGAAAAAGTTTTCTCTAAAATAAAACTACATGTAGAGCAGACATATATGCGGAACAATACGAGAAAAGGAAAAGAAGGCAGATTTGGTTGGAATGTGAACCCACCTATTTAAAATTCGAGGAAAAAGTAAACAATATTAGGAAAGTTTTCAGAGGTAAGGTGGCCTTTTTAATTAATTTTGAATGTTGGAATGATCTCTTAGAGTATGCGAGAAGCAATGATGATACTCATTATGCACTTAGAAAAATTATCCCTAAAAATACTGAGGTATGGGTCATTCATTTTGGAGAAGTACCTAGAGTTGCTTATGGAATGAGGCATCAAGGTAAAAGGATCATTCTCCTAGAGGGGGATTGGTCAGTAGAACATTATTTTAGAAAATCTGAATATGATAAAGTTGAGAAATTAAAAATATAATTAATTTACGTACTCTCCAGACATGAAATCCAGATAAACGGCAAAATTAGGAATCTCCAAACTTAGTGGATTTTCTCTATTGGCGTATTAAATTTGTATTTTGTTGAGCACCATATGGGATAGATGTGAATCTTATTATGAAATTTTGTGAAGTGGTTTCTTCTAATACATTCTCGAGCCCTATCCTTTACTTCGATTGTCAGAAATGGTGTTAATAATAAGAGATGTGCTGAGCTAGTATTCATGATTTATTAAATTGGTGCGGGGGGTGGGATTTGAACCCACGAACCCCTTCGGGACAGGGTCCTAAGCCCTGCGCCTTTGACCTGGCTTGGCGACCCCCGCCTTCAACTTCTTTTATTCCAAATCTTAATGTTTAAATTTTCCTTTCATATTTCTTTCCTTTATTGATGTGTTTATGAGGATTGTTGTTGGCTCTGTTAATCCTGTTAAGGTTGAGGCTGTTAGGAGGGTTGCTTGTAGGGTTTTTGGGAGTTTTGATTTGTTGTCTGTGGATGTTGGGAGTGGTGTTTCCCATACTCCTATTGGTGAGGATGAAATTATTCGTGGAGCTATGAATAGGGCTTTAAATGCCTCTAAAATTTCCTCTGGAGATCTTTATGTGGGTATGGAGGGTGGTGTTGTTGAGAAGTTTGGAGTTTGGTTTGTTTCTTCATGGTGTGCCATTATGGATTCCAGTGGTTTTTGGTCTTTTGGTTGTGGTGGTTATATGCCATTGCCACGTAGGGTTGTTGATATGGTTTTGGGTGGGATGGAGCTTGGTGATGCCATTGATGCCATAAGTGGTTTATCCCATACTAAGCTTGATGTTGGTGCCATTGGAGTTTTAACTAAGAATCTACTTACTAGGAGGGATTCTTGGGAGACTGCATTGATCTATGCTTTAACATATAAGATTTCACCTGAATTCTACTCATAGATTCAGTAACACTTATCTATGCTTAATCATTTAAATTAATTTTGGCGATGAGGAGTTCAGCCTTGGCTGAAGGTTGATGATGGATCAACCGGCTGAGCCTCCATCATACATTATTATTAATTCTTCCATGATAGGGTTTTAATTTTAGAATGTTCACTACCATATGCCCATTTACTTAATGTTTTCATGGGTTTATTGATCCTCAGCTACCAGCTTGTCTTCTTGTACACTACCTCTTCATCTATTCTAATTCCTCTATTCCATAGTTCTTTGAATAGTTCTTCTATACCCTCCTTTGTTAATAGGTTTTCTGGTGGTATTACCCCCTTCCCCTTCACTTTGCCTTTCATGATCATTTTCGCTATTAAAGCAGCTGTGTATCCAGTTGTTCTGCCCATGGCTGTAACCTTCAATTCCCTATCATAGTAGTCTATTAGCTTGTATTTTGCTTCCACATATACATCCCCCATATAACCAATAACTTCAACTATTAGTACTATCACATCCTCCTCTTCTTTCAATTTCTCTTTCAGCATTTTTATTGTTAGGTCTACTGGTTTTACTTCGAGTTCGCCTATTTTTACTCCAGTTTTTTCGAAGAATCCCAATTCTCTTAGTGTCATCATCTTTTCTGCATGTCCAGGCCATCTTATTGTCTTCTCCCACATTTCCCTCACATTTCCCATGGTGTGTGGTAGTGTTGATAAGCCGTCTGTGTAGAAGCATTCTAGGGTGCCCAGTTCAGGTACTTCTATGATTTCAAGTCCAGATAGTGCCGGTACATGCATCATTCTTCCATCCATTATTATCCTTGCAGGCCTCGTATACTCATTTATCACGCTTTCTAGGGAGAAGAATAATCCATAATCTAGTGGGGGTTTTGGGTTTAATGGTATCCCTCCAACCCTTATCTTTATAGCATCAACTTTACTCATCCTATATGAACCGTATCTTGCTAGTATGTTGCTTAATCCTGGGGCTACACCGCATCCTGGGATTAGCATGACCCCCCTATCTTCAGCCTTCCCATTTAATTCCAATTGTTCTGGTTCGTATGCTAAGTCCACTGTGTTTACCCCTGCATCTATGCATGTTTCATCAACTTTAACCACTAGTTTGTGTGGTAAAGCTATTATGGCGCAATCGTATTTTGATACTATCTTCATTAGCTCCTCGGTTTTCTCAACGTTCATTTGTGTGGTTTTTAATCTTTCATCTTTAAGTTTACTCTTTGCTGCTTCAAGTTTCGATGAATCTACATCTAATATGCTCACTTCTTCTAAATCTTTGTCTCTTAGCATTTCTATGGCTGCAGCTTGACCCATTGGGCCGCATCCAATTATTATTGCCTTCATACAACTTCACGTTAACTATCTATATTTGGTTGCATGGTATATATAGGTTTATATTTGAGGTTGTGGGTAGATTTGTTGTGGGTTTATGTTCATGTTCAATTACCCTTACTTATGGCTTGGTGAGAATAGTTATTTGGATTATGCTGGTTTAATCGCCATAGTTATGATATTACTGTACGTTTACATGTATATGGTTCATGAGGATAAGGTTCGTATTGAAGTTACTGAGAAGGTTAAGGGGGATTTAATTCCAAGATTATCTTCAAATCTTGAGAGGGTTAAGGGTTGTTTGATGGATTTTGAGGGTGGGGGTGTTGTTTCAAAATCTCTTGTTGAGCTTTTGTATGATGGGTTGAGCGTTACTTTGCTTTCTGAATTGAATATGAGGGTTCCAAAATTTGCGGAATTGTTTAGGGGGTATGTGGATGACTTGAAATCCTTTGATGGCATGGTATCTTCAGGTAATTTTGATCGTAATTTTGCACTTGATTTCGCCCGTAAAATTAGGGTTGAGACTGATGCCTTATTATCTGAGGTTTCAAAGATTAGGGGGATGGATAAGCTTCCACATAGGCAGGGCGGCTTTTCATCTCTTAGGCGTTGAATAAATTGTTTGGTGCCTCGGCCGGGATTTGAACCCGGGTCTCAGGCTTTCCCCACGCTATTCAATTGTTGCTCGAGAGGCCTGAATACTTGACCGGGCTATACGACCGAGGCATTCTTCAAAATATTTGAGGATGGTTTATCCTTAAATTTTTTCCTTGAGCTTAGAAAACAACACTTCTATGTCCGCTTCATCGTTGTATATGTGTGGTGAAATTCTTATTCCACCTATCCCCGATGAACCTCTATATGATACTTGCATTCCCTCTTCCCTCATAATTCTAACTGCCTCCATCTCCCTTACATATCCCTTCCCTGTGGATATTGTCGTTATGGATGACCATTTATCTTCATCTTCAACGTAACCTAGAACTTTATACCCCATCTTCTCAGCTTCCTCAATTATCTTTCTCTTCAATGCTCTGTTATGCTTCTCTATTCTCTCAATTCCAATCTTGTTTAAGTATTCCACTGAGGATCTCAATGCCTCTATTAAAATGTATGGTTTTCCACCACCCCAATCAAGTTTTGATGCTGTTTTAGATTTCTCCAAAGGTTTCCATGGGTCTTTATCTATTTTGGTCCACCATTTGCTCCATCCTTCAGGTGGCTCTTGGAAGTTCATTAGTGTTTGAGCTGGGGGTTCAAGTTCCTCCACAACCTCTTTATCCACGTATATGAATCCTGATCCTATAACATTGTTTAGTAACCATTTCTCTCCACCAACAGCCATGGCATCTATTCCAAGCTTCTTCACATTCATGTTTACTGCACCCACATGTTGTATTCCATCCACAACTACCAGCGCCCCCCTTTCATGGGCTATCTCGCTTATCTCCCTTATTGGTAGCATGAATCCATCAACCCATACTACACTGCTAAATATAACTGCATATGTCTTATCATCTATCAATTTCTCGAAGTCGGTTACATAATATCTTCCATCCCTATGCTTTACAATTCTTAATTCGCTGTGATTTCTTTGGCTTAATGTTTTTATTGCCATTGATATTGATGGGAACTCTAAGTCTATGCCCACTATGTTACCCCCCTCCCTTGGTTTTATTGATAGTAGTATTCTTCTAAATCCATCTGTGGTTTGTACGCTGAATGATACTTCCTCATCATCGCATCCTATTAGTTTTGCAATTTCCCTCTTAGCTGGCTTTTCAACTTCTTCCCCTAAATCCCCCCATTCATCCACCTCCATCTTTTCTAGGAATCTCCTTAAAGCTTCTGATGTTTGTTTTGGAATTAACCCTTGAGCTGCTGTGTTTAGGTATGCCTTATACCTCTTTAGGGCTGGAAAATCTTCTTTAACATTTAAGTATCTCATGTAATTAGATTTCTATGTATACCACATATATGTTTAGTGATTCCTTTCAAGCTGCTTTTTTCCCGATCATGCTTATAATGGTTGAAGTGGAGGTATGGTGCGGCGGCCGGGATTTGAACCCGGGTTGCTGACTCGGAAGGCCAGTGTCCTAGTCCAGGCTAGACGACCGCCGCTTCTAAGTTAGAATTATAATTTCTGTTGAATAAATTCTTTGCTTCAACATTTAAACTCTGGCTTCGAAAGATTTTTAGATATCATTAGATATCTTTTCATGGTGTAGATTTTGGTCTTCTTGGAGTTCAGATTTCATGGTCGTGGAGGTCAGGGTGTCGTTACTGCTTCACAGCTCTTGGTTGCTTCAGCTTTTAAGGTGGGTTTGTGGGGTCAAAGTATACCGATGTTTGGTGCTGAGAGGCGTGGGGCTCCTGTTGAGGCTTATGCTAGGATATCCAATACACCTATTAGGAGGCATAGTCAGGTTTATCGTCCCGATGTTGTTGCTGTTTTTGATCCTAAAATAATGGAGGTTGTGGATGTTTTGAGGGGGTTGAAGCCCAATGGCATCATACTACTGAATTCCCCTGAGGGTAAATTTGAACATGGGTTTGAGGGGTTTAGGGTTTACTGTGTTGATGCCACTGGTATAGCTGTTAAGCTTGGATTGTATTTTGCAGGTTTCCCAGCTGTGAATACAGCTATTGTTGGCGCTTTGGCTAGGGTTATTGGAATCCTCCCCTTGGAAGCTGTTTTGGAGACTATTTCATCCATATGGTCTGGTAAGGTTGGGGAGTTGAATGCTGAGGCAGCCAAGTTGGCTTACAATTCTATTGGGGGTGTTTGAATTGTCGCATATTCTTCCAATATCCAAACCCTCTGAGGGAGCTTCAGGGCTTACTGGTATTTGGAGAACATTTAAGCCTGTAATTGATGTGGGTAAGTGTAAGAAGTGTTTGTTGTGTTGGCTTTATTGCCCTGAAGCGGCCATTAAACGTGTTGGTGATGATCTTATGAGCGTTGAGGTTGATTATAGGTATTGTAAGGGTTGTGGTATTTGCGCTAATGAATGTCCATTTAAAGCTATAATCATGGTTAGGGAGGGGTGATGATGGCGAGAACTGAGATTTTAACTGGGAATTATGCGGTGGCATATGGGGCTAAGCTCTCTAGAGTTCAAGTTATATCGGCATATCCCATAACTCCGCAGACTTCCATTGTTGAGAAGCTTGATGAATTTGTTGAGAGTGGAGAGTTGGATGCGAGGTATGTTAGGGTTGAGAGTGAGCATAGTGCTATGGCTGCTTGTATTGGTGCAGCGGCAACTGGGGCTAGAGCTTTCACCGCCACATCCTCCCATGGACTCATGTACATGTCTGAACTTGTTTGGTGGGCAGGGCTTGGTAAGTTTCCATTGGTTATGGCTGTTGTATGTAGGGCTCTTGCTCCACCTTGGAGTATATGGTCTGAGCATAATGATGTTTTAGCCCATAGGGATAGTGGTTGGATAATATTCTTCGCTGAGGATAATCAGGAGGTTCTCGATTTGATAATTCAATCTTACAGGATTTGTGAAGATGAGAGGGTTCTGCAACCAGTTATGGTTGCACTTGATGCATTCATCCTATCACATACATCCACACCGGTTTCCATACCTGAACAGAGTGATGTTGATGGATACCTGCCTCCACCTGGATCTAGGCGTAAACCATTCATACTTGATATAGAAAACCCATTGACGCATGGAAACTTAACTTACCCAGAATACTTCATGGAGTTTAGGTATGAGATTGAGAAGTCCATGAATTCTGCTAGGAGGGTTATTGTTGAAGCTGGTAGGAGGTATGGTGAAATTACTGGTAGATACTATGATAGTCTTGTTGAAGATTATAGGTGTAGTGATGCTGATGTTGTATTGGTTAATGTTGGGTCATCTAGTGGTGATGCTAAGGAAGCTGTGGATTTATTGAGGGATGAGGGGTATAGAGTTGGATTATTGAAGCTTAGAGCTATTAGGCCATTCCCATTTGAAGATTTAAGGAGGATTTGTGATGGTAAGCGTTACATTGGCGTTTTCGATAGGAATTATAGTTTCGGTTATGGTGGAATCTTGCACTGTGAAGTTTCATCAGCGCTATCTGGAATTAAAGTTCCAGTTCAAGGGTTTGTGGGGGGTTTGGGTGGTAGAGATGTAACTGTGGATAACTATGTAAATATCTTCAAAACCCTAATTGATATGGCTGATAGGGGGGTGGAGCCAAAACCACCTTTATGGGTGGGTTTGAGGGAGGTGGTTTGAGTATGAGTATCCCCATAAGGAGTTTAACATTAAATGAGTATCTTCTACCTGGCAACGCTGCATGTCCAGGATGTCCAGCCACCATGGGTTTGAGAATGCTTGGTAAGGCCTTGGAGGGCAAATATGTCCTTGTAATACCTGCATGTTGCTCCACGATAATTGAAGGTCCATATCCTAAATCCTCATATGGTGTTCCAGTCTTGAATATTGCTTTTGCAGCATCCCCCTCAGCTGCTGCTGGTGTTAAAGCAGGCTTTGAGGTCCTTGGTAAAAGGGATGTTCATGTGGTTGTATGGGCTGGTGATGGTGGAACTGCAGATATTGGTATGGCTTCCCTTAGCGGTGCTGCTGAGAGGAATGATGACATAATCTATGTATGCTATGATAATGAAGCTTACATGAACACTGGTATTCAGAGGAGTAGTGCAACTCCATATGCTGCTTGGACTACCACGACAATTACTGGTAAGGGTGAGCATAAGAAGAATTTGCCTATGATAATGGCTGCCCATGGAATACCATACGTTGCAACAGCTTCAGTTGCCTATCCACTGGATTTTGTGGCTAAGGTTAGGAGGGCTGCATCCATTAGGGGTATGAGATATATTCATTTACACTGTCCATGCCCAACTGGGTGGAGATTCCCAAGTGATAAGACTGTGGAGGTTGGTAGATTAGCTGTTCAAACTGGGCTGTGGCCATTATATGAGATCGATCATGGAATCTTCAAATTGAGTGATATATGCAAACCACTCCTAGATAAGAGGAATAGGAAGCCAATTGAGGAGTACATTAAGATTCAAGGTAGATTTTCAAGGGTTAGCAAGGAGCAATTGGCTGAGTTGGAGCGTTATGTTGAAAGCTTATGGAATGAAATTGCATTGATGATCGAGAAGTCTAAGACTTCTGGAGCTGCGGGTTAGAGGATTCCATCAACGTCGAAGTATATGAGTCTCCTGCGTGGAATTATGCTATTCGGATGTATTGTCGTTCCTGGAGCTATTATACTTCCACATCCTATGAAACTATAGTCTCCAACCACTGAACCCATCCTATCCCTCCCAGTATCCACGTCAACCCCCTTAACCCTCATTTTCACTTTCCCCCCATCTTTAGCTTCATATTCGAATTTCACATCCCCCTCAATTATACAGTTTGATGCTATTATACTGTAACCTATTTCCACATTATTCATTATTACCGTATCATCCATTACTATGCTTCCAAGGATCTTACTTCCAAATCCCACTTCAACACGATCTCCTATATACGTGTACGGTCCAATTATAGATTTACAGCCAATTTTACTTTCAGCACCTATTATTACTGGTGGGTTTATTATGCAGCCATCCCCAATTATGCTTCCCAAGCCAATAAGCACTTTTCCATTATACTCCATTTTACTCATCTCCCCTTCATTTGCTTCCAGAAGGTCCCATGGCCTCCCAACATCTTTCCACCATTTTCCAGGTATCTTGCAAACTGCAATCCTTTCCCCATTTTTAATTAGTTCTTTGAATGTATCTGTTATCTCGTATTCCCCCCTCTTGGATATGCTTGTCCTATTTATTGCATTGAATATTTTCCCTCCCTCCATGACGTATATGCCTGCATTTATCTGCCTACTTGGCTCCATCCCCATCTCAGGTTTTTCAACTATGTTTACCAGCATCCCATCTTGATCCACATCTAGAACTCCATAGTTCCATGGATCTTCCACTTCCGTGGATACTATTGTTGTTGCGGCATTTGTTTCTTCATGCCTATTTATTGCCTTCAATATTATTTCGCCATTAACTGTTATGTCTCCATATACCACTATGAATCTTTCATTGTCAACGTACTTTTCAGCCATCTTTATTGCATGTGCAGTTCCAAGCTGTGCTTCTTGAACTATGTAATTGATCTTCACTTTATACTTGCTTCCATCACCAATCATCCTTTGAATTTCATCTTTCATGTATCCAACTATTAACCCAATCTCCTCCACTCCAGCCTTCTTCAATTCAATTATTATCCTTTCAAGTAACGTTTTTCCAGCTATTGGGAGTAGGTGTTTTGGTCTATATTTTGTTAGTGGGTTTAGTCTAGTCCCCTTCCCAGCTGCTAGGATTATTGCTTTCATTTATTCCATATCCCCTCAACCTTTATTGGTTGCCCTGTTTTCGATGATTTCAGCGTTAATTCACATAGGTATACTGCTATTAATCCATCCATCCCAGTTGCTATTGGCTCCTCTATTCCCAAAACCACATTTATGAAGTTTTCCAGTTCCCTCTTTAATGGTTCTTCATATTGTGTGTTTGGGATGTATACTCCATTGCTATTCTCTATCCTTATTTCTTGCGTTATGTAGTCTGCTACTATTCTCCCCTCACTTCCAGTTACTGTTAGTTCTCTAATCTTCTTTGGTGTAATCCAGTTGGCTTCTATTATCCCCGTTGGGTTTGAGTTGAATTTCAGTATTATGTTTGCATGGTCTTCATACTTGTGTTTTAGGCTTCCAGTAACTGCATATATCTCTGTGGGTTCGGCTCCAGTTATGTATCTCATTAGGTCTAGGTCGTGTATTGCTAGGTCTCTTACAACTCCCACATCCCCCACCCTTTCAGGCCATCTTGAAACTCTCTTTGATGATATTAGCACAATTTCTCCAATTCTCCCTTCATCTATCATCTTCTTAACTCTCTGTACTGCTGGATTGTATCTTTCTATGTGGCCTACCATCAACTTAACTTTGCGTTCATTTGCTCTTTCAATTATGGTTTTTGCTTCCTCAACTGTTATGGTCATGGGTTTTTCCACCAGTAGGTTTTTCCCTGCTTCTATAACGTCTAATGCTATTTTTGCATGGGTTGATGATGGTGTGCATATGGTTACGGCCTCTATCTCCTTATCCTTCAACATTTCATGGTAATCTGTGTAGACTTGTATTTCATACTTCTCCTTTACCATTCTTAGAACTTCTTGATTTATGTCTGATGCAGCCACTAGTTTAGCCCCTTTCAGTTCGCTTAATACTCTGAGGTGGTTTCTCCCCCATGCTCCACATCCTATTACTGCAACGCCAACTTTATCCATCCATATCCCCCCTCAAAATCTTCATGATCACTTGGGTTGGATCTTCCATCCCCCTAATTATCTCGTCTGTTTTAACCTTATATTTGTCTGGATCCCTAATGACCTTCGATGCATATTCGTATGCTTCATTTATATCCCTTATGCTCTTTATTGGCAACCCTCTCTCCTCAAGCCATTTATTTACATGTATTTGTTTTGGGAATAGGCTTATTGATGGTGTCCCTATCAATGCTGATTCTCTAGCCATGGTTCCTCCGCCAGTTATGGTTAGTGTTGCGTATTTCATTATGCTCCTTGCATCCACAGCTTCCCTTGGCACTATGGCTCCATTGGGTATTGATTCATCATCGTATCTTGGTAGGTAAATCACCTTCACTTCTTCACCGAATTCCCTAATTATCTTCTCTATGAGCATCTTCACAGGCTTCCCATTCTGATCGTAGTATGATGCTTTATATTCTGCTTCCCTTGCAATGATTATTTTATCATTGGCGTTCAATCCAATTTCATTTAGAACTCTCTCATCTGGTTTGAAGTCCCTTATCCAAGCTAATTCGTCAACTCCATCGTATTGTATGATCTTCTCTTCATCTATTAGGTTTCTATATTCCTCCTTTGGTATAGCTCTTGGGGTTATCAGTATATCTGCTAGTGGTATTGTAAGTTTGTTCACATATTTTGAGTGTGGTGTGTCATTTAATAGTATTATTGGTATTGATAGTCCAAAGGCTACCCTTACAGCTTCTGGTGATGTTAGTGAGATATGGTATGATGGTTTATGCTCTAAACCCATTATTGTCTCTGCAAGTTTTATGCTCCTATTTAGGCTTGCCATAAGCTTCCCTTCAAGCTTCTCTCCACCATGCTTACCCACAATTATTGGGTTCAAATTGTATAGCTTGTAGATTTTCGTTGTGTAATCGTATTCTCTTGTGGTTATTATTGATTTGTATCCTATCCTCCATGCTGCTTCCATGATCTTTATTGATAGTAGTGCCTGTTTTGGTGTTAATGCATCGATCCATATTGTCTCCAATGATATCTACCTTCATTTTAACTCTTTTTTACACTCTTCTAGTGAAAAACTCTACATATATATTTTTGCATCAAATAATGAGTATTGATGCAGAGCTCCGATTTTTATGATATTATCTTGAAGCTTAAATCCTTAGGCTTAACTGAGTATGAGGCTAGAGTTTATTTAGCTTTACTTGATAGGGCTGAGCTTACCGCTGAAGAGATTAGTAGCTTATCCAATGTTCCACTACCAAGAGTTTATGATGTTTTGGAGGCTTTGGAGGATAAGGGGTTTGTGAAGATCATTTCAGGTAGGCCTAGGAGGTTTGAGGCTTTAGATCCTAAATCTGCATTCAAGAATTACGTATCATACTTGAGGAGGAGTCTTGATAATGAGATATCCAGTTTAGAGAGGATTTTCGATTCTCTACAGCCAATTTTGGAGGAGCATTATTATAGTAGTAGGTTGAAGATTGATCCAAGCTCCCTACTTGAGCCTATACCAGATTTACATGAAATGGAGGATAAGACTAGGGAGATGATATCTTCAGCTAAGCAGGAGATAATAATATTCTCACAGCTATTCACATGGTTCAATAAGATTGAGAAGGAGATTCATGATGCCCTTAGTAGGGGGGTTAAAGTTAGGGTTTTGATGAGGATTCTGAATCCAGAGTCTAGGGAGATATTTAATCGTCTTAAGAGGATGGGTGTTGATGTTAGGATTGCCTCTGAGGATTGGTATCCAGTTAGGGGGACTATTGTTGATCGCTGTAAGCTTATATTCCTCATATGGGTTCCAAGGGAGGAGAGGAGGTATTGGAGTCCAATAGTTTACAGGCCTCATTACACTGAGAATAGGGGGTTGATATCAATATTTCTCGATGCATTTGAGTATAGGTGGTCTTCAGCTTCCACTTCTTAAATCCTATTATACCTTTCAATGTACTTTTGAATCATTTTCACCCATATTAGAAGCCAAGACATTGCCATGAATGCGGATATCATAAGCTTTATTAAAGCTTCAAGGATTGTTTGGGCAGCTCCTCCATCCACCAATATCTTCAATGGAACTACCATCTTATCTATCATAACTATTAATGCTATCATCATCACCCATACTGCCACCATTATTAATGCTAAATCCCATATTCTATTCAAAGTCTTCATATTCTCACCAGCATTAGTATTGCCGTTATTACTCCCATTATTGAGGATATTGCGCATAGGGCGTGATAAGATTTTATTAGCTCCAGTTCAGTGGCCCTCCCCTTTCTGAGCATTAGGTTTGCCAGTGTTTTTGGAGCTTTTGGGTTAGGGTTTGCCTCTATATATTCACCCACAACTTTAACGGGTCTCTCAGCTATCTCCCTCCTCTCCAATAATCCTCCAATACTACTCAGTGAGTGGAATGCATTCATTATGAATGGCATTAGGACAGTTATCCCAACAATCTCCATTCTACCAAGAACAGCTATACTTCCAATGGCTGCTCCAAGCATTAAGCTTCCAGTATCCCCTGCAAAAGCTTTTGCAGGATACTTGTTGTAGTAGTAGAATGCTGATGAAACCCCTAATATTATTGCGGACATTGCAGCTTCATCCCATTGTCCAAGTATTATTGATGATGTTAGTAGGGATGCTGACATCATGGCGCATCCCCCTGACATTACACCATTATATGTGTCCATCATGTTTATGGCGTTGGCTGGCACAGCTATTGCGAATGGTAGTAGTATCCAGTAAACTATGGTGAGTCTGAACCCCCCTATTAATGGGGCTCTAGGTCTTCCGAGAACTATGTAGTTTGGGTATAGCATAGACATTATGGCTATTGGTGTGAAGCATGTTATTGTTAGTGCAGTTTTAACCTTAGCCTTAAGGGTTAATATGTCATCTATCATCCCTATAATTGCTGCTAGTGTCGATGTTAATGTGAATGCCAATATCTTTGGGTTGAATTGTATGCTTAAGAGTATTATTGATGATGCCACCAACCCTATTAGCATGCTCAACCCACACATTTCAGGTATTTCTGGTTTACTGGGCTTGTGGACGTCTATTCCGATGATGCCTAATTTGCGCATAAGCTTCATTATTAGTGGGGTTACCGCTAATGTTATTGTGAATGAGGCTATTAGGGCTATTGGTATCATTGCCAGTTACCTCTAATATATCTGCGCATGTAAATCTTAAAATGTATTATTGCCCTTATAGTTTTAATGGTTGTAATGACTGGGTCTAGGGGTATTAGGGTTAGGTATGCTGGGGCTGTTAATTTTGTCTCGAAACTTTTTAGCACATTAACTGGACTTATTTTTGTTACGATGGTTTCTAGGAGGCTTAGTGAAGAGGAGTTTGGTTTATGGAGCTTCTTTGGTGTTTGGCTTCAATACTTTGTCATCCCCTCCACCTTTGTGAATTATTGGGTTGTTAGGTATGCGAGTAGGGGGTTTAGGGTTGGTAAGACGAGTTTAATTTTAACTTCAATTTTAACATTGACTTCAATGCTGGTTTTCATGGTGGCTTCACAATACATATTATACTCTAATATAAGCTTAAGCTACTTGCAAGCTGTCATAATGGTTCTATTATTGCAGATACCAGCAGAGTATTTTGCATCCAATTTGGATGCCATTGCCACCGCCCTTGCTCCTGAATTTACCGGTTATGGAGGAATATTGTTGGAGGTTGTTAAGCTTTCCTCAGGTTTTATACTCGTAAATTATTATAGGCTTGGACTTGTAGGTGCATTACTCTCATATGTTATTGCAAAATACTTTTACTCTTCCTTCATATTCATCATGTTTAGGGGGAGTTTTAGTGGAGGCTTTAATTCCAGTTTGGCTTTTAAATGGGTTAAGCTTTCATGGCTCCCAGCATACAGCATCATACCCGGTTACGTTAGAAGCTTGGAAACTCCCATCATAACATTCCTCATACGATTCCCAGATCCCTCAATCCCATTTAGGGTTTTAGCCCATCTTAAGGCTGTTAGCACGATATCTTCAGTTATATCCTATGCTGGTATGCTGTCATCAGCTTTATACCCAAAGATTTTGAGTGGGGGTTCTAGGGAGGATGTGGAGTCTGCTTTGAAGTATGTTTTGATGTTTGCATTTCCAATGGTGTTTGGGGTTTTAGCCATGTCTGAAACCTTCCTCTCCTTGCTTAGAGCTGAGTATGCAGTTTCCTATCAGGCTTTGTATCTTGGAGCCATAAGCGTTCTCCCATCACTGGTTGCAGGTGTTCTATCAAGTGCCATAATAGGTTTTGAGCGCGTTGACGTTATGGATAATGTTGATTTGAGGGGTTACCTAGCCAGCAAATTGTTTACGTATCCCTCCATATCCCTCACATTAAATGTTCTTTACATAATTTGCCTATACTTGGTTTTCAATGCTGTATCACCATTTATATATGATCCATCAATGCTTGTCTCTATATGGATTCTGCTGGGTTTAATAATTAATTTGATTCTATGTTTAAAGTTCTATTTGGATTCTAAACGTATTATGGGCGTTAGGTTTCCATGGGTTAACGTTTCAAAGTATATGTTTTCCTCAGCCATCATGTTTTCCATGCTCTATTTGAGTGGTTTTGGCACTGTTGTTTCAAGGGAGTTTGTTGAGGTATTCAAGTATTCTCTTTTTGGTGTAGCTCTTGGGGCAATGGTTTATGGTATTACTTTGATGGCTTTTGACGTGGAGTTTAGGAGGTTGATTCAACATTCCATATCATGGTTTAGGGGTAGGATTTTAAAAGGTAAATTTATATTTTAGCACCCCAAATTAGTCTTGTTTGCTGGTAGTGGGAATCCTTGGGTAAGTATAAGTATGTGTCTTTTGGGTTGCGGGCATCTATTTTAGCAATAGACCTGTGTATATTAGTCTTATTCTCCCTATCCTTATATACAATATCCACAGGTTTAATGGGCATTATGTCCAATCCCAATGAATCCATTAAGATCGATTTAGGCTTTAATGATGTGTCTAGGGAGTATTTTATGATTATTAGATTGAATGCTGTTAATAATGGGTTTGTGGATATGAATGTGAAGTTTGATGCATCAATATGTACTGCCAGTGGGGTTGTCGTCAGATCCGCTTCCAACTCCACAACTATTCCACCCCACAGCCTAAAGACATTGAGTTTGAAATTCACTCTTACTGAATCTGATGTTATGAAGTATGGTTTTGATGTGAACCCTCCATATATGAATATGGGTTTAGAATTTAGAGTTATCTCTAACTTGTTTGGTTTGAGGGTTGATATTGGTAATGTGAGGATTGGTGGTGGGTGAGTTGGGTAAAATTTTAAGTGCATTCATACGTACGATTCCATCAATTATAGTTAGGGTTTTAATCCCAATTGGGATGATATATGCATTATCCCTTATGAATCTGCCTCAAGAAGTTTTATCGTATTTAAATGAAAATCTTGGATTGTACAGCTTCTTTTATGGTCTTGCTGCAATGGGCATTGTAATATCCTTACTTTCCTTTGTGGGTGGCATTTTGAATCCTGGTTCTCGTGGGAGTTTGGTTGTTTCACTGTTTAGAGCATTTTTATCCATTTACTTCTCATTGTACCTGGTTACGCTTGGTAATATTGGGGGTATGGGTAAGCTTACATTGAAATTCCCCTTCATATCTCAACCCAGCATAATGGTTTCCCTTGATTATACCATTGTGGTGTACTTGGTGATTGTGGCAGGTTTTCTATCCATTTTAAAATGTGTTTTTGATTGGGCTAGTGCCAAAGGGTCTGGCGTTTAGAATTTACAATTATTGTTTTTCAATACTTGTATCGGGCCATATTCCCCCTCAAACCAGCCTATGGTTCTATTCAATCCATCTATTATGTTGATTTTGGTTTTGAATTCCTTTGGTTGTGGTAGGTTTGGTGGGTCTGCCTTCTCAGCTTTCTCATCGAAGTTTATTTTGCATAGTCCATTTACCCCTATCAGTTCGGTTATCCTCTTTAGGAGGGTTTTGTTGTTTATGGTTACATCCTTCACTAAGTATATTGCTCCTCCCCCTACACCTATATTTCTACTCAGCACAGCCCTTGCAGCATCATCCACATATATGTAATTCCTCTTCTCCTCTGGGTGTAATGGGATTTTTATGTTCATGCAATCCTCCTTTAACTTCTCCAGTACTTCGAAAACTACTCCAACGTTAACTCTTTCTCCATAAACTTCCCCAAAATAAATTATCTTCCACATTTTAGTTTTGCAATCTTTTAGTATGTTGCTTAATCTCTCTATTTCCTCTCCGGATTTGGGTGTGTGTTGATATACTGCTATTGTAAAGTTTACCATGCCCCCTCCAATTGACTCCATAACTCTATTTAGAGTTTCCAGAGTTTCCCCCCTCTTCTCATTGAATATTTTCAGTGGTATTGTGAATATTATTTCAGGGGATCTTGATATATAGTCTTCGCAAATCTTTGCATTTTCACCATTAATCATCTCTGCTTCGTATTCTTCTGAGTTTATTTTGCTGGCGCCATATATGTTCCAATAGTATGGTGTTTGATATCTTCTGTTTAGTCTTTCAATCACTTTGTCTGATAGTGGGTCTCCACCGATTATCAATGTGGATTTCACTTTATAATCCCATCAAATCATTTTATGAGGATTGTTTTATAGGGCTTTTTATTCATTTTTGATTTAAAGTCTATATGGGCTTATAGCATGGAGATGTACTTGTTCATCTAAACATTTAATGTTTAAATCTAAAATGATTTGGGGTGTTTAAAATTGTTTATTCCTTTTTCTCCCCTTCCCCTTCCTTCTTCTCTCCGCCTTCCCCCTTCTCTATCTCTTTCATTTCCTTTTCTATTTCTTTCTCTATTTCTTCTATGGGTTTTGGTGGTGGTGTTGTGGCTAACGTGTATCCTATCCATGCTACTATTAGCCCCACTGCTGCCACTGCTATGAATAGTGTTATCTGCATTATTATTAGTGGGTACATGTAGATTAGGTATCCGTAGACTATTATTCCTATTATGCTTGCTATTAGGAGTATTACTCCTATGATTTGATCTTTACTCATGTTATCATCATCTCTTAAATTATCCTTAAAATATTATTCAAAATTAATATTTAACGTTTCCCATTTTTACAGGCTTTTTGGGGGTTTGGGTTTATGAATTTATTTTAAATTTTAAAGTTTCACATTATGTTATTTGGTGTTTTTGTTGAGGGTTTTGGTTACTGGTGGTGCTGGTTTCATTGGATCTAATGTTGTTGGTAGGCTTTTTAAGGATGGCTTTGAAGTCTATGTTGTTGATGACTTCTCCCGTGGGAGTGTTGAGTTTTTGAAGCCTTATATTGATTCCGGTTTGAGGATTTTCAAGCTTGATGTATCCTCCCCATCTTTTGTATCAAGTCTTTCTGATTATAGGTTTGATGTCATAATTCATTTAGCTGCTTTAATAAGTGTTGAGGAATCCAATCTGTTTCCATATAGGTATCATGAGGTTAATGTTGGTGGAACTTTGAATGCCCTTGAACTTGCGAGGAGGGTTAATGCTGGGAAGTTTATATTTATGTCTTCAGCTGCAGTTTACGGTGATCCAGTAACTCTACCTGTTAATGAGCTTCACCCATTGAATCCAAAGTCCATTTATGCTGCCAGTAAGGTTGAGGGTGAGTTGCTTGTTGGGGTTTATCGTAGACTTTATGGGGTTAAGTCTGTTTCCCTTAGGCTTTTCAATGCCTATGGTCCCGGTCAAAGGCTCAGCGATTATTCTGGTGTAATTAGGATATTTATTGAGAATGCTTTGAGGGGGGTGCCTCTAACAATTTATGGTGATGGAATGCAGACTAGAGATTTCATTTACATTGATGATGTTGTTAAAGCCATAATGTTATTCGTGGAGAATAGTGATTTCAATTTTGATGTTTACAATGTTGGTAGTGGTGTTCCCACTAGGATTATCGATTTAGCTTCAATGGTGATTAAGCTGGTTGATAAACGTGTCGACTTGAATTTTGCTCCTGAGAGGCCTGGTGATGTTAAGTTTAGTTATGCTGATATCTCTAGGATTAGGGGGGAATTCAACTTTAATTGTAGTGTGGATTTACGTGAGGGTTTGGCTAGAACAATAAGTTACGTTTCCAAGCAAATGGGAGATTTATCATTATAAATTTTTATACAGCCCATACGACATTATCTATGTGGTTTTATGGAGAGGGTTGGGGTATTCATTTCAGTTTATGGTGCTAGGGAAATCTTTGAATTGCTCAAAATATATTCCAGTGGAGTTTACTCCACTAGGTTTTATGTTGTTTCCAAGCAGTATAATCCCATTGTTAAGAGGGTTGTTGAAGTTACTGGTGGAGAGGTTCTTGTGGATTCAAGTTTATCGATAAAATCCCATATTCATATGATTGAGAAGTTTAAGGATGATTTGGACATAGCCATATGTACACATGAGAAGCCAATTATAGGTGGTTTGAGGGATGAGATTGAGAGGAGGGGGATTAAGCTTTACACAACATTCCCCACATCCACTTTTGCATTGGAGAGGAGTAAGATTCTTCAGAGGAAGCTTTTCCCCGAAGATTATAATCCCCCGTGGAAGGCGTTTTACCCTAGATCTTACCCAAATGAGAATGAACTTTTCCATGATGTTAAGGTTTGGGTGGAGAGTCTTGGTGGTGCATGTAATGTGGTGTTTAAACCTGATGAGCCTGCTGCTGGTAAGGGGGTTGCTGTTGGTGGGGAACACTTCCAAACAATTGAAGATCTCTTAGCAAATTATGTTTCAGGGTTTAATTCTCCATTCATAATTGAGCGGAGGGAGGAGGTTGAGGAATCCAGTTGTCAATTGTGGTTTGATGGGAATATTGATCACATAAGTTTCCTACGATACCCTGAGGTTAGGGATTATAAGAGGGCTTTTGATGGGGATTTAGGTCCAAATACTGGTGGTATGGGTTGCTATATGGATTCAAACTTCAAGCTCCCCTTCATGTTTGAAGAGGATTTTGGAGCTGGATACGATCTAGCCCGTAGAACTATTAGGAATGTGGAGAAGTGGGCTGAGGAGAATGGGTTTGATAAGTCTGGGATGAAGCCTTGCATGTACTATTTGGCTATGGCTCATCCACACAAGGTTTTTGAGGGGAATATTGGTAGACCTGGGGATCCTGAGGATATACCTCCACTCCTATCCATGAAGAATGACCTCCTCGAATTCTACTTCCACCTATGTGAGGGTAACCCTGAGAGGCTTGAATTCGATTTGAAGGCAACAGTTCTAGTTTATGTTGTTCCACCAACTTATGGTGGTAAGTCTTCCATTCATAGAGATATAGTTTTAAACCTACCTGAACTCTTCGACTTAAATATTTCCTCCGATAGGCTTCTCATACCTGGGGATGTGGAGGTTAGGGCTGATGGTAGGATATATGCAAGGACTTCTAGGAGTGTTGCTGCAGTGGCTGTTGGGGAGTGTTTAGAGGAAGCTGCTCAGAAAGCTCATAAACTTGCAGTTTATGTTGAAGATAATTCTGAACCTAAAGGGTTACTTTGGCATAGGGGTGATGTGGGGGTTAAAGCTCATGTGGATAAGAGTATTCAGCATAGGAGGATTTTGAGGGAGAGGTTTGGTTTCTGATGATTAGACGTATAATCCCATTGGGTTTTGACAGTTTTGGAGTTAGATCTATGGCCACATATGTTGAGACTGATGATGTGAAGGTGGTCTTAGATCCAGGGGTTTCACTGGCACCTTTGAGGTATGGTTTGGAGCCCCATTACCTTGAGCTTCAACGTATGGATGAAGTTTGGTCTGATATTAAGAATTACTCCTCCGAGGCTGATGTTCTTATAGTTACGCATTACCATTATGATCATCATGATCCAGATTCCCCAGACATTTATGGGGGTAAACTGGTTTTAATTAAGGATCCAAATGAGAATATCAATTTCAGTCAGAGGAGGCGTGCTTCATACTTCTTGGATAAAATCAATAGCTTCGCTAGTAAAATTTCCATTGCAGATGGAAATAGCTTCAAATTTGGGGGTACATTGATATCATTTTCAAAAGCAGTTTTCCATGGGACGAATCCTAGGTTGGGTTTTGTAGTTGAGGTTTCCATAAGGTCTGGTGGTGAAGTCTTCCTCTACACTTCTGATGTTGAGGGGCCATCAGTTGATAGTCAAGTGGAATTCATATTGGCTGAGAAGCCCAACATACTATTCGTCGATGGACCTATGACGTACATGCTTGGATACAGATACTCCAATAGGAGTTTGGAAGCTTCCATTGAAAACCTAATTAGAATTTTAAGTTTGAGGTGTGTTGAAACATTGGTTTTGGATCACCATTTACTTAGGGATTTAAAGTATAGGGAGAGGGTTTCAAGGGTTTATGATGTTGCGGGGGAATTCAATTGTAGGGTTTTAACTGCTGCAGAGTTTTCCGGTAGGAGTATTGAGATGCTTGAAGCACATAGGAAGGATTTATATGAGAAGTATGGTGGCTGGGAGGAGGGTTAAGGGGTTAGGATTTTAGATGAAAACCGAATTCAAAACTCTAGCTGAGCTTTGTGAGAAACTTGAATCCATGAGTAGGAGGGGGTTGATGGTAAGTGAAGTTGCAGCTTTCCTCAAGAATCTTGATGTCGATGAAATTTCACCTGCAGTATCCATGATTCTAGGTAGAGCATTCCCATTGAGTAGTGGTTTGGAGTTGAATGTTAGTTGGAGCACAATACTCAAGGTTTTGAGGGGGATTGTGCATGGGGATTGGAGGATATTCACAGATGCATTTAAGAAGACTGGGGATGTTGGTTCTGCAGTCAAATTATTCTTGGAGTCTAGTAGGGTTTCTAGGCAGACCACTCTAGCCAGTAAGCATTTAACCATAATTGAGGTTAAACGTTTCTTTGAGGAAATAGCTAAGGCAAGTGGTAGGGGGGCTAGGGATCATAAAGCTAGGCTACTTGAATCCCTATTCAGCTTGGCATCACCAATTGAAATGAAGTATATTGTTAGGATTTTGATTGGTGAGATGAGGACTGGGTTTAGTGAGGGTTTAATGAGGGAAGCCATTTCAGAAGCCTTCAACATACCCATAGAAGTAATTAATAGAGCTATGTTGATGGTTGGAGATTTGGAGGTTCTTGCTGAAACAGCTAAACGTTATGGTTTAAATGGATTCTCCAAACTTGGATTCCAGGTTTTCAGACCAATTAAACCAATGCTTGCAAAGGATGTTGGAAGTTTGAGGGAAGCCTTTGAAATCATTGGTGGTGAAGTTGCTTTGGAGTATAAGCTTGATGGTGTTAGAGTTCAGATACATAGGTCTGGCAGTGAAGTTAAGATTTATAGTAGACGTCTAACTGATGCTACAGGTAGTTTGCCTGAGATAGTGGATGAGGTTAAGGGTGGATTGAAGGTTGAAGAGGCCATATTGGATGGTGAAGTTGTGGCTGTGGGGGATGATGGTAAACCCCTCCCATTCCAGTATCTGATGATGAGATTTAAGCGTAAACGTGATTTGGAAACTTCTTCAAAGATGTTTAAATTGAAATTATACTTGTTCGATGCAATATATGTTAATGGAGTTTCATTGATAGATAAGCCGTACATTGAGCGTAGGAAGATATTGTCTGAAATTTCCATGGGGATACCCCTAGTTAAGCAAATAGTTACCAATGATCCATCTGTGGCTGAGGATTTCCTTAAAGAGGCTTTGGAGTATGGTTGTGAGGGGGTTATGATTAAAGATCTTAGGGGGCCATATGTTCCAGGGGTTAGGGGGAAGTTTTGGTTTAAATTTAAGCAAACCCTTGAACCTCTAGACCTCGTCATAGTTGCAGCTGAGTATGGTTATGGTCGTAGGCGTAGATGGCTTTCAGACTACTATCTTGCAGCTAGGGATGAGGAAACTGGAAAATTTTATGTTGTTGGCAAAACCTTTAAGGGGTTAAGTGATGATGAGTTGGAGGAGATGACTAGGAGGCTTAAGGAGTTGGCGATTAGTGAAGAGGGGAGGAGGGTTTATGTTGCCCCGAAGATTGTCGTGGAAGTTTTATACAATGAGATTCAGAAGAGTCCTAAGTATGAGTGTGGTATGGCTTTGAGGTTTGCAAGGATTAATAGGATTGTTGAGGATAAGGGTCCTGAAGATGCTGATACAATTCAGCATGTTAGAGAGATATTTGAAAGGCAGTTTTCTTGGAGGAGACTTAACCTTTAAAGAGTGAAAATGGGTGAATATAGTTATAAGCTCCAAGTATTATTAAATGTTTGTGGGTATGCATGTTATTCGGCTTAAGTGATTCTGAGATTTTGAAGAAATTGGATTCCGGTGATGTTAGGATAGCAGTTTATGGTTTGGGTAGGGTTGGTCTCCCCTTGGCTGTGGCTTGGCTTAGAGCTGGTCAGAGGGTTTTGGGTGTTGATGTTGATGAGAAGATTGTTGAATCCATAAATTCTGGTGTATCACCAATTTCTGATGAACCGATGGTACCTGAAGCCGTTAAGCATTATGTGAGTATTGGAATGTTTAAAGCCACCACAAACCTTGTTGAAGCATCGAAGATTTGTGAAGTTAAGTTTGTGACTGTTCCAACGGGGATTGTTGATGGTAAATTTAATGGTGCACACTTGGAGAGGGCTTTAAGGGGGATTGGGAAGGGTTTGAAGAGGGGGGATGCTGTATGTGTAGAGTGTACAGTTCCACCAATGACAACGGAAACCTTCGTTAAATCCATACTTGAGAGTGAGAGTGGCCTTAAAGCTGAGGAGGATTTTGCTTTAGCCTTTAGCCCGGAGAGGATTTATGAGGGTAGAGCTTTGGAGGATTTGGAGGTTAGGTATCCAAAGATAGTTGGTGGGGTTGGTCAAAGGAGTACGCACTTCTTCTCCCTCCTATATAGGAGGATTGCTAAGAGGGGGGTTATTGAGATGGGTAGTGCTAGGGCTGCTGAGCTTTCAAAGATTTTTGAGGGGGTTTATAGGGATGTGAATATTGCATTGGCCAATGAACTTGCAGCTCTATGCAGTGCTTATGGTGTGGACTTCTTTGAGGTTAGGGAGGCATCCAATAGTCAACCCTTCTGCCACCTCCATAAACCTGGGGTTGGAGTTGGGGGGCCATGCATCCCAGTCTACCCATACTTCCTCCTTGAATCTGCATCTAAGGTTGGTTTAAGATTAGAGCTAACTAGGTTGGCTAGAACCATAAATGAGGATATGCCTTCAAAAACTATTTCAATTCTGAGGGAAGTTATGTTTGAGTTAAATTTAGCTCCATCAAAAGCTGTTGTGGCGGTATTTGGTTTAGCTTTTAGGGGTAATATTGCTGATTCTAGGGGGAGCCCAACATATGAAATTGTTAAATTGCTCCTTAATATGGGGGTTAGGGTTGTGGTTCATGACCCATACATCAGCATAGATCAGAAGCTGAAATCGCTTGGTGTGACTTTGACTGGATCCATTGAGGAAGCTGTTAAAGGGTGTAATGTTGTTATTATAGCCACTGATCATGATTACTATCGCAATCTGGATTGGGGGAGGATTTCAGATTTAATGTCTAATCCAAAAATAATTTTTGATGGTAGGGGGATTGTGGATATATCTAATATTCCAAGGGGCATAACATTTGTGGGTATTGGTAGACCTAAAATTAGACTCTAAATGTGCATTTCCATTCAGCTACCCCTTTTCACTGGTGTATGTTGCATTATGAATCTTATTATTTCCATTTGAAGGTTTACTCTATTATTTATCTTTGTTAATCCATGTCCTTCATCGCCAACCTTTATGTATTTAACTTCCCTACCCCTCTTCTTCATTTCTTCAACGAGTTGTTCAGCTTCACTTATCGGTACTCTTGGATCGTTGGATCCATGTATAACCATTAATGGAGCTTTAATTTTATCTAAATGTTTTATTGGGCTTAGTTCCATCATTACATCGTACATTTTCTCCGGATCTCCATATTCATGCATCCTATACTTCCTCCTCCATGGCCCAGTATTCCTTATGAATGTGACTAGGTTCACTATTCCAACCCTTTCTACACCACAACTCCAGTATTCTGGGTATAGTGCCATGCTCATTAGTGTGGCATATCCTCCATATGATGCCCCTGTGATTGCTATTTCACCTTTACGTACAAGCCCCTCCCCCTCAGCCCAATCCACTAAGGCTCCTATATCCCTTAATGAGTCCATCCTCTTCTCACGGTCATCTAGGTGTATGAATGTTTTACCATAACCGCTGGATCCCCTAAAGTTTGGTGAGAGAACTATGTATCCTAGTTTTACGAGTATTTGTGGTAGGAATTGGAATGATGGTCTATCTTGACTTTCAGGTCCACCATGTATTGTTACCACTGCTGGGTATGGTGGTTTCCCAGTTTTTGGCTTGTAGATTAATGCTGGTATCATCATTCCATCCCAACTCCTATATCTGACGGTTTCTGGCAGTACGTTTTCCTCCATTTTCACGTGGTATTTTGGTGAGTATGTTATTTGCCTTTGCCCAGCTCCTTCACTCCAAACCCATATTTCGTTTCCAATTTTTGGGCTTGAAATTGAGTATGTTAATCCAATTTTACCCCAAGATATTTCACTTATAACCCCCTTCGGAATCTTCATTTCCCTAACGTGTGTGAAGTCTATGTTTGCAGTGTATAGTTTTGAGTATCCCTCCACATTTTCGCTAAATGCCACTTTAAGTTTATCTGGGGATACTTCTATGGCTTCCACATCCCTATCTGGCTGGTATAGGTATTTCCACCCCCTCCTATTTAGATCGTATATGGCTATTCCCATGTATTCTGAGTTTATGTTTGTTGTGAATAGGAATTTCCCATCTCCAAGGTTTTTTGGGTTTGTGTTTGCAGCTTCCCCATCATGTTTTGTGAGGTTTTCTAGATTCCCATTTTTGAAATCTATTAGGTATATGTCACTATCTAGATTTGTATTGTTGTGTATTATTAGTGCATGGTCGTGGTTTACCCATTCCACAAGGTTGTTGGTTCCCTCCATTTTTGCAATTGGTCCTTCAACCTTTCCACTTAGCTTATAAATGTATACGTCGAAATCCACTCCATTCCTCTTATTTGATGTGAATCCTAAAGTTTTTCCATCAATGCTCCATGCACCTAAATTATTTATGTCACTTCCATCACCAGCCACATGTGTTAATTTATCATTGTTGAGATCGTATGTGGATATTTGCCATCTCTCATTTCCATCGATATCATTTGTTAAAGCTATAATACCATTTTCACTTACACTCAAATTTCCAACTCTCTGTTCCATTGGTATTAGGGGGTCGCTTCTATTCATGTCATAAATCCATGGTATTGGCACGCCAGTTGTATCGCTCAAATATATGAGTTTGTATGAGTTTTTCAATGCCCTAGGTGTTGTGGCTGATCTTATGCTTAAATACTTCTTTACTTCAAGCCATATTGGATCGTACATTTCCATAATCATAATTCTTCATCACAAATAATTATTGTATAACCTCCTCTTTAACGGTATCGCTTAAATACATTTTATTGTAGAGTTATTTCGGTGGCTACTGCGCATGTATTTTGAATCATATTTCGATGTTAAGATTCCAATGAGGGATGGTGTTAAGCTTTCAGCAGACATATATCTTCCACGTAGAGGCGGCAAGTATCCAGTCATCTTGATTAGAACACCATACAATAAGGCTTTGCCTGGTGAGATAAAGTATGGGACTCGTGATGTTGAGTTCTATGTTAAGAATGGATATGCTGTTGTAATTCAAGATGTTAGGGGTAGAGGGGATTCTGAGGGTGAATGGCATCCATTCATACATGAGGGTGAAGATGGTTATGATACTATAAAGTGGATTTCAGAGCAAGATTGGTGTAATGGACGTATAGCGATGATGGGTGGATCGTATAGGGGCTGGGTTCAATGGGCTGCTGCTAAACTTAATCCACCAAACCTTGTAACCATGATTAGTACAGCTGCCGCTGGGAGATGGTTTCAAGAGCTACCATACTATAATGGTTTAGTTAGTTTGGGGATGTTGGAGTGGCTTCACTATGTTGGCGGTCGAGTTGTGCAAAACCCTGATGTTGTGGATTGGGTTAAAGTTTTGTGGCATTTCCCATTAAAGAGTATGGATGAAGTTCTAGGTAGAGTTAATACTGTTTGGAGGATTTGGTTAAGTCACTCAAGACTTGACGATTACTGGAAGAGCATACTATTAACTGAGGAGGATTTTAAGAGGATTAACCTCCCAGTTCTCCATATAACTGGATGGTATGATGGCGATCAACCTGGAGCCACATACTTTTATGAGGGGATGGTAAGGTATTCCCCAGCTAGGGATAAGCAGTACTTGGTTTCAGGGCCATGGGATCATGCTGGTACGAGGGTTCCGAGGAGGGTTCTTGGAGGCGTTGATTTCGGCCCAGAAGCAGTTATAGACCTCCTCAAATTACATTTATGGTGGTTTGATTACTGGTTGAAGGATGATGAAAAAGCCTTAAAGAGTATACAGGAATTCTTTGGTGGTGGTAGATGCTTAACCTTCGTTATGGGATTGAATAAGTGGGTTTCAAGGGATATTTGGCCTCCGAGGGAGGTTTGTTGGTGCAATTGGTATATTGATAGTGGTGGTAGGGCGAACACTCTATTTGGTGATGGTAGATTAACGGTTGAAAAGCCTAGTATTGAATCTTATGATTCATACATATATGATCCAATGAATCCAGTCATATCTTCAGTGGACTTCAACTTCTATTCCCCAAAGGCTGTTGAAACACCATTGGATATTAGAGCTTTAGAATCTAGGTTTGACGTCTTAGTTTATACTAGTGAACCATTGAAGAAGCCAATTGAAATTGCAGGTAAACCCAAGATGTTATTGTATGCATCAAGCGATTGTATTGATACGGATTGGATATGCTTACTCTCCAAAGTCTATCCGGATGGCAAGTCCATTCTATTCAATTATGGTGGTCTTAGAGCTAGGTTTAGGGAGTCCTTTGAGCGGGAGACTTTCATGGAGCCAAATAAGATTTACAAATTTGAATTCAACTTCTTCTTCGATACAAACATTCTAATAGAGCCTGAGTGTAGGTTGAGGCTATCCATAACAAGTAGCTACTTCCCAAGATTTGATAGGAACTTTAATAGTGGTGAACCTATAGGTGAGATGTTGAAGGCTAGGAAGGCTAATAACGTAATTTTCCATGGAGGAAATCTATCTTCAGCACTCCTCCTACCAATAATTGGTGGAGTCAATATGTGAAAAATGAAAAATATTTTTTAATTTTAATTTATTTTTGCTTTACTTATCCCCCTAAGTATTTTTCCTCTAAGTATTTTAGTAGGTGTTCTGGGTTCATTTCTTCATTGAAGCTCCTCTTGAGCAGCTCCTTTGGTTCGTATACTGATCCCCACATGTGTATCTTGTTTCTCAAGTACTCCCTTATTGGTTTGAAGTTTAGTTTGGCTATTTGTGTTTCGAAGTCCATTTCCCTTTTCATATGCTTTAGTATTTGTGCTGCCACCACGTTTCCAATTGTGTAGTTGCAGAATGATCCCAGTCCACTACTCCAATGTATGTCTTGTAATACACCTTCACTATCCTTCTTAGGTCTAATTCCAATTAGTCTTTCAAATTCTGAGTTCCATACTTCTGGTAGTTCATCCATCCTTACTTCTCCAGTTATCATTGATTTTTCCAGTTTGTATCGTAGGAGTATGTGTAGGTTGTATGTGACTTCATCTGCATCAACCCTTATTAGGCTTGGCTTAACGGTGTTGAAGTAGTAGTATAGTTCTTCTGGGGTGTATTTCTCCACAAATTTCAAGTGCTTTTTGATTGTTGGGTATATGGCTTCTGCAAATACTCTACTCCTCCCAATTATGTTTTCCCAGAATCTAGATTGGCTTTCATGTATTCCTCCACTAACCCCTGTGGCTAGTATTGTTCCAGATAACCTTTCATCTATTTGTAATTCGTATAGGGCATGTCCATACTCATGTATTGTACTATACATACTCCTCTTGAAATCCTTCCCCTCATATCTTGTTGTTATTCTTACATCCCTTATACCTATGCTCGTTGTGAATGGATGTGTGGATACATCGAATCTAGATCTAACCCCCAATGGATATTCAAATATCTTCAGTATTTCTAGGTTTAGATTCTTCATGTCATCAACATTGTATTCAACGTCTTCAAGTTCATGTTTTGATCTGTATCTCCCTTCCCTCTGCACCCTGCTAAATATCCTCCTTATTCCAGGTTCTAATACGTTGAACATTTTATCGGCATCCCTGGTTCTAAACCCTTCCTCATATAGATCTAGTAGTGCATCGTATGGGTGCTCCTCATATCCCAAGTATTCAGCAAACTTCCTCATTAAATCCACTATCTTCTCGAGGTATGGTTTGAATATTCCATATTCACTCTTAGATCTTGCAATCCTCCATTGTATGGTGGCTTCTGATGTGGTTTTCACATATTCCTTTAATACCTCTTCCGGTATGGCTGTTGCAATTTTTATCCTTCTCTTCAAAACCCTTATTAATCCCCTCTCATAATCATTTAGTTTCTCAATATTCCTTTCAGCTTCTTCCACCAAGCTCCTAAGTTCCTTTGATTTAAGTATACTTTGACCTAATGCTTGTAGTTCAGCTCTAGCTATCCCCCTCTCCGTAGCCCCCTCTTGTGGCATTAGGACTTCTATATCCCACCCCATTAGGCTGTCTGCAATGTCCAATGCCCATACAGTCCTAACCTTTTCAACTATTTTCTTTATATTCTCATCTTTGAATACTTCTTGACTCATATGTTCACCATAACAATCTTAATGGTTGTTTTAATTTAAAGGTGTTTTGCTATCATTGTAGGGTTGTAGCTGCCTTTAAAGCTCCCTTCACTGCTTTAGCTAAATTCTTACCCCAACAAAATATTGCTACACCACCTTCTCCCACACCATATTCTTCCTCCAATTTCCTCAATTGTTCATTTAATTCCCTTGACACCTCGACTCCTGGGATCAATACTCTCCCCATCCTCTTGATTATTATTGTAGCTCCATCAGCTCCAGCCCTCACAGCTTCATCCCTTTGCATTAATCCATTCGTAACCTTTTCAGCTCCACTCCTCAATATTGCTAAAACCTTAGCTTTCCCTGGGGCTATGAGGTTGAATTCATCCCCCTCATACAGCTCTATCCTCCCAATTCCCAATTCAATCAAATATTCCATTAACATTTTCTCCCCAAGATCTGTTAATTCGCATCCCCTTGGAGTTGCCTTCAAAATCCCTGTTTCAGAAAGTTTCTTTAAAACCCCCCTTATGGTTCCATTTGGTATCTCCATTTCCTCAGATATTCTATATCTCCCCATCCCTCCACTATGTTTTATCATTATTAGTACTGTTGCTAAGTCTTCTAGGTCTATCTTCGGCGTTGGCCCCCTCTTCCCCCCTCTCATTTCACTCATTAATTTCTTGAGCATTACATGTTAATTGTGGTTTAAGCTGAATTTTAGTGTTATGGTGGTTTTGGAGGCCATTCCATTACGTTACTATACTTCCATGCGAATATTTCGCCATTTACTGGTATGTATTTGTCGCATGATATTGATCCAAGGATCCATATCTTCTTCTCCGAATCCCATCTCCACCACATCCAGTACATGTTTCTGTTTGGGTCGTTGTATACGTTGTTTATGGATTCTATGAATACCCCATATTGATATGTCTTATACGTTACCTTCAATGCTTTTGTCATGGCTTTAAATAGGGTTTCCCCATTGCTTATTATTGTTTCATTATACCAAACTCTGCTTCCATTACCGTAATCCAAAAGTATTTTTATCTTGATTTCCCCACCCAATACCCTATTCACTTTTATGGTGTCATTTCCAATTTCTTCTATTACTTTAGCTATTTCTTGATTTCCACTTAAGCTGGCATATTCCATGGCTTTCATCACATTTGATGTTAGTTTTTCCATGTACACTCTAACTTGCCTTATGTTTTCTTCCAGGTTTCTAGCATATGATGATAATTCCATCATTTTTGTGTAGTAGTATGTGGCGAATGCTGTGGATGATAAAGCCCATATGAATAGTATGATTATTGTAGCCCAGTATACTTTACCCCTCATTTATCCTCACCCCCCTAACCTTTGGTAGTAGTATTGATACTAGGATTGCCGTTGACAATTCAACTATTGGCCCCATGGCGTAGAGTGTTCCACCCATTGCTGGTAGGAATAATCCAATTAAACCCATAATCACAGCTTCTTGGAGGGGCATGAATATTGCATATAGCAGTATTGATGTTAATATGTCGTATGTGAAGGTTAACATCAATGTTACCGCCAATAATTCTAATCTGCATGGGTTTCTCCCCCTCCACATAAATCCACCTATTAACCCAATAATTCCACATGTTAAGCTTGTGAATATAGTCCAGTATCCCAATCCTAGGAATATATCTGAAACTAGGAAGCTGAGCAATCCCACTATGAATCCATTTAATGGTCCTAGGAGGGCTCCTGAAATTAATGCAAATGCCACTGGGAAGTTTATTATTGGGATAGCTCCAACAATATTATGCTTAATTATTCTTAAAGCCACTGGAATTGCTGCTAGATTTGCGGTTAAAGCTAATTGCCTAGTTTTCACAATAGGTAATTTTGCCTACTCCCTATATATACTTTACCCTCACTTTCTCTTCATTTTCTTGTCTTCTTCATCTTCTTCTACGATTTTTATGTCGGCTTTACCTTTACTAAGAATATCCATTATATTGGCACTCTCCCTTCCCCCTTTATGCTTCCCCTCGCCCTTCTCAGATTTCTCCTCGTTTTCACTTATCTCCTCTATCATCCTAGACTTCCTCCCCCCTTCTATGTATATCTTTGCCCCCGGATACTTTAATTCCAATTCCCTCTTCAATTCATCAACATCTACATCTTCACCTGCTTTCACGTGTATCTCGGTCTTATCCCCTGTTTGTGTTATTGTTATTGAGTAGCCGCTTGGGATGTTTAGATTTTCAAATTTCTTGAATATTTCATCCCATTCATCAAATAATGGTTCCCCGAAGAATTCATCGAATATGGATTTACGTTTCCTACGCATTTTGTCCCCCCAAGCTTGTTATACACGTAACTTTTCAGATAACCTTTTAATGAAGTTTTCTGCGTTAACTATCACTCTCTCATGTTCCCCCTCGCCAATTAATATGTCTCTCCATGTTGCCGTCACTTTGAATTTTATCTTCCTCCCATCTATCCCAATTATTTCTGAAGTTACTTTGATATTCTCTCCTACAGGTGCAGGATTTAAATGTCTCACATTTATTCCAGATCCAACAGTCACATATCCTTCTGGTAAGTGTTGCTGTGCAAGTTTGTTTGATGTTATCTCCATGAATGCAATCATTGATGGTGTTGATAGAACCTTAACATCCCCCGATCCCACGTTTTTAGCTGCATGCTCTTCCCCCACCTTATACTCTTCCGTCAACTTCATTCCTACACTCAATCCGTGTTCTATGTCTGTTTTTGCTGGAAGTATCTTCACCCTCCTACCCTCAACTTTTAGTCTCCCCTCCTGGAATAGTTTTATGGCTTCAATTATGATCTCTTGCTCAGCTTTCTGAACTTTTGGTTTTAATGTTTCTGGTGTATCATCCTCCTCTACTGGTACAGCTTTTTGGAGTATTATTGGTCCAGTATCCACACCTTCATCCACAAAATGTAGTGTACATCCAGTAACTTTCACCCCATAATCCAATACTGCCTTATGTACTTCTAGATCCATTCCACCTGCGAAGGCTGGTAGTAGTGATGGGTGGATGTTCATTATCCTCCACTTATACTTGTTCACAAACCATGGGCTAAGTATCCTCATATAACCTATTAGCAGTATTAAGTCAACTCCACGTTTATCCAATTCTGCGGCAACCTCCTTATCGTAGCTCTCCCTATCCTTCCCCTTTGGATCTATGAATATTGCTTCAACCCCTCTCTGCCTAGCCCTCTCAAGTATATATGCATCCTTCTTATTGCTTATCACACATACTATTTCCACATCTCTAAGTCTCCCCTCATCTATTGCTTTAAATATCCCCTCCAAATCAGTTCCACGGGTTGAACCCAAAACACCTATCCTAAGCTTTCCCACACCACACACCCAATAATTTATATGCTTAATTTGGAGATTAATTTATCCATGTGATTGCTATGGATAAATTGTTCATTGAATATTTAACCTACGAGGATTTGAATAGTTTACTCAGCGATTGGTGTGTAGTTATAGTTCCAGTTGGGTCTATGGAGTCTCACGGTCCACACCTCCCGTTATCGACTGATACCATGATAGCTGAAGCCATAGCTTTGAGAACTGCCATGAAGCTTAACAACTTAGGTTTTAGGGTTCTGATTGGGCCTAGAATTAGGTTTGGATGTTCAGGTGAACATATAAACTTCCCCGGAACTATAAGCTTAAGCTGCGAATCTATGATTGAATTGATATATGAGGTCTGTAAATCCCTTGCAAATTGTGGTTTTAAGAATATATTGCTGTTGAATGGTCATGGTGGGAATGAAGCTCCATTGAAGGCTGCGGCAATTAAGCTTAGGGATGAAGATTCAATTATGGTGGCCATTGTAAATTGGTTTGACCTAATATCTGAGGGTTTTACTGATCATGCAGGTCCAATGGAGACATCAATAATCATAAACTTGAATTTCAAACCAAGCATTGATTATCGAGGTGTTCCAGCAGTTAAAGCTACTTCAAAATATGTTTCTGTGAAATCTAAGGTGCAGATACCATTAATGGATATGTGGAGTCATACTGGTGGGATGGGGTATTTGGGTGATCCATCTAAGGCTAGTTTAGATCTTGGTGAGAGGCTACTTAATGAAGCTTCTGAAAATCTTGTAAAATATATAATTGAGGCTAAGTCTAGGGGGCATTTATTTGGTAGACCATTCTAAATTTAAATTTCCATTTTTCAACGGAAAGTTTTATATTTAAACATTCCCATAATGTTTTGTTGATTCAAATTTGGTGATGTAGATTTGAGTGAAGGAAATGAGAAGGTTATTGAGATTGTTTTAGATGAGAAGCGTATAGCAGTCATAGTAATATCAATAATAGCCTTCGGGGTATTATTCTCAACATATCTTAGTGGTCTATTCGCATTCATAGCTCCCGAGCAAGGTAAACCCTTAAGGATAACTAGATATGCAACTACTGATAGGGTTGGGGCTCCGAAGACGACTTTCGCCCGTGGAGAGATGGTCATTGTTAATGCCACAATAGAGATGGCCACAGCCTACTACTATTACTACACTTACTACTACTATTACACTACGCCAACAAAATACCTATACATTGTTGAGATACTTTATGGGAATACTCCAGTGTTTATAGGATTTGTAGGTCATGAGATCCCTCCAGGTGGGACTTCCACTGCAGGCATAGGCTATAGTATACCAATGAATGCCCCCACAGGAACCTATACTGTGAAGATATTCCTTTGGAGTAATTGGTTGGAGAAGGGTGGCGTAATACTGGGTGAAGGGGTAACATTCACATTTCAAGTGACTGGATAGGGGGGAGGAAGTATTGGAATGCAGAAAGCTCACATATACCATAATTCTAGCGTTATTCCTAGTGTACATGCTCCTCCCCATTAAATCAATTTCTGCAGGTGTTTTTCAAGTTAAAACTGATAAGGACAATTACTATCCTGGCTCCACATTAACCATCACCGTTAGTGGGGCTACCCCTAATAGGAAGGTTGCAATTCAAGTTAATGATCCATCAAACAATGTTAGGTATGTTGATGAGTTAACTGCAAGTTCCACCGGTTCTGGAAGTGTAAGTATAACGATACCCATGGATTGGCCTCTTGGCAAGTATACTGTTTACGCTAAGGATGACTATACTGGCAGTCTTGCAACATATCAATTCAACATAATAGCTCTACCAAAAGTTTCCTCAATATTGCTCGCTGCGAATGTCACTACTGTATTGGCTGGTGGGGTTGTTGGGTTTACGGCTACTGTTAAGGATCAGTATGGTAATGTTATGGCTGGTGTGGATGTGGATTTGCTTGTGGATGGGGTTAGGTATGCCACTAAGACCACTGGTTCTGATGGTAAAGCCTTCTTCACAGTTGTTTTCAGTAATGCTGGCACTTTCAGCGTATATGCATCTTCAGCTGGGGTTTCATCGAACATTGTAACTATCACTGTGGCTAGGATTCCACCAGTATTGACGTCCATAACTTTATCTGCAAATGCCACATCCATAATTCAGTATCAAACCGTAATGTTCTCCGCTACTGCTTTGGATCAGTATGGCGCTGGGATGGCTGGTGTAACATTGGATCTATATGTGAATGGGGTTAAGGTTGACTCTAAGGTTTCAGACTCCTCAGGCACAGCCACATTCAAGTATACATTCAAAGATTTCGGTAGCTTCACAGTTTATGTTGCCTCTGGAGTTGTTAAGTCTCCAACAATCACTATAACTGTTTCGAAGTATGTTCCTCCACCAGCGGTTACGTCAGTTTCCATTAGTGTTGATAGGACTAAGATATATACTGGTGAGTCTGTCACTGTGACTGTTGTGGTTAAGGATCAGTATGGTAATGTTATGGCTAATAGGAAGGTTGAGTTGTATGTGGATGGGGTTAAGCAACTTGAGAAGTACACTGATTCTGATGGTAAGGCTGTATTCCCGTATCGGATAGATATTGCTGGTAGCTATAAGTTTAAGGCTGTTTGTGAGGGTGTATCTTCCACTGAAGTTACTGTTACCGTTGAGGCTCCACCAGCACCCCCCGTTCCAACATGGTCTTACACGATAATAATACCAATAGTGGTATTGATAGTGGTGTTGGTGATAATAATCATATTGAGTAGGAGATTTTAGGGCTACCAGTGCACCCTAAACCCCCAAATTTTTTATTTGGTGCTTCCTTATGTCCACTTCCCATTTTAATAGGATTATAAACTTCATTTCTGCTTTCAACATTTTTACTTCCCTCTTGCTTTTATCGGATCTATTTGGGTTTAATTGTTGGGTTACAATTCATAGGGTTACTAGTTTGGTTAGGTTTAACGCTCCTCAGCTCCTATGGTTTATAAGTGTAATCTTCTCTTCAGCTTTATTGCTTTACATGGTTTTTAGGGGGTTTTATGCTTCCCTAGCTTCAATAGCCGTTGCATTGGCTTCTTATGCCATTTTTGGTTTTGGGTGGGCAACTTTAATTTATGCCTTCTCCACCTTCATATTGTTTTTATATGAGTTTGGTTTTGATGGTTGGACAGTTCTCTCAATGATAATTATCTTATGCATTTTCGAGTTCATCAGCTTAGTTTATTGGGTTTTCCTGTATCCTTTGAATCTTAAAGTCCCATTAATTTATGATTTGGCTTTCCTCGAGTTGTCGTCGTCATCGCTGCTTTCCTCCTCGTCTCCGATGGTGTTGGTTTTCATGTTATACTTTTGGATTCTTAAGCCATTGCTAAGTTTTCTTAATATTAGGTTTGGGGGTTTATCGATTGATGGTTTGTTTTCACGTAAATCTATTGTGGATTTCGCTATTCTCTCAGCGTCAATTGTGATTTCCGTTGCAGCATCCCTATACCCCTATATTCCATCCTTAAATCCAAACTTCTATCCTGTGGGTGTTGATTTCAGGTATTATGAGGAGGCTTTGAGGGGGTTTGAAGCTAATCCTTGGAGTGTATTCAGATTCTTTGGTGGTTCTAGGCCTCTCCTCATTCCAATTCTATATGTGTTTAAGTGTTTATTTGGTTTTGATGTTAGGACTACCGTGACTTTTGCTCCAATCATACTTAACCCATTATTGGTCTTCTCAATTTTCATGGTTGTTTGGATGGGTTTTGGGGATTCGAGGCTAGCCTCTATTTCCGCATTATTTACTTCCATTGGTTTTAAGATTTCAGTTAACATGTATTCATACTTTCTAGCCAATGTTTCTGCATTGATATTCATATTCCTATCATTATCCCTATTGTTTTTGCATATCCATTCCAAGTCTAGGGTTGCATTGATTTTTGCTGTGGTCCTCTATAATTTGGCTTTACTTATTCACCCATGGACTTATTTTCAGTTTTCAGGTTCCCTAGCCCTATTCCTCTTATACTCCATTTTCAAATTTAGGGGGGTTGTTGGGGTTTTAAGGGAGTATTATGGTGTATTTTTGATGTTGGCTCCATCAATCCCCCTGGCTTTAGTCCTCCTAATTCCCGGTGGTAGTCAGTTTTGGGTTATTTATGGTTTGTTTAGAGCTTTAAATCTCAGCAACCTATACAATTACTGGTATAACTCATTCTTCATTGGCTTCATACTTTATGGTGGTTTCCAACTTAACTTCTTCACGTTAATTTCAGCTTTAATGGCTCTGTTGGCTCCGTCCCGTGGGGTTTGTGATGATATTTTGAGGTTTACGGTAATTGCATCTTCAATTGCCTACCCATTTCTCGATGGTATGCTTCAGAGTAGGGTTTTATTCAACCTCCCCCTCGAAGTTTATTCTGCAATGCTAGTGTATTGGGTTTCAAGTTCAAGGGGTATTGGTTCTAGGATGCGTTCATCGATAATATCCCTTGCAGTTTTAAGTCAATTGAATTACCTATTTAGATGTTTGGCTAACGTTATTTGAGCCTATTACTATCTTATGGTAAAGCTTTTAAGTTTGTTTCGTAGAAATTATTTTAACTGTTTTTTACTTAAAACAAGTTTACTTGGTGTATTGGGATGTGTGGCATAATTGGCTGTATACTCTCCAGTGGTTTGGCGGCTCCAATACTGTTTAGTGGTTTGAAGAGGCTTGAGTATAGGGGGTATGATTCTGCTGGTATGGCTACAATTTATGGCGGTAAATTGTATTTGAAGAAGGATTCCGGTAAGATTGATGATATTAATTCTAGGCTAAATTTTATGGATATGCCTGGAAGTTTGGGTATAGCTCATACTAGGTGGGCTACTCATGGTGCTCCAAGTAGGGAGAATGCTCATCCACATTTGGATTGTAGTGGTACTATTGCCGTTGTACATAATGGTGTTATAGAGAACTTCTTGGAGTTGAAGAGGGAGCTTGAGGATAGGGGGCATAAATTCACTTCAAGAACAGATACTGAGGTTATCCCACACTTGATTGAGGAGGGGGTTAAGTCTGGTTTAAATCTTTATGAAGCTGTCCTCCAAGCTGTTAGGAGGCTTAGGGGATCCTATGCCATAGCAGTCATCTCGACGGTTGAGCCTGACAAGATAATTTGCGCTAGGAATGAGAGTCCATTGATTGTTGGGATTGGTGATGGAGCATACTATTGCGCTTCAGATATACCTGCAATCCTCGAATATACTAGGAACTTTATCTCCATGGATAATGGTGAAATAGCAGTTCTAAGTCTTGGTGGTGTTGAGTTTAGGAGGATATCTGATGGTGAAATTGTCCTTAAGAAGCCTTTCACTGTGGATTGGAGTATTGAGTTGGCTGAGAAGCAAGGTTACCCACACTTCATGCTTAAGGAAATTTATGAGCAACCGCTGAGTCTTAGGAATGCCCTTAGACTTCAGGAGCAGTATTTGGATTTGCTTTCAAGATTTATTGATCGTGGTGAGAGGGTTTTCTTGGTGGCTTGCGGTACTTCATATCATGCATGTTTAGCTGCTTCATACATGTTCTCCAAGATTGCTAGGGTTGCAGCTTTCCCCGTGGTGGCTTCTGAGTTTCTGGAGCAGTATGGTGATTCCGTTGGCATTGATGATGTTATTTTGGCAGTGAGTCAGTCTGGTGAGACTTATGATGTTTTGAGGGCTGTGGATCATGCTAGGATGAGGGCTGCCACAGTTCTAGGCTTAACCAACACTGTTGGTTCAACTCTCACTAGGGTTTCAAGGGCTTACATTGTTCAGCAATCTGGCCCTGAGATTGGCGTTGCAGCCACGAAGACATTCACTTCTCAGCTCATTGTTTTAGCTCAATTGGCTATGAGGGTTGCAAATTTGAGGGGGAAGCTTTCCCAGCAGGAGTCGGATTCACTTAGGGATAGCCTTAAGGGTATGCCTGAAGTTATTGGTAGAGTTTTAAATTCTTGTGCTGATAATGTTAAGCTTCTAGCTAAACGTTATGCTAAGAAGAATTTATTCCTATTCCTTGGTAGGGGGATAAATGTTGCCACAGCCCTTGAGGGTAGATTGAAGCTTCTCGAGATAACATACACCCCCTCACTGGCTTTCAGTGCAGCTGAATCTAAGCATGGCCCAATAAGTATTGTTGAGAAGGGGGTTCCAGTGATATTCATTGCTCCAAGGGATTCCACTAGGAAGGAGATTATTGGTAATATTATGGAGATGAAGGCTAGGGGGGCTGAAGTCATAGCTTTATGTGAGGAGGATGATAGGGAGATCATTGGGTTGGCTGATCACCATATACCTATGCCTAAGGGTATACCTGATGTCTTAAGTCCAATACCATATATTGTTCCATTACAGCTCTTTGCATACTATGTTGCCGTTGAGAAGGGGCTTGACCCTGATAAACCTAGGAATTTAGCTAAAAGTGTCACAGTGCCATAACCAATCCTGCATATTCAACATTTTTCAATCTTCAATTGTATTATACACTTGGGTTTCGCTACTCTTTTATATTTGGATTTAAGTTTAATGGTTTTAGTTTGGGTGTTTGGTTTGGAGCGTAGGGTTTTGATATTGCTCTTCGCAGTTGTTGTTATGATGTTTATTAGTGTTTATCAGTATTCTTGGTCTCTATTTGCAGATGCTTTTTCAATGGTTTTCGGTTGGGATGCTGCCACTGTGGGTTTGGCTTTCACAATATTCACTTATACTGCAACTTTCATTCAACCGTTGTCTGGTTTCCTAGCTGATAATTATGGTGCTAGGAAGGTTTCAATGTTTGCTTCAGTTGTTTGCGGTTTTGGTTTAATATTTTCATCTATGGTTGGGAGTCCAATGCTATTGTATTTGGCTTATGGTTTTGGAGGTTTTGGTGTTGGAATACTTTATGGTGTTTCAACTGCTTTGGCTGTTAAGTGGTTTCCTGAGAAGCGTGGTTTTGCCACTGGAATTGTGGTTTTCGGGTTTGGTTCTGGAGCTGCATTATTCAATTTGATTATTCAATGGCTTTTATCAATTTATGGTTTAAGTTTTGCACTGAAAATTCTAGGGTTAAGTATGTTATTGGTTACTCTTATTGCATCGCTATTTTATGTTTATCCTGAGGGGAGGGTTGAACGTTCACGTTCCTCTTCCAGTTTTGATTTCAATATGAAGGGTATGGTTTCAACTTGGCAGTGGTATCTCATATATGTATCCTTCACTTTTACAGTGGCTATAGTTTTGATATTTGCAGCTCAATTGAAGTTTTTGGCAAAGTTTTTCGGTATTTCAGGTTACTATCTGAATTTGGCTTTAACATTATTCCCCGTGGGTAATGGTTTAAGTAGGATTCTTGCTGGTTTCATTTCTGATAGGATTGGTAGGGTTAAGTGTATGTTCATCTTCTACCTATTATTGGGCGTTTCAACTATGGCTTTAGTCTTCTTAGGCTTTAATCCATTCTTATTTGTATGTTTAAGTTTTGTTGTGGCTTTGTTTGGAGGTTCACCCTTCGCCTTCTATCCATCAATTATAGGCGATTATTATGGTTCTAGGTATGCCACTGCAAATTATGGTTTAACTTACACTGCTAAGGCTTGGGCTGGATTGATATCGGGTTGGTTGACTGGATACTTGTACATGGTCTTCGGCTCTTATGATCAGATATTATTATTCCTCTCATTCTCATCCATTGCCGCTGGTTTTGCCTCCCTCCTCCTAAAACCTCCAAAACCTCCCGTTGAGAGGTAGCATTCTGGTTTTAGATGTAACTCTAATTTTATATGTCTCCTCCCACAATCTCCTTTTGGGATTTATGGTTGAATACAATCCGTTTGGGAAGTTTAGGTTTGAATGTGCTGATGCAATTTCAAAGGTTTTGAGTGGGATTGGTGTTAGTGTTTCAAATATATTTCTGGAGAGACCTCCCAGTGGGATTTCAGCTGAAATGGCTTTCCCCACTTTTCCATTGGCTAAATCATTGGGCGTAAGCCCTACGGATCTTGCTTTAAAGATATCTAGGGGGATTGATCTATCCAATTATAGTCTTATAGGTGGTGTTGAACCTTCTGGTGGATATGTGAATTTTAGGGTTAATTATCAGAAGCTTGCATCATTAACTTTTGAATCCATTGAAGTTTTAGATTACAATTATGGCTTCATACCTGTGGATAAGCCTCTTAGGATTGTTGTGGAGCATACCAGTGCCAATCCCATACATCCACTCCATATAGGTGCTGGTAGGAATGCTATTTTGGGGGATAGTTTGGCTAGGCTTTTGAGGGGTGTTGGTCATAAGGTTAGGACTCACTTCTACATAGATGATGTTGGTCTTCAAGTTTCAATAGCGGCATATGGGTTTATGGGTATTAGGGATAGGGTTAAAGTGAATTTGAAGCCAGATCACTTCATAGGTTTAGTTTATGCCATAACTAATTGCTTAGTTGAGATTAGGAGGTTGAAGGATAGATTGGCAGTTTTGAAATCATCCCAGAATCCAAATCTAGATGAGATTTCAAAGTTGAATGCTGAGCTTTCTGAGTGGGTTTCAATTGCCGATGAGTTGAGGGGTAGAAATCCTGAACTCTTTGATGCATTGCTGGATTACGTTAATTCTGATGCTGACCCATTATCTTCAATAAATAAGCTTGATTTGGATTATGAGCGTGGAGCTGATTATGCTAAGAAGGTTATACGCGATCTTTGCAATATGGTTATTGAGGGGTTTAAGGAGACTCTTTCAAAGATAAATGTTCATCATGAATTCTGGGATTGGGAGAGTGATGTGGTTTGGAGTGGGGATGTGGGTAGGGTTTTGGAGAAGCTTAAGGGTACTGGATACTTGAAGTTTGATGGTGTATGGATATTTGATGTGGAATCTGCATGTAGAAGTTTGGGTTTGAAGAAGCTTTTTAAAGTTGATGAGCATCATGAGCTTCCAGAACTCGTTTTAACTAGGTCTGATGGTAGAACCCTATACACCACTAGGGATATAGCTTACACGATAAGGCAGTTTAGGGATGCTGATATGGTTATACATGTTATTGGGAATGAGCAGTCTCTAGCTCAACTTCAATTGAGGGTTGCATTGGCATGTATGGGTTTAATGGATTACGCTCTAAACCTATTGCACTACTCCTATGAGTTGGTTCATCTACCTGGATTTAAAATGTCCAGTAGGCGTGGTAGATATGTGGATCTTGATGGATTGCTCAATGAAGCTGTTGAGAGATGTAAAGTTGAGGTTTTGAAGAGGAATCCCGGTTTGGATATGTCTGAAGTTGAGAATATAGCTAGGATTGTGGCTGTTGGTGCTATACGTTATGCCATGCTCTCAGTATCGCCAAGTAAGAGGATAGTTTTTGATTGGAGTAGGGTTTTGGATTTCAATCAGAATAGTGGTCCATTCATACAGTATGCCCATGCAAGGGCATATAATATTATGGTTAAGGTGGATTGGGATTACAGCAATTACGATGCTGGTAAGCTTGTGGATCCTTTGGAGCGTAAATTGATTCTGGATTTAGCCATTTTCCCTGAAGTTGTTTCAGATGCAGTTTCAAAATTGAGTTTCGAATCCCTCTGCGCATATTTAAACGATTTAGCCATGGACTTCAATTTATTCTATGATAATCTTCCAGTTTTAAAGTGTAGTGATGAGGGGTTGAGGAATGCTAGGGTTATGCTCGTTAAATCGGTTATGAGGGTTCTTAGAAATGGTTTAGGGATTCTGGGTATAGAGGCTCCTAAGAGGATGTAGATTGCGAAAAGTTTATTTCACATTCCAAAACTATAGTTTACTGCTGATTGGTGAGTCTTATTGGTGAAGAGTTTAAACCCATTATAGCTGAGAAGCGTTGGGATAGGGCTGAGGAATCTAAGATTATAGAGTCTTGGTGGTCTGAGGGGGTATACAAGTTCAATTATGATCCAAGTGATGATAGGCCTGTAATAGTATTCGATACGCCACCACCATATGCTTCAGGTCCATGGAATGTTGGAAACTTGGCTCATTACATGCAGATAGATATGGTGGCAAGATACTTTAGGATGAGAGGGTATAACGTTCTACTCCCCTTCTACGCTGATAGGAATGGTCTTCCAGTGGAGGTTCAAGTGGAGCGTAAATTCAATTTAAACATACATGAATTTGCCTCAACACCTAACGGTAGATTGGAATTCTTGAAATTATGTAAGGCTGAGCTTGATTCCGTGGAGAAGATTTTGGTTGATGGGTTAATTAGGGGTGGATGTAGCTTTGAGTATTGGCCTCATGGAACTGATAGTCCAGATTATAGGCGTATAACTCAAGCAACATTCATTGAATTGTTTAAGCGTGGACTCATATATGAGGATGAGAGGCCTGTAAATTGGTGTCCACGTTGTAGGACAACACTTGCAGATGCTGAGCTTGAGTATAAGTCTGATGTAGCCAAACTATACTACATTAAATTTAAAGTTCATGAAACCGGTGAAGATATAATTATAGCCACAACTAGACCTGAACTTTTAGCTGCATGCTCCATAGTCATATACAATCCACTTGATGATAGGTATAAGAGGTTGCGTGGTCTCCATGCAGTGGTCCCAATCTATGGTCAAATAGTCCCAATAGTTGAGAGGGGGGAGGCTAAACCGGATTTTGGAACTGGGCTTGCCATGATATGTAGCTATGGCGATAGTGTAGATGTCAAGATTTTTAGGGATATGGGTTTAGAGCCTAGGATTATAATTGACAAGGATGGAAGGATGAATGAGCTTTCAGGCTTCCTTAAGGGGTTGAGTGTCGCTGAAGCTAGAATGAAAATTGTGGAGGAGCTTCACTCCAGAGGGTTGATAGTTAAGGTTGAGGATATCATTCATGAACGTCCAGTTTGTTGGAGATGTAAAACCCCAATTGAATTCATAAATTCCAAGGAATACTTCCTCAAACAATTGGATTTCAAGGAGGATTTGAAGAGAATATCTCAACTCATGACATTCTACCCTGAGGAGCATAGGAGGAGGCTCTTGGATTGGATTGAATCCATATCCACCGATTGGCCTATAAGTAAGGATAGATATTATGCCACTGAAGTCCCTATTTGGAGATGTCTCAATTGTGGTGAAATCCTATTGCCAGAGCCTGGAGGGTATTATAGGCCTTGGATCGATGAGCCCCCATTTCAGCAATGCCCGAAATGTAATGCTCCTAGGGGTAGGCTTAAGGGGGAATTGAAGGTGCTTGACACATGGTTTGATTCTTCCATAAGCGTCTTATATGTTTCAAGGTATGGTGATGATAAGCTATTCAATAAGCTATTCCCAAATGCTGTTAGGCCTCAAGGTTATGATATCATTAGGACTTGGCTATACTACTCAGTTCTAAGAATATATCAATTGATGGGTAAACCTGCATTCAAGTATGTTAGGATTAGTGGTATGGGTTTAGATGAGAAGGGGGAGGCTATGCATAAATCTAAGGGTAACGTTATAGATCCAGAGCCATACATTAAGAAGTATGGTGTGGATGCCTTTAGGTTTTGGGCTGCTTCAGCCTCCAAACTTGGAAGCGACTATAGGTTTTCAGAGCAACTAATTAAAACTGGATCATTATTTGTTACTAAACTTTGGAATATATCTAGATTCATATCATCATTCCCCCGCCCAAATTCAAGTGAAATTGAACTTAGACCATTGGATAAGGCTATGCTCTCAAGTTTAAACATGCTTTTAGATAAATGTATATCGGCATATAATTCCATGGACGTCTATACACCTGCAAATGAAGTTTACAATTTCACATGGAACATTTTCGCATCACACTATATTGAGGCTGTGAAGTCCAGAGCTTACAACTTCAATGGAAAATACCCAGCTGAGCAGCAGAGAGCTTCATGGTACGTTCTACATGAAGTTTTAAGCAACATTCTAAAATTGTTGGCACCAATAATGCCAATAATAACTGATTCCATATGGAGGAGGCTTTACTCCAAGAGAAGCATACATGTCGAGAGAATTATAGATCCTAGGAGTGATTGGAATTATCCATCTAAACCTCTGGAATTGCTTATGAACGCTAATAGCAAGATATGGAATTTGAAGAAGAGTTTAGGGTTAAGCTTAAGTAGCCCACTAAAAGTTGAAGTAAAGTTTTCCAAGGATTATGCTGACATAATTGATGAGCTTAGGGATCTACATAAGCTGGAGAATTATAGGCTTCTCGAATCCCATGGGGAAACTATAGAATTCCATTACTAAATCATCATCGAAAATTATGGCGCCACTTTTCAAACTAAACCAATAATACATCCTTTCACGCTTTTCATTAGCTATACCTATAAATCCATCTACAATTAAATGTGTCAAGTATCCCATGAAGCCAGTTGCGGATGGAATGATCCTCATCCAAAATTCATGCCAGAAAATACATGAAATCACAAAGATTAATAAACTATAAATCAATGCTGATTCAACGTTATGGAAGCATTTACTCTTAACCGAATATATTGGTTTAGCTCTACCGATCAAACTGTAATACAATATTATTGGAGCTAGGGAAAGATACATGTATTTTTCATACCATAATGATTCTTCATATTGATTCTCCGTTTTCCTCACAAGTATATCTATGTCTGGTAGAAATCCACCATAAAAGAAGGTTATGGTTGAGAATAGCATCAACCCCATGACATCCACATTCCATATTAAGCTTAATATAATCATAAATCCCATCAATGGTATAATTAATCTTTTAAAACACCATTTTAAAAGGTTTGTATGCTCCTTTAATTCTTCAATTAACTTTTCCAACTTCACAATATTCTCAGCAAGTATCAAATCCCCCAACTCAGCCACCATATAGAATTGAGCCTAAACAATTTTGGGCAATTTAGCTACACACTTAATACTTAAATTCTGTGGCACTCTTATATTGTTTGTGTCGTGGATGGAGGATTCTATCAGCTTCACCTACCTCTTTTGGATTGTACTTGGATTATTCATGGTTTTTGAAGGCTTCTCTTCCAGCGATACCATTACATTAACCCTCGGCTCAGCTTTATGCTTCACCACAACCATGCTTATAATGTCATCTATAATTGCCATGGATAAGCCTAAACTGAAAACAATATTGAATCTACTCTCCATAATTGGCTCCCTTGCAATTCTCATGTATGGTTACATTGTTACTGGAAGCATTTTCCTAGAATTGATTGTGATAGTGGCAATAGCTGTTTCAGTAATACTACATATTTTTCGTGGAAAACTTATGAAGTATAAGCGCTAAATGTATGCTATGCATCATAGATGACATTGTAGCATTACTTAGGTTGCAATATTACTCAAGTTGCCTTTGAAGGTAATTCAATTAAGAATTTAAAGTGATACTTTTACTAGTGGTATATGTGTCTCAAATTATAGATGTTCATGTTCACCCACCCCTTGATGCCGAAGATAAAGGGGTAAACCCTAGGATCGTTGGGGAGAAATTACTTGAATGGGCAAATGGGAATGGTATTTCAAGAGTCGTCGTTTTGCCAATAGCTCCATACATCTCCAATGATTACATTTACAAGATAGTGGAGGTTGATCCAAAAATATTAATCGGCTTTGCCTCCACGGTTCCCAACCCCTATGATAAAGCAGTGAAAGAGCTTAAGAGGGCTATTTTAGACTTGGACTTGAAAGGGTTGAAGTTGCATCCAAGCCTCCAAGGCTTCTGCTTAAGGAATCCGCATGTCTGGAAAGTATTGCATGTAGCTGGTGAATTAAGTATTCCAGTTGTTATACATGCATTATGGATTGATGAATCCACACTCTACTTTAAGTCTCCTTACACCCCATGGATTAATACGCTAGAGGATTATGCACTCCTACCCTACGTCGCCCCCGAAGTAAAATTGATATACGCACATATGGGAGGCTTACTCTACTTCAAAGAATTCCTAGGAATAGCAACCCATAAGAACGTATACTTAGATGTATCCTACAGCATAATAACGATCTCACGTGAAATAGGTATGGAAAGATTGGCAGAATACATTAAATTGCTAGGTGCAGAGAAGTTCCTCTTCGGAAGCGACACAATCTTAGGCTGCACCCCGGAAGAGCTTGGTGCGAAAATGCAGATAAATTTAATTAAAAGACTTCCACTCAATGAAGAGGAAAGGGAAAGAATGCTACATAAAAACGCTGAAAACATCATAAAGATCTCTCAAAAGGGATAGATTTTATTTAGTTTCCAGCTTTCTTTTACATTCATCAGTATAAAGGTTTAAAACCAAAAGGCATCGAGGTTTGCCAGATTTAAAGTCGGGACCCTGACTTCAGAGGCCATTATCCCATACACATTTTTAACTTAAACATATGCTATTTAACCCCTCTTTTAAAGCTATATTGTGCAGTGTAACATCCCCTGTTAGGAACTCCGTGCATGCTATCTGTTTTGCAGTAGCTATTTGTAAGGCATCTGCTTGATATATGTGATGCTTCTCTACGATTCTCCAAGCTTCAACTAACAACTTCCCTTTAAGCGGAACTACTAGTAAGAGTTTGAGTTTCATTAATCTTCTAGTTTCTAATAGAAATCTCCTCCTAGCAGTGGCATATTCCTCTTCAGTCAATCTACCTTTACACATCGCCCTGTCTAGAGCTCCTAGAACTTCACCAACGTTCCATATGCTAAAACATACTTTAACTTCTCCAATATAAGCCCCTTGGTAAAGTTGTTTAACGAATTCGCTCCCCGCCTCCTTTATATACCTTTTTATAATAGCGCTGCTATCGAGGTAAGCCACTCGCTCTTTCATTTCTCATCTCCCTAATTAGGGCACTTACAGAACCCCTAGGTTCTATGGGTTCGAAGTTTATCTGATAATCTTCTGAACCTGCAATCTTGCTTAGTGCATCATCAATATGGCTCAATAGCTCTTCCCTTAATATTTCCTCAATGAGGCTGCTCACATCCATCCCTTTATCTACTGCATACCTCTTAAACTCCATCCAAATCTCCTCATCTACATATATGCTCGTCTTCTTCCTAACCATACTAACTCCAGTAGGTAGGTAAGTAAATAAGTTAATAAAGATTTCTGTAGCATAATTTACAATAGCTTCTTTCATGACATTAAAAGCATTACTAGTTGAATTAAGTTGAAAACCTTTCAAACCACTGTTATCAAAGAGAGGAGCTCGAGCTGGAAATGGCGGGCCCGCCGGGATTTGAACCCGGGACCCCTGGCTCCGGAGGCCAGTGCTCTATCCAAACTGAGCTACGGGCCCATCCACAATTACAATACCACGATAAATTAACATTAAAACACAACTTAATACTTATCTACTCGATTTTATAGTTCTATGTATTGTTATTGCCAGCTCACTGTGATACATATTTAATGTAATACTTTCATTAGTGGGGGGGTGAGGGGAATAATGGAAAGAGAAATAATTTAAGCAGAGGGCAAACCTTTATTATTACAAATTGGTTGGGGATCGGGAATGGGTTTTCGAGATTTAAGTAGGGCGTCTTTAATAACGTTTATCTTGTTATCCCTAGTCTCTCTTTTCGCTGATATGACTTATGAGGGGGCTAGGTCGATTTCTGGAGCATATTTAGAAGTGCTTA